>Ga0335069_10015898_pt1 | contig 10513 bp, 12 predicted proteins | sample Lox_Sample_11_FD_206714 | JGI IMG/M metagenome (GOLD analysis project Ga0335069, IMG submission 206714) | Soil microbial communities from Loxahatchee National Wildlife Refuge, Florida, United States - Lox_Sample_1.1 | ecosystem: Environmental > Terrestrial > Soil > Wetlands | place: USA...
CGGCCGCGATTGCATACCCCGCAGTGGACGCATCGCCCCACGCCCCGTCCTGGCGCGGCGCCAGGACGGGGATGCCGAGCAGCCACCGGCATACCAGGATGCCGGCCAGCGCTATCAGCGCCGCCACGACCGCCGTCGCCGCGCCGCCAGACCACAGCTGTCTCGCGTCTACCGTGCGGCCCGGGGAGCTTCTGCGCTCCGAGGGTGGTCCCTGTTGTATAGACATGACTCAGGCCGCCTTCCTTTCCGGCCTTTCCGGCTTTTCCGGCATGACGGATTGCAGACTGCGGCCGGTCCGCCGAAGCTCGATGCCGTGCACCAGCATCGATATCCCGTAGATCAGGTTGAACAGGCCGAACAGCAGCGCCAGGGTGACCGCGCCGATGCCGGGGCGGGCGCACAGCACCACGCCGAACGCGATGGTGACCAGCCCGCCCAGGATGAACACCGCCCTGGTCCCGGCTGGCTCGCCGGACTGGAGGGCGGCGAAGAACTCCACCAGGCCGGCGATGACCGCCCACACGCCCACGACCAAGACCAGGACCAGCGCGGTGGGCCCGGGCCACACCAGCGCGACTATCCCGGCGGCCAGGTCGACCAGGCCGAGCAGCAGGTGCCCGATGACCGGCCCGGCGCTGCGGCTGGTGAACCCGCGCACGGCCTCCATGGCGGAGGCCATGAACGCGTAGACCGCGAACAAGATGACCAGTGCCAGCACCGTGACCGAGGGCCAGGCCAGGGCGATGATCCCGATGATCACGGCCAGGATGCCGCGTGCGATCAGGGACGTGCTCAGTGACTTGAACATGACAGCTCCTTTCGCTCGTTCCGCTGCCCGGGCGCCCGGGGTGCCTCACCCCGCCGGGCCAGCGCTTGACACGATAGTAATCACTACTGATGTTTTATGACAAGAGTGATCGCATAATTCATCAACCTTGGTGTGAGGAGCCGATCATGACGACAGCCCGTCGGCCCGCACCCTGACCGAGCGGCTCTGCCGCCAGGCAGGTTCCGCGCCCCGGATTGCGTTCGAGGGCGAGGAAATCGCGACGCTGCCCGCGCTCGTCGCCGCCGGGCTCGGAGTCGCGCTGCTCCCGCCGCCGCACGCCGTGCCGTTCCCGCCGGAAGGCGCCATCGCGCCGGGATGATCCCCCGGACGTGGCTGAGGCTGGGAGGTGTCAGGCGAGCCGGGGGAAGAGTTTCTCGGCGTTGGCCCGGTCGATGGCTTGGCGGGTCGCGGCCTGTAGCGGTGTGCGCTCGTACTGGCTGGCCATGCAGCTGACCGCGACGGGTGGGGCGAAGGGGTAGCCGACCTGCTGGCCCGGCTCGCGCCGTGGCTGGTGCTGCCTCGCGTGCCCGGGGTACCCGGCTGGTGCTTCGTCGCGCTCGCGGTGCTCGGCATCGACGCGGTGGACTGGCTGACCCACCTGGCCAACCACCGCCTCAGGGCGCTGTGGCGGCTGCACGCGGCACGTCAAGACGCTTGACGTGCTGTTTTCCTGGCCCAGGTGGCGCTGTGCCTGCTGGCCGCGGTGGCGCTGCTGGTCACCCGGCACCTGCTGGTCGTGCTGGCGCGGTGGTCGCCCCCTGGCCCGCCCCGGCCGCGATCAGGGCCGCCGCGGCCAGTGCCGGGCGCGGCGCGGGGGAGGGGCGCGCAGGCAGCCGCTTCCCGGAACGGGCGGCGGTGCGCGGCGCTCCGGCGGCAGCCGCCGTCCAGGTGTTCACGTGTCCAGGATGCGGGGCAATGGTGACAACGTCATGAAGCCCGGTCCGCCTCGCCGGCTTCCAGCCGCCTGGCTAGCTTCCAGCCGCCTGGCCAGCTTCCAGGCGCAGCGCGAGCTTCGGGCACAGCTGGACGGCGGCCGACGCCTCCCCGCGCAGCGCGGCCGGCACCTCGCGGCGCGCCAGCATCGGATAGCCCCAGTCGTCGAGGGCGATGAGCTCGGGCAGCAGTTCGGCGCACAGACCACGCCCGTCACAGGCGATCAGGTCGACCGCCAGCCGGGCCTTCACGGCCAGGCCTCGCCGGGGCCGGGGCCGGGGCCGGGGCCGGCGCCGGGGCCGGGGCCAGGACTGGGGCTGGGGCTGGGGACGGGGAGCACCGCCGCGGTACTCGTGGCGCTGCACCGCCCGCCGGCGTGCAGGCCGGCCTCGGCCGCGAAGACACGCAGCGCGCTGGCCACCATGCGCGCCGTCCCGTCCGGGTGCCGGCAGGCTCCCCGGACCTGCCCCAGCCAGCGGTGCACCGGCGCGACGTCGCCACCACCCCCCGCGGCCAGCCGCCCCGGCCTGCCTGCGGCACCCGGCCGGCCGACGGCGGCGATCCGCTCCAGCCGGCCCGCGATCGCGTCGAGGCCGAACACGCACGGCCCGCACTGGCCGGCCGACGACCGGGCCAGGTAGCGGGTGATCCGGGCGGTCTCGGACAGGCCGCAAGCGGTCCGCGGCAGCGCGGCGATCATCCCGCACCCGGGGCTGGCCCCGGCCGCGGCGAGCCCCGCCGGCGAGAACGGCAGCGGCAGCGCGGCGGCGGGCTCGGCCCAGGTGCCGGAGTACCCGCCGATCAGCAGCCCGCCCAGCGGCGCGGCGGCCCCTCCGGCCAGCTCGATCAGCTCGCCGACCGGCGTGCCGGTTTCGATCTCGTAGACGCCGGGGCGGCGTACCGCGCCGAGCACGGTGATCAGCGTGGATCCCGGTTCTTCCGGCGATCCGGCCGAACGGAACCAGTTCGAGCCGTACCGCAGGATCAACGCGAGGTGGGCCAGGGTCTCCACGTTCTGCACCAGGGCCGGCCGCAGGTCGAGCCGGGGAGGGCGCCCGGTGGGCGTGGCCACCCCGCGCTCCACCCAGTGCACGACCGCGCTCGCCTCGCCGGCGACAAAGGCGCCGGCGGCCGTGACCACCCGCACCGGGACGGGATCCCACCCCCAAGCCTGCCGTTCGTCGGCCGCGTGGCCGACGATCTCGCATACCGACTGGTGGGCCACGATCACCACCTCGCCGGCCCCGATCAGCTCGGCCGCGGCCACCGCGCCGTCCAGCACCAGGTGCGGCGCCGCCGCGAGCAGGACCTTGTCCTTGTCGCTGGCCGGCTCCCCCTCCACGCCGTTGCCGATCACCCGCGTCACCCGCCTCTCCGGCCGGCCGGCGCCGGCCGCGGCGAGGGCGCGCAGCTTGGCCGCCGTGGGGAAGCCGGCCCCGCCCCGGCCGGCCAGCCCCGCGCGCTCCACCTCGCGGATGAGCTCCTCGCGCTGCCACGGGTCCCCGCACCACGGCCGCGTCCCGTGCCGGGCCACGTGCCCGGCCAGGGTGCGGTCGCCCGGGAGCAGCCGGGACCCGGTCCGGACCTGGCAGGTCATCGGCGCCCCCCGGCCGGGACCGGAACGCGGCGCCGCGCTCCGATCCGCGTCCCGAGGCCCGCTAGGGCCGTGGCCGCCAGCAGCGCGGCAGATCCCCATACCGTCGCCGCGACCCAGCCCACCCGCATGTCGTTGCCAGCGGTCAGCGCATGGCCGAACGCGGCCGGCCAGGCGAGATACGCCAGCCAGTGCACGGCCCGCCAAGTGCGCAGGCCCAGCCGGGACCGCAGCACGCTGGTCAGCAGGACCGCGGCCCCGAGGTCCATGGCCAGCGCGCCCAGTCCGATGGCGAGCCGGCGGTAGGGCGAGGCGAACGGGATGACCGTCGCCGCCCAGCCGATCGTCACGTACGGGTCGAGGATGGCCGTGGCCACGTGCAGGCCGAGGAGCGCAACGGCGAACAGGGCCAGGGTGCGGTGCAGTTCGGCGGTGGCGAACCTGGGCCGCGGCGCCCAGCCGGCCCGGGTCGAGATCCCGAGGACCATGACGACGGTCAGCAGGACCAGCAGCACGAGCCCGCTGCCCCGCGAGATGAACCACAGCCCCTGCGACCCGCTCACCACGCCGGCGCTCCCCAGGCCGGGCCGGGACACAGCGGACTGGGCAGCGTCCCGCCGGGGTCCGGCCCGCTGGAGTCCGGCCAGCCGGGGTCCGGCCAGCCGCCGAGGAACCGCACCGTGCCGTCGCGCGTCACCAGCCGGGACGGCAGCCCGGTCGTGGCCAGCCACGCCTCGGCGTCGCGGCCTGCCACGATCGCGGCCGTGGCGGCGGCGTTGGCCTCGGCGCAGCTGGCCGCGGCGACGCTCACCGTCCGCCACGGGCCGTTCGCCGGCCAGCCGGTCCGCGGATCGAGGATGTGATGCAGCGGCCGCCCGTCCCGCTGCCACTGCCGTGCGGTCACCGACGATGTGGCCAGCGCCCCAGCGGTAAGCCGGACGACCTGCCCCGGAGCCTCGTCGCCGGAGGAGTCGGCCACGGCTACCGGCCAGCCGCCGAGGGGCGGCAGGCCGGCCACGGCGATGTCGCCGCCCAGGCTGACCAGGATCCCCCCGCACCCGCCAGCAGCGCGCCCGCAGGCCGCGTGCGCGGCCGCGGCCGCGCGGTCCGACCCGAGCCCCTTCGCCGTCGCGCCGAGATCGAGGCGCACTCCGGCGGGCAGCCTGAGCATGGTGCCCTCAAGCGTCACCGACCGCCAGCCAGGCACCGGCTGCCGGCCAGGCGCCGGCTCCAGCTCGCGGGCCAGGGCGAGGTCCGGGGCGAGGTCCGGGGCGATGTCGGCGAAGTCGCGGTCGTAGCCCAGCGCGATGAGCGCCCCGCCGACCGTCGGGTCCACCAGGCCGCCGGTCCACCGGGCCGCGGCCAGCGCGACCCCGATCGCCTCGGCCAGGCCGCGGCTCACCCGGTGCACATGGCTCCCGCTGCCGTGCACCCGGGACAGTTCGGAATCGTGGCGGAACCGGCTGGCCTCCAGGTCGAGCCGGGCCAGTTCGGCGTCGACGGCGGCCAGCGCCGTACCCAGATCCTCCGGCGGCCAGGCGACCACGCGCGCGCTGGTCCCCAGCGCCGCCCGCTCGGCGGCGGCCACGCCGATCACCACGGCGGCCCCGGCCGGACCGATGCCGACCGGGGCCCACCCGGGCGCCCTGGTGACGTAGTGAACCGGGAACGGCATCAGTTGTCCCCTCCTTCACCGGACCGTCCCGTGGTGATCACCACGGGGACGCTGCCGACGCCTCCGCCGCCCGTTCCGCACGACCGGATCACGGTCTGCCTGGTGACACCCGAACCCCCCGAGGTGGCCACCGGGACGGAGACGCACGGCCGCCGCGTGCCGGCCGCCGCGCCCGGCTGGCCCGCGGCCCCCAAGGCGCCCGCGGTGCCCGCGGCCACCGCTGGGGCCGAGGTGGCGCCGGCCCGGGCGAAGTACCCGGTCGTCAAGGCGGTCGCCGCGATCAGCGCGGCGGCCGTCCCGTTCGACCAGCGGCGCACCTGGCGCAGGCCGCGTGCCCGGCCGGACCGGGTCGCCGCGGGATCTAGACGTTCGTTATCCATCTGACTGCTCCCGACTGAACGAAGTGGTCGCAATCAGGGTGCGTCCCCGCGGGTGAACTCTCCGTGAGAGAAACATGTGAGGCCTTCACATGCCGGCTCCAGGCCCCCGGGGGCTCCCGGGTCCCACCCGCCGTAGCCGGCCCGTCGGCGTTCTCATCCAATTCTCATCTGGCGCTCCGTACCCTGCTCCCATGCGGGTGCTCGTGGTCGAGGACGAGATCCGGATGGCCGTGCTGCTCAAGCGGGCGCTGGAGGAGGAAGGCCATGCGGCGGACGTGGCCGCCGACGGCCCGGAGGGCCTGTGGATGGCGACCGAGAACGCCTACGGGGCGATCGTCCTGGACGTCATGCTGCCCGGCTTCGACGGGGTGGAGCTGTGCCGGCGGCTGCGGGAAGCCGGCAGCTGGGTGCCGGTGCTGATGCTGACGGCCCGGGACAGCGTGGGAGACCGGGTGCGCGGGCTCGACGCCGGCGCCGATGACTACCTGGTCAAGCCGTTCAGCCTGCTGGAGCTCGCGGCCCGGCTGCGCGCGCTGGCCCGCCGCGACGACCGGTCCCGGCCGGTCATCCTGGCCGAGGGCGACCTGAAGCTGGACCCGGCGGCCAAGCGCGCGTGGCGGGCGGATACCGAACTTCAGCTGTCCCCCAAGGAGTTCTCACTGCTCGAGCTGTTCCTCCGGCACCCGGGCACCGTGCTGTCCCGGTCGCAGATCATCGACGCGGTGTGGGACTTCGCCTATGACGGCGGATCCAACGTCGTCGACCAGTACGTCAACTACCTGCGCCGGAAGATCGACGCGCCGTTCGGGCGGCACGACATCGAGACGGTCCGGGGCATGGGCTACCGGCTCCGCGCCGGGGCGGGATGACGTCATGCCGATCCGGTTCCGCCTGGCGATCGCGTTCGCGCTGGCGGCCGCGGCCCTGTTCGCCCTGGGCGGCTGGCTGCTCGTCAACAGCATCTCGTCCGCCCAGCTGAGCACGATCGACTCCCAGCTCGCCGTCCAGCTCGGCCAGGCCGGGCGGTATCTCACCATGGGCGGCCGGCCCGCGGCCGCCACGTCGGCGCCCGGCGAGTACCTGATCCAGGTCATCGACCCCGCGGGCCGGGTGCGCGGCGCGAGCCCGGACACCGGGGCCGCCCCGCTGCTGACCGCGGCGGAGCTGAGCCAGGCCCGGCACGGCCAGATCACCCTGAACCAGCTGGTTGACGACGAGAACACGCGGATCACGGCCGCGCCGCTGGCCGGCCGCGACGGCTGGACCGCGGTGGCCGGGGTCTCGCTGGAGTCCTACGAGGCGACCATGAGTATGGCCGAACGAGGGATCGCCGCAGCCGGGGCCATCTTCGTCGTCATCGCGGGCGCCGGCGCCTACTGGCTGGCCCGCGCGGCCCTGTCACCGGTGGAGCGGCTCCGGCGGCAGGTCGCCGCGATGGCCGCCCGGCCCCCGGGAGCCGGCGCCGGGGAATCCCGCATCGAGGTCCCGCCCACCCGGGACGAGATCGCCGCGCTGGCCGCGACCATGAACGACCTGCTCGGCCGGCTGCAGGGGGCGCTGTCCCGGCAGCGGGCGTTCGTCGCGGACGCCAGCCACGAGCTGCGCACGCCGCTCGCCGTGCTCCGCGGCGAGCTCGAGCTCGCGGACCGGCCCGGACGCAGCCGCGAGGAACTGGCCGCCGCGGTGCGCAGCGCGGCCGCGGAAGCCGACCGGCTGGCCCGCATCACCAGCGACCTGCTGCTGCTCGCGCGCAGCGACGACGACCGGCTGAGCCTGCGGCTGGCGCGGACCGAACTGCGGCCGCTGCTGGCCCGCAGTGCGGAACTGGCCGGGCCCCGGCTGGCCGGGGCCGGCCTGACCTGCCGGGTCGATGCCCCCGCGGAGCTGCGGGCGCGCATCGACCCGGACTGGATCCGCGAGGCGGTGGACAACCTGCTGGGCAACGCGCTGCGCTTCGCGCCCCCCGGATCGGTCATCGTGCTCGCGGCCCGGGCCGACGGCGCCGGTCTCGACATCGAGGTCCGCGACGACGGGCCTGGTTTCCCGCCGGGATTCCTGCCGCATGCGTTCGAGCGCTTCCGCCGGCCCGATTCCGGCCGCTCCCGCGACCACGGGGGCGCGGGCCTGGGCCTGGCCATCGTCCAGGCCATCGCCGCGGCGCACGGCGGCACGGCCACCGCCCGCAACCAGCCCGGCGGCGGAGCCGTGGTCGCCCTCCGCCTGCCGGACGCCTGCGAGTCATGAGCGGGCCCGCCGTCGTTCATTCCCGCTGTCCGGACACGCTGGGGGATAATCCAGCGAGTGGGCGAGGATATGCATGAACACGGGCAGGGGCATGCGGTCCGGCAGGCGGCGCTCGCGTCGGGCTGGTCGCACCGGCATCGGGACGTGTCCGGGGGCTGGCTGCGGCCGACCGTGTTCGGGGCGGTCGACGGGCTGGTGACCAACGCCTCGCTGATCGCCGGGCTCGGCGGCGGCGGGGCGTCGGCGCACACCGTGATCCTGACCGGGGTGGCCGCCCTGGTGGCCGGGGCCTTCTCGATGGGCACGGGGGAGTACGTGTCGGTCACCAACCAGAACGAGCTGGTACACGCCGAGGTGGCCACCGAGCGGACGATGCACGCCCGGTTCCCGGCGGCCGAGCAGGCCGAACTGGCCGAGACCTTCGCCGGCTACGGCGCCGACCCGGAGACCGCGGCGCGGATGGCCGCCGCGGTCTCCGCCGATCCCGACACCGCGCTGCGCGTGCACACCCGCGAGGAGCTCGGCGTGGACCCGTTCGAGCTGCCGTCCGCCCTGGTCGCCGGCTTCTCGTCGCTGGTCGCGTTCTCCGCCGGGGCGCTCATCCCGCTGCTGCCGTACCTGGCCGGCCTGCCGTACCTGGTCGCCGCGCTGGGCATCGCCGCGGTGGCGCTGCTGGCCGGCGGCATGGTGGTCGGCCGGCTCACCGGCCGCCCGCTGCTGCGCTCGGGCCTGCGCCAGCTCGCCCTGGGCGGGCTGGCGGTCGCGGTGACGTTCCTGGTAGGCAGCCTCATCGCCGGCCACGTGGCCTGACCAGCCCGCCACCCGGTTTCCCGCTGGCCGGCTGAACCATCTCCCGGTGCCGGACGTTCCTATCCGGGAGGCAGGGTGACGGAACCGCGCGGGGAGCAGCCGGCCGCCGCCCGCCGATACCGGCTAACGGGCGCCCGCAGGGCGCGGCCAGGCCCGTTCCCGCTGGTCCGCCCGCGTCCATTGACTCAAGGTGAACTGAAGAGCCCGCCCGCACGTGATCTTTAACGGGAGATCGCTTGCACGTTGAAGGGGAGATATTCGAATGCGAAAGATATGGGGTGCCGCCGGGCTGGCCGCTCTCGCGCTTGCCGTGTCCGCGTGCGCCAGTTCCGGCAGCAGCTCGGCCACCACGGGCAGTACCCCGGCCGCGGGCGGCAGCACCCCTGCCGCGGCCTCGTCGGCTGCCGCCGCGGGATCCGGCGGGACCACGATCTCGGAGCGGACCATCGGCGGCCAGCAGGTACTGACCAACGCCCAGGGCCTCACCCTGTACTGGTTCGCCCCGGACACCTCCACCACGTCGAAGTGCACGGGATCCTGCGCGACCTACTGGCCGCCGGTCAAGGGCCCGGCCACCGCCGGATCCGGCGTCACCGGCACGCTGGGCACCATCACCAGGTCAGACGGTACGACGCAGGCGACCTACGACGGGCATCCGCTCTACACCTACGCCGCGGACACCGCCCCTGGGCAGGCCAAGGGCAACGGGCTCAACGTCTCCGGCGGCCTGTGGTACGAGATGACGGTCTCCGGCGCCACTCCCGCGGCCAAGACCAGCAGCAGCAGCAGCGGCAGCGGCGGTTACGGCTACTGATCTCGCGCGCTCACCGTCCGGGCGCGTGGTGTCCAAGGCGGCGCGCGGCCTCACTCAGAGGCTGCGCCCGCCGCGGGCATGTTCAACCGGATGCCGGCCACGAAGGCCACCGACTCACCCCAGTAGATGTGCCTCGCCCGCTCATCCACGCGGAGCCAGTCGCGCCCGCTCAGCCCGGCCAGCCGCGCCACCACCGCCGCCGCCACCGCGGGATCCGCCCCGCTGACGACGTCGGCCATCAACCCGGCCAGGGCCTGCGCCGCATTATCGTCCATCCCGTCATCGTGCCTGGTACCGGCGCCCCGGTCACCCGGTTTTCCCGGGCCGCCGCACGGCACCCGGATGGGCAAGCCCCGGCGCCCAAGTCCTTACCGGCCCCTTACGTGACCCGCGGCCCGCCGCACGCGCGCCCGCGATGTGCGTATCACAGATAGCAGCGGCATCCCGGTTCACGGAAACCAGCGACCTGGCGAATGGAGAACCATGATGCGTAACCCAGGATGGGCCGCGGCCGTGCTGATCGCCGTGGCCGCGACGGTCACCGCCTGCGGGCCCGCCTCCTACTCCGCGGGCTCGCCCGCCGGAGGCGCCTACGGCGTCCCGGCCAGCAGCACGCCGGCCACGCCGGCCTCGTCGGCCGCCACGTCCGGCGCCGCCCGGACCACCGCCCTGAAGACCGAGGCCACCCGCGCCGGGACGATCCTGGCCGGCAGCCGCGGGCTGACGCTGTATTACTACAGCGAGGACAAGCCGGGCAGCGGCAAGTCGGTGTGCACCGGGGGCTGCGCGGCGGCCTGGCCGCCGCTGACCGCGCCGGTGCGGGCGCCGGCCGGCGTGTTCCTGCCGGGCCCGCTGGGGATGATCACCCGGCCCGGCGGCGTCACCCAGGTGACCATCAACGGGTATCCCGTCTACTACTACGCCGGGGACAAGACCCCGGGCCAGACCACGGGCAACGGCATCGAGGGCGCCTGGCACGTCATCAAGATCAGCTGACCGCTGGCCCGCTGGCCGCGCCCGCCGCCCCGGGCGCGGCCAGCGCCGGTTACGTCAGGGCTGGTTGTCCTGCGCGCGCAGCTCGGTCTCGAGCATGTCCATCGCCTTGAGGAAGGCGGCCTGCTCGCTGGGCGCGAGCTTGTCCAGGACCCGGGCCAGCGGCCCGGCCGCGCCGTCCAGCCACTGTCCGACCAGGGCGCTCTGGGCCGGGACGATCTGGACGATCGTGCGCCGCCGG
>Ga0335069_10015899_pt1 | contig 10512 bp, 17 predicted proteins | sample Lox_Sample_11_FD_206714 | JGI IMG/M metagenome (GOLD analysis project Ga0335069, IMG submission 206714) | Soil microbial communities from Loxahatchee National Wildlife Refuge, Florida, United States - Lox_Sample_1.1 | ecosystem: Environmental > Terrestrial > Soil > Wetlands | place: USA...
TACGTTCAGTCGATTTGAACGAGGACTGGTCGCACGGCCTGCAGGCGTGCTAGACGAATGGTTCAAGGACTTCCAGGTCTGGGTGGGCCAGGCCCATGCCTATGCCAAGGCCAACTACTGGCCCCAAAATGACAAAAGCTGCAACAACTACGGCGGTTGCCAGTTCCGTGGGATTTGCTCTTCCGCCCCGGGCGTCCGGGCGGACTGGCTCAAGGCCGGCTTTGCCAAACGCACCTGGGACCCCCTCCAGATAAGAGGCGACATCTGACATGAAGTTCCACATCATCACCAAGGCCCGGGACCATCTCCAGTTCTCGTTCGACCCCAACGGCTTCAACTTCGCCGTCCAGCTCCACCTTATGCGCTCGACCGGGGGCTATCTGGACGCCGACATCTTTATCCCCTTCGACTACATAGCGCTGATGTACATCGCCCCGCCAGACACCACACCCCAAACCTTCGGAATGGTCAAACAATAGGAGCCCGCAATGCGCCGCGAGATAAAAGACCACATAACCAACCCGGTCAATGATAGGATTATCATTCGAGTCATGGACGATCCGGGTCCGGGTGGGGCCAGTCACCTTTACTATGTCTACATTCCAGAGATTATGGGTCCAGGCCTGGAACTCCATTTTCAGGAAGGCCCCACAGCCGAGGCCGGAGTCAACGGTATTACTCAAGAGGTCCTTCTGGCCATCGTCATCGACCGCCTACGCGCCTTTCAGGCTGGCCCTTTTCCCAGCAACTACAATGATTCCGCCCTCATGCATTGTGAGCAGGCCCTGGAACAACTCAAGGCCCGGACCCGTGAGCGTATGGCCCGAGGCGTGGAGGGTCATTCCGTTGCCTAACATCACCCAGCACCAATCGGCCCAGACCACCAAGCTTCTGCTCATTGGCGACAGCGGCAGCGGCAAGACCGGCGCCCTCATGTCGCTCGCCGAGGCCGGCTACAAGCTCCGGATCATAGACGTGGACAATGGGCTGGACATTGTCCGGAACTTCGCGACTTCGCCGGACTCCCCCTACGTCAAGCGGAACTCGAAGGTGGCAGAGAACATCAGCTTTGCCACCATCACTGACCCCATGAAGAACTTGAATGGCATCATCACCCCGGTCAAGGCAAACGTCTGGCCAAAGGTCACCAGCCTCCTGATGCACTGGAAGATCGAGGACGAGGACCTGGGCAAGGTCGTGGACTGGGGCCCAGGCGAGGTCCTAGTCATCGACTCGTTGACCATGCTTTCCCAGGCCGCCCTGAATTGGCACCTTATGATAAACGGGGCCCTCGGCACCAAGCGCACCGGCAACGAAGGGCGTCGAGACGTCGGAGAAGCCCAGAGGCTTCTCCGAAGCCTTTTCGAGATGCTCTACGACTCCAGCATCAAATGCAACGTGATCGTGACCTCCCATGTGACGCTAGTCTCCGAGAGCGGCCTTTCGCCCCAGTCGGAAGATGCGAAGGGCGAGATGGTCACAGGTTATCCCTCGGCCATTGGCCGGGCCCTCTCGCCCTTCATCCCCCGCTACTTCAACACGGTCCTATATTGCAAGCCGGTAGGCCGCCAGCACAAAATCTTTACCCGGACCCAAGGCGTGGTGAATGTGAAAAGCTCTGCCCCGCTGAAAGTCGCCCCAGACTATCCGTTGGAAACCGGCCTGGCCGACTACTTCAAGGCCGTCCGGAGCTAATGCCATGCCAACCCGACCAAAACCTAAGACCTGCCTCCGATGCTCCCGGCCCTACATGACACGCTACCGGGACCAAAAGTATTGCTCCCCAGCCTGTGGCCACGCGGCCCAGACCGTGCTTCGCACTTGTCCGACCTGTCAGCTATCCTTCCAGCGTAAGCGGTCCGATCAGGTCTATTGCTCCTACGAGTGCTACGCCAAGACCCGGGAGCACAAAAGCCACTTTCGCCGGATCGCACAGGTCAGACTGTTCGATGAGTCATACGTCGAGCTTGAGGCCTATGCCCATGAGCATAGCCTGACCATCCCCGAGGCCATCCGGGAGTTGCTGGACCTGGGCCTCGAAACCATTTCGGCCGAAAGGCCGAAATCCCGGGCGAAAGCCCCTACCCACCAAGCAAAGGAAACCACCCCATGTCAGTAGATTTCTCCAAACTCCTCTCGAAGAACATGGACGAGGCCGAGCGGCCAAAGCCCCTCCCCCCAGGCACTTACCACGGCCGGGTCACGAAGCACTCGCTCGACGCCTCCAAGGAGAAGAAGACTCCGTATGTTCGGTTTGAACTCCAAGTCGTCTCCGCTGGGGACGGCATTGACCCGGACGCCCTGGACGGCATTGACCTGTCCAAAAAGTCCTTGCGGAAAGACTTCTACCTGACCCCCGATGCCGACTATCGGCTGAAGGAGTTCCTCAAGTCCTGCGGCATTCAAACCGCCGGTCGGAGCTTTGCCGAGGCCCTGCCCGAGGCCATTAATGCCCCGGTCCTGATCGACGTGACCCAGCGGGCCGCGACCGACGGTTCCGGAGAGTTCTACAACGACGTCAATAAGCTCGCTGGAGAGCCCTAGTCCTTCGCCCAAGGGAGGGGCCAAAAGCCCCTCCCCCTCAACCCAGGAGCCCTCCCATGGAACTACGAGAAATCGAATCCTTCCGACTTTACCTCGAACAACGAGCAGTACAGCTAAGAGGCAGCACAAACTATCGTTTCCGCTGGGTTGCCTCCAAAGTCGAGCAGCTAATGAAAGACATAGGCTTGGCCGCTTCGGGTCAGGCTAATGCTGACATTGAACAATTCCGAATTTCCGAGCTGACTGAACGTCAGAGAAAGCTCGAAAGAGAAATCCAAGACATCCAGACAGAGAAAACCAAACTAACAGGAGCCGCCCATGGCCGGTGATGTGCTAAAGCTAGTCCGAAGTGTCGAGGAATTCATTTCGGACAATTCCAAGTCCCAAGCCATCGTCTACCGTTGGCTCGCGGCGCAAGCCCGGGACTTCAAGGCCCTCGTGGACTTGGTCTACAAGGATGACAAGAGCGAAGCGTTTTCGAATATGCTCGTGGAGTTCCGCAAGGCCGAGCTAAAGGCCCAGAAAGATTCAATTCTGAAAGAATTGAATAATCTCGAGGCCGAAGAGGCCAAGATCGGGAGCTAGGCATGGAGCTTACCAATAAGTACAAGAGGCTCCCCCTGGCCGAAATCCAGGTTGATCGAGCAGCGCGCCAAAGGCGCGCTGTGCTTGACGCCGAGGGCCAGTTCATCAACGATGATGGCCTCATGGAGTCCATCCGGGATCGGGGAGTCCTGAACCCGGTCATCATCACGGACGAGCATGTGCTCGTGGCCGGAGAACGTCGGCTAGAGGCCAGCCGAGCCCTTGGTCTTCCTGACATCCCGGTGCGTTTCATCCGGGACCTGTCCCCGACGGAAGCGGCCATCATTGAGCTTGAGGAAAACCTCAAGCGCAGCGATCTGCCGTGGCGGGACAAGGTCAAGGCCATGGCAGACCTCCACGCTGCCTATTTGGCCCAGGACCCAAAGTGGACCCAGGACAAAACTCAAAAGCTCCTCAACAACCAGCAACTTAGCGAGGTGCTCCGAGTCGCTCGGAGCCTAGATGATCCAGCCGTCACTCGGGCCACCTCCATCCGAGAGGCCTACAACGTGCTGTCCCGCCGGGACGAGCGCCGGATGCAGGACGCCAAGAATCTGCTGGCCGAGGCCGGGGCCAGCATTTTCGACGACGACGACAACATAGTGACTGGCCAGGGCCCCGCCCTTTCCGGGTCCGACGTGGTCATTACTTTGCCCCAGATCGTCGCCCAGGCCTCAGCAGATGACCTAATCCAGGCCAACTTCCTCGAGTGGGCGCCCGCTTACGCGGGTCCCAAGTTCAATTTCATCCACTGCGATTTCCCCTACGGCACGGGCCTGTACCTTGGCGAACAGTCCGGCCGGAACCGTTGGGAGTCCTACGACGACGCGGAGGCCACCTATGAACAACTCGTTTATTGTTTTTGCGAAAATCTGGATCGGTTTATGCTGCCCTCTAGCCATGTTATGTTTTGGTTATCTGCTGACATCGACCGTCAATGGTGGACCCTCGAGCAGTTCCGCCAGCGAGCCCCCTCCCTGGTGTTCTGGCCCAAGCCACTCGTTTGGCACAAAACCGATAACGTCGGTATTCTGTCGGACCCCAGAAGAGGACCCAGACATGTTTTTGAAACGGCGCTTATCGCCAGTCGAGAAGATCGCCCAATCATCCAGGCCGTGAGTGACGCCTACGGAGCTCCCACGGACAAGACCTACCACCCGAGCACAAAGCCGGAGTCGGTCTTGCGCCACTTCTTCCGAATGTTTGTGGATGAGCATTCGACCATGCTCGACCCAACCTGCGGGAGCGGAGCGGCCCTACGGGCCGCTGAGAGCCTTGGCGCAAAGCGAGTCCTGGGCCTCGAGATTTCGGAAGAATACCTGAATGGGGCCAGAACGGCCCTCCGGAATTTCCGCAACTTGCGAAAGGTCGCCTCATGAGCAAGCGCTTCCGCCTCCTGACCAACAAAGACCTAATGCTAATGGAGAAAATGACTCCCGATCGAATAGCCAAGATCGTACAGCGAATCGCAGAGCGGGTCAAAGGCGTCATCGACTTGCCAAACCACGAACTTCGCATCTTTCTCGCTGTCGAATGCGACTGCTGCAAAAAAGAAAGTCTGGCAGAGTTTTGGCGCGGGAAATGGATGCTTCTTCCAGAGGGCTGGTACTTAAACATCGAGGCCGATTGCTTTGCCTGCTCCCCAGACTGCATGGGGAAGATCGACTCCAGGGTGGAGATAGAGAACATAATCGAGGGTACAGACGAATGAAGTGGCGCAAATGGTTCGGCCTCTGCGAGCACCAGTGGCGACACGCCACCAACACGGTCATTCGGTACGGGGTGTATGAAGTCCTGTACTGTGACAAATGCCATAAGTTCACTTATAGGAAATGGCGCTCATGAAAATCCTCCTGTTCAACGGCCCGCCTTCCAGCGGGAAAGATGAAGCGGCCCAAACGGTCTACGACTACGCCCTGGTCAACCACCCGATCCTTTGGCTCCGCATGTCCCACCCAATCAAGCTCGCCTTCAATGGCATGATGGAGACGAGCATTGACAATCGCGGAAATTCCCAGTGGGACAAGGACAAGGAAGGGCAGATTGCCTACCTTAAGACATCATATCGCCAGTGGCAGATCGACTTTTCCGAGAAATTCATGAAGTCCTACGGGGAGGACGTGTTCGTCCGCCTCTACGAGCGCCGGATCGAAGAGCATAAGCTGACCGAAGGCCCTCCGGCCCTGGTCCTGACCCCGGACTGCGGTTTCGAAGTCGAGTACAACGGCCTTCTCCATCGCTACGGCTCTGCCGTCTATCTCATCCGCATCCACCGGCCCGGCTTCGACTTCTCTCGTGACTCCCGATCCTATATCGGCCCCGAGCAGCGGGGCGAGGCCAACGCCCGGGTCTTCGACATTCACAACGATGGACCCCTAGACGCCTTCCGGGGCAAGATCATCGCGCTGACCAAAGACATACTGGGGCGGATATGAGCGAGCCCTTCGAGTTCTCGGACGGCCCCCAGAACGCCAGGGTCATCCTCGTGGGCGAAGCCATGGGCGAGAACGAGGCCCAGGCCAAGCGCCCCTTCGTGGGCTGGTCTGGGAAGGAGCTTTGGAAGATGCTCGGCGAAGCCTGGCCCGATTGTGCTCCGCAAGAGCACCGCATTGCCCAGGCCTGCTTCGACATGAAGGACAACGGCTGGATAGAGCAGCGCAAGGCGTGGTTGGAAAAGGCCGGCGTTCTCTTTACGAATGTGCTTGCACTCCAGCCCCCCAACAATAACCTAGAGCTAATCTCGGTCCCCAAAGGGGACCGGGGCGAGCCATACCCATGGCCCATGGTCAAGCAGGGCAAGTACCTGCCCCGGGACCTGCTGGCGCCCCAGGTCGAACGCCTCTTGAAAGAGATCTCCATATGCCAGCCCAACCTAGTGATCTGCCTCGGCAATACCGCCTGCGGAGCCCTTTTGCACAGCGGTGGCATCGGTTCCATCCGTGGTACTGTAGCCGAAAGCCTGGCTCTCCCTGGTATCAAATGCCTCCCCACGTATCACCCGGCGGGCGTGCTGCGGAACTGGGCTTGGCGCCCGACCGTGATCGCAGACCTAATCAAGGCCCGGCGGGAGATGGAATTTCCTGAAATCCGGCGCCCGGAAAGGACCGTGGTCATCAACCCAAGCATACTGGACATCGAAGCCTTCTGGGTAATGGCAACGCAGGCCCAGCGCATGGCCATCGACATAGAAACAGAAAAGTCCATGATTAAGTGCGTAGGCTTTGCTCTCAGCCGGACCCACGCCCTCGTGGTTCCATTTATTGACAAGACCAAGCCGGGCTGGTCTTACTGGCAAGACCCTTCGGATGAGGCTCGAGCCCTGGCCTTAGTCGCAGACCTGTGCGACCTGCCCTGCCAGAAAATCTTCCAGAACGGTCTTTACGACATCCAATACCTCTGGAAGTACGGATGCCCGGTCCGGAACATGACCGCCGACACCATGCTCCTGCACCATAGTATGTTCCCAGAGCTTCCGAAAGGCCTCGGCTTCCTGGGCTCGATTTACACAAACGAAAGCGCCTGGAAGCTAATGCGTCTGGACAAGTCTGAGGAGTTAAAGCGGGATGAATAAAGACCACGCCAGACGTGTGTACGCCTATCAACAATTACGGGCCAAATGCTTGGGGGCTTCCAATGATGACTCGCAGCGAAAGAACTCAGGCCTGGAAGAAACGAAACCCGGACAAGGTCAAGGCCTACCGGGCCCTTTGGGTGGCCAGAAACAAGGAGAAGCTTCGGGCGTATTGGAAGGTACGAAATGCCCAGAAACGGACTGAGATTGCGGCCCTGGGCCTTTCTCGGTCCAAGGACGTAGACTGGGGCCATTCACCCGCCCTTCGAGCCGAGTTCGACCACGCAAGGGCGGTCATAGTCAAGGCCTATATGTCAGGCGACACCGATAACTACGCCAAGGCCCATCAGGAACTGGAACGCCTCCTGGGCCACCGATCATCATACAAGGAGAGGAGTAAGAGACATGCCAGGATTCGCCCCGAAACAGACCGATGACGTGACGCTGTGGGAACGATCGGCCCTGATCGCGGCCCATGCCAAAGAGCTGTGGGACTTCTTCCACAAGGGCAACACCCCGATCACCACGGTCGAATACCACATCGAGCGGATGAAATACCACACGGAGCAGTGTCATACCTATGATCTCCCGGACACAGTGGCTACCCCTATTACTAATAACCATTGACGTCCTTGCAGCCATTCCATACGCCTTCGCCCATGATTGGCGCCGGTGCATCTATTGGCTGGCCGCAGCGGTGCTAACTGCCATGGTGACGTTCTAATGCCCCAGCGCCATCTTCCGCCCCCATCCCGGCCTGGCTGGCGCTGGGTCTGGCAAACGCGGTGTGACTGCACCGCGTGCCCCTGGAAAGGCAACTGCCAGGGCGAAGGCACTGCCTGGCCCCACTGGATCGAGGTTCCAGACCATGCCAATAGTCGAAACTCATAAGCTCGCCCCCAAGTCCTTGTCCGCTGGGGACAATCTCCAGGCCTACTGCGGCCTCGACTGTATGATTACCTTCGAGGTCCTTGAAGAGCTAGAAAAGCTCTTTAACCGGCCCCCGGAGGTCTACGACTTCAAGCTCGCCCTCCAGGCCCCGGCCCTGGAAATGATGCTCCGTGGCTTCAAGATCGACGGCATGGAGCGGAGGAATGGTATTGAGCTATTGTCTCAGCAGATAGCCGAACTCGAAGAGACATTGAATAGCTTCGCTCAGGCCTACTGCGGGCGCAACCTGAACGCCCGGAGCCATGACCAATGCAAGAAGTTCTTCTACGAGACGCTCAAGCTCCCGGAGGTCTGGATTTCCCAGAAAGGCGTTCGGAAGCTTTCGATAAATCGAGAAGCCCTAGAAAAACTGGAGGTCTACTTCCATGCCCAGATCATTGTGGCGTGCATTCTCGCAATTAGGGATTTGTCCAAGCGGCGATCCGTTCTTGAAACCGAAGTCGATGCCGACGGCCGAATGCGAACCTCTTACAACATCGCCGGAACAGAGTCCGAGCGCTGGTCATCTAGCGCAAATGCTTTTGGTACTGGGACGAATCTCCAGAACATTACGCCGGAACTCCGGAAAATGTTCATATCCGATCCTGGGTGGAAACTTTGTGGAATTGACCTGGAGCAGGCAGAGTCCAGAGAGGTTGGATTTCTTTTTGGATCACTTTTCGGAGACTGGTCATTTCTTGATGCGTGCGAGGGCGGAGATTTACACACTACCACCGCCCGACTCATATGGCCGGACCTTATCACAGATCGAAAGAGCGCAGAACAGCCCTTCTACCGCCACATGAGCTATCGTGATATGGCGAAACGGGGCGGCCATCTAACCTCCTACATGGGCACGGCCTGGACTGCTTCGCGCAGCCTCAAAGTCCCCCTCCCAATCATGGAAAGGTTCCAAAATGCCTTCGTCTCTGCATATCCAAGTTTTCCAAGATGGTGGCGACATTGTGCTCAATGCCTACAAACAGAGCAGCGAATCACTACGCCATTTGGGAACACTCGTATTTTCTTCGGACGAGCAAACGACGACTCGACTCTCCGGGAGGCCATTGCCCACTCCCCCCAATCAGCAACTGCACTGCGACTTAATCTTGCCCTTTATCGAGTGTGGAAACGACTCGGAACCCGAGTCCAGCTAATTGCCCAGGTCCATGACGCTCTGTACTTTCAGTATCGGGAGTCCGATGATGAGGTCGAGGTGCTGCAAGAGGCCCTAGCCTGCATTTCAACCCCCATGGTCGAGCCAAGGTCTGGCCGTGTGTTTGACGTCCCGGGCGAGGCCAAGCTCGGCTGGAATTGGGGCTCCTTCGGCCCCGCCAATCCCGACGGCCTAGCCAAGTTCAAGGGCAAGGCCGACACCCGAACGCGGACCACGGCATTATCCCGGGTAATGTAGTGTCCGACTGGATAGATACGTTCATGGCCTGGACTGACGGCATCCCGGCCCCATCCAACTTCCGGCTCTGGTCCGGCATCGGCGCCATTGCCGGAGCCATGGAGCGCAAGTACTGGTCCATGCTCGCTCGGGGCGCCATCTATCCAAACATGTTCATTGTCCTGACAGCCAAGCCGGGAATTGGTAAGACCGAAGCTATCAAGCCGGTCGAAGACCTTTGGTACGCCACCGGCAAGGTCTGGGTTTCCCCAGATTCCATGACCTCGGCCTCGCTCCTGGACCAGCTCATGGAATCCGACCGGAAGGTCTTCATCGACGGCCAGCTCCGCTACGAGTATCATGCTATGGCCACGGCGGCGGATGAGTTCTCAGTCCTAATCAATGCCTTTGACAATGAGTTCCTGGGCCGCTTGTGCCGAATCTGGGACTGTCGCCGAGCCCTCCGGGTCCGCCGGAAGTACATCAAGGAAGAGATTTCCATCATCAACCCGATCATGACCATCCTGGCCGGGGTCCAACCCGGGTTCCTGAACTCGGTCATGCCGGAAGAGGCCTGGCGCATGGGCTTCCCTGCCCGCCTCTGCATGGTCTTCGCGGACTCCGGGCCGACCGTGGAGCTTTGGCAGGCCAATCCCCAAAGCCTAGAACTACGGAAGAAGCTAGTGCTCGGGCTCAATGCCATCATCGGGACCAAGGAAATCGTGCGGCATGGTCAATTCCAATGGCACCCGCACGCTCAAATCGCCATGTCGGCATGGCATCGCGCGGGGTTCCCGCCGCAACCCGACCACAGCCGACTCGAAGGTTACAACGCCAAGCGGATTCAAACGATCATAAAGCTCTGCATGATCGCTAGCGCCAGCCGGGACCTTTGTGAGTCCATGACGGTCACGCTCGAAGACTACGAACGGGCCCGGGGCTGGATGCTCGACATGGAAGCCTCCATGGGGGAGGTCTTCCGGGACATGATCTCGCAATCGGACCAGCAGATCATCAACGAGCTTTATCACTATGTCTGGCGGGAGTTTGTCAAGACCAAGCGCCCCATGTCGTTAGACCGGGTCTGGCGTTTCCTATCGGAAAGAATTAAGGCGGTTGAGAAAATCCCTAAGATCATCGACGCCATGGTCAACTCGGACCTCTTGATCCAGGACGTCGTAGACAAGTCCTTTGTCCCCCGACCGAAGGACGAGAAAATGGCAGAGCTAATGGCAAAGGTGACAAAGGCATGATTAACTTCGGGCTTGGCTTTCTTGCCGGTTTCGTCACCTCGGTACTTATCGTCGCTGTGCTGCTGTGGTATGGTGTCACGCACAACGTACGTTTTTAGGAGGGTGCGTGTTTGCTTACAAAGCTCTCGGTTTCTCCTGCCGCAAATGCGGCCGATGGATCGTATGGTCAAACTGGGGCATCTGCCCCTACTGCAAGGCAAAGACCCATGAGTGACGGCGAAGCCTTTGTCCTGGCC
>Ga0335069_10015901_pt1 | contig 10511 bp, 11 predicted proteins | sample Lox_Sample_11_FD_206714 | JGI IMG/M metagenome (GOLD analysis project Ga0335069, IMG submission 206714) | Soil microbial communities from Loxahatchee National Wildlife Refuge, Florida, United States - Lox_Sample_1.1 | ecosystem: Environmental > Terrestrial > Soil > Wetlands | place: USA...
GTCTCCGGGAGCTCTAGCGGCTCGTCGTTTTCCCATGGGAGCTGATAGTGGAAAAAGACCAGCACCGTTGCGCAGAGCACGGCAAAAAGGCCGATCATCAGCGTCATGCGCGGCGGCAACGCGGTGGCCGAGATCAGAACCGGACCGAGCAGGAGGAAAGAGAACGGATTCTCCAGCCCGCCGGTCAGATAAAGCAGCGCTGCCAGCTCTGCGATGTCGAAGCCGAGCACATACGCGGCGCGGTCGGGCTCAAGCCACTGTGCTTTCTGAAAAACGACCCGCAGCGCCACGTTGAGCAGAGCCGACAGCGCGATGACCGCAAGGCACGGCCAAATCAGGACGTCGAACTCGAGGCCGAAATGGACCACCAGAACGGCTGCGATCTGTCCGAAAATGGCAAGCCAGCGCAGCCGTAACAGCGTATCGAGCCGCACGTTCCGGGGCCGATGGTACGTTTCCGGCAAGCCAGGCATTTCGCTAATGTAGCGATTGAAACCCGCACCTCCAAACAACGGCAGGCTTGGCCGGGCAATCGCTATGCCATCGTCAGGGACGCCAGTCGCCGGCGGCGCCGGCGACTGCCGGTTCGCTGCTCCCCGCTTTGGCGATCACGGCAAAAACCGAACGCAATACCTCAATGACCCCTGCTCCGCTGACTCCGGACATAACGAGCGGCGTCTGCTTCGCGGCACGCTTCAGTCGCGCCAACTGCTGCTTGATTTCCTCTGCCGTCAGCGCGTCGGCCTTGTTGAGCGCGACGATTTCCGGCTTGTCCGCCAGCCCCTCCCCGTAAGCCGACAGCTCGGCACGCACGATCTTGTAGGCCTGGCCCGCGTCGCCGCCGGTTCCATCGACGAGATGCAGCAGTACGCGGCAGCGTTCGACGTGCCCGAGGAAGCGGTCGCCGAGGCCGACGCCTTCGTGTGCGCCTTCGATCAGGCCCGGGATATCGGCGACGACGAACTCATGGCCGTCCACCGTCACGACGCCGAGCTGCGGCTGCAGCGTGGTGAACGGATAGTCGGCAATTTTAGGTTTGGCGGCGCTGACCGCCGCGAGAAACGTCGATTTGCCGGCGTTCGGCAGGCCGATGATCCCGGCATCGGCAATCAGCTTGAGACGCAGCCGGAGCGTCCGCTCTTCGCCCGGTAAGCCGGGATTGGCGCGGCGCGGCGCCCGATTGGTCGCCGATTTGAAATGCGCATTACCAAAGCCGCCATTGCCGCCATGTGCCAGCACCAGGCGCTGCCCGCGTTCGGTCAAGTCGGCGAGCAGCGTTTCCCCGTCCTCTTCGTAGATTTGGGTGCCGACCGGCACCTTCAGGACCGCATCGTCGCCGTTCGCGCCGTGCCGGTCCTTGCCCATGCCGGCACGGCCATTCTTGGCGAAGAAATGCTGCTGGTAGCGGTAGTCGATCAGGGTGTTCAGGCCATCGACCGCTTGCGCGATCACATCGCCGCCCTTGCCGCCGTCGCCGCCGTTCGGCCCGCCGAACTCGATGAATTTCTCACGCCGGAACGACACGCAGCCGTTCCCGCCGTCGCCGGAGCGAATGTAAACCTTGGCCTCGTCGAGAAACTTCATCGGCCCAACCAAACGGGCACGCGCGCGGCGACCGTCGCGGTGCTGCTCCACTCGATATAGTGCAGATTGCGGCGCGGCGGCAGCCGGGTTTGCGGCGGCCGCCGGTCTTTCGCCGTCAGTTGGAGTTGCGCGAGGCGTCGCGTCAGGCGACCTGCCTCACCGATCCCCAGGACTTGAGCGACGCCCACAATCGGCGATCGAGCCGGAACCGGTCTGTCGGGGCAGCGGAGTTGATGGCGCGGATGCGCGTGAGGCGCACGCCGGTCCACTGGAAGGCGCACTTCTCCAGCACACGCCGCGAGGCCGGATTGCTGACCCGTGCGCCGGCCTGCAACGTTTCGTGTCCCAGATCGCCGAAGGCATGGTCGATCAGCGCCCGGGCCGCCTCGGTGGCGTAGCCGACGCCCCAAAACTGCACGCCGAGCCAATAGCCGAGCTCCGGCCCGTCCTCGCGCGGATCGACGCTGCACCCGCCGACCAGCCGGTCATTGCGGAGGATGACGAAGGCGGCCTCGCCCGCCCGCAGGTTGACCGACTCGATGAAGTGCGCGGCGTCGTCGACGCCAAACGGGTGCGGGATGCGTGCCGTATTCACGGCGATCCGGCGGTCGTTGACGAGGGCGGCGAGCGCCTTTTCGTCGCCGCGCCGGGGCGCGCGCAGCGTGAGCCGATCGGTCTTGAGGACAACACCGCTGCTGGGCGCACGCCGGGTCTGGACGATCAGTTCTTCCGAGAGGGTCATCTCACGGGCTCCTGCAGAAAACCGAAAGGGGAGCCGGCATCCCGTCTCCCCCTTTTTGGAGCCCAATCGGGCCCGCCGGTTCGACTGGATGCCGGCGGACCTCGTATGATCCACCGTATTACTGGGCCGCCGCCTCCGACATCGGGAGTACAGACACGAATACGCGGCCCTTGGTTTTGGTACGAAACTCGACACGACCATCGACCAGAGCGAACAGCGTGTGGTCGCGGCCAATTCCGACGTTGCGGCCGGGGTGCCACTTGGTGCCGCGCTGGCGCGCGATAATATTGCCGGCGACGACTTCCGCGCCGCCGAAAATCTTGATCCCCAGGCGTTGACCGCCCGAGTCGCGGCCGTTACGCGAAGATCCGCCTGCCTTCTTGTGAGCCATCGCTCAAACCTTTCGTCTTCTTTACCTATACCGGATTCGTGACAAAAGCATCACCGCTTCGGTTCATTTTTTGGTCTTTTCCTTGGACGAAACCTTGGCCTTCCCGGCCGGCTTGCGCGCCTTGCCAATGGATGCCGTCGCCGCGCCCTCGTCCGCCGCGTCTGCGGCAGCCGCGCCTTCCGCCGCGCCAGTCTCGGCAGACCGCGGCGCCGCGGCACGTTTCGGCCTTGGCGGCGGGGTCTTATTTGCGGTCCGGCCGTCGGTCAGGATCTCGGTAATTCGCAACAGCGTGAAATCCTGCCGGTGACCGCGCTTGCGGCGCGAGTTCTTCCGCCGCCGTTTTTTGAACGCGATGATCTTGGGGCCGCGGGACTGTTCGAGCACCTCGGCGGCCACCGTTGCGCCGGCAACGGTCGGAGCACCCAGCGTGACACTGTCGCCGCCGACGACCAGAACTTCGCCGAACGCGATGACCTCGCCTGGCTCGCCCTTGACCTTGTCGACCTTTAACACGTCCTCGGCGGCAACCCGGTATTGCTTGCCGCCCGTCTTGAAGACCGCGAACATCTTCTTGTCCTCGTGTTCGATCCCGGTACTCGGCGCGTCACCGAACCGGCTTTTTCCAGTCAGTTCTGCTGTTGATTGCAGGCCAGGCCCGGCAAACCTTAACGGTCGCCCGGCCAGAGCCCGCGTCCTTATGACGGGACGATAAATCGCTGTCAAGAAATGGAAAGCCCCGCCGGCACGGCGGCACCGCAGCCATGTCCGGGGCCCACGGACAGGCTTTCGGCAGGTGTGATAAGAGACGCGCGGCAAAGAGGAGTTTGGCATGGCGACGCAGGGCAAAGACAACACGCCGAAGATCGGATGGATCGGTGCGGGGCGTATGGGCATCCCCATGGCCGAGCGCCTGATAAAGGCCGGCCACGACGTCACTATCTGGAACCGCACCCGCGCCAAGGCCGAACCGCTCGCCAAGATCGGGGGCAAGGTGGTCGATCGTCTTACGGACCTTCAGGCCGTGGACGTGCTGTTCTCCATCGTCGCGACCGGCCACGACGTGCAGGACGTGCTCTACGGCAAGGACGGCGTCTGCCGGCCCGGCGGCAAGGTGCCGCCGGTCGTGGTCGACTGCTCGACGATCGCGGTCGCAGAATCCGCCGCCATCCGCAAAAGCCTGACGGAACTCGGCGCCAAGTTCGTCGCGGCTCCGGTCAGCGGCAACGCCAAGGTCATCAAGGCCGGGAAACTCTCCGCCGTGGTCTCAGGACCGGAGGCCGCCTGCAAGGCGGTGGCCCCGCTCATCGAGGTGTTCGCCCCGCGCGGCGTGTCCTATGTCGGCGACGGCGAACTCGCCCGCGTCTGCAAGATCGCGCACAACGTCATGCTGGGCGTCGTCATTGAAAACCTGATCGAGATGACGCTGCTCACCAACAAAATGGGCGTGCCGCGCCACGCCTGGCTTGCTTTCCTCAACAACAGCGTCATGGGTTCCATGTTCACCGGCTACAAATCGCCGGCGCTGGTCAATTTGGACTGGACCACGACGTTCACGCCCGAATTGCTGCGCAAAGATCTCGACCTCGGACTCGAGCTCGGACGCGAGATCGACGTTCCGCTTCCGGTCACGGCCGCAGCCCGCGAAGTGCTGCAAAGCCATTTCGGCGCCGCGACGTTGCAGAAGAACCCGGAGGAATACCTCCAGAAGGATTTCGCCGCACTCGCCGAGACCATGGCGCTCGCCGCCGGCATGAAGCTCGAGAGCGAGAACAAGAACGTGCCGACGGGGCTCGAGAGCTAGCGCGCGCGGCCGACCGCCCGTTATTGTTTGATCGCGGTCCGCACGCTGATTGTCATCTGCCACTGACCGTTGCGCCGCGCCCACACGCGGGCGGCGCGATAGGGCGGGCGCGAATTGTCGGGTGCGGCTTGCGTCGCCGTCATCAGCGCGCCGTCGCCATAGACGGCGACCCGCACCGTTTGTACCTCGCCGACGACAACCGCGGCCCCGGCCTGCTTCTGGCGCTCGATTGCGGCAATACGGTCGGATCGCGTGGCCGGCTCCTCACCCGAGGTGTATCGCACGAATTCGTCTGCCACGTGCTTTTCCCACTCGACGGCGTCGTGCGCGACAACGGCTTTCTCGATCGCCTGGAATGTGCCGACGAGTTCCTGTTCGGCCGGCGACCGCACGCGATATGGCAACATCTGGCACGGGTTTTTGCACTCGGTGTTTTGCGGTTCGGCAGGGACCGCGGACGCCGCCGGCTTTTCCGGCCCGCCGATCGGAACGTCCTGGATCAGCAAGGCCCGCCACGAACCGCGCTGTTTCGCCCAGACATCGAGGAAGAATACATCGGTGTCGTGCGTCGACTTGCGGTGTCCGGTTACGATCGCCAGAGAGCCATAGCCTCGCACCTTCGCGTCGCCCGACGGCGCGGCGGCGACCTCCTTGAGGCTGCCGAGAAAATCCTTGCGCGGATGAGTCCGGCCGTCGACATCGACCAAGTTGAATTGCAGCGCGAGCAGGCGCCGGACCAGCGTCCGGTCGCCGGCGCGGGCGGCATCGGCCAGCGCATTGTCGGCCGCAAGCACGGCGGCTTCGTCGCTTCCGGCGGGTTGCGCCTTCGGCTGCGATTGGATCAGGACAACGGCAGCGGCGAACACGGCAGCGATCGGAAACGCGAGCCATCCCCAGCGCACCGCCGGCCGCGACGCCAGCGTCGCCAGCGATATGCCTTCCCGCTTGCTCACCCGAACGCGCTCCCCAAGCGGGTTGCCACCCACTTTCCGTCGGCGCAGCATCACATTTTTTGGCGCTTACCCTCAAGGCGGCGCAAACGCGCACGCCGGACGGCGTGCCAACGCGGTAAACGGCACGCGCCCCCGAGCGGCTAGCTGCAGAGGCCGGAAGGCCAGCACGATGTCTGGGTTTTGCGTGGCGGACGCGCCGCCGTCGTCGTCGTCCGATGTCCGCGACTCATCGCGACACGACAGGCCGGACTAAGCTGGCGGTATTTCGACATCATGCACTTGGTGATCTTCGGCACGTCCGGAATGAAATCGGAGCACAGGCGCATGGCGTCCGGAGTGCAGGCTTCTCGCGCCTCCGGCGTTCCTTGCGCCGCCGCCCCGCGCGGGCCAAGAGTGAGGAAAATCATCGAGATCATCAGGCAGCAGACGACGCCCATAGTCCGCAGCATGCTTTGTCCCCTCGTCCAACCGGGCTACTCCCCGAAAGGTCAGATTAGAGGAGAATTCCGAAAAGGAGAAACGGTCTTGCGCGTCGCGGCTGCAACCGTCCGGTGCCGCACAACCACGATTGCGAGGCGAGGCTCGCGGGGCTTAACGCGCGCCCCAGGCAAAACCGATCGCCGTCCGCGGCCGCTCGCGCGCAAGGTTGCGCGAGCATTGCTCAACGGCGCGCTCCATGAGCTCCCCGGTGGTGTTGTCGAACGACAGATGACGGCAATAGGCGCCGTCAGCCATCGAGTAGACGATTTCGCCGACGCGCTTGGCTTCGCGCTCATCCGCTTCGGATCGCAACAGAGGGTCGATCAGGCCGCGACCGCCGACGAGCAGGGCCCCTCCCAGCAGAACGAGGAAAAGGAACAGCACTACCGCGACCCGAACGCTCTTCACTTGTTGCTCATCGCGGCGCGACCGTCTCGTATGATGCAAAAGCGCGTGGCGGCTGCCCTCGTCGGCCGCCGCAACCCACCACTCCGCTTCGGATCCTGCCTGGTCCTCGACAGCGCCCATGCGGGGATAAAACAAGAATTTCATTGAATGGCGGATAAAAAATTATTTTCGATTTGAATGAAATCGAGCGGACGCCACCGGGCGCGCCGCCGGCGGAAGTGGGTCCGGTGCGATGCACCCTATGCGCGTGCGGCCCTTCCCGGACAGCCGCATCCGATGAAATAATCGGCAAAACTGCCGAATAGTGAAGGAGGGACGCCGTGCTGACTGCCGCGCGCAACGAAATGCTGACCCGCGTCGGGCCTGGCACACCGATGGGGGAATTGCTGCGCCGTTATTGGCAACCGATCGGCGGCGCCAGCGAACTCGACGGCAATCCGATCAAACCGCTTCGCCTCATGGGCGAAAATCTCGTGCTCTATCGCGACCAGAGCGGGCGTTATGGCCTCATCGATCGCCACTGTCCGCACCGCCGCGCCGACATGGCTTATGGCTGGGTGGAAGAGACCGGCATCCGCTGCTCCTATCACGGCTGGCTCATGGACGAAGCCGGCCGCTGCATCGAGCAGCCCTACGAAGATATCGCGAGCCCCAAACCATCGCGGGCGGGCTGTGATGTCAAAGCCTATCCGGTGAAGGAACGCGCCGGGCTCCTGTTCGCCTATCTGGGTCCGTTGCCGGCGCCCGAGCTGCCGGTCTGGGAGCCGTTCACCTGGGCCAACGGCTTTCGCGAAATCGTGCTCGCCGACGTGCCGTGCAACTGGTTCCAGTGCCAGGAGAACTCCATCGATCCCGTGCACTTCGAGTGGATGCACGACAACTGGGGCGCGCGCCAGCGCGGCGGCGACGGCAACGCCGCGCCGAAACATCTCAAGCTGAAGTTCGAGGAGTTCGAGCACGGCTTCGTTTACAAGCGCGTACGTGAGGGCCAGAGCGAGCAGGACCGCTACTGGACCACCGGCCGCGTTTGCCTGTGGCCGAACGGTTTCTTCCTCGGCAGCCACTTCGAATGGCGTGTACCCGTCGACGATGAAAATACCTTGAGCGTCGCCTGGTTTTTCGTGCGCGTGCCGAAAGGCCGCGAGCCGTACGTGCAGAAGAGAATCCCGACCTGGGTGAGTCCGCTGAAGGACGAAAACGGCCGCTTCATCACCAGCCACATCATCAATCAGGACATCGTCGCCTGGACCGGCCAAGGCCCCATCGCCGATCGCACCAGGGAAAATCTGCGCTCCAGCGACATCGGCATCACGATGGTGCGCAAGAGATTCTTCGCCGAGATCGACGCGATCGCCGCGGGCCAAGAGCCCGGCGGCATCATTCGCAGCGCCGAACAGGCGCGCTGCGTCGTGCTGCCGAACATGGCGCGCGAACTCAACATCGAGGGCATCACGCTCGCCGATTTCGAGAAACATCCGCTGCTGCGCCAGCGGCTCAAGGGCTTCCAGTTTCACTACGGTCAGCCCCCGGAAATCCGGCGCGCCTTCATCGAAGCCATGGGGATCGCGGAAGCCTGACAGCCTGACACAACGACCGGAATAAAACCGGGAAACCCGTCGGCGTGTGAGCACAAATCGGGTTGACGTGCGTCAAAGATTGTTTGTTTGGCTGGCGATAATCTTTCGCTGTCCGCAATCAATGCTATGAAAAATCATGCGCACCCAAGTCGCCATCATCGGCGCCGGCCCGTCGGGATTGCTCCTCGGCCAGCTCCTCCACAAGCACGGCATCGACAACGTCATTCTTGAGCGGCAGACCGGCGAGTATGTGCTTGGCCGCGTTCGCGCCGGGGTCATCGAGCAGGTGACGATCGACCTGCTTGACGAAGCCGGCGTCGGCGCGCGCATGCATGCCGACGGCCTCGTCCACGAAGGTGTGCAGATTTGCGTCGACGGCGTGCGCCATCGCATTTCCTTCCGCGAGGTGACCGGCAAATCGGTGATGGTTTACGGCCAGACCGAGATCACCAAGGATCTGATGGACGGCCGCGCCGCCGTCGGCGCCCCCACGATCTATGCCGCCTACGACGTGACCCTGCACGACGTTTTCACCGACAAGCCGCGCGTGACGTTCCGCGCCGACGGAAAGTCGCAAGAGATCGCCTGCGATTTCATTGCCGGCTGCGACGGCTTTCACGGCGTCAGCCGCAAGAGCGTGCCGGCGACGGCGATTACCTCGCATGAACGGGTCTATCCGCTCGGCTGGCTCGGCGTGCTGTCCGACACGCCGCCGGTTTCCGAGGAGTTGATCTACGTCCGGCATCCGCTCGGTTTCGCGCTCTGCTCCATGCGTTCGCCGACGCGCAGCCGCTACTACCTGCAATGCAGCCTTGCCGAGGACGTGGAGTCCTGGCCGGACGAGCGATTCTGGGAAGAGCTCAAGCCCCGCCTGGATGAAGAGGCCCGCGAGCGGCTCGTCACCGGGCCGTCGCTGGAGAAAAGCATCGCGCCGCTGCGCAGCTTCGTTGCCGAGCCGATGCGGTTCGGCCGTCTCTTCCTCGCCGGCGATGCCGCTCACATCGTGCCGCCGACCGGCGCCAAGGGCCTCAATCTGGCGGCGAGCGACGTGCGCTATCTCTCAAGCGCGCTGATCGAGCACTATGCGGAGAAATCCGCCGCTGGCCTCGATCAATATTCGGCGCGCGCGCTGGCGCGGGTGTGGAAGGCGGAGCGCTTCTCGTGGTGGATGACGATGCTGCTGCACCGGATTTCCGAAAACCCGTTCGATCTGAAAATTCAACTCGCGGAACTCGACTATCTGTTCCAGTCGAAGGCCGCCGCGACGGCGTTTGCGGAGAATTACGTCGGACTTCCGTACTAGCGGTGAGGACCATCTCCTGACTGGCCGGCGGTCGTGCTAAGACCATACGGGTGAACACGCTCGCACCGCATGACACAGCCGCGCCGGACGCCGTCACGCCAGGCTTCGCCGGCGGACGGGTCCGCATCATTCTTCGGCTCGAAGGACTTGCGGTCTTTGCGGCGGCCGTCGCGTGCTATGCGTACGCCGGCTTTTCCTGGATCGCTTTCGTGGTGTTTTTCCTGGTCCCCGATCTGTCGATGCTGTTCTATTTCGCCGGCCCGCGGGTTGGAGCGTTCGGCTACAACCTCGTACATACCTACGTGCTGGCACTTGCCGCCACCGTGTTGGGCTTTTTGACTGGCGCTCCGGTCGTGGAAGCCGGCGGCATCATCTGGATTGCGCACATCGGGGGCGATCGCGCCCTCGGTTACGGCCTGAAGTACCCGACGGCTTTTGGCGATACCCATCTCGGCCGCATTGGCCGGCGCTAAGCCTTTCAAAGGAACGCGCCCATGCGCATTCACGCCATCTCGACCGGCCGCGTTCGTATCAAGCGGGCGCAGATCGAGGGCCGCGGCCATGGAATGTGGCGGCAAATGCAGCCGATGCTTTCGTCGGACTGGGCGGAGTGGACGCCGGTCTACGTCTTTGCGATCGAGCATCCGGAAGGTGTCATTGTCGTCGACACCGGCTCCAACGCCGGCCTGAAATCGCTGCCGCGCTGGCATCCTTATTTTCAGTTGGCGGTGCAGTTCGATATCGAGCCCGAGCAGGAAATCGGGCCGCAGCTGCAACAGCTCGGCATCGCCGCGGACGACGTGACGACCGTGGTGCTGACACACCTCCATATCGATCACGATGGCGGCCTGGCACATTTCCCGCGCAGCCGCATCGTCGCCAGCGGCGACGAGATCGCTCACGCCTCTGGCCTCCGCGGCACCCTGCTCGGCTATCTGCCAAACCGATGGCCGTCGTGGTTTGACCCGGAGCGCCTGGTGTGGGAGCAAGCGACACACGGACCGTTCACGCGCAGTGCCAAAATCACAAAAGCCGGCGACGTCATCGCCGTGTCGACGCCAGGGCACACCCCCAACCACCTTTCCGTTCTTGTTGCTGACGGCAACGAGCACATCATGCTCGCCGGCGATGCGTCCTATCTTGAAACGACGATGTTGAGAGGCGCGATCGACGGCGTCAGTCCCGACGAAACGGTTGCCGCCGCAACACTGGCCGCGATCCGCGAGTTTGGCGCCCGGCAGCCGACCGTCTATTTGCCGACGCACGATCCGA
>Ga0335069_10015902_pt1 | contig 10511 bp, 10 predicted proteins | sample Lox_Sample_11_FD_206714 | JGI IMG/M metagenome (GOLD analysis project Ga0335069, IMG submission 206714) | Soil microbial communities from Loxahatchee National Wildlife Refuge, Florida, United States - Lox_Sample_1.1 | ecosystem: Environmental > Terrestrial > Soil > Wetlands | place: USA...
ACCGACATGGTGGCGCGCCTCGGGGGCGACGAGTTCGCGGTGATCCTGGAGAACCTGGGCGGCGACGACGACGAAGGCGCGCAGCAGGTGGCCGAGAAGATGATCGCCGCCATGGGCGCGCCCATGCTGATCGAGGGCCAGCACCTGTCGACCTCGTGCTCCATCGGCATCAGCCTCTATCCCAATGACGGCCGCGACAGCGCCACCCTCATGAAGAACGCCGACGTCGCGATGTACTACGCGAAGGAGAAGGGCCGCAACAACTACCAGTTCTTCTCGGGCGACATGAACTCGCGCGCGCAGGAGCGGCTCTCCGTGGAGAACTACCTGCGCCTCGCGCTGCGGCGCAGCGAGCTCACGCTGCACTTCCAGCCGCGGCTGAAGATCGCCTCGGGCGAGCTCGTGGGCGTCGAGGCGCTCATCCGCTGGCAGCATCCGCGCCGGGGCCTGCTCATGCCCGAGCGCTTCGTGGGCGTGGCCGAGGATTCGGGCCTCATCGTGCCCATCGGCGAATGGGTGCTGGAGAACGCGTGCGCCCAGGCCGAGGCGTGGCAGCGCTCCGTGAAGCCCGGCTTGAGGATCTCGGTGAACCTCTCGGTGGGCCAGATGATGGATGGCGAGCGGCTGTTCCGCGCGGTCGAATCCGCCGTGCGCAAGTCGGGCATCGCGCCCGAGACGCTGGAGCTCGAGCTCACGGAATCGCACCTGATGCAGAACATCGCGGAGAAGGCGGCGCTGCTCAACCGCCTGGGGGAGCTGGGCGTGGGCCTCGCCATCGACGATTTCGGCACGGGCTACTCGTCGCTTTCCTACCTGAAGACGCTGCCCGTGGATTCCATCAAGATCGACAGCTCCTTCGTGCGCGACATCGGGCGCGACGCCAACGACGAGGCCATCATCCGGGCCATCGTGGCGATGGCGCACTCGCTGCACCTGTCGGTGGTGGCCGAGGGCGTGGAGACCGGCGAGCAGCTCGAGGCACTGCGCGACCTGGGCTGCGACGAGTACCAGGGATTCCTCGAAAGCGCCGCCCTGCCGGCGCAGGACTTCGAGCGGCGCTACCGGTCCTAGTCCTTCGTATCGATCTTGAGCTCCTGGACCTTCCGGGTGAGCGTGTTGCGTCCGATGCCGAGGAGCCCTGCCGCCTCGATGCGCCGCCCGCCGGTGTGCTGGAGGGCCTTCACGATGAGCGCCGTCTCGAATTCGCGCGTGAGGGGGTCGGCCACGCCGGTCTCTCCGCGGGCGAGACGGCTCGCGACCTCGCGCTCGAGCATGCGGCGCCAGTCGCTCTCCGACGAGGCGTGGGCCGGGTCGCTTCGCACCTCCGGCGGCAGGTCGCTCACGTCCACGACCTGGCCCGGCGCCATCACCGTCACCCAATGGCAGACGTTCTCCAGCTGGCGCACGTTGCCCGGCCACTCCTGCGCCGTGAGGAACTGGAGCGCGCCCTGCGTGAGGCGCTTGCCTTCGACCCCCAGCTCGCGCGCGCTCTTGGCGAGGAAGTGGCGCGCGAGCGCCGGAATGTCGTCGCGCCGCTCGCGAAGCGGCGGCAGCCGCAGGCGGATCACGTTGAGACGGTGGTAGAGATCCTCGCGGAAGAGCCCCTGGCGCACGCGGCTTTCGAGCTCCTGGTGCGTCGCCGCGATCACGCGCACGTTGGCCGCGAGGGGCGTATGCCCGCCCACGCGGTAGAACTGCCCGTCGGAGAGGACGCGAAGGAGCCGCGTCTGCAGGTCCGGCGGCATGTCGCCGATCTCGTCTAGGAAGAGCGTTCCGCCCTCGGCCTGCTCGAAGCGCCCGCGGCGCATCGCCTGCGCGCCGGTGAAGGCGCCGCGCTCGTGGCCGAAGAGCTCGCTTTCCAGCAGGTCCTTGGGGATCGCGGCGGTGTTGATCGCGATGAACGCGCGCGCGGCTCGCGGGCTGTGGCGATGCAGCGCGCGGGCCACGAGCTCCTTGCCGGTGCCCGATTCTCCGGTGATGAGGACGGTGGCGTGGGATTGCGAAAGCCTCCCGATCGCGCGGAAGACTTCCTGCATGGCGGGCGCCTGGCCCAGGATCTCGGGCGCCTCGGCCTCGGGGACGGGCAGGTCGCCCTGGCGGTGGCTCTGCTCGAGGGCGCGGCGCACGAGCTCCACCGCGTGGTCCACGTCGAACGGCTTGGGAAGGTACTCGAACGCTCCGCCCTGGAAGGCGGCCACCGCGCTCTCGAGGTCCGAGTAGGCGGTCATGATGATCACCGGCGTGGAGGGCAGCCGCGCCTTGAGCTGCTGCATGAGGTCCAGGCCCGACAGGCCGGGCATGCGGATGTCGCTCACGACGACGTCCGGCGTCTCGGCCGGAAGCTGGTCGAGCGCCTCCTGCGCGGCCCCGAAAGTCCGGTGCGCGATTCCCTCGCGCGCGAGCGCTTTCTCGAAGACCCATCGGATGGAGCGGTCGTCGTCGATGATCCAGACCGGGTTGGAGGCTTCCTGGCGGGCGTTCATCGGGTGTCCTTCGCGTCGCGGACGGGCAGCAGGATCGTGAAGCAGGTGCGCCCTGGCTCACTGTCGAACTCGATGATTCCGTGGTGCTGGCTCACGAAGCTCTGCGCGAGCGACAGCCCCAGCCCCGTGCCGCCCTCGCGTCCGCTCACCAGCGGATAGAAGATGCGCTCGGCGATTTCTTCCGGGACGCCCGGCCCGTCGTCCTCGATGTGCACCGCGATGGCATGGCGATGCCGGCAGCGTGCGATGGTCACCTGGCGCGCGATGCGCGTGAGGAAACGGACCTCGCCCTTGCCGGAGGTGGCCTGCGCGGCGTTGCGCGCGACGTTGAGGATCGCCTGGATCAGCTGCTCCTTGTCGCCCGCCATGTCCGGCAGGCTCGCATCGTAGTCGCGCTTGATGGTGAGGCCCTGCGGGAACTCCGCCAGCAGCAGCATCCGCACGCGCTCCATCACCTCGTGGATGTTGATGGACTCCACGTGCGGCAGCCGGCTGGGGGTGAGCAGGCGGTTCATGAGCGACTGGAGGCGGTCGGTCTCCTTGACGATCACCTGCGTGAACTCGCGAAGCTCCGCGTCGGCGAGCTCGCGCTCCAGCAGCTGCGCCGCGCCGCGGATACCCCCCAGCGGGTTCTTGATCTCGTGCGCGAGGTTGCGGATCAACTCCTTGTTCGCCTGCTGCTGCTCCATGATCTTCGCCTCGCGGGCGATGCGGCGCTGCTGCTCGAATTCCCGAAGCTCGAGCATGAGGCGCGATTCGCCCGATTCGATCGGCGTGATGACGCAGGTCACGTGCATGGTCTCGCCGCCGATGCCCAGCTCCACGTCGTGCTCGTTGAAACCCGCGTCGGAGGCGAGCGACTGGCGCAGCCGCTCGGCGAACTCCGGGTTGCCCGGCAGCGCCTTGTCGATCTCGACGCCGATCAGGTGCTTGCGCCCATGAGCGAGCAGCGTCTCTGCGGCGGGATTCGCGTAGGTCACGTGGAGCCTTTCGTCGAGCATCAGCACGGCGGTCGACAGCAGCTCGAGGCCCGCGTAGGGAGTCACGAGCTGCAGCACGGAGAAAAAGCAATTAGCGCGCCAGCGAGGATCGCTGGCGCGTCGGCAAAATGGAGTTGCCGGAGCCGGGAACGGCTGCGCGAGGCTAGGGCTTCAGTGCGCCGAGCTCTTTCTTGAGCGCCTCGATGTTCTTCTCGTGCTCGGCCGCGGTGGCTTGCAGGCCGCGAATGCGTCCGGAGGCCTTGTCGATGTTGGCGCGCATCTCGGCCAGCTGCATGGGCGAGGGATCCTGCGCCTGTTGGGCCGCCTTCACTGCGGCGACCAGTGCGGGGTTCTGCTGCTCCTGCGCAAGCGAGTCGCGCACGTCGGAGAGCGATTGCTCCTCGCGCGAGAGCTCGTCCTCGAGGATGCGGCGACGATCGTTGTCGCGGCGCTTCTGCACCTGCGGCTCCACGGCGAGCGTGGCCGTGAGCACCGGCTTCGAGTCGGGCTTGATGTCCGGCTTCACCACCTCGAGCTTCGCGACATCGGGCCTGGGCGCATCCGCCCGCTCGACCGCGGGCGTTGCCCTCGGCGCCGGGCCCGGCGTCCCGGGAATCGTCGTGAGCGGTTCGAGCTCGACCACCATCGCGCCCTTCATGGGCCGGTTCGAATAGGTGACGTGCCCGTTCTCGTCCACGAACTTGTAGATCGTCGTCTGCGCAAATGCCGGAGCCGCAGCGACGGCGAGGCCCGCGATCCACACGATCTTCATGCCGTGCATCCCTTCGCAAAGGCGGATGGACAGGATAGGCAGCGGTCATTTAAAAAGCAATAAGATCAAGGAGATGGATGCGCCGGGACGCTATAGGTTGTGGTTGGCGGGGCCTCGGGGCACAAGGTGGGCGGCCCGCCGGCCCCCAGAAAAAAAGGGGCGGACGGGCCGCCCCTTCTTGCCGGCGGGACGGCCCCGTCAAGCCGAGTAGTACATCTCGAACTCGATGGGGTGCGTGGTCATGCGGAACTTCGTGACCTCTTCCATCTTGAGCGCGATGTACGCATCGATCATGTCGTCCGTGAAAACGCCGCCGCGCGTGAGGAAGGCGCGGTCCTTGTCGAGGTTGTCCAGCGCCTCGTCGAGCGAGGCGCACGGGTGCGGGACCTTGGCGGCTTCTTCCGGCTCGAGGTCGTACAGGTTCTTGTCGAGCGGATCGCCGGGGTGGATCTTGTTCTGCACGCCGTCCAGGCCCGCCAGCAGCAGCGCGGAGAAAGCGAGGTACGGGTTCGCGGTGGGATCCGGGAAGCGGACCTCCACGCGCCGGCCCTTCGGGCTCGACACGAACGGGATGCGGCACGAGGCCGAGCGGTTGCGCGCGGAGTACGCGAGGTTGATCGGCGCTTCGAAGCCGGGCACGAGGCGCTTGTACGAGTTGGTGCCGGGGTTCGTGATGGCGTTGAGCGCCTTCGCGTGCTTGATGATGCCGCCGATGTAGTAGAGCGCGAACTCCGAAAGGCCCGCGTAGCCGTCGCCCGCGAAGAGGTTCTGGCCGCCCTTCCACACGGACTGGTGCACGTGCATGCCCGAGCCGTTGTCGCCCACGACCGGCTTCGGCATGAACGTCGCCGTCTTGCCGTAGGAGCGCGCGACGTTGAGCACGGTGTACTTGAGGATCTGCAGCCAGTCGGCGCGCTTCACGAGGGAGTTGAACTTGGTGCCGATCTCGCATTGGCCGGGCGCCGCCACCTCGTGGTGGTGCACTTCCACTTCCACGCCCTGCTCTTCCAGCGCGAGGCACATGGCCGAACGCATGTCCTGCAGCGAATCGACCGGGGGAACGGGGAAGTAGCCGCCCTTCACCGGGGGGCGGTGGGCCAGGTTGCCGCCCTCGAGCTTGAGGTCGGAGGACCAGGGCGCTTCCTCGCTGTTGATCTTCACGAAGCTGCCCGACATGTCGACCTTCCACTCGACCGAGTCGAAGATGAAGAACTCGGGCTCGGGGCCGAAGTAGGCGACGTCGCCGAGCCCGGAGCTCTTGAGATAGGCCTCGGCGCGCTTGGCGATCGTGCGCGGGTCGCGCTCGTATCCCTTGCCCGTGGACGGCTCGAGCACGTCGCACGTGAGGACGATGGTGGGCTCGTCGTAGAACGGATCCATGCGCGCGGAATCCGGGTCCGGCATGAGCAGCATGTCGGAGGCTTCGATGCCCTTCCATCCCGCGATGGACGAGCCGTCGAATGCGTGGCCGTCCTTGAACTTGTCCTCGCCGAACGCCTTCACGGGAACCGAAACGTGCTGCTCCTTGCCTTTCGTGTCGGTGAAGCGAAGGTCGACGAATTTGACCTCGTTTTCCTTGATTGTCTTGAAGACGTCGGCTACTGCCATAGGTTTCTCCTGATGGTGGGATGAATGCCCAGAAATGGGGAACGAGCGGCTGACGAAAGCCCGGACGAGGCCACATTTAGCGAAAACTGTGCCACGGAAGATATCTGCTAATCCATTGTTTCATATGATTTACGCACCTGCGGCAGGCGCGGCGCGCACCACGGGCGTGCGAAGTATGAATATCCGCACCATCATAGGGCATTTGAGGAAAGATCGCAGGCCGGGACGCCATACTATTTAAATGGCGGGTACGATCACGTCCGATGGATCGATATGTCGTCATCGGCAATCCGGTCGCGCACAGCCTTTCGCCTCGCATCCATTCGCTGTTCGCGCGGCAACTCGGCGAATCGCTCGAGTACGGGACTCTGCTTGCGCCGCGCGACGGTTTCGCGCGAAGCGCGCGTTCGTTCTTCGAGTCCGGGGGGCGTGGAGCGAACGTGACGCTTCCGTTCAAGGTGGAGGCGCTCGAGTTCGCGTCGAAAGCGAGCGATCGCGCGCGCCTCGCGGGCGCCGCGAACTTCCTCGCATCGCGATCGGGAACGATCGAGGCGGACAACACCGACGGCGCGGGCCTCGTCGCGGATCTCGCGCGCAACTTGCGAATCGCGATAGAGGGCAGCCGCGTGCTCATCATCGGGGCGGGTGGGGCGGCGCGCGGCGTGATCGCGCCCCTGCTCGCCGAAAGGCCCGCGCGCCTGGTCATCGCCAATCGCAGCGAGGGCAAGGCGGGCGAGCTCGCGAGCCGGTTCGGCGCGCTGGGCCCGGTGGAAGCGGCGCCGCTGGATGCGATTCCGCGCGACCGCTTCGACATCGTGGTGAATGCGACCTCTACCTCCGTCCACGGTGAAGCTCTCCGTTTGCCGGAGCATGTCCTGTCCGCCAAGGGCCTGGCGTACGACATGGCCTACGGCGAATCGGCGAATGCGTTCCTCGCGCACGCGCGCTCGGGCGGCATGCGGGCGAGCGACGGGCTCGGCATGCTGGTGGAACAGGCGGCCGAATCCTTCGAGCTTTGGAGGGGCAAGCGTCCCGATACGGCCGCGGTGATCGCCGAGCTTCGGGCGCGGGCGGCGTGAGGAGCGTGCTGCGGCTGGCCGCCGGACTCGCGGTCCTGCTGGCCGGCGCGTTCCTCGCCGTTCAGCTCGCATACCTCGCCCAGGTCTGGTGGTGGAACACGCACAATCCATCGACCACCGCGTTCATGGACGCGCGCCTCGCCGCGATGCGCGCGACCAACCCCGCGGCAAAGCTGCAGCATGCATGGGTTCCCTACGACCGGATCTCGGAGAGCCTCAAGCGCGCCGTCGTGGTCGCCGAGGATTCCCGGTTCGTCGACCACGAGGGCTTCGACTGGGACGCGATCGAGAAGGCGCGCGAGAAGAACCGCCGCAAGGGCAAGGTCGTGGCCGGAGGCTCGACGATCTCGCAGCAGCTCGCGAAGAACCTCTTCCTTTCGCCGAGCCGGACGCCGTGGCGCAAGGGCGAGGAGGCGCTCATCACCGTGATGATCGAGCAGGTGATGGACAAGCGCCGGATCCTCGAGATCTATCTCAACGTGATCGAGTGGGGGGATGGCGTGTTCGGCGCGGAGGCCGCCGCGCGCCACTACTACGGCACGAGCGCAGCGAAGCTCGGCGCGGAAGCCGCGGCGCACCTCGCCGCGATCATTCCGAACCCGCGCTTCTACGATCGCAACCGCAACACGCCGTTCATCGCGCGCAAGACCCAGACGATCCTTGCGCGGATGCCGGCAGCGGAACTGCCGTAAGGCCGATGCGCCTGTTCTTCGCGCTCTGGCCGGACGAAGCGTCGAGGGCGCATCTCGCCGGGCTCGGAGCCTCGATCGCCACGCGCACCCGGGGCCGCGCGGTGCCCGGGGCCAAGCTCCACCTCACCCTGTCCTTCCTCGGGGAAGTCCCCGAGGATCGAGTGGCGGCGGCCGAAGAGGCGGCGTCCCGCGTCCGCGGCCGGGCTTTCGAAATCGACATCGATACGGTGGGTTCCTTTCGCGAGGCGGGCGTGGCGTGGGCGGGGCCCTCGCGGCTGCCCCAGGAACTCACGGCGTTGCAGTCTTGCCTCGAATCGGAGTTGCGCCGCGCGCGCTTCACGCTCGATTCGCGGCCCTTTGCCGCCCACGCGACGCTCGCTCGCCGGATCGCCCGCTCGCTTCCGCAGGAATCGGTGCCGCCGATCCCGTGGCACGTGCGGGACTTCGTGCTCGTACGGTCCGAAACGGGGCGCGGCGGCTACGTGGTGATGGAGCGCTGGAACCTGGAGGGATGAGGACGCTGGCGCGGCCCCCGGGGGGAGCCCGCTTGCGAGGCGCTACCCGGCCGTAACTCCGGCCGGTTGCGCGGCCCCGGTCGGGTCGCGCCTCGTATTCGGGTCCAGCCGCCTTGCTGGCGGGCGCGAGGCGCCCGTCAGCTCATCGGCTTGATCAGCGGCGTGATGACCGGGGTGACTGCCGGAGCCATCATTGGCTTGACTACCGGCATCGCCGCGCTCATCGCGGGCTTGCGCTTCGCCGCCTTCTTCTTCGCTGGCTTCTTCTTCTTTGCCGCCTTGCGGGCCGGCTTCTTCTTCGAAGCCTTCTTCTTCGACTTCTTGGTCTTCTTCGCTACGCGTTTTTTTGACGCGCGCTTCTTAGATGACTTCTTCTTCGCTTTCTTGGCTTTTTTGGTGGACTTCTTCTTCGCGGCTTTTTTCTTCGCAGCCATGGTGTTGCTCCTTTCAATGTTGACCGATTGTCTGACGTACGGGGCATCCGACGGATGCCACTACGCACTACCAAGCGTTCGGATTCGCATCGAACAAGTTGGTGAGCCGATTCTATGCGCAAGCCGGAAAGGAAAATGACTATTTGCATCGACTCGCCCCATTTTGGTAGCGACTCGATACCAACTGGAGCCGTTTTTATCCGCGAGCTTCGCCTGCGGCGTCCGCGAGGCGTTTCTCCGTGGAGAAGAGCGATGCGACGCTCTCCCTTTCGCGCACGAGCAGCGCGCGGCCGGAGTCCACCAGCACCTCCGGAGGCCGCGGGCGCGAATTGTAGTTGGAGGACATGACCATTCCGTAGGCCCCGGCCGACAGCGCCGCGAGCAGGTCGCCCTCGCGCACCGCGAGGGTCCGGTCGGTCCCGAGCACGTCCGCCGATTCGCACACGGGACCGACGACGTCGTACGCGGCGGCAGCCCCTTCGCGCAGGCGCACCGGGGCGATCTCGTGGTACGCCTCGTAGAGGGCGGGACGGATCAGCTCGCTCATCGACGCATCCACGACGGCGAAGCGCTTGGCCTTGTCGAGCTTGAGGTACTCCACGCGCATGAGCAGGGCTCCGGCAGCGCCGACGATGGCGCGGCCCGGCTCGAGCATCACCTGCATGCCGCATCCGGCGAGGCGCCTGGCGAGGCGCGCGCAGTAGGCGCGGACGTCGATCGGGGTCTCGTTGCGATAGCGGATGCCGAATCCGCCTCCGAGGTCCAGGTGGCCGAGCGCGATGCCCTCGGACTTGAGGGCCGCCACGAGCTCGAGGACGCGCTCGAGCGCTTCGTCCAGCGGAGCGCTTTCTAGGATCTGCGAGCCGATGTGGCAGCCGATCCCCGACACCTCGAGATGCCCGAGCGATGCGGCCCTGCGATAGGCGTCGAGCGCATGGGAGTGCGGAATGCCGAACTTGTTGCCGGCCATGCCCGTCGAGATGTAGGGATGGGTGCGCGCGTCCACGTCCGGGTTGATGCGAAGCGAGACCGGCGCGCGCTTGCCCATGGAGGCGGCGAGCGCATCGAGCCGCTCGAGCTCCGGCTCGCTCTCCACGTTGAAGCAGCGGATGCCCGCAGCGAGCGCGGCGCGCATCTCCTCCTCGCTCTTTCCGACGCCGGAGAAGATCACGCGGCCCGCGCTGCCGCCGGCCGCAAGCACGCGCGCGAGCTCGCCGCCCGAGACGATGTCGAAGCCCGCGCCCAGCCGCTGGAGCGTGTCGAGGACGGCGAGGTTCGAGTTGGCCTTCACCGCATAGCAGACCAGGTGGTCGAGGCCCGCGAGCCCTTCGTCGAAGTCGCGGAACGCCGACTCGATGGACGCGCGCGAGTAGACATAGCACGGCGTGCCGAACTCCGAGGCGATGCGCTCGAGGGAAACGCCGTCCACGGACAGGACGCCGTCCTTGCGCGTGAAGGCGTTCATCACGAGGCGGGAGCCTGTTGCGGGGCGGAAGCGGGCCCGGGCTTGGGGGGATCGGGAAGCCGCAGCGGCCCCTTCTGCCCGCAGCCGGCCAGGGCGATCGCGGCGGCGATGGCGGCGGCAGCGGCGATGGCGCGTATCATCCCGGCATTATGAATGAATCGGATTTCCATCGCGCCGTCGACGCCGTGCTCGCGCGCATCGAATCCTCCCTGGAGGAAGAGGGCGCGCTCGACGTGGACCTGGAGTCGGGCATCCTCACCATCACGTGTCCCGATTCGAGCCGCGTGATCGTCAACCGGCAGGCGCCCAACCGCGAGATCTGGGTCGCCGCGCGCTCCGGGGGCTTCCACTTCCGCCATCGCGACGGCGAGTGGCGCGACACGCGCGCGGGCGACGAGCTCTTCGCATCGCTCTCGCGCATCATCGCCGCGCAATCGGGGGTCCAACCGCGCTGGAAATGACGCGCGAAGCGTCCCCGGAAGG
>Ga0335069_10015903_pt1 | contig 10511 bp, 9 predicted proteins | sample Lox_Sample_11_FD_206714 | JGI IMG/M metagenome (GOLD analysis project Ga0335069, IMG submission 206714) | Soil microbial communities from Loxahatchee National Wildlife Refuge, Florida, United States - Lox_Sample_1.1 | ecosystem: Environmental > Terrestrial > Soil > Wetlands | place: USA: Florida...
TGCAAGGTGCTGATGCCCTGGGGCGCGCCGATCGGATCGGGCCGGGGTCTCAACAATATCTTTGGCCTCCGGGCGCTGCGCGCGCATTTCCCCGAAATTCCGCTCATCATCGACGCCGGAATCGGCTTGCCGTCGCAGGCGGCGGCGGCGATGGAGCTCGGCTATGACGGCGTGCTGCTCAACACGGCGGTCGCCAAGGCCGGAGATCCGGTCGCGATGGCGCGCGCGTTCGGCCAGGCGATCGAGGCGGGTCGCGCCGGCTTTCTGGCCGGGCCCATGCAGCCGCGCGACATGGCCGCGCCTTCGACGCCGGTTGTCGGACAGGCGGTGCTGGGGTGATGGAAGCGGCAGCGCCGGAAAGCTCATCCGGTGGGAGAGGGGAGAACAGCCTCGACCCGTTCTATCCGATCGTCGACAGCGCCGCCTGGGTCGCGCGCCTCGTCGGCGCGGGGGCGAAGCTGATTCAGCTTCGGATCAAGGACAAGAACGAGATGGGGGTGGCCCGCGAGGCCCGCGAGGCGCTTGCCATCTGCCGGAACGCCCGCGCCGTGCTGGTCGTCAACGACGACTGGCGCGTTGCGATCGACGTCGGCGCGCCGTGGACCCATCTCGGTCAGGAAGATCTCGGCTCGGCGGACGTCGCGGCCATCCGCAAGGCGGGCGTCAAGCTTGGGGTCAGCACGCATGACCACGAGGAACTCGAACGCGCTCTCGCGCTTGATCCCGACTATGTCGCACTGGGTCCGATCTATCCGACGGTTCTCAAAGCGATGGTCTTCGCGCCGCAGGGCCTGCATCGCGTCAGCGAATGGAAGCGGCGCGTCGGCGCTATTCCGCTGGTGGCGATCGGCGGCCTCACAGTCGAGCGGGGGAAGCGCTGCTTGGCCGCCGGGGCCGACATTGTCTCCGTCGTCACCGACATCACGCTGAACGCCGATCCGGAGGAGCGCGCGAGGCAATGGGTCGCGGCGACCCGGCCCGGATGAGTCGCCCGCGAATCGCTCTCACGATCGCCGGGTCGGATAGCGGGGCCGGCGCTGGACTACAGGCCGACCTGAGAACCTTCGCGGCCCTTGGGGTCTATGGCGCGAGCGTCGTCACGGCGCTGACTGCTCAGAACACGCTCGGTGTCCGCGCGATCTACGCTGCGCCGCCCGACATCGTCGCCGCTCAGATCGACGCCGTCGCCGAGGATTTTGATGTCGCGGCCGTCAAGATCGGCATGCTCGCGAACGCAGAGATCGCCGAGATCGTGGCGACGCGGAGCGCCCGCAACTGGGACAGAGGCCGCCCCTTCCTCGTCTACGATCCGGTCATGGCGGCTTCGTCAGGCGACGCACTCTCTGGCCGAGGCTTTGTCGAGGCGATTCGCAGTCGCCTTCTGCCCTTGGTCGACTGTCTCACGCCCAATCTCGCAGAGGCGGCCGCGCTCCTGCGCGAGCCCGCGGCCCGCACCGAGGACGAAATGGCGCGACAAGGCCGCGCCCTGCTCGCTGTCGGCCCGAGGACGGTCCTCATGAAGGGCGGTCACCTTGATTGCGACGCGGTCGACCTTCTCGTGACGGGCGACGACACGCGCCGCTACGCCGCGCCCAGGATCGCTTCAAAGAACCTGCACGGCACCGGCTGTACGCTCTCGAGCGCCATCGCCGCCCATATCGCCCTGGGTCATGACCTTCCGGAGGCGGTCTCTGCGGCAAAGGCTTTCGTGCTGGCGTCGATCGATAGAGGACGCGACCTCACGCTCGGAAGGGGGACGGGGCCGTTAATCCAGAGTGTGCTTGCATCGCAGGTGTTGCGTACCCCCTTCATGCGCTAGTCTGGCGAAGGGAGGCGCCGCCGATGGCCGAGGATCACGATTTTTACACTTCGCTGCCCGTCTTCAGAAATTTTGCCGACGTCGTGCGAACCGAGAACTATTCTCCCGTGCCGGACGACTGGACGGTCGGATTCACGGACGTCCAGGGTTCGACTGCGGCCATCGCCGGCGGACGCTATAAGGCGGTGAACATGGTGGGCGCGGGGGCGATCGCCGCGGTCGCCAACGCGGTCGGACGGCGCGCGTTTCCGTTCGTCTTTGGCGGCGACGGCGCCAGCCTGGCGGTTTCCGCCGTGAATGCGAAGCCGGCGGCGGAGGCGCTCGCCGCGATGGCGTCCTTCGCTCGGGACGAATTCGCGCTCGAATTGCGAGTCGCCATGATCCCGGTTCGCGGCATTCGCGCCGCCGGGCGGGATATCAGAGTCGCTCGCTACGCCGCGTCTGAAAATTGCGATTACGCCATGTTCGCTGGCGGCGGGCTCACCTGGTTCGAGGGTGAGGCCAAGCGTGGCCGATACGCGCTCCCCGCCGCGCCGCCCGACGCACGCCCCGATCTTTCCGGGCTTTCGTGCCGCTGGGGCGTGGCGCCGGCCCGAAACGGAATCGTCTTGTCGGTGATTATCGCTCCGCGCGGCGACGATCCTCGGTTCTCCAAGCTTGTCGAGGAAATTGTCGGACTGGCGCTAGACGGCGTGGGGTCCGAGCGGCCAGTCACGCTCGACCGTCTGGGAATGGCGCCGCCCTCGAAGGCGATCGCTTTCGAGGCGGTCGCTCTGAGAGCGTCAGGCATGTCGCGCGCGAAAGCGCAGGTCAAAGCCGCATTCAACTACGCGCTTGGCGCTACGTTCATCAAGCTGAAACTGAAACGTGGGGATTTCGACGCGGCGGTCTTTGCCGCCGATGTGGCGGCGAACGCCGACTTTCGGAAGTTCGATGACGGGCTTCGCATGACGCTCGACTGCTCTTCCGCCTTCGCCGACGATCTTGAGGCGCGGCTCGCCGCGGCGGGCGAGTTTGCTCATTGGGGAGTCTACCGGCAGAAAGCCGCTCAGATCACCTGTTTCGTTCCGTCGATCACAGACCGCAGCCATGTTCACTTCGTGGATGGCGCAGGCGGGGGCTACACGATGGCCGCAAAGGCGATGAAGGCCCGGATGGTGGGCGCTCCGGCAGCGGCCTGACGGGAGCCCCGGCCCAGGCGGCCGCGCTCCCCGTGGATATCTCTCCCGCTTCGCCTGCGCGGGCCGCCGCAATTTGCTAGCCTTGATGTCCCATGGACGTCTCCCGCGCCAACCTCGACGCCGATTCCGCGCCGCGTCTCACTCCGATGATGGCGCAATACTTCGAGATCAAGGCGGCGAATACCGACTGCCTGCTCTTCTACCGGATGGGCGACTTCTACGAACTCTTCTTCGAAGACGCGGAGGTCGCGAGCCGTGCGCTCGGCATTGTGCTGACCAAACGCGGCAAGCATGATGGCGAGGACATCCGGATGTGCGGCGTGCCGGTCGAGCGCGCCGAAGACTATCTCAATCGCCTGATCGCGCTAGGCCACAGGGTCGCGGTCTGCGAGCAGATCGAGGATCCCGCCGAGGCGAAGAAGCGCGGCGCGAAATCCGTCGTCAAGCGCCAGGTGATCCGGCTCGTGACGCCGGGCACGATCACCGAGGAGAGGCTGCTCGAACCGGGTCGCGCGCGACTGCTCGTCGCCGTGCAGCGGATAGGCGCGAGCAACGGCAAGACCCCCTACGGCCTCGCTGCGCTCGATCTTTCGACCGGCGCCTTCACGCTCAGTGAGGCCGACGAGACAGGCCTTGCTGCGGAGCTGGCCCGGCTCGAGCCGAGCGAGATCGTCGCGGCGGAAGCGATTCACGACGAGCCCGGCTTCCGGAAGATGGCGGCCGACATGCGCGCGCCGCTCACGCCATTCGCAAGGGAAGCGGGCGATTTGGCTGCGGCTGAGCGCAGGCTCTGCGAGTTTTATGGCGTCGAGACCCTCGACGGCTTCGGCGCCTTCTCGCGCGCCGAGATTGCGGCGGCGGCGCTTGCCCTCGCTTACGTTAAACGCACCCAATTTGAGGCTCGGCCGGCGCTCTCGCCGCCGACCCGCCGGGCGCTTGGCGCGAACCTGGAGATTGATCCAGCCACCCGCGCCAATCTCGAACTGACCCGGACGCTCGGCGGCGCGCGTGAAGGCTCGCTGCTCGCGACCATCGACCTTACCGTGACGCCCGGGGGCGCGCGCCTCTTGGCGGAACGCCTCGCAAGTCCGCTGACCGAACCCGGGGCGATCGATGCGCGCCTCGACGCCGTGGGATTTCTCGTGAACGCCGAGCCGCTGCGCGAGGCCCTCAGGCGCGCCCTCGGCGGCGCGCCTGACTTTCTCCGCTCGCTGTCGCGTCTCAGTCTGGACCGCGCCGGTCCGCGCGACCTGGCGGCGGTGCGTGATGGGCTCGCGGCGGTCGCCCTGCTGGCGAGCCTCTTTGAAGGCGCCGGGGATCTGCCGGCGGAACTCCTGCGGGCCTATGCGTCCCTGGCGGGCGACAGCGGATCGCTTCGATCCGACCTCGAGGCGACCCTTGCGGATGAGCTGCCGCTCTTCAGGCGCGACGGCGGCTTCGTGCGGCCGGGAGCGGTCGCGTCTCTCGACGAGGCGCGAGCGCTCCGCGACGAGAGCCGCCGCGTCATCGCCGGCATGGAATCCGCCTATCGCGAGGAGACGGGGGTCCGCCCGCTCAGGATCAAGCACAATCACGTGCTCGGCTACTACATTGAGACGCCGCAGGCGCAGGGCGAGGCTTTGCTCAAGCCGCCCTTGAACGCGAGTTTCATCCATCGGCAGACGATGGCGGGCGCGCTGCGCTTCACGACCCCGAAACTCGTCGATCTCGAGGCGCGGATCGCCTCCGCGGCCGAGCGTGCGCTCGCGCTCGAACTCGACGCTTTCGACGAGCTGAGGCGTGCTTGTCTTGCCGAAGAGGAGCGGCTTCGCGGCTTTGCATCGGCGATAGCCGCTGTCGACGTGGCCGCGGCGCTGGCGGAAATCGCGGTGCGCCGCAACTGGACCCGCCCGCACGTGGATTCCTCGCTGGCCTTCCATATTGAAAGCGGGCGGCACCCGGTCGTGGAGGCTGCGCTCAAAGCGGCAGGGGAGCCGTTTGTCGCAAACGACTGCGAACTTGGCGGGGACCCTGGGGGAGGCGGCCGGATCGCAATTGTCACCGGCCCCAACATGGCCGGCAAGTCAACCTTTCTGCGCCAGAACGCCCTCGTCGCCCTGATCGCTCAGACGGGCTCGTTCGTTCCTGCGGCGCGCGCCCATATCGGCGTCGTCGATCGGCTCTTCTCGCGCGTGGGCGCGGCGGACGATCTCGCGCGCGGCCGCTCGACCTTCATGGTCGAGATGGTGGAGACGGCCGCGATCCTCAATCAGGCGACTGTCCGCTCGCTCGTCATTCTCGACGAGATCGGACGAGGAACTGCGACTTTCGACGGTCTCTCGATCGCTTATGCCTGCGTGGAGCACCTGAATGCGGTGAACCGCTCGCGCGCGCTGTTTGCGACGCATTTCCACGAGTTGACGCAGCTGGCGGAGACACTTTCCCGGGTGTCGCTTCTCACCATGCGGGTGAGCGAGCTCAAGGGGAGCCTCGTCTTCCTGCATGAGGTCGTTCCCGGCGCGGCCGACCGTTCCTATGGCGTTCAGGTGGCCAAGCTTGCGGGGCTTCCCGCATCGGTCGTGAAGCGCGCGCGAAAGGTGCTGGCCGACCTCGAAGCCTCCCGGCCGAGCGGGACTCTGGATTCGCTCCCGCTCTTCTCCTACGAGGCTGCGGATTCCCGACCTGGGCCGGACCCTTTGCATGAAGCGCTCAAGGCGCTCGATCCCGACGCGCTTTCGCCGCGCGAGGCCCACGCTGCGCTTTACGAATTGAAACGCTTATCGTCCTGACGGGCGGTTTGAGACTGAAGATGGCGGGTGTTCCTTCGCCTTCCTGATGCTAAGAAGGGCGGCGCCGGGCGCCCAAATATCACAGCGCCCGGCCGGGCAGAGGGGCAGATGACCGACCCACAGATTCTGATCGCGACGCTGCTCGCGGCGTTTCTCTACGTCGTGCTCCCGGGGCCGGCCTTTCTCGCGCTCTTCACGCTGACGGCTTCGCGCGGCCGGCGGCCGGGCGCATTTTTCATTGGCGGCCATCTTATCGGCGACATCACGTGGGGCGCGCTTGCGGTGGCGGCCATCGTCGGCGCCAACAAGCTCGGCCCTGCGCTTTTCCAGACCCTCGGCTTCGTCTGCGGCGCCTACCTCGTCTATCTCGGCTTCCGCGCGTTGACCGCGCACAAGGATGCGCCACCGAAGACGATCGGCTCAAGTCGCCCGCTGACGACCGGCATGGCTTTCGGCCTCACCAATCCGAAATCCTATCCCGTCGCGCTTGCGGTGTTCTCTGCAATCGTGGCGCCGCATATCGCGACGCTCAGGGTCGCCGACGCGCCCCAGATGCTGGTCGCCGCTTTCGTGGGCTTTCTGCTGGCCGACGTCGTCCTGATTTTCGCGGCGGGCCTGCCGCTGGTGCGCCGCTTTTTCCTGAGGCACGGCGTCGCCGTGACGCGCATCGTCGGCGCAATCTTCGTCCTCTTCGGCGCCCGCTCGATCCTGGACGCCTTTGAGGGCGTCACGCGACGGACGGCCTAAACCGCCGGACATTGCAGCCGGGAGGCGAGTTCCTACGTAGATAAACATTGTCACGCGGAGAAATCCATGACCGCTCGCCAACCCGCTATCTTCATCCCGCATGGGGGCGGTCCATGCTTCTGGATGGAATCTCCTCCGCCTTTCGGGCCGCACGCCTGGGACAGGCTCCGCGACCATCTCGCCGGGCTTGTGGCCTCGCTGCCGGAGCGGCCAAAGGCCTTTCTGGTTGTCACCGCGCATTGGGAAGCCCCGCAACCAACCGTCAGCATCAACCCGAAGCCAGGGATGCTGTTCGATTATTACGGGTTCCCCGATCACACCTATCGGCTGAATTATCCCGCCCCGGGCGCCCCGGATGTGGCGGCGGAGGCGAAGCGCCTTATCGAGGCGGCGGGTCTGCCAGTGGGAACGGATGCGACGCGGGGTTTCGATCATGGCGTCTTCGTGCCGTTCCTGATTGTCGATCCGAAGGCCGAGATTCCGGTTGCGATGCTGTCGCTCCGCAAGGACCTCGATGCGGCCTTTCACATCAGGCTCGGCAAGGCGCTCGCGCCGTTGCGCGATCAGGGAGTCGTCATAGTCGGCAGCGGGATGAGCTACCATGACCTCCGGAGCTTCTTCGATGGCGGCGAGGGTCCGTCCGCGGACTTCGACGCCTGGCTCGATCAAACAGCGAGCGCGCCGGCGCCGGAGCGCGAGGCGAGGCTGGCCGCCTGGGATAAGGCGCCCGGCGGGCGGGCTTCCCATCCGCGAGAGGAACACCTGATACCTTTGATGGTCGTCGCAGGAACGGCTGGCGACAGCCTTGGCCGTCATGACTTCCGTGACGTGATCGGCGGGAAGGTGATTTCCGGCTTCCGATTCGGATAGGGAATGTGGTTAACCGTGTTCGCACTGGCGCGCTGACACGTCATGCACTAAATATTTGTAGTGTGACGGTTATCGATGCCAAGAACAAAAGGGCCGCCGCTCACGGGGAGCGAGCTATATGGAAACGATCGCCGCGCTGGCCGCTAAGAAGCTTGGCAAATTCCTAGCGAATGACTTCCGTGATATTTTCGGGTCCGCGCACAACGAATCCGCAGAGCGGCTTGGCGCGCTCGCGCGCAGCACCATCGAATGCATCGCCCAGAGCGACGCGCTCTATCATAATTTCGAGCATACGATGCTCGTAACGGTCGTCGGGCGCGATATCCTTCGCGGGCGGACGCTCACTCACCAGATCGCCCCCGCCGATTACATGCATCTCATTTGCGCGTGTCTCCTTCACGACATCGGCTTTGTCCGCGGGATTCTGGCTGGGGACACGAAGCACGAATTCGTGGTCGACCAGCACGGTAAAACCGTGACGATTCCGCGCGGCGCATCCGACGCCGCGCTCGCGCCCTGGCACGTCGACCGATCGAAGCTCTTCGTTTACGAGCGCCTCGGGAGTTCGCCGGACGTCGATCCCACGCGCGTCGCCGACGCCATCGAACTTACCCGATTTCCTCCGGTTCCCGAGGGCAAGAACGCGGGGCTCGAGGCCCGTCTGGTGCTCGCCTCCGACCTTATCGGGCAACTGGGCGATCCGCTCTATCCCAAGAAAGCCAATGCGCTCTATTGCGAGTTCGAGGAACTCGGCAGCAATCGCCAGTTCGGCTACGAATCGCCCGCCGACCTGGTCGACAAATATCCCACCTTCTTTTCAGAGCTCGTCGCGAGCCACGTCGAGGAAGGCATAAAATATCTGGCTCTCACCGCGTCCGGCCGGCAGTGGGTCGCCAATCTTCACAACCATGTATTCTGCGCGGCAAATGGCAATTGGATTATGGGGCCGCAGCACTAGTTCGCAAGACGTGTCGCCTGGTCGACGCGATTGTCTGCGGTGTTCGTCAACCCGGTATACGTCGGCCGAGCCTCGACCCCCATGCCTTCGGGGTGGGCAGGATCTCAGCTCCGTGAGACGGATCCGAGCGTAGCGAGGTGTAAACCGAGAGAAGCTGGCACCGCACATGCTGCGTGCTGAGCGCTCCAGACGGTCCGAGCATCGGGAACGTGAGCGCAGGCACTTCGACCCTATCCGCTGGGCCGCGCAGAAGATGCAGCTTGATCGTCAGCCGGACCGAGTCGATGCGCTTGCTGGAATAGAGCTCGACGAGGCGGCGGAAGATCGTCCCCTGCACGAAGACATTAGTGCACCAGGAATATTCGACGTGGCGGTCCGTTGAAATATAACATGGCGACCGCTTGTCGGCATCCTGCTCCTGCTCAAACTGGTCGATGCTGTCGCCCTCATAGCCCGAAATGTAGACGAGGAAGCTTTCGTCCGGCCCCGACACCACGCCTTCTACGGCGTAGTTCTCGACCGTCGAGGGACGCTGCGCCCCAAGGAAATTGAGGGCGCTTGCGTAACGCTGGAACACGATGTCGTGCAGGGCGACGTCAATGTCCAGCAGGGAAACTTCAAGTTCCTTGCGGCGCTTGGCGCCGCGCGGGAGCAGATCCGACGCGCTAAACATGGCTGTTGCGCCAGCTGGTCGAAAAATGGCCCGTGGCGGCCGCGCCCATTTTTCTTGTAAGCCCCTACATTATTGAACAACTGGTAACGGGAAATAACCCCCGGGCGTCACGAGTTGTCGTCCATGCTTACGTCATGTGATGATCGTCAGGAAAAGTCAATGTTCCGTGAAGGACTCTATCCGTTCTGAAACGCAATCGACCCGTCAACAATGATCCAACGATTTGAATTTGCGTGGTGTTTCGCGCACTCCATCGCAGTTCTATTTCGACCTGCTCCAAGGCGGGGTTCTCTGCGGGACACCTCGGTCAGGGCACGGCGGCAAGCAGCAGGAACGCCCCGAAGATCACCAGATGCACTGCGCCCTGGAGAATCGTCGCGCGGCCGGTTGCAAGCGTGAGCGTGCTGACGAACAGCGTCAGCAGGAGCAGCGCGGTGCCTTCCGCGTCCAGCCCAAGCGTCAATTCCTGTCCGAGGTAGAGTGAAAGCCCGCCGACGACGGACACGGTAAGGCCGATCGTCGCGAGCGCGGAGCCGATTGCGAGGTTGAGGCTCGTCTGGACGCGGTTCTCGTACGCGGCCTTCAGGGCCGTGCCGCTCTCCGGCATCAGGACGAGCGCCGCGATGACGACGCCGAGGAAAGAGGGCGGCAACCCGGCGTCGAGGATCCTGCCTTCGACCGCGGGCGTCAGGGTCTCGGCGAGCAGCACGACGGCTAGCAGCGAAACGAGAAGAAGCGCGGCGCTCACCGCTGCTTCCGGGACCGAAGGCGCCGCATGGACCGGTTCCCCGCCCTCCTCGGGCAGGAAATAGTCGCGGTGCCGTACGGACTGGACGAACACGAACACCCCATACAGCAGGATCGAGAGGACGCTGATGAAGAGCAGCTGGGTCGGCGAATATTGTGGGCCGAACTTGGCCAGCGTGTAGTTGGGCAGGACGAGGGTCAGAACGGCGAGGGTTGCGAGAACGCTCAGCGACGAGGCGGTGCCCTCCACGCGAAAAGCCTGCTCGCGGAACCTGAACCCGCCGACGAGGAGACAGAGGCCGACCAGCCCATTCAGGACGATCATCACCGCTGCGAACACGGTGTCGCGGACGAGCGCGCTTCCGTGGCCGCCCGAGGTCAGCATGGCTGTGATGATCAGGGACGCCTCGATCACTGTGACCGCGAGCGCGAGCAGGATCGAGCCATAGGGTTCGCCGACCTTGCGCCCAATGACCTCGGCGTGGTGGACCGCGGCAAAGACGGAGCCCAGAAGAAGCAGGCAGACGACGACAGCGATCCAGATTTCCCCGGCGGGGAGGACATGGAAGTGTCCGAGCGCGACCATGATCAGCGCCCCGAACGGGGGCGCCCAGTTCCGCCACGAGCGGAGGACGCCGCCCTTCACGCTGCTCATCGATCGTATCCGCCCTGGAAGAATTGCGCGGACGTTTGATCGATTTCGAAAGGGAAGGCAAACGGACAGCCTCCCAAAGGCCTGGCCGCTCTT
>Ga0335069_10015904_pt1 | contig 10509 bp, 10 predicted proteins | sample Lox_Sample_11_FD_206714 | JGI IMG/M metagenome (GOLD analysis project Ga0335069, IMG submission 206714) | Soil microbial communities from Loxahatchee National Wildlife Refuge, Florida, United States - Lox_Sample_1.1 | ecosystem: Environmental > Terrestrial > Soil > Wetlands | place: USA...
CTGCGCGACGGGCTCGGCAACCGCCTCGCGGATTCGCTCGAGACCGCGCTCGCGCTCGCGGACGGGCTCGCGATCGCGGAGAACGCCGATACCGGCGAGCGCACGATCTTCTCCTCGAAATTCGCCTGCCCGGTCTCGGGCTTCACCATCCCGGAGATCGAGCCGCGGCTCTTCTCCTTCAACAACCCCTTCGGCGCCTGCCCCGCCTGCGACGGGCTCGGCACGAAGCTCTTCTTCGATCCGGAGCTGGTGGTGCCCGACGAGCGGCTGAGCCTCCGCGAGGGCGCGGTGGCACCCTGGGCCAATTCGAGCTCCCAATACTATTCGCAGACCCTCGACAGCCTCGCACGGCATTACAAGGCCAGTACCAATACGCCTTGGAAGGACCTCTCCGCAGACGTGCAGCAGGCGATCCTCTTCGGCTCCGGCGGGACCGAAATCGCGATGAAATACGACGACGGGCTCCGCGCCTACACGACCAAGCGGCCCTTCGAGGGCGTCATTCCCAACATGGAGCGCCGCTGGAAGGAGACGGACAGCGCCTGGCTCAAGGAGGAGCTCGGCCGCTATCAGAACACGCGGGAGTGCGAGACCTGCCACGGCCGGCGCCTCAAGCCGGAGGCGCTCGCCGTGAAGATCCAACGGCGCGACATCAGCGAGGTCTCGGACCTCTCGATCCTCGAGGCCGCGGAGTGGTTCGGCTCGCTCGACCGTCACCTCAGCGCGAAGCACCGCGAGATCGCCCAGCGCATTCTCAAGGAGATCAACGAGCGCCTGGGCTTCCTCAAGAACGTCGGGCTCGAATACCTCACGCTCTCTCGCACTTCCGGGACGCTCTCCGGCGGCGAGAGCCAGCGTATTCGGCTGGCATCGCAGATCGGCTCCGGCCTCACCGGCGTCCTTTACGTGCTCGACGAGCCCTCGATCGGGCTCCATCAGCGCGACAACGACCGGCTGCTCGCGACGCTGAAGCGCCTGCGCGATCTCGGCAACACCGTCATCGTGGTCGAGCACGACGAGGAGGCGATCCGTCACGCCGACTACCTCGTGGACATGGGACCGGGCGCGGGCGTCCATGGCGGGCACATCGTCGCCGCGGGAAAGCCCGCGGAGGTGATGGCCAATCCCGAGAGCATCACCGGACAGTACCTGACGGGACGGCGGCGCATCGAGGTGCCGGAGAAGCGCCGGCGCGGCCATCCCGGACAGACGCTCCGCATCGTCGGCGCGCGCGCGAACAACCTCCAGAGGCTCACGGTGTCGGTCCCGCTGGGCACCTTCACCTGCGTCACCGGCGTCTCCGGCGGCGGCAAGTCGACGCTCGTGGTGGAGACGCTCTACAAGGCCCTCGCCCGCCGGCTCATGGGCGCCCGCGAGCATCCCGGCGAGCACGACCGGATCGACGGCGCGGAGCATCTCGACAAGATCGTGGACATCGATCAATCCCCGATCGGGCGCACGCCGCGCTCCAATCCCGCGACCTACACCGGCGCCTTCACGCCGATCCGCGACTGGTTCGCGGGATTGCCGGAAGCGAAGGCGCGGGGCTATGCGCCGGGACGTTTCTCCTTCAACGTCAAGGGCGGGCGCTGCGAGGCCTGCCAGGGCGACGGCGTCATCAAGATCGAGATGCACTTCCTGCCGGACGTCTACGTCCAATGCGACGTCTGCAAGGGCAAGCGCTACAACCGCGAGACGCTGGAGGTGCTCTTCAAGGAGAAGAGCATCGCCGACGTCCTCGACATGACGGTGGAGGAAGGCGCCGAATTCTTCCGCGCGGTGCCCGCGATCCGCGAGAAGCTCGTGACGCTCCAGCGCGTGGGCCTCGACTACATCCACGTCGGCCAGCCCGCGACGACGCTCTCGGGCGGCGAGGCGCAGCGCGTCAAGCTCGCGAAAGAGCTCTCGCGCCGTGCCACCGGACGCACGCTCTACATCCTCGACGAACCCACCACCGGCCTCCATTTCGAGGACGTGAGGAAGCTCCTGGACGTGCTGCACGCGCTCGTCGACCAAGGCAACACCGTGCTGGTGATCGAGCACAATCTCGAGGTCATCAAGACCGCGGATTGGATCCTCGACCTCGGTCCCGAGGGCGGCGCAGGCGGCGGGCGCATCGTCGCCGCAGGAACGCCGGAGCAAGTCGCGGAGGTCAAGGAGAGCTATACCGGCCAGTATTTGAGGAGCTACCTCTCGCGCAGCCTCCCCGCCCCCAAGCGGGCGCAGAAGCGCGCGTGAGGAGCGATCGCCCCGCGTCCCTTCAGTAGCGCCCGCGCAAGGCCGACCACGCCAGTCCGAGATTGCGTCCCAGGCTCGGGGCCTCGAGGCGCGGATCGAACACGTCATGCCCGGCGCGAGCGATCCGCTTCAAGGCGCTCTCCGCGAGCCGTCCCGGAAGCAACGCGGGCAGGGCGCGGCCCGGCACTTCGCGCGCGTGACGTCGCGCTGCGGCGAGATGGCGAGCGGCTTCGGCGGCGAGCGCCGCAACCGCTTTCCTCAGCGCCGGCGTGGGCTCGAGCGCGAATAGCGCCGCGGGATCGAGCCCCACCGCGGCTGCGAGCTCCGCAGGAATGTATTGGCGCCGTGCGCTGGCGTGAAAGGGAATGGCGCGAAGGAGGCCCGCGAGCGCATAGGCGATGCCGGTCTCGCGCGCGGCGGTGATGGCCGCTGCGTCGGCGCGGACGCCCAATATCTCGAGCGCAAGCCACAGGAGCCGCGACGAGGTGCCCTCGCAATAGGCCTCGAGCTCCGCGAGCGTCGCGGGCGGCGCATCCGCGAGATCGAGCGCGCGCGCCTCGAGCAAGCGCTCGAAATGCTCGCGGCTCAACCCATGCGTCCGAATGGCCGCGGTCAGCGGCTCCACCACCTCGTGGCGGCGGACGAGGCCGCCAGCATAGGCGGCCTGCAGGCTCTCGCGCCACCATTGCAGGCGAATCTGCCCGAGCAGCGGCTCCGTCACGATCTCGCGCGTGCGCGCAACCTCGAAATTGAAGGCATAGAGCGCCATCAGCGCCTCGCGCCGGTCGCCCGGCGCGAAGAGCGCCGTCAGATAGCGATCCCGGTCGTGCCGTCGCAGCAGCGACGCCACCGCTGATGGGCTTGTCATGGAACGATCACGACTCGCGCGCGGGTCCAAGATTGCCTGAGCAAGGCGCTATGTTATTATGCGCGGCACTGGCAGGTACACATAAACCCTAGAGGACCCAATGAAAAACCCGCTGGACTCGCTCGGAAAGACTGTCTTCCTCGGCTTCGTGCTGACCGCGGTCATCGCGGTCTTCATGCACGTCGTCAAGTAATCGGGGGGAGGAAATCATGGAAATGTCCCTTTGGTGGCCGTTCCTCTTCCGCTGGCTTCACATTCTCAGCGGTGTCATGTGGATCGGGCTGCTCTGGTATTTCAATTTCGTGCAGACGCCGTCGATGCCGAAAATCCCGGACGAGCAGAAGCCCGCGATCGGCAAGGTGATCGCGCCCACCGCGCTGTTCTGGTTCCGTTGGGGCGCGATGGCGACGATCGTGACGGGTATCATCCTCGCGGGCTTCCTGCACTACTTCCCGCAGGTTATCTGGCTCGATCTCGGCCCCGCCAACAATCACCAGTACATGCCGATCGGCTTCGGCATGTGGCTCGGCACCATCATGTGGTTCAACGTCTGGTTCATCATCTGGCCGAACCAGAAGAAGGCGCTGGGCATCGTCAATGCGACGGCCGACGAGAAGAAACGCGCCGCGCGCATTGCGGGCCTCACCTCGCGCACCAACACGATGCTGTCGATCCCGATGCTATACTGCATGGCCGCTCAGAGCCACGGAGTCATCTGAGCGCATTCGCGAGCGCGACGAGAAGCCGGGGCCCCGCCCCGGCTTTTTCGCTTCTTGACGCGCCGTTCCTTGCGGAGTTTTAACTTGGCGCCCCGCGAGACCGTCATAGCTTTGTAAATCAATCGACGTACTACGAGCCACCGGCCGGAGATCGTCATGAGCGATCTCGGCAGGGGCGCGCTCGCGCTGCTTTCACCCCGAGAAGGAGGAGTACCCGTGGCTTTCGAACTACCGCCGCTTCCTTACGACAAGTCCTCGCTCGAGCCGCACATGTCCGCACGCACGCTCGAGTTCCATCACGGCAAGCATCACCAGGCTTACGTGACGGCTCTGAACAATCTCGTGAAGGACACGCCGCTCGCGGCGCAGCCGCTCGAGGCGATCGTCAAGGAGACCGCGGGCGATGCCGCGAGGGCGCCGGTCTTCAACAACGCCGCGCAGATTTGGAACCACACCTTCTTCTGGCACTCGATGAAGCCCAATGGCGGCGGCACCCCCGTCGGCGCTCTCGCCGCGGCAATCGACCGCGATCTCGGCGGCCTCGAGAAGCTCAAGGAGGCCTTCAAGCAGGCCGCGATCACTCAATTCGGCAGCGGCTGGGCGTGGCTCGTGGCCTCCAAGTCCCAGCTCAAGGTCGTCAAGACGCCGAACGCCGTGTGCCCCATCGTCGAGGGCGACGTTCCGCTCCTCACCTGCGACGTCTGGGAGCACGCCTATTACCTCGACTACCAGAACCGCCGGCCGGATTTCGTGCAGGCGTTCCTTGACAAGCTCGTGAATTGGGAATTCGCGGCGGCCAATCTCGAGCGCGCCAAGAGATAATCGGCGGCGGTGGAGGCGGGCTTCCGGCCCGCCTAGCCTCTCCCGAGCGCGAGGAGCGCCGCCGCGACGCGGCGGTCCTCCGCCATCAGCACGTTGTAGGTTCGGCAGGCGGCACCGGTGTCCATGGCGTCGACGACGATGCCGGCGGCACGGAGCTCCCGCCGGAGCTCCGGCGCGACCGGCCGCATGCGCTCGCCGCAGCCCAAGAGCAGGATCTCGATGCCGCCACGCGCCGCCACCGGGCCCAGCGTCTCCATCGTCACCTCCGCGAGATCGCGCGCGGCCCAAGTCAGCGTCGCATCCGGAAACACGAGGATGGAGCCGCGGTGGAGGACGCCGGTCACGCGAAAGCCGCCCGCGCCATAGCTCTCGATCACCTGGCGGCCGGCCGGGATGATCGGCGTGAGGTCCATGGGCCTAGGGGCTCGGCCCCCGCTGCGCGCCCGCGGCCAGCGCCTTCCCCTCCTCCTCCTCGCCTCGCGTCTTTCGTCCGGGGCGGATGTAGTAGAGCAGCGGCGCCGCGATGAAGAGCGAGGAATAGGTCCCGATCACGATGCCCCAGAGCATCGCGATGCTGAATCCCCTCAGGACCTCGCCGCCGAAGCCCAGGAGCGACAGCACCGCGAGCGCCGTCGTGCTCACGGTCAGGATGGTGCGCGAGAGCGTCTCGTTGAGGCTCAGGTTGATGAGGGTACGGAAATCCATGGTCTTGTATTTCCGCATGGTCTCGCGCACGCGGTCGTAGATCACGACGGTGTCGTTGATCGAGTAGCCCGCGATGGTCAGGATCGCCGCGAGCGTCGTCAGGTTGAACTCGATCTGCAGCAGCGCGAAGAGCCCGACGGTGGTGATGGAATCGTGGATCGTCGAGAGCATGGCGCCGACGCCGAATTGCCACTCGAAGCGGAACCACACGTAGATCGCGATGGCGATCAGCGCGAGCACGGTCGCCTTGACGCCGGCCGCGACGAGCTCGCCACCCACCTTGGGTCCGACCATGGAGACGCCGCGGAACTCGACGTCGGAGCCCAGCGCCTGGCGCACCGCGTCGACCGCCTTCCCCTGCGCCTTGTCGTCGCCGGGCTGGCGCGGCAGGCGCACGAGCACGTCGTTCGGCGCCCCGTAGCCCTGGAGCGCCACCTTGCCGAGCTCGAGCTTGTTGAGCGTCTCGCGCATGGACTCGAGATCGGCCGGGCCCTTGGTGCGCACCTCGATGTCGACGCCGCCCGCGAAGTCGATGCCGAAATTGAGGCCGTTCGCGAAGAAAAGGCCGATCGAGCCCGCCGTCAGCAGCAGCGACAGCGCGAAACCCAGCACGTGGAGCCGCATGAAATCGATGCGGGGCACTTTGCGGATGATGATCAGCGGACGGTACATGGGCGCGCTCGCGTCAGATCGGGATCGCCTTGGGGCGGACGCGCCTCACCCAGGTCACGATCTGGAGGCGCGTCACGAGGATCGCCGAGAAGAGCGAGGTGGCGGTGCCGAGGCAGAGCGTGACCGCAAAGCCCTTAACCGGCCCCGAGCCCAGCCAGAACATCAGCATGCCCGCGACGAAAGTCGTGACGTGGCTGTCGAGGATGGTGCCGAATGCGCGGGTAAAGCCTGCCTCGAGCGCCGAGAGCATGGTGCGCCCGGTGCGTATCTCCTCGCGGATGCGCTCGTAGATGAGGACGTTCGCGTCGACGGCCATGCCCATGGTGAGCGCGATGCCCGCGATGCCCGGCAGCGTCAAGGTGGCGCTCAGCAGCGAGAGCGCCGCCATCATCATGCAGAGATTGAAGAAGAGCGCGACGTTCGCGAAGATCCCGAAGAGACCGTAGAAGATGATCATGAAGACGACGACGAGGCCCACGCCCACGAGGCTCGCGGTGGTGCCCGCGCGGATCGAATCGGCGCCGAGATCGGGACCGACGGTGCGCTCCTCGAGGATCGTCAGCGGCGCCGGCAAGGCACCCGCGCGCAGGAGGAGCGCGAGGTCGCGCGTCGATTCCGTCGTGAACCCGCCGCCCTCGATGATGCCCTGGCCGCCGAGGATCGCACTCTGGATGACGGGAGCGCTGATGACCTTGCCGTCGAGCACGATCGCGAAGCGCTTGTTGATGTTCGCCTTGGTGACGTCGCCGAACTTGCGCCCGCCCGCGGCGTCGAACTTGAAGCTGATGATCGGCCGGCCGTTCTGGTCGAAGGTCGGCTGCGCGTCGGTGAGGTTGTCACCGGCGACCATGACGCGCCGCTCCACGACGTAGTACTGCGTCGGCGCATTGGGATTGCGGGGATCGGGCGACGAGGGCAGGAGCTCGTCGCCGGGAGGAACGCGCATCCCCGGCTTCACCTCGCCGGTCATGGCGTTCTCGTCCACGAGCTGGAACGTCATCTTCGCGAGCTTGAGCAGGATGTCCTTGATCGGCTTCGTGTCGCCGACGCCGGGGAACTGCAGCAGGATCCGATCGCTGCCCTCGCGCTGGATGGTCGGCTCCTTGGTGCCGAGCTCGTCGACGCGGCGCCGGACGGTCTCGATCGATTGCTCCAGGATCTGCGAGCGGCGCCGCTCCAGTTCCACGTCGCTGAAGAAGAGCGAGACACGCCCATCCGAGCCGATCGTCGCCTGCAGGTCGGGGTCGATCTTCTTCACGAGCGCGCGCACGTCGTCGAGGCGCGCAGGGTCCATCACCGTGAATTCGACCTGGTTGTTCCGGACGGTGATGCCGCCGCTGTAGTTGACCTTGGCGTTGCGGAGCTCGGTGCGCGCGGCGTCGACGGTCGCATTGAGCCGCTCGCGCAGGACCGCGTTCATGTCGACCTCGAGCAGGAGATGCGCGCCGCCCCTGAGGTCGAGGCCGAGATTGACCTGCTGATGCGGGAGCCAGCTCGGAAGCCCCGCGAGCGTCGCCGCCGAGAAGAGGTTGGGCAGCGAGTAGACGAGCCCCAGGAAGCAAGTCCCGAGAATCAGCACCAATTTCCAGGGTTGGAAATAGAGCATCGCCTATGATCTCGCCCGCGCGCCGCTCACTTGCCCTTGGCGGTCTCGGCGGCCTTCTCGTCGGCGGGCTCGGCTTCCTTGGCCTTGGCTGCAGGCTCGGTCTTGGCGAGGACCTGCGTGATGGTGCTGCGCACCACGCGCACGCGAACGTTCTCCGCGATGTCCACGCTGATCTCGTTGTCGTTCACGACCTTTGCCACCGTCCCGATGATGCCGCCGGCGGTGACGATCCGGTCGCCGCGGCGCAGCGCGGCCAGCATGGCCTTGTGCTGCTTCGCCCGCTGCTGCTGCGGACGGATCATCATGAAATACAGCACCGCGAACATCAGGGCGAACATGGGCAGCATGCCCATGAGGCCGCCTAAGTCACCGCCCACCGCCTGCGCGTATGCCGGCGTAATCCACATCTGCCCTCCAGGGGTCACGAAGATTGGAGGCGCTCGCCCGGAGGCGGCGCCCGAAGAGCGGCCATTGGTACGCGGTTTGACCGCAAAGAGCAATGCCCGCGGAGCCCTATCGACGGGCCCGGCTTTGACCGGTCCGGCGCTTGTGATAGGGTCCGCCCCCTTCGCAAAAACCCGCTCCTTGCCTCGCCGCGATGACCGAAAAACACAGCCTCGAGCCCCTCCTCCGCCGTATCGCCGACGCCCTCGACCGGCTCGCCCCCGCGCCCCGTCCGCAGCAGGATTTGGGCGCCGCCGACGCCTTCGTCTGGCACGCCGAGCGCGAGTGGCTGGAGCCCGTGCCGGCGGTGAACCGGGTCGAGATCTCGCTCCTCAAGGGGATCGACCGCGTCCGCGACATCCTTCTCGACAATACCGAGCGCTTCGCCAAAGGGCTCCCCGCCAACAACGTGCTGCTTTGGGGCGCGCGCGGGATGGGCAAGAGCTCGCTCGTCAAGGCGATCCACGCCGCGATCAACGCGCGGCGTCCCGGCGCCCTGGTCCTGGTGGAGATCCATCGCGAGGACATCCCGAGCCTGCCGCGGCTCCTGGCCCTCACGCGCAAGACCGAGCGGCGCTGCATCCTCTTCTGCGACGATCTCTCCTTCGACCAGCAGGACACGAGCTACAAGTCGCTGAAGGCCGTACTCGAGGGCGGCATCGAGGGGCGGCCCGCCAACGTCGTGCTCTACGCGACCTCGAACCGCCGCCACCTGCTCTCGCGCGACATGATCGAGAACGAGCGCTCGACCGCGATCAACCCCGGCGAGGCGGTCGAGGAGAAGGTCTCGCTCTCGGACCGCTTCGGCCTCTGGCTCGGCTTCCACGCCTGCGACAACGAGACCTATCACGCGATGGTCCGCGGCTACGCCGAGCGCTACGGGCTCGACGTGCCCGCCGAGCAGCTCAAGGCGGAAGCCAACGAGTGGTCGATCACCCGCGGCGCCCGCTCCGGCCGCGTCGCCTGGCAATACATCCAGGATCTGGCGGGCCGCCTCGGCAAGCGGATCGCCTGACGACGCTCAGCCGCTGGCGGATGTCGCCGGCAGGTATTCCGCGGGATCGAGCGCCCGCGTTCCCTTGCGCACCTCGAAATGAAGCTGCGGCTCGCCGACCGTGCCGGTGGCGCCCACGCGCGCGATCATCTGGCCCCGCCGCACCTTGTCGCCGCGCTTCACGAGCAGCACGGCGTTGTGGGCATAGGCGGTCATCCAGCCATTGGCATGCTTGATCAGGATGAGGTTGCCGTAGCCGCGGAGCTCGTTCCCGGCATAGGCGACCGTCCCCGCATCCGCGGCGAGAACCGGCGTCCCCGTGGGTGCGGCGATGTTGATGCCGTCATTGTGCGTGCCCCCGGCCCCTGGCCCGTAGCGCGCGATCACCCGCCCCTCGACCGGCCAGAGGAAGATCGCGCTCCCCTTTCCTGCGCTGGGCGGCGGTAGCGACGCCGATTGCTCCGGCGCTGCCGCCGGTGCCGCCGGTGGAGGCACGGCCGGAGCGGGAGCCGGGCTCGGCCGCACCGCCGCGCTCGAGGGAGGCGGCGAGACCGGTGTCGGCGGCGCGATCGGCTGCACCGCGGGCGGCGATGGTGCGGACTGCTGTGGTGGCGACGGCGGGGGGGCGCTCCCGGACGGAGATGGCGGCGGGAGCTCCGTGACCGCGACCTCCGCGGGTCTTCCGGGAGTTGCCGGCGCGGACGCCGAGACGGGCGTGGGCGACGCGGCCACGGTCGGCGGCAGGACCAGGGTCGTTCCCGTACGAATCGTGAAGGGCGTCTGGAGGTGGTTCGTCTCCGCGAGCGTCGCGACGTCGACGCCATACTGACGGGAGATGCTGTAGAGCGTGTCGCCGGGGCGCACGAGATGCGTGCGCACCTGGGGCAGCGTCAGCGTCTGGCCCGCGCGCAATCCATATGGCGGCTCGAGCCGGTTGGCATCGATGATCGCGCGGATCGGCACGTCATAGCGCCGGGAGATCGCGTACAGCGTTTCTCCCGGCAGCACGATGACGCTATCGGGGTGCCATCTCGCCCCGCCCTCGCGGGACGGGGGAAGCTGGACCGAGGGTTGCGGCGATCCGCCACCGTAACCGGCCGGCTGACACGCCGCAGCGAGGGTCGCCAACGCCGCAAGAAGGAGCGCTCGGCACAGAAAGGAGCTCGACATGGCGCGACAGTCTAAGTCACGCGCCGAGCGCTCACAATCGCGCCGGGCTCTCGCGCGGAAGGCCCGCGACCAGCGGCACGAAGCGGACGGTGCCGAGCTCCTCGGCCGCGAACTCCTCGCCAATGCGCCGGATGCGCAGGAGCTTCTGGTCCCGCCGCTCCTCGCCCACGGGGATCACCATCACGCCGCCGTCGGCGAGACTTTTGAGCAGCACCGCCGGCACCTCGGCCGCCGCGGCCGTGACGATGATGCGGTCGAAGGGCGCCTGCTC
>Ga0335069_10015906_pt1 | contig 10508 bp, 19 predicted proteins | sample Lox_Sample_11_FD_206714 | JGI IMG/M metagenome (GOLD analysis project Ga0335069, IMG submission 206714) | Soil microbial communities from Loxahatchee National Wildlife Refuge, Florida, United States - Lox_Sample_1.1 | ecosystem: Environmental > Terrestrial > Soil > Wetlands | place: USA...
GTCATGAGGATTCCATCCATCAAGAGAAATATGAATCTATTTATTGAACACCTCGACCTAGAAAAATGCCGTTTGGATGATGGGGATTTCTACCAATGCCTCTTGCGTTACGACTATAACTATCGCTGCATGGATTACGAACATCGTTTCGGCTTGCGGATGAACATAGACCAAGAATATGCTAAAATGAAAGAAAATGCATCAACATAGGTATCAATTGGCCTTTACCGAGAAAAAATCCGGCATTGATGTAGCGTGGACGTACTTTTGCCACGGGGAAAACCAGAATTTATGCGACGAAAAAACAATTAAAACAACCGAACCGATATATCTCCACGAGCAATACGATCCAGTCATGGGCGTAATGGCGCGGAAGAACCAAACCGCTAAAACCTTAACGATTCACGGGAAAACCTATAAACGGGACATGAGCCGATGACACTCAAAGATATATTTTTTCTTATTGTCGGGTTCGTTTTAGGGATAAGTTCAATGGCTCTATTTGTCCATTACCTTTCCCATGAATAAGCACCAAGAGAAGAAATATCGAGCGATTGAAGCGAGGATTTACGAGTTATGCAGAAAATCGGGCGTTACAATCGTCCCGCGGGCCAACATCCAACCGAGCGGCAAATTAAGCAGGTTTTTGTTCAAAATCGCGGGCAAATGGCTTAAAGTAGATATTAATACATGGATAGAACTGAAATGACCCCCGATGAAACGAAAGTCCAGTGGCTCAAAATAACCCTTATTATCATCGGCGGCGCGGCGATATTCATAATGTTATGGCTTATATGGAAAGAATTAACCGCTATTGACGAAATACTCCGACTTATGGTAATATCCAAGTAAAGAGTCGAAAAGCTACTACGAAAGACATGAAACCATATATTGTCGCCCAAGAGAAACGCGATGGACACATCTACTCAAAATTCAGCGACGGGGCAATCGGGCATATTACCTGTCCCTGCTTCGAAAAGAAAGGAAAGAACATCAAAAAAACGTTCTCTGTCAGCGCGAAAAGTCGCGGAAAAAGTATTGGTAAATCTTAAGAACGGCGTTAGGCAAAAAGTAAAGGACATTGCCATAGAGGAAGGGTTTAGTCCTCTCTATGCCGGTTCAGGGCAAATTCAAGAAACGAAAAGCTATCAGGAGGTTATTGTTCCAGCTTTGCAACGGATGATTACCATTCGCGACAAAGTTTTGGTAGCTATTGAAGCTAGGAATTTATCGCACGAAGCATTGTTTGATTTGAACAACACGTTAAAGGTTTTGAATCATGACATCCAGCTTCTTTCCGGCGGCAATACTGAGAAGTTCGGTTTCGAGGAAGATAGAAAGGTCATCATAGGAATCTTGGCTGAAATCCGTGAACCCAGAACAGAGGAAGCGTTGCCTCGCCCTGCTCAAACTCTTCAAGATTGACGGCAAACCGGCTGATACCGTGGCGACGGACGGCCAAGTTGAGATTTTCCACGCCATCATCTCGAAACAATGGAATCGGGTCCAAGTCATTAGCTCGACCCAATACGGCAAGAGTTTGTTCGTGGCTTTGGGATGTATAGTTCTTTCGTGTATCGATGGTGAATTGATTTCTGTTGTCGCGCCGACGAACGACAAAGCGAACATCATCATGCGGTACTATATCCAGCACTTGGGCGACCATTACCTGTTCCACAGCCAATTGGAGAAGGAAACGAACATCGAGAAGCTCCAGATGGAAACGACGAAGAACCGAATCACACTGAAGAACAAAGGCGGCATCTTTACCCTTTCCGTGCAGGCTGGCAATACCCAGAAAGGATTCCAGGCGGCGATGGGCGAAGGTTCTAAGATCGTCATCCAGGACGAATCGGCTCTTATCCCCGATGAAATCGAATCGACCATCTTCCGCATGATTGCAGGCAAGAAAGACGCTATTTATATAAAAATCGGCAATCCGTTCTATCGGAACCATTTCTACCGTTCGTCGAAAGACGACAGATACCATCAGATTTTCATTGACGCTGAACGGGGATTGAACGAAGGCAGATATACGCAAGAGTTTCTCGAAGAAGCGAGGAAGAAGCCGTTCTTTGACATTCTCTATCTCTGCAAGTTTCCGCCCGAAGATATGACCGATGTTCAAGGATATGTCAGATTGTTCCCCGATGCCTTAATCGATAAAGTCATCCGAACGAACCAAATGTATGGCGAGAAACGTCTTGGATGCGATGTGGCTGAAGGCGGCGGCGACTGGAACGCGTTGGTGCTTAGAACCGCGAATCACGCCAAAATGGTGGATAAATTCCAGAGCATCGACACGATGTACACCGCAGGAAGGATAGTTCATGAGATATTCAACAAGGAAAACAATCCCGATGGGGTGTTTGACCAGAACGTATTTGTTGATGCCTTAGGCGTGGGAAAGGGCATTTACGACCGATTGACCGAACAGCATTACGCGCCGTTTTCCATCAAATTCAGCGAAAAAGCCGATGACGCAAGTCAATTCGCCAACCAACGGGCTGAGTGCTATTGGCGGGCGTATAAGTGGTTGAATGAGGGCGGAACCCTAGAACCGCACGGGGATTGGCAGCAATTGTCATGGATTCGGTATAAAGTCGATTCAAGCGGCCGGATACAGATAATGCCGAAGGAAGAGATGGTCAAACGGGGCTTCAGTTCGCCCGATACCTTAGATGCTTTTGTATCGACGTTCGCCCGAAAAGCGGTCATTAATCAAAGCCGCGAGCAGAGGAAAGAGGAGAAGGAATTACTCAAAGAATTCGATGCCCGCAAAAAGTCGAAAACGGGCTATTTTACGGGATCGCCTTACTTGCGCCAGTGAAGTATGGTATAATATAAAAAACCATTCAAAAGCTGCTACATCCTGAATGGCTGAAGAAATAAAACCCGCCGAGAACAAAGAAGCCTACGTCCCGACTGACGATGAGATAAAAGCGCAACGCAAAGTGCTCGATGCTTTTACGACGGGACGGAATACCGTCCAGAAGTCTTACAACCAATTCAATGGGCGGACCCTCTACGAGTGCATTGACGATTGGACAAAGCGGTGGAACTCATGGATTCCGCCCGAATCAATCCTCGATGAGACGAGCAAGAGCCGGATTTTCCTCTCATTCACGAGAAATGCGATCATCAAGTACATAGCGAATATCGCGGGCAATCCGCCGAAGGCCAACATCACGGCGGTCAACAAGAAATCAGGTGTAGGGAATAAGGTCTTTGCCCAGTTTCTCAAAGACCTCAAACAGTATAGCGAGAACAACGAAAACTATGAGCAGAAGTTCATCCAGTTTGCCTTAGAGGTTGCTACGAAAGGCACGGGAATTATTTACGAAGGTTATCTTCGCGAGAAGCAGAAGACTAAGATTCCTGAAAAGTTCGACCCCGAAACGGGAAAGATTTCATACAAGGAAGGTTCACGAGTCATCTTTGACGATTGTTATTGCCGCATCGTACCCATCGAGGACTTTTTCATTACGAATCCCTATCTCCCCGTGGCACGGATGCAAGACCAGCCGAAGATTATTTGGCGGGAAGTCACCCAGATCAACGAAGCCGAACGGGAGTACGGACATTACAAGAATTTCAAGAAAGTCGCCCAAGGCGGATACACGGTTGCACCCGAACCGACAACCTATTACCGGAACAAACTCCAGACCGAAGTCGGCAAAGACCAAGTTGAGATACTTCGGTTCTATAACCGCATCGACAACGAGCATATCGTGATGATTAACGGCGTCATCATTTACGATGGCCCGATTCCGTTCAAGAATGGTCTTTATCCGTTCGCTGGAGCCGTTAACGAACCTTTTGGCAATGATTTCTTCTGGGGTGCGGGCTATCCCCATAAAGTTATGGGCGACCAGGATATGCTGAACACGACTTGGAACTTAGCCGTGGACAAGACCTATGGTTCTTTGCTTCCGTTCGGTTTGACCTCCGACCTTGATGACATGATTGATGATGAGACCTTGCAGCCGAACCGCGTAAGGAAAGTCGGAGACATAACGAAGTGGCAGTTCCAAACGCTTCCTGGCGTAACGACGGGCGAAATGGACATGATGCAGATGGCGCTCAATATGGCGAAAGAGAACTCCGGCTCCGAGGCTGGTGGGGCAAATCCGAACACGCGGAACACGACCAAGCCCAACGTGAAGCAGATGATGATGAACCAGCAGAACGCCATGAAGTCGTTGGGATTCTCGGTATCTTACTTGGAAGATTTCGAAAGAGACCGGACTATTCTCCGCCTCGACCACATTCTCCAGTTCTATGCCATTCCGAAGATTCAGGCCATTACTGGAAAGCAGGGCGATGAGGCCAACAAACTTGTCTATCGGGACATTTCGATACCGAATACCAAACTTTCGAATGGTCAGGTGGGTAATAAAGTCGTGAAGATTATCGGCGATGAACTCACGCCCGACACCGCGATGCAGACCAAACAACAGCTCGACCAGATTGAAATGCAAGGCAAGAAGAATGGAATCCCGACCGAAGCGTTGGCAGTCCACGTCGATACGTTCAGCGATTGGAACTACGGCGTTGAGGTTGAGAAGTACAGTTCATTCGAACGCAACCAAATCCTCGACCAAACCCAGCGTCAAGAGTATGCAAACTGGCGGATTGAGATGGCGAAAATCGGCGTTCCTGTCGATATGCAGGAACTAGTCGCGTGGGTTGATGAGTCGTTCGATGTAGATCCAGAACGGTTCAAACCGCAAGGCAATCCCATGCAACAGATGCAACAACAGCAGATGCTCATGCAACAGGGTCAGAAACCACCGCAGTCATCCTCGCAGAAGACCATGCATCGTTCGACGGGACAACAGCGAAGTCCGAAAGCACAACAGCCGAGTCCCCTAGCGACAATGGCGCAATAGTATGCTGAACATCGATATAAAAACCGTACCCCATAATAAACAGCGTTATCCTACCGTCGGCGACTACTATCGGGAAAAGCACAAAATGCATTTCAGGATTTCGGAAATGCAGAATAAAGATTATGAGTTTTTAGTAGCCATCCATGAACTGGTTGAACAATATCTTTGCGAAAAGGAAAAAATCTCAATCGAGTCTATTGACCAGTTTGATATCAGCTTTGAACGCTTTAGAAACGCAGGGGACACGAGCGAGCCAGGCGACGACAAAAAAGCCCCGTATTACCGGCAGCATCAGATTGCAACAGCAATCGAACGGCTCATGGCAGTTCACATTGGAGTCGATTGGAACGACTACGACCGAAAAATAGCGGCACTATGAAAAAAGATATCGTAAAGACAATCAACGAAGTGTTGAAGGAAATCGACGGCTTGGAACCGTTGGTAGAGTTCAAGGAACCCATGCCCGAATTGAGCCAGGAGATGCTTTACGGTTTGGCTCAGATATACACCATTAAGGGCTTTCGGGATTATCTCCAGAATTCCTATCTGAAAGCGATGAAGAACGCTGCGTTGTCGTCCGATAACGAGTTATTGGGTTCATTCTTCAAAGGTCGGGCAATCACCATCAAAGAACTCTTAAGCAAGGCAAAGAAGTCCTATGAGGAGTTCGAAAAAGTAACGAGATTAAAGAAAAATGCCGTTAAAGAAGGGGAAAAGCAAGAAAGTGGTCAGCCAGAACGTGAGCGAGTTTCATAAGGGTAAAACCTATCAGGCCACAAAAAAGAAGTTTGGCAAGAAGAAAGCGGATAAGCAAGCAGTTGCGGTAGCGTTGAGTACTGCTCGTAAGTCGGGAAAGAAATCTGTCAAGTCGAAAAAGTTTAATGATGGTGCGTTCGCCAAGCAGAAAAAGAAAGTTTTTGGCGTATAGTGTGTTATAATTATAAAAATGGCAAAACCGTTGAAAGGAAATTATCGAACCGGACCAGATACGAGAGGTAGTTTTGCTTCTATTGTCGGAGATGCTTATGGATATCCATCGGGAGATGCGGCAAATATCGCTAGAAAAGCTGCTATGCAAGTATACAACACGTACGGGAGAAGAAGTGGATATTCAAAAAAGTCCCAAATAACGGCGCAAGCAGCTATACAGGGAAGGGTAAAGGGTTCTTACAAAAAAGGCGGAAAGGTAAAAGAGACTGGCTTAGCTAAAGTCCATAAAGGCGAAAGGGTTCTCACGGTTCAGCAGAACAAAAAGTTCGAAAAGGCCAAGAAACAGGTGTTTGGGATAAAGAAATACGGAAAAGTATAATGTCGCATCGCAAAGCGCAACTGAAAAAGGTCGCTACCACGATAAATTATAAGGATCATTCAATGGGTAAAGGACATCCGAAACAGGTAAAGCGTGACGTGAAGCGTCTGAAACCGAAATCGCGGAAACTTCCTAAAGGGAAAGGTGTTAAGCGAGATGTCGTCATGACATCGAAGTTCGAACGGGCGCGGAAGAAAATGTACGGCCTGTCGGCAAAAGAAGACGCAGGGAAGATATAAGCTCTTTGTCGGAAAAGCTACTACTACGTTCGGGGTCTATGTATGCCCTGATGAGTTGTGTAGTAGCTCTCATCAAGGCAGTCATAGGCCTCGAAAGAGGCCGTTTTTGTTAACCATGCGAGGCCAGTCCCCTCGTAAAAAAACTGTAAACATGGCAACAGAATTAGAAAAGATTCTCGCCGAAGATGACAAATCGAAGTCAGAACCGGCGTCACCGACTCTTTCCAAAGAGGAGGAGCAGAAAAAAATCGATGATGAGATTGCGAGAAAAAAAGAACATCTTGACAACGTCAATAAGGCGATTGCCCAAGCGAACGAGGACTTGAGAAAAGCCCGCGCCGCAAAAAAGCAGCAGCCTACCGAGGAGGAGCTTCCGAAGATAAACTTCGAAGACCCTTCCGCTAAAGCGTGGGACCGGCATATCAAAGAGGCCGTCGCCCCCGCCCAGAGCGAGTTGGAAAAAGAGAAGGAGGAAATCCGTTCCTTCGCACTCCAAGAGTTCTTGAAAGACAAGCCCGCGCTTGCCAAAAATCCCGATAAAGTCAAAGAAGTGGTTTCCACTTACGAGAAAATCAGGACGGCGAGCGAACGCACGAAGGAAGGGGTTCTCCTCGACCTTGACAAGGCGTATGCGGCGGTCTTCCACGAGCAGCTCATCGGTGCGGCCAAGAAAAGCCGCATCGAACAGGCGGAGAATGACATTTTGTTCTCCGACATAGCTATCTCACGAGGCGCAACCGCCTATTCTGACAAAACTTCCGAAAAAGTTGAACCGCTATCCGAAGACGACAAGGCTCTACTCCAAAAGTGGGGCATGACGGAACAAGAATGGCGCGAGACCAAAAAGAAGTACGGATAGGGATGGGAGAGGTCGCGGTTCGCCTAAAACAAATCTGAAATCTTAATGGCAAATCCGCTTTATGGATTCTCCGTATGGAAATCGCCAACGAACGGCGCAGATGTGGTCTATCCCCTTATCGCTACGAACTCCACGCAATTTACGATTGGAGACCCCGTAACGGCATCGGGTGGATTCGCAATCGTCGCCCCGAACGCTACGAGCGCAATCATCGGTATCGCCGCTAAGTCGTTTACTGCGACTTCGACGAACCAGACCGTGGCTCAGGCGTACGTTCCTTTGTACGACATCGACCAGGATTACACGTTCCTCGCAGGAACCAATTCCGATATCTCCAACACGTCAGCTGGACTTTTGTTCCAGATGCTCGTTTCGGGAGGTACGGGACAGGTTCTCGTTGACACGAACGGTGGTTCCAAGTCGGCTGGTTCTACGGGTATCGTTGTCTGCTTGGGAGCAGACCCTTCTCAGCTCGGAACAACGGGCGTCGGCGGCGGTTCGCGCCAGGGATTATTCAGGTTCGTTAAGAAAGCTGACACTCAGCAAACGTAATTAAATGGCTGACCTAAACCGTTTATTCGACTTAGCTGACCCCCGCATCCGCAAGGTGTGGGACGAGAAGAACTTACAGCTCTCATCGCGTTTGGAATATTCCAAACTTGGCTTCACCGATTGGAACGCGGAAATCTTGAACTCGCAGTTCGAGAATTTCACGGGCCTCGGCATCGCCAACCTCACGGGTGAGAAGGAGCCGTATAACCGCGAAGAAATCGACCAGGCTTACAAAGTGACGATTACGCCTCAGAAATTCACTAAGGCTATCGATATCACCGAGGAAATGCTGCGGTTCAACCTGTGGCCGAAGATTAACAATCTTACCGGCGCGGCGGCGAACGCAGTCAATGCCCGCATCGACACCAATGCGGCAAAAATCTTCTATCTCGGCAACGGAACGACCTTCTTCACGGGAGGCGATGGCAAGGGTCTTATCGACTCTGCCCATCCGAACAACAGCTCGACGAACTCGAATACCCAATCGAACAACGGCGGGACGAACCAATTGTCCTATGACAACCTTAAAACGGCTGTCCAGGCAATGGATCGTTTCACCGACGATAAAGGCATTCAGTTGCTTCCGTGCCGCAAGCTGCGTTTAATCGTGGCTCGCGAAAACAAGGAACGGGCTGAAGAAGTCTTGCGCTCCATCGGCAATCCGGACAACGCCAACCGCGTATCGAACGTCTTCAACAATGGGGACGGTTACATCGATTATGTGGTGGCGAACTGGATTCCTTCGACGACGTATTCCAAATATTGGTTCGTCATCGACATGGAACGTGCAGCCCAGATGGCCTATCTGGTGTGGGGTTGGAGGCCGAAGTTTGACAGCGACAACGTTGTGAACAACGGCACGAAAATCTACACCGCATCAACCATGTTCCAGCCTGGCTTCCAGGCATGGCAATGGGCGTACGGCACGCAGGCGACGACCTAGAACTTGTGATTCTAGAACGTTAAAAGGTTTCGGGGGTTCCTTTCAAAAACCCCCGCCGAAAGGCTGAAAGGTCAAACTTAATTCACTATGAACAAAAACATCATAATAGGAATTTTGGCCGTAGGAGTCATTCTATTAGGTTTGACTTTACTACTGCCTCATTCGCCGAAACTCGGCACGACATCGGCGGTCTCAACCGCTTCGCAGTTCGAAGACATTGAATTAAACAATCAGGCAGGGTACGGCAATGCTTCGCTCTATGTGAACGGAACGAAGTATACCGATTCATCGGGTGATTGGTTGGGTAACATTCTCCAGACGGGCGCAACACAGTTGGCCGTCGTGAATGACCTTATCTTGGCATCTGCCGGATACTCTCTGACCGTCAATACTTCTACCGCGCTTACCGCGGCACAGTTCTGTGGAACAACTCATTTCCAGGTTCTGGGAACCAGTGCTCTTGCAACAACGACCTTACCAGCGGCAACTTCAACCTATAACGTCTGCGGAGCTAACGCTGGTCTTGGCTCGTATTCAACTCAGTTGATATCGAATAACTCGACGAATACGGCAAACTTTGTTGCAGGAACGGGAACAACCTTCCGATGTGCTGATATTGGAGTCGGTACGACTACGAACTCCGGCGTCTGTACCGCTTCTCAGGTTTCCCTTACCACTTCATCCGACGTATTCGCGACGGGTTATTGGACGGGAACGAGTACGCAAATAATCGTTTGGAGCACGCAATCACACTAAAATGTCTCAATATACCGACAATATAATAGCGTTGAATGCGGTAACAACGACGACGACCAGTTCGGCGTATGACATGAGCAAGCGCGAGCAGATTGGCATTACCTTCACGTGCACGGGACATTCGTCGGGTAACGGGGTGTTTACCGTTGACGGCTCGAATGACGGAACGAACTGGGTAACCGGCTTGGCTTTCCAAGACGCTACCTCAACGGCGGCAACGACCTGGGTTACGTCAAAAACGCTCAGTTCAAACACCACGGCTGGGATATTCATTCCCTACTTCGCGTTCAAGCTGATTCGCGTCGTCTGTACCGTTACGACCGATGGTTCGTATACCGCCGTCATTGAAGCATCGGGTTAAAGGTCGTTAGCTAATGAACATTATGAGAAATTTCCCTAGCAGAGAGGAATTGCAAACGATGCCGATTATTCGTCTTCGGCACTTGGACATCACGACGAAAGAGGAAGAGGAACTGGTGCAAGAAGTCCTTTCATCCCGACTTTCACAGATGCCCCAGGTTTCCGTCGAAGTGAACATCCGCGTTCCCGACATCAAGACGGTTGAAGAAGAAAAGTTTTGGCAGGCAAAAATCGACGAAGCGCGTGCAAAAGATCGTGAACAGGTAGCCCTTCAGGGAGCTATTGAGGGCGCGGAGGTGGTCATCCCTTCTGACGTTCCCGTGGAGACGGTTCCTGAAACCGTTCCCGCCGAAGTTACGCCAGCCGTTGAAGAACCCCCGACCGAGACAACACCTGTCGGAAAGAAAAAAGGCCGTCCCAAAAAGACAAAATAACAAGTGTCGAGCATCAGACCCACCATATCGGTACGCAGTGGGAGACAGAATGAACCCATCAGGGTTCCTTTTGCGCCGTTGCTCGTAGACCCGCTTGCCTATACGTTCCTTACGAGCGATACGGCAAGCGGGTCGGGGACGCTTACGGTGAAAAACATCACGGG
>Ga0335069_10015907_pt1 | contig 10507 bp, 8 predicted proteins | sample Lox_Sample_11_FD_206714 | JGI IMG/M metagenome (GOLD analysis project Ga0335069, IMG submission 206714) | Soil microbial communities from Loxahatchee National Wildlife Refuge, Florida, United States - Lox_Sample_1.1 | ecosystem: Environmental > Terrestrial > Soil > Wetlands | place: USA: Florida...
TTTGCGGCCGACCGCGCCGGCAGCGCCGTCAAGGCGATTGACGTCCGGACGCTGGCGGTGCGCACAATCGCGACCGGTCTCCATCCGAACGCTCTCGCGATCGCAGGCGACCGCCTCTACGTCTCCGAGAGCGACGACGACAGCGTCGGCATATACCGGATTGGGGACGGCGCGCGCATTGCGGACGTCTTCGTCGGCGACGCTGCCGGAACGACGCGCCTCTACGGCGCCTCTCCGAACGCGCTAGCCTTCGCGAACGGCACGCTCTACGTGAGTCTCGGCGCCGCGAATACGGTCGCAGCGATCCGCGACGGCCGCGTCGTCGGCCGCATCGATGCGGGCCGCTATCCGACCGATATCGTTGCGCTGCACGACCGCCTCTACGTCGTTGACGGCAAGGGCGAAGCGGTGCCTGCAAACCCGCGTTTCGAGGTCTTCACACGGAGCAACGTCGATTACGTCGCGGCGATCGAGTTCGGATCCATCCGAGCGTACGCGCTGCCCGGCGCGATCGGCCCCGGCACGCCGCAAGGCGCGACGGGCTGGCAGAGTCCCGCGCCGCCCGACACGGTCGTGCGTCCGAACGGCCCGATCGCGCACGTCTTCTACATCTTGAAAGAGAACCGCTCGTACGACCAGATCCTCGGTGACATTGCCGAGGGAAACGGCGATGCGAAGCTCGCGTTCTTCGGGAGCGTCGTCACGCCGAACGAACACGCGATCTCGCAACGCTTCGGCCTCTTCGATAACGCGTACACGAACGGTGAGGTCAGCGATCCCGGGCACGATTGGTCGGGCGCAGCCTTCGCAAACGATTACGTCGAACGGGCCTGGCCCCCGACGTACGGCGGTCGAGCCGACGGTGACGACACCGGCGAAGGCTTCGGGGCCGCGCAACCGCATAGCGGATACATCTGGGACGCCGCCGCGCGAGCGCACGTCTCGTTTCGCGATTACGGCGAGATGGTGACGGCACCGACGTTAGGGCACCGCTACGATCCGCATTACGTCGGTTGGGATTTGAGCTACAGCGACCTCAATCGCTATCGCGAGTGGAAACGCGAGTTCGACTCGTTCGTCGCCCGCGGCGACGTTCCACAGTTCGAGTACATCTGGCTGCCGAACGACCATACGTCGGGCAGCAGGCCCGGCAAGCTCACGCCGGCGGCCTACATCGCGCAGAACGACTACGCGGTCGGGCTCGTCGTCGACGCGATCTCTCACTCACCCGTCTGGAAATCGTCGGCAATTTTCGTCATCGAGGACGACTCGCAGGACGGCGCCGACCACGTCAGCGCCCAGCGCACCACGATGTATTTCGCCTCGCCGTACGCCGCCGGCGGCGTTCGCAGCGAGCATTACACCACGCAGAGCATCCTGCGAACGATCGAGTTGATTCTCGGCATCCCGCCGCTCTCGACGTACGACGCAATGGCGGTGCCGCTCTACGCGGCGTTCGCGACGCGCGCGGACCTGCGCCCGTACGTCGCGATCCCGCCGAAAATCGACATCACCGCCCGTAACTCCAGAACCGCCTACGCATCGAGGCTGAGCGCGACGCTCGATTTCTCGCGACCGGACGCGATCGCCCCAGGCGTGCTGCGCGACATCATCGCGCACGACGCAGGCTACACGCGCTTACGCGACGACCTTCACTAGCTCGGCGAGCGCGGCGTCCATCGCTGCGACGCGACTCTCCATTCCCGTGACGCCGTAACGCGCCGTCACGATCTACGCTAGCGCGCCGCCAAATCGAAGCGATCGAGATTCATGACCTTCTCCCACGCGGCGACGAAGTCGGCAACGAAGTGGTCCGCCTCGACGGCGTAGACTTCGGCGATCGCCCGCAGCTGCGAATTCGATCCGAAGACCAGGTCGCAGTTCGTGCCGGTCCACTTCACCGCGTCGGTCGCGCGGTCGCGGCCTTCGTAGGTGAAGGCGGTGCCCGCCGGCTGCCACTTCGTCGACATGTCGAGGAGGTTGACGAAGAAGTCGTTCGTCAGCGAGCCGGTCCGCTTCGTGAAGACGCCGTGCTTCGAGCCGCCCGTGTTCGCGCCGAGCACGCGCAATCCGCCGACGAGCGCCGTCATCTCGGGAGCGGTCAGCGTCAGCAGTTGCGCGCGATCTATAAGCCGCTGTTCGGGCGAGCGGTGGTGATGGCCGCCGAGGAAGTTGCGGAAGCCGTCGGCCGTCGGTTCGAGCACCGCGAACGACTGCTCGTCGGTCTTCTCCTGCGTCGCGTCGGTGCGTCCAGGCGAGAACCCGACCTTCAGATCGTGGCCTGCGCTCTTCGCCGCCTGCTCGATCGCCGCAGCGCCGCCGAGAACGATGACGTCGGCGAGCGAGACGCGCTTGCCGCCGGAGAGCGATGCGTTGAACTCGTCGCGAACCTTTTCGAGCGTTTTCAATGCGGTCGCTAACTCGGCCGGCTGATTGACGGCCCAATCTTTCTGCGGCGAAAGGCGAACGCGCGCGCCGTTCGCACCGCCGCGCTTGTCGGTGCCGCGGAACGTCGCCGCCGATGCCCACGCCGTCGCCACGAGCTGCGATACGGTGAGCCCCGATGCGAGGATGCGGCTCTTGAGCGCCGCTGCATCCTTTTCGTCAATGAGCGGATGGTCCACGGCCGGCACGGGATCTTGCCAGATCTGCTCCTCTTTCGGAACCTCCGGCCCGAGATAGCGCGAGATCGGGCCCATGTCGCGGTGCGTCAGTTTATACCACGCCTTTGCAAACGCGTCGGCGAGCTCTTGCGGGTTCTCGTGGAAGCGCTTCGAGATCTGACCGTAGATCGGATCGACCTTTAACGCGAGGTCCGTCGTGAGCATCGTCGGCGCGTGCCGCTTCGAGGAGTCGTGCGCGTCGGGGACGGTGGCCGCGCCGGCCCCGTTCTTCGGCGTCCACTGGTGGGCGCCGGCGGGGCTCTTCGTCAGCTCCCAGTCGTAGTTGAAGAGGTTATTGAAGAACTGATTGCTCCACTTCGTGGGCGTCTGCGTCCAGATGCCTTCGAGGCCGCTCGTGATCGTGTCGTCGCCGTGACCGCTGCCGAACGTGTTGCGCCATCCGAGACTCTGCTCTTCGATCGGAGCGCCGGCGGGCGCCATGCCGACGTACCGGCTCGGGTCCGCCGCACCGTGCGTCTTGCCGAACGTGTGGCCGCCGGCGATCAACGCGACGGTCTCTTCATCGTTCATCGCCATGCGCCCGAACGTCTCGCGAATGTCGTGCGCGGCGGCGAGCGGATCGGGCTTGCCGTTCGGGCCCTCGGGATTGACGTAGATAAGGCCCATCTGTACGGCCGCGAGCGGCTCTTCGAGCTTCCGCTCGCCGCTGTAGCGCTTGTCCTCGAGCCAAATCTCTTCCGGGCCCCAGTAGATGCTCTCGTCGGGCTCCCACGCGTCGACGCGCCCGCCGGCGAACCCGTACGTCTTGAATCCCATGGATTCCAGCGCGCAGTTCCCGGCGAGAATCATGAGGTCGGCCCACGAGATCTTCCGCCCGTACTTTTGCTTGATCGGCCAGAGCAAGAGGCGCGCCTTATCGAGGTTCGCGTTATCCGGCCAACTGTTGAGCGGCGCGAAACGCTGCTCGCCCGAGCCGGCCCCGCCGCGTCCGTCGTGGATCCGGTACGTTCCGGCGCTGTGCCACGCCATGCGAATGAAGAGCGGACCGTAGTGGCCGAAGTCGGCCGGCCACCACTCCTGCGAGTCGGTCATCAGCGCATAGAGATCCGCCTTGACCGCCGGAAGATCGAGCGTCGCAAACTCGCGCGCGTAATTGAAATCGGGCCCCATCGGATCGGAGAGCGCCGACGGTCTGTGGAGCACCGATAGGTCCAATAACTCGGGGAACCAATCGATGTTCGCGCGCGGGCGCAGCGGTACGTGCTTTACCGGACAGCCTTGATCGGCTTCCGACATCTCGACGATCGTGTTTTCCATCTCGTGCTGTTTCTCCGATTCGGTGAAAAGGTGCGCCGTTTGCTAGGGGAGCCTGCGGCTCGCCGGCGAACGAAATGAGAGTGAAGGTCACTCTCACATTTGGCAGGATACCGCCCTAAATGGCCGGCGTCAATAGCGCGCGAGCCCCGCGAAAGCCGTCGCTTCCGAAGAACTACCGGCTGATCTTCGACATCATCGGCGCGAGCGGAATCGGCCGCCATCTCACGCCCTCGGAAATCTACGGAAAGGCGCTCAAACGGCAGCCCGGGATTGGGTTCTCGACCGTCTATCGCGGCCTCGAGCGCCTCGTCGCTCTCGGCCTCATCTCCGAGCTGCGCGTCCCCGGCGCCGACTCGGCCGCTTACGAGCCGGCGGGCCCGCGGCACGCGCACTTCCGCTGCACGGCGTGCGGCGAGATCGAAGACGTCGCCTACGCGATTCCATCGCGCACCATCCGGGCGCTCGCCGAACAGCACGGCGTGCGCATCGAAAGCGAACGCGTGACGTTCGAGGGATGCTGCGCCGCCTGCAGCGCCTGACGCAGGCTTCCGCTTTGCTCGGCGCATGAAGCGCTCCATCGTCGCCGCGCTCGTCGTCGCGAGCGCAGCGATTCGGCCCCGGGCGCGCGCTTCGGATGGATGGTCCACGTCCGGCCGATGGAGAAGACCGAGGCGCAAATTTGGGCCGTCGACGCGCGCGACGGCATGGAAGCGCACTAACGATCGTTAAGAACCGCGCATGGAGAGTTTCGCGCGTGCTTCGTGCGTTACGGCCGCCCTCCTCGCGGGTTGCGGCGGCGGCTCGCCTACCGGTGTAGTCCAAGCGTTCGCGCCGAGCGCGACGCATCACGATCGCGGCGGATCCTGGATGCTACGCGGCGCGAACACGCAGAAGAAGCTGCTCTACATCTCGGATTGGGCGACGGACGACGTCTACGTCTACACCTATCCGAACTTCGTGCTGCAAGGCCAGCTCACCGGATTTAGCAAGCCCTACGGCCAGTGCGTGGATGCCGACGGCAACGTCTGGATCGCGAACTACGGCGGCTCGACCATCGTCGAATACGCCCACGGCGTCAGCACTCCGACCGCGACGCTGACGACCGACGGCTCGCCGATCGGCTGCGCGGTCTCGAAGACCGGGAACCTCGCGGTCGCCGATTTCTCGACGCCGAGCGGGCCCGGCAACATCGAAGTCTTTACGAACGAGACCGGCACGCCGGCCGAGTACTCGAACGCGAGCTGCGACAATCTCTGGCCGCCGGGCTACGATAATAAGGGGAACCTGTGGGTCTTCGGCACCGGGAGCTCGACGAATCTCTGCGAGCTTCCCAATCAGGGCACCGCGCTCGCTCCCGTAGCCTTCGCGCAGAAGATCAACGCGCCGGGCAGCATCATGTGGGACGGAAAATACATGGCGATTACCGACCGCGCCTATAAAGAGACGCAGTCTACCGGAATATATCAAGCCCAGGTCTCGACCGCCGGCTTGACCGTCGTGAGCAGCACGCCCTTGCGCGACACGTGCCTGGGTCGCTTCGACTTGACGCCGCAGCCGTTCGTCGTCGGTTCGCAAGACACGCCGCTGACGAAGAAGGAAGGCACGGTCGTCGTCGGCGGCAACTGGCTCTGCGCCAACCGCTTTGCGTTATGGGCTTACCCGTGGCCCGGCGGAGCGCCGATCCTCCTGCTTTCCAACGCCCCGGCAGAGCCGTACGGCGAATCGCTGAGTAAGGTTGACAAATGAGTGAAGAGAGACGCTTCGACGACGTTCGCGAGGGCGTCAACGACGCCGACGCAACCGGCCTCGTCGCCGGCGAAGAACTGATCACGCAGGCCGAAACGCTGCTTCCCTTGCTTCCGCGCGAGGAACTCCACGCGGCGTTACCTGCGGAGCACGCGGCGCACGCCACGATCGACGATCTGCACGCCGAGATGCAATCGCCGGCGCCAAATCGCGAGAATATTGAGACGCACGTCAACAATTTGCGCTTGCTTCCCGAGCTCGAGGCGCGAATCGCGAACTGGTGGGACGATCCCAACACGCAACGCTTCATCGGAAACCTCGGACAGATCGGTCTGTAATTCCCGAGTTTTTAATCGTACGTATTGACGCCGTTGACGCATTAACGGCGCGTCTTGTGACATAATTCCCACATGACTCGGGCCGCTCGCTGGGCTTGCATCGTTAGCATGGCGGCATTACTCGCTGCCTGCGGCACGACTGCATCCTCGGTTGCTCCCTCAACGATGCTGCCGGCAGCCTCCGGTTCGCCCGCAAGCGGCTCCGGGATCCAGTTCAACTTCAAGACGCTCGACGATCCGTACGATCCCGATTTCAATCGCCTGCTCGACATCAACAACGACGGACGCATCGTCGGCTATTCAGGCGCGCACACCACCGTCTACGAAAGCTACCTCATCTACCCGCCGTACGCCGGGAAGAACTATCGCACGATCGCCTACCCTTCGGCCGCATGGACGATCGCCGCATGCCTAAACGACCGGAGGACGGTCTGCGGCTACTGCGCACCGGATAAGAGCGGCTCGATCTACGGCTACGTCGACGCGCGCGGGATCTGGGTGTCGTACGAAGATCCGCACGCGAAAGGCAGCGACGGCGTCACCGAGATACTCGGATTGAGCGACGACAGCCTCGCCGTCGGAACCTACCAAACGCCATCGAGCAACGGTGCGTTCGAGCTGACGATCGGAAACGGAAAGTTCCAAGATATCGGTCCGAAGACCGGAAGCAACACCGTCGCTACCGCGATCAACGGCCACGGCGATATCGTCGGCTACACGACGATCTCGGGGCAGACGGTCGGCTTCCTTTACAAGAGCAGCGCGGGCAAATATAAGGAGTTTTCGTACCCGGGCGCCGCGTCCACGGAGTTTCTCGGCATCACGGTCGACGATCGAATCGTCGGATTTTACACGACGAAGTCCGGCGACAAGCACGGGTTTATCTTGACGCATCCGCTCTTCGGCCTCGCTTGGGAACAGATCGACGATCCCGACGCAGCCGGAACGACCGTGGTGACCGCAATCAACATGCATAACGCGATCGTCGGATACTACGTCGACGGGTCGGGGACGAATCACGGTTTCCTCGGCACGCCCGCGACGGCCAGGTAGGAAGAAGCCGCAGCCGACCGAAGCGCCGCTTCACCGGTGAAGCGATGATACGACGACGCCTCGGAATTATAATCGTCTGCGCTTGGCTCGTTGCCTGCGGCGACAGAGTAAGCGGGCCGGTCAATTCGTTGCCGCAATTCGCTGCGGCGCCGTCTCTGCAGCAGGCGGGCGGCGGCAACGACCTTCCCGAGCCGCCGGTCGTGCGCGCGGTCGGCGGCGTCGCGCGCGTCGCGCTGATCGTCAACGAGAATCGCTCCACCGGCCAGCCCGAGTTCGAGTTCGATCGCATGCGCGCGGTCGCTCCGACGATCGAACTCAATCCGGGCGAGACGCTGATCGTCGATCTGCGCAACGATTTACCGAAGGAGCCGCCGCCGGATGCTACCGGGCCTTCGCCGGACGCCTCGGTCATGCGCGACGACGTAAACCTCCACTTCCACGGACTCGGCGTCTCCCCGCAAGCGCCGGGCGACGACGTGCTCACGACGCTCGTGCGGCCCGGCCATCGCACGCGCTACGTCGTCCACATTCCGAAGAACCAAGAGCCGGGGCTCTACTGGTACCATCCGCACGTCCACGGAGAGGCGAACTTCCAGGCGGGCGAGAGCGGGATGTCGGGCGCGATCGTCATCAACGGACTCGAGCACCACTTGCCGGGCCTTGCGAAGATGAAGCAGCGCCTGATCATCGTGCGCGCGATGGGCGAGAGCGGCGACGCCGATCCGATGATGGACGGGATGGCGCCGATGCACGGCAACACGAACCCCTGCACCTCGAAAGACGGCTTGACGGTGACCCTCAACGGCGCGCACCAGCCCGACATCTCGATCGCGGCGGGCGAGAAACAGTTCTTCCGGGTCGTCAACGCAACCGGCCACAAGACGCTGCGCCTCAACATGGACGGCGGCTCCGGATTTCAGATCATCGCCATCGACGGCTTCGCGCTCGACACGTACCACGGCACGCCGCCGACGCTGACGGAATCCACGATCACGATCCCGCCGGCCGCGCGGGCAGAGTTCGTCGTGACCGGTCCTGCGAGCGGCCACGCGAAGCTCCGCACGCTCTGCTACGACAGCGGCCCCAACGGCGACGCCGATCCCTACCTCTACCTCGCGCATATCGTTGCGCCGAAGAGCCGGATGGGCGGCGACTTCTCGAAGGCCCCGCTAACCGTCGGCTCGCCGCTGCCGGATAACGTTTATACGGAAGCCCTGCCGGCGCCGTCGGCGAAGCGGCTGGTCGTCTTCAGCGAGAACAACAAGCCGCACTTCTTCATCAACGGCAAGAGTTTCTCGTTGCGCGCGCCGCCGATGTTCGTCGTGCACACCGGCACGGTCGAGGAGTGGACGGTGGAGAATCTCACGCAAGAGATTCACGATTTCCACATCCACCAGATTCACTTCGTCGTCGAAACGATCAACGGCGTGAAGGTCGCGCATCCGCACTGGGCCGACAGCGTGATCATCCCGCACCGGTCCGAGGGCCCGAAGGGCTCGCCCGGTAAGGTCGTGATGCTCATGGATTTCCGCGATCCGGTGATCCGCGGCGAGTTCGTCTTCCACTGTCACATCCTCGACCACGAAGATCAGGGGATGATGGCGAAGATCGAGGCTATCTAGCGGCGCGTTCGGCGGCTCGCAATACTGCGTCGACGCCGATCGCGATCGCGCAGGCAGCGAGGCTTCCGGCAACGATCATCTGCGGCTGGTGGAGCGTCAGCCCGTTGAAGATCAGCACCCCGAGGCCGACGCCGCCGACGTAGCCGCCGAGGGTCGCGATGGATATCATCGCGACCGACGCGATCCGAACGCCGCCGATCAGCACCGGCAGCGCCTGGGGAAACTCGACGCGCAACAGCACCTCGCTCGCCGACATGCCGAGACCGCGCGCCGCGTCCACCTGCGCGCGATCCACTCCGTGGATGCCGGCCACGACGTTGCGCGTCAGCATGAACTGCGCGTAGACGACGAGCGCGACGAAGATCGGTGCGAACCCCAGGCCGAAGGCCTGGACGAGCACCGCGAGCAGCGCGAGGCTCGGAATCGTGTAGATCGCGCCGAGCGCCCCGAGCAGCCACGGCCCGCCCCGCGGGCTGCGCGCCGCGAAGATGCCGAGCGGCACCGCGACGAGGAGCGCCGCGAGCAGCGCGAGCCCGACTAACTCGAGATGCGCCGCGGCGAGCGCAGCGACGCGCTGCGGATGCGCTGCGAGATAACTCACTGCGGGCGCAGTTCCGCGCGCCCGCGCATGAAGTAGCGGCGGTAGACGTCGTCGCCGGCGTGCACGAGTTCGCGCACGTACGGGGTCGCCGGTGCGTCGAGCAGTTCGAGCGGTGCGGCGACCTGCTCGATCCGGCCCTCGCGCATCACGACGATGCGATCGGCCAAGCGGAATGCCTCGTCCACGTCGTGCGTGACGAAGAGCGTCGTCGTCTGCAGCTCGGCGACGATGCGAACGAGTTCGCGCTGCAGGGCGGCGCGAACGACGACGTCCACCGCGCCGAACGGCTCGTCCATCAAGAGCGCCCGCGGCCGCGCCGCAATCGCGCGCGCGACGCCGACGCGCTGCGCCTCGCCGCCGGAGAGCTCGCTCGGCCGGCGCGCCCGGTACGCAGCCGGATCGAGGCCGACGAGGCGCAGCAACGCGTCCACGCGCTCCGCGATCGCCGCGCGTTCCCACCCCAGGAGCGAGGGCACGACCGCGACGTTCTGCGCGACCGTCATGTGCGCGAAGAGGCCGACGGCCTGAATCGCGTAGCCGATGCCGCGCCGCAATTCGACCTCGTCAACCTCAGCGACGTCGCGATCGTCAACGTAGACCTTCCCGGCGTCGAGCGAGACGAGCCGGTTGACCGTGCGCAGGAGCGTGGATTTGCCGCATCCCGACGGGCCGAGCAGCACGACGACCTCGCCGCCTCGCAGGTCGAGCGAGACGTTCTCGATTGCGTTGCGCGCGCTGCCGGGATAGCGAACGGTCGCGCCGGCGAAGCGAATGCCGGCTGGTTTCAACTCTTCACTCCGAGCGAAGCGAGGAACGCCGAGGCAACGTCGGCCGGATCGGCCTGCCGGCTCTCGATCTGCGCGTTCATCGAGCGCGCGGCGCCATCGGTGATCGCCGGCGAGACGGCGTCGAGGATGCGCGCGATCTGCGGCCGGCGCGCGAGCGCCGCGCCGCGGACGACCGGCGCGACGTTGTACGCCGACCAAAAATGCCGGTCGTCGCGAAGGACGACGAGCGACTCCGACGCGATCGCGCCGTCGGTCGTGAACGCGGTCGCAACGTCGGCCTTCCCTTCGAGCAGCGCGCGGTACTTCAAGGCGATGTCGTACGTGCGGATCTCGCCGAAGCGAAAGCCGCCGTAGCATCGCTGCAGCCCGGGCAATCCGTCGGGCCGCGCGAGAAACTCCTGGATCGTGGCGAGCCGGA
>Ga0335069_10015908_pt1 | contig 10507 bp, 8 predicted proteins | sample Lox_Sample_11_FD_206714 | JGI IMG/M metagenome (GOLD analysis project Ga0335069, IMG submission 206714) | Soil microbial communities from Loxahatchee National Wildlife Refuge, Florida, United States - Lox_Sample_1.1 | ecosystem: Environmental > Terrestrial > Soil > Wetlands | place: USA: Florida...
GCGGGTGCGGTCGAATAGGTCGCCCACCGTGAGGCCGTTCCAGTTGGAAAGGAACTCGCCGCCGGCGAGCGGCGGCGCGGATTCACCGCCCGCCAGCGTGTCGCCGTGGCATGCGGCGCACTGCTCGGCATAGCGCGCCTGCCCGCGGCGCGCCTGCTCGGCGGTGAAGACTCCGTCCCAAACTGTGCGTGGCGATTGCGCCGAGGCGGAGAGCGCGAGCGCGCCGAGTGCTACGATCCGAAGCGGCCTCATTTGGAGAGGAACTCCCGGATGGCGGCGTTGACCTCGGCCGGCTTTTCGTGGATGACCCAGTGGGTGCCGTCGGGGATGCGCTTGATCTGCACGCCGGGGACGAACGGGTCGAGTCCTTCGAGGTTGTGGGTGGTAAGCGCGGTGTCTTTCTCGCCCCAGATGACGAGGGTCGGGGTCTTTACCAGGAACTGCTGGCCGCCGAAGTTGCCGACGCTGGAGTCGGCGGCGGCGCCGGGCGGAGGCGGGCCGACCTGCATCGCGCGGTAATAGTTCAGGCCGCCGGTGATGGCGCCGGGCTGCGACCAGGCGGCGAGATAGGCCTGCTTGTCGGCGTCCGTGAAGGTACCGTTCTTGAGGCCTTCGCCCAGCACGACGTTCACCAGCATGGCGTTCTGGTTGGCGGTGAGCGTCGGTTCAGCCTGCGGCGAGCGGAACAGGAGCATGTACTGGCTGGCCTTCTGCTGCACGGGGTCTTCGCGCAGGAGGCGAGCGAAGACCGCCGGATGCGGCGCGTTGATGATGATGAGCTTCTCCAGGCACTCGGGATGCGCCGCGGCGAAGGCCCAGGCGACGGCGCCGCCCCAGTCGTGGCCGACGAGCACGAACTTTTTGTAGCCGAGATGCGCCGCCAGCGCCCGCACGTCCTCGATCAGCACCGGCATCTGGTATTGATCCAGGCTCTCGGGCTTGGCCGAAAGGTTGTAGCCGCGCATATCGGGTGCGACGGCGAGGTGGTCCTTGCCGAATTCCGCAAGCTGCCCCTTCCACTCGTACCAGAACTCGGGGAAGCCGTGGAGAAACAGGATTAGCGGTCCTTTGCCGGCGCGGACATAGTGCAGCCGCACGCCGTTGACCTGCGCGTATTCATCTTTCATCTTGGGAGCAGCAAAAAGCACGGAGGCGAGCGCCGCGAATGCGGCCAGGGCCCAGACAGCACGCATGGATATACTATATTACCGGCCGGTCAGTCCTGTCCCGGCCCGGAGGTGCAGATGCGATCGTTATTCGTCTTGCTGCCGCTGGCGGGGCTTGCCGTCTTCGCCCAGTCCGTCCCGGAGATTCCCTTCGACTCCGCGCCCAACTTCTTCAAGCTGCCCGTGGACTTGAACTTCGGTGAGGTCGCGGGCGTGGCGGTGAACTCCAAGGGGCACGTGTTCGTTTTCTCGCGCGGAAACACCACCGGGCCGGCCTACGGCGCCGGCGCCGCGCAATTGCTCGAATTTGGTCCGGACGGCCGCTACATCCGGGAGATCGGGCGCAACCTCTACGCGTGGTCCTACGCCCACGCGGTGCGCTGCGACAAGGATGACAACATCTGGGTGATCGACAAGGGATCGGACATGATCGTGCGGTTCAATCCCGAGGGCCACGTCACCATGGTCTTCGGCCGCAAGAAAGAAGCCTCCGATGAGGCCACGCCCTGGACGCGCGTGAACCCGCCGCGCCCCGCCGTGGACGGCCAGTTCCGCCAGCCGACCGACGTCACGTGGGATCCGCAGGGCGACATCTTCATCAGCGACGGCTATATCAACTCGCGGGTCGCCAAGTACGACCGCAACGGGCGATGGGTGAAGCAGTGGGGCGATCGCGGCACCGGGCCCGGCCAGTTCAACACGCCGCACTCCATCGCGGCCGACGCCAAGGGCAACATCTACGTGGCCGACCGCGGCAACCGCCGCATCCAGGTCTTCGACACCGACGGTAATTTCCTGCGCCAGATCACGATCGACGTGCCCGTGCCCGCGGGCGTGGCGCCGTGGATGGGGCCGATGCCGACGACGGAAGCCGCCGTGCGGCAGAGCGGCGCGCCATGGGCCATCTGCATCACGCCGGGCCCGACGCAATATCTCTACAGCTCGGACGCCTACCCCGGCCGGATTTACAAGCTCTCGCTCGACGGCAAAGTGCTCGGGATGCTCGGTACCTCCGGCCGGCAAATGAAGGAGTTCGGCTGGATCCATGAGCTGGCCTGCCCGTCGGAGAATGCGATTTACGCTGCCGAGTTGCTGAACTGGCGCGTGCAGAAGCTGACGCTGCATCCGGAGAAGGCGGAGAAGATGACGGCCGAGCGCTGAGAAAACGGCGAGATCGTTCGGCGAGCTCGAAACCCCTCAATGCCAGGCTGCGTCTGGCTCGTCGGGGGCGCATCGATGAAACTGATTGCTTTCGCTGTAGTTCTGGTGTTGGCGCCGGCATTCGCGCAGGAGAATCCAGCGGCGGTCAAACGCCTCGCCGTGGCTCCGCTGACGGGTGCTCGCGGCGTGACAGTGGCTGCGCGGAGCATCGAACGCGAGGCGGAGTATCCTTCGGTGATCCACCTCAAGGGCGATGCCGAGATCCGTATGCCAGTTTGCTTTTCAAATGGCAAAAAGGGCGCGCTCGTCTGCACCGGGGATACGATTGTGAGGGCGGACGAAGCGGAATACCACGAGGACACCGGCGAGATCGAAGCCCACGGCAATGTCAGGGTGACGCCGCTCCGCAGCCGGGAGAAGCGGTAGGCTCACTCTATCTCGAACGCCACGTACCGCAACTGGCCGGCGCGCTCGATCAGGAGGGCGATGGAGTCGCCGGGCTTTTTAGCGTCGAGTGCGGCGCGCAGCGCGTCGAGCGTCTCGGTGCGCGCGCCATTCAGCTCGTAGATCACGTCGCCCGCGATCAATCCGGGATTCGCGCCCGCGAACTCCAGGGGAATCGCGGCCACCACCACGCCATAGAGCCGCCGCAGGTCGGGCAGGACGGGCGTCACCTTCTCGTCGAGCGTCAGTGCCAGCACGCCCAGGCGGCGCACCAGTTGCGCATCGCGGACGGCGATCCGGTCCAGGTCGAGCGGCGATCCGGGCTTCGGCATCACCGCGACCTTCTGCCGCAAGCGCTCCTTGCCGCGCTGGACGTCGAGCGTGATCTCGTCTCCGGAATTATGCTCGAAGACGGCGGAAATCAGGTCGCGCGAGCGCTCCACGGGTTGGCCGTCGATGGCGAGCACGATATCACCCTGCTGCAACCCGGCGATTTCGGCCGCGCCCTTCGGCGCGATGTCCGAAAGGATTACACCAGGCTCGTGATCGAGCCCGAGCGCCTTTGCGAGCGTCGGCGTGATGTCCTGCGGGACGACGCCGATCGCGCCGCGGCGGATGTGGCCGTCCTTGCGCAGCCCCGCATAGATTTGCCGCACCACGTTGCTTGGGATGGCGAAGCCGATTCCCTCGTTGCCGCCTGATTGCGTCAGGATCAGGGTGTTGATGCCGATGAGGTGGCCGTGGATATCGAGCAGCGGTCCGCCGCTGTTGCCGGGGTTGATGGGCGCGTCGGTCTGCACGTAACAATTGGGCTTGTCGTCCTCGAGGTAGCGTTTGACGGCGCTGACGAAGCCGACCGTGAGGGAGTCGTCGAGGCCCAGCGGGCTGCCCAGCGCCAGCACGAGTTGGCCCTGTTTCAGGCCCTCCGAATCCTCGAGGAAAGTGAGGGTCGGCAGGTCTTTGGCTTCGATCTTCAGCACCGCGAGGTCGGTCTCGCGGTCCATGCCAACCGCCTTCGCGACATAATGCTTATGGCTGGACGGTCCTTTCGGCTGCGGCGGGTCCATGACGCTGACGTCGATGTGCCGCGCATCCTGGATCACGTGGGCGTTTGTGACGATGTAGCCTTCGGAATCGACGATGACTCCCGAACCGGTTGCCTGCCGGTTGGAGATGAAGCCGGCCTGCTTGGTGTCGCCTTCTTCGATCGGCGCCAGCCCGCGCACCGAGATCTGCACGACCGCCGGGCTGGTTCGCCGGGCGAGGTCCTCGATGGCAGCGCTGAACTGATCGAGAGATTGTGCGGCGCGCTGCGGGCGCGTTTGCGCCGCGAGCGAAGACACAAGAACCGAGGAAACGAGAACACCGGCCCCCAGGCTGGTCATGTATTTTAATTATAGCCCGCGAGATTGACCGGCTCGCTCCTACTTCCCAGCCGGCATGGCGAACTTTGAATCTTCGATGGTGACGTTGTCCTGCACTTCCTTGATTTGGATGGCGAAGCGGCCGTTTACGCGGGAGAGCGTCCAGCGGAAGGGAATTTTGACGCCGTCCTGCTCGCGGTAGTCGGCATAGTCGATCTGCACCGGAAGCCGGCCAACGGGCGTGTCGGTATAGCGCACCATACGCACGAGCAGGCCGGTATTCGGGTCGAAATAAAGGCGCGCGGGGATGCCGTGAGCCGTCGTGCCGGTGATCACGTTGCACATTACGCCGTTGACCTCTTCGGGACGCGCGCGGCGCAGTTGCGGCAGAATCTGTTTGAGGTTCAGGGCCAGCGAGAATTGGGCGTCGAGCGAGGCGGAACTGGATTCCGCGCCCGTCATCTCGTGTGCGCTCGTCGCGCTGCCCAGCCAACCTTTCTGGCCGTCGAAGGCGGTGTAGCTGTCGCGGCCATTCATGTGGCTCACCGAGACCCGCATGTTCGGAGCTTTGGTGTAGATCTCGATCGGCGCCTCATTGCCTCCCGCCAGGATTGAGCCTTTCATCGCGCGGGTGGTGATCTTTTGGAGGTTCTCCGCGCCGCCGGAAGCAGCCAGATACTTTTCCGCAATCTCGTCGGGCGTGATTTGCGGCGTGCCTCCCGCCGGGGTACCGCCAGCCGCGGGGCGCGACGGCGCGTCGGATTCCTGAACCGGCGGCGCATTCACCGGGCGAGTGGAGCCGCGATGGCACGAGTAGCAGGTGATCTGCCGCTGGCCGCGGAAGCTCTCCTTGTTGATTGCCGCCGTCATGGCCATCATCTGGCGTGCGGTCCGCTTGGCCGGCTTGTCATCCGCTTCGGGCTTGCCCTGCACGTGGCAGAATTCGCAATTCACACCGAGCGAGGCCGAGAAGAACGACATAGCCGGGCTCAACCCGTCGGCGGGCGTGCCCTTCAGCTCCGTGATGTTTTTATAGACTTGCTCGGCTGTCTTGCCTTCTGTCGCTTGTGCCGCGGCGGGGCGCGGTATGAACGCGGCCAGCGCGGTGGCTGCCAGGATGATGAGCGTCTGCTGGTGCATGCGAATTCCCCTCGCTTGTTGATGTATGGCGCAAGGCCATGCGTCTGCGTTACACGTTCTCTGGCCGCGGGTGCACCCACGGGCCGCGGTACGGCCGCGCCAGCAGGCGGTCGGCCTCCTCGTCGCCGATCACGCGGTTGGCCTTCGGGTCCCAGGCCAGCGTGCGGCCGAGCTTCATCGAGAGATTCGCCAGGATGCAGCTCGCCGTCGAGATATAGCCTTCTTCGATGTCCGCCACCGGGCGGCCGCGCGTCGCGATGGCATCGAGCCAGTTCTGCATGTGGTGGCGCATGGCCGGGGCGCAATGTCTCTCGATGTCCTTTTCGGTCTTGTCCTCGGGATATTGCTCGAGCTCGTAGACGACGTCCTGGTGGATCGGCTTCTCGCCGTTGCCGATGGGGGTGAAATCGTAGCTGAACACGCTCGCCTTCAGCGTGCCCTTGTCGCCGTATAGCGTCGCGCCCCAGGTGTACTTCGGGTCGGGCGGATCGCCCCAGGTGCGATGCTGCCAGATCACCTTCACTTCGTCGTATTCGAACGTGGCGGTCTGTGTGTCCGTGATGTTCGCCTTGCTGCCGTTCGAGACCAGGATGCCGCCCGAGGACGAGATGCGCTTCGGCCATCCCAGGTCCATCATCCACCGCACCATGTCGAACATGTGGACCCCCATGTCGCCCATGATGCCGTTGCCGTATTCCATAAAGGCGCGCCAGCCGCGCGGATGCACGATGCGGTTGTAGGGGCGCATGGGCGCCGGACCGGTCCACATTTCGTAGTCGAGGTAAGGCGGTGGAGCGGTGTCCGGCGGATTGCTCCCGTTGCGCATGGGGTAGTAGCAGTAGATCTCGACGAGCCCGACTTTCCCCAGCAGCCCTTCTTTCACTACTTTTTGGCGCGCGTCCACCAGGTGCGGCGTGCTGCGCCGCTGCGTGCCGATCTGCACCACGCGGCCGTACTTCCGGGCGGCCGTGAGCATGGCGTGGGCCTCGGTCACGTCCACGCTGATGGGCTTTTGGCAGAACACGTCGATCCCCGCCTTGCACGCTTCGATCATGGGCAGCGCGTGCCAGTGGTCCGGCGTGGCGATCAGGACCGCATCCAGGTCCTTCTCGGCAAGCATCTTTCGGTAGTCGGCATAGGTGCGGGGACGATTCTTCGACTTCTGCCGTGTGGCCACGAGTTCCGCCGCCTGCGATAGCATGTTGCGGTCGACGTCGCACAGCGAGACCACCTCCACAGGCGACACCTGGATGAGGCGGAAGAGGTCCGATTTTCCGTACCACCCGGACCCGATCAGGCCGACGCGCAGCGTCCTCTGATCGCCATACGACATCGCCGAGAGCCCGAGCCCCGCCGCTCCCGCGGACAGAAATTGACGACGATTCATGACGAGGGGCAGTATATCAGGACTCCAGAAGCTGTATCATGGCTCCGTCCTCATGCTGCGCCGTCTCCGCCGCGACCGCGCCTTTCACGCTGCCGTCGTGCTGCTGTTGGCGATCGGTATCGGAGCCAACACGCTCGTCTTCAGCCTCCTGAACGAGGTGGCGCTCAAGCCGCTGCCGGTGCGCGACCCGTCCAATCTGTACCTCCTGGAGCGCACCGGCCCGGACCTCGTGCGGCCGAATTCTGCCTTCGATGCCCGCCAGCTCGGCACCGTGGTGCGCCGCAGCCCGTTTGTTGCCGCCGCCGTCGGGGAGCAGGAGATTGCGCCGCAGTACGTCGTGCCGTTCCGCGAGAACGGTGCGACGCGCCTCGTGATGGCACAGATCGTGACTGCCGATTACTTCCGCGAACTCGGCATCCGCCCCGCCGCCGGCCGCCTCCTGGACGCATCCGACGCCGCCCCGGCTCCCACCGTCGCCGCCGTGCTCAGTCATGCCTTCTGGCAGTCGGCCTTCGCCGGCGACCCGGCCGCGATCGGCCGTACCATCCGACTAAAGGACGCCGTGTTCCGCATCGTCGGCGTCCTCCCGCCCGAGTTTCACAGCTCGGACGCCGACCGCTCGCCGGAAATCCGCCTCCCTCTGACCGCCGGGCCGCTGCTGTTCGCCTCCGAGCCCGACGGCGTCCTGCTGCAAATCCTGATCCGCCTGGTGCCCGACGCCACCCCCGCGCGCGCCCTCGCTTCGATGCTGCCTGCCCTACGCAGCAGCACCGAGGCAGCCGAACTGGAACGTAACGCCCGCCGCTCCGATCCCGAGCCGCCGGAAGCGATCCGCCGGGACTCGCAGCGCTCCACCTTCGCTCTGCGACCGATACCCGGTGGCACTTCCCGGCTGCGCGAGCAGTTCGCCGGCGCCCTCTGGCTGCTGCTCGGCGGCGTTGGTGGGCTGCTACTCGCGGTCTGCGCCAACACCGCCGCGCTGTTCTCCGCCCGCTGGGGCGAGCGCCGCCGCCAGTTCGCGATCCGCGTGGCCGTGGGCGCGTCGCGCGGCCAGATCCTGGCGCCGCTGCTCGCGGAGGCCCTGCTGCTTTCCGCCGGTGGTGCGCTCCTCGGCGGCATCTTCGCCTTCGCTGCTGCGCCGCGCATCGCCGCCCTGCTTCCGCCGGTCCGCGACGCCGCGCAATATGCCATGCCGCAGTTGCTGGCCGTCCGACTCGACCTCCACGTGCTCGCCTTCACCGCCGCGGCCGCCGGCTTCACCGTACTCGCCTCCGGGCTCCTGCCGGCCTGGACCGCGGCCAGTGTCGATCCGCTCTCCACGTTGAAGTCCGCGCCCGGCACCGGCGCGGCGAAGCTCGGCGGTGCCGCCGCGATCGCGCTCCAGGTCGCGGTCTGCACATTACTGCTCTCCGCGGCCGGCCTCGCCTTCCGCACCTATGCCGGGCTAGACGCTCTCGACCCCGGTTTCGACCGCGCCCACCTCGTCGAGTTCACCATCGATCCCGCCAGCGCCGGCTACGGCATGGAGCAGTCCGGCGCGGTTTTCACCGAACTGCGCCGCCGCGTGGCCGGCCTTCCGGGCGTGCGATCCGCCGCGTGGGCCTGGCGCGCCGTCCTGCGCGGCTCCGGCATCAAGACCACGGTTGCGCCGCAGGGTGTCGTCCTCCCCGGAACCACCTTCCTCAACTCCAGCCTCAACGAGGTGACCCCTGGCTACTTCGACACGATGGGCCTGCGCCTGCTCGCCGGCCGCGACCTGCGCGCCTCCGATTTCGGAGCGGAGCCCTCGCGGGTGGTGGTGAACCAGGCGTTCGCTGACCTCTTCTTCCCCCACCAGGAAGCCGTCGGCAAGCTCCTCGTCCAAGGCCCCGACGGCCGGCGCGCCGCCAACCGCGTCATCGTCGGAGTCGTGAGCGACGCCAAGTACCGGTCGATGCGCGAGCCCGATCCGCCGACGATCTACGGCCTTCTCCCGGAGACCCGCGGCAGCGATTGGCAGCTCACGCTTTACCTCCGCACCTGGGGCGCGCCCGGCACCCTCGCCGCTGCTGTCCGACGCACGCTGCAGGATCTTGACCCCGGCGTCCCCCTGGTCGAAGTCGCAACCCTCGACCATGAAGTCCGCGACTCGCTCTGGCAGGAGCGGCTGGTGGCAATCCTCTCGGCCTTTTTCGGTGTCGTCTCCATCCTCCTCGCCGGCATGGGACTTTACGGCGCGCTCGCCCGCTCCGTGGCGCGCCGCCGGCGCGAGTTGGGCATCCGCAGCGCGATCGGCGCGCGCGTGCGCCACATTGTCGCGGCGGTGGCCTCGCCCGCGGTGCTGGCGATCGCGTGCGGTCTTGCCGCCGGCTTCGCCGCTTCCGCCGTCGTGCTGCGTCTCGCCCGGGCGCTGCTGTTCGGCGTGGATGCGGTGGACCCGCTCTCCTACGCCGCGGTCGCCGCCGTCATCCTGCTGTGCTCGGCGACCGGCGCCGCCGTGCCGCTCCTCCGCGCGCTGCGACTCGATCCCGCCGCGACGCTTCGCTCCGAGTAGCGCGCTACAATCCCCCACATGCACCGCCGCGCATTCTTCGCTCGATCCGCCGGCCTCGCCGCCGCTCTTCCAGCCGCCCAGATCCGCCGGCCGCCCGGCACGCACCTGCGCATCGGCCTGAACGCCTATTCCTTCAACCGGCCGCTCACCGCGGGAACGATGAAGCTCGAGAACGTTCTCGACTACTGCGCTGCCCACAACATCGACGGCGTCGACCTCACCGGTTACTACTTTCCGGGCTATCCCGCGGCGCCTCCCGACGAGTATGTGTGCGCGCTCAAGCGTCGCGCCTTCCTGAATGGCGTAACGATCAGCGGGTCCGGCGTGCGCAACGATTTTGCGACCGCCGATCCCGCCGCGCGCCAGCGCGATATCGCCATGGTTAAGGCCTGGACCGACGTGGCGCAGAAGCTCGGCGCTTCGGTGTTGCGCGTCTTCTCCGGTCCGCGCGCGCCCGAGGGCCGCGGCTTCGATCAAGTCCTCGAATACATGGTTCCGGCCTTCCGCGAGTGCGCAGCCTACGCAGCTACGCGCGGCGTCATCCTAGGCCTGCAACATCACAACGATTTCCTGAAGACCGCGGACGAGACGATTCGGGTGGTCAAGGCCTCCGATTCTGAGTGGCTTCACGCCATCCTGGATGTCGGCAGCCTGCGCCAGGGCGATCCGTACGAGGAGATTGCGCGCCTCATCCCCTATGCCTGCACGTGGCAGATCAAGGAGACGGTCTGGTACGGCGCCAAGGAAACGCCGATCGACCTGCCGCGACTGCGCGCGCTGATCGAAAAGACCGGCTACCGCGGCTTCCTGCCCATTGAATCCCTCGCGCCGGGCGATCCCACGGCATTCCTGGAGAAGGTCAGGAAGGCAATGCTATCCGCTTGAGCGCCCCGGTCAGAACGCGACCGCACCAATGCACAGCGCCGAAGCCGCCCAGTACACCGACCGGCGGTAATCGCCGTTGACGGCGCAGCACACGGCCGCGCCCAGGTTGCATGACAGCAGTACACACGGAAAAAGTCTGTAGAGGTACTTCACCACGGTGGTATTCCTGGAGGAACAACTATCGTAGCGCCAGGCACGGAATTGCGCAAAAAAGACCGCCTGGATTCGCCAGCTCGGCACCGACCCGATCTCAACGCTCGCGGCGCGCGATGAGGCGAGCCTGCAGACGGCGAAGATCGAGACGCAGAATCAAGTGCTGAGCATCCGGGGGTAGAAGGCAGTGATCCACCGAAACCGAACAACTTGTTCGGCACAAAACCGTTCCAGTTGTTCGGTCTGGCAACTGCAGCCCGGGTTGCTAGCGGCG
>Ga0335069_10015910_pt1 | contig 10506 bp, 10 predicted proteins | sample Lox_Sample_11_FD_206714 | JGI IMG/M metagenome (GOLD analysis project Ga0335069, IMG submission 206714) | Soil microbial communities from Loxahatchee National Wildlife Refuge, Florida, United States - Lox_Sample_1.1 | ecosystem: Environmental > Terrestrial > Soil > Wetlands | place: USA...
GGCGACGGGGACGGCGACCACGATGCGGGCGGGCTCGAGGCGGCGGAGGGCGGCGATGGCGGCGCGCATGGTGGAGCCGGTGGCGAGCCCGTCGTCGACCAGGAGGACGGACTTTCCGCGGACGTCGATGGACGGGCGGCTGCCGCGGTAGGCCTTTTCGCGGCGTTCGAGTTCGAGGCGCTCCTGGGCGGCGATGGCCTCAATCTGTTGCGGGGCGATGCGGAGCTGGCGGGCGGCGCCGGGGCTGAGGACGAGGATGCCGCCGGGAGCGATGGCGCCGATGGCCAGCTCCGGGATGCCGGGAGCGCCGAGCTTGCGGACCACCCAGACGTCGAGTGGGGCGTGGAGCGCGCGGGCGATCTCAAAGGCGACGGGAACGCCGCCGCGGGGCAGGGCGAGGATGCGCAGGTCGGGGAGGTTGGCGAATGGCGTGAGCTGGGCAGCCAATCGCCGGCCGGCGTCCGATCTGTTCTGGAAGTGCATGAGGCACTCCGGAGTAGTCAAGCAGCCATTGGACTTCTACGGCCGCGGCCAGGCCGTTCCGTTTAGACCATGAACACCTGCACGTGCTCGATAGATGCCGCCTGGGCGAGGCGCTCGTCGAGCGTGCTGAGCGGAAGGCTCTCCCGGATGGCCAGCTCCAGGTAAGCCGCGTCATAGGCGGTGAGCTTGTGGGTACGGGCGAGCCGGAGAGTGGCGGCCCCGTCTCCGGTGTCTGCGATCTGAAGATCCAGATCGTTCAGCCTCCGCAGAAACTGGTCAGACTGGGCGGGGAGAATGCGATTGCGCCGTTCTGCCATCAGCAGCATGTTCCGAACCTCATACCACCAGATCGGGGGAACCAGGACACCCTCAAGCGCCGCCTTGTCCAGCATCTGCGAGGTCAGCTGAGTGGTCTCATCGGGGAGAGCCCAGGTGGCGACAACGGAAGCGTCGACGACGAATGGCATCAGAATCTCCGCCCCTCATCCCTGGCCGATAGAATCTCCTCGCGAGTCATGCCTTTTGTTCTGCGGGCGATTTCCCGAATGGCTTCTACCGCGGCGGCTGCGTCGCTGGCGCGCGCATCTGCTTCCGGGATGATCCGGGCGACGGGGCGACCATGCCGGGTGATGCGGATGGTGGCTCCCCGTTCGACCTCGTCGATGAATTCGGGGAGCCGGGCTTTGGCCTCGGTGACGGGAACCTCGCGCATGTCTCCTCCAGATTGACCACAAAAACTAGTCATTATTCTAGCGCGAATCGGATTGCGCGGGCGGCGGCATCAGCGGCGGACGTAGCGGCGGCCCTGGATTTCGTATTCGCCGGAGGCTACGCGGGCGATGGCTTCGGAGTAGGCGATGTGTTCTTCGGCGAGGATGCGGTCGGCGAGGGAGTGGGCGTCGTCGGAGTCGAGGACAGGAATGGCCCGCTGCATGATGATCACGCCGTGGTCCAGGTGCTCGTCGACGAAGTGGACGGTACAGCCAGCCACTCTGACGCCGTAGTCGAAGGCCTGCTGCTGGGCGTCGAGGCCGGGGAAGGCGGGCAGCAGGGAAGGGTGAATGTTGAGGATACGGTTGGGGAAGGTGTGGATGAAGTCGGGAGAGAGCAGGCGCATGTAACCGGCCAGGCAGACGAGGTCGACGTGGTGATCGCGGAGGGTGGCGATCATGTCGCGGTCGTGGTCGGCGCGGGGGCGGCCTTTGGAGACGTGGACGGTGGTGGAAAGGCCGAGCTTGCGGGCGGCGGCGATACCGGGGGCGTCGGCGACATTGGAGAGGACGATGGCGATTTCGGTCCCGGGGAGGGAGCCGGAGCGGATGTTGCGGGCGATGGCAAGGAAGTTGGAGCCGCGGCCGGATAAGAGGATGCCGAGGCGGAGGGGCGATGATTTCGCGGTGGATTCCAAGGCTTCCTCGGGGCGGATCGGGTTCATGGTTTCCCACCCTTCGTGCGGAGAGACTGCGCGAAGGATGGGGTACGGGGGGTTGTTGTGGGCCCGGCAAGAAGCAGCCGCAGATCCTTCGATTCATCCTGCGGACCCGTTCAGGAGGCCGGCGTGTGAAAACGGATCAGGTGTAGTGGACGCGGCGGTCGCCCTTGATGACGCGGCCGATAATGTGGAACTTCTCTTCGGCGCGTTCGAGGAGGCTTTTGGCGCGCGCGAACTTTGCCGCGGGAATGACCGCGATGAGGCCCACCCCCATGTTGAAGGTGCGCATCATCTCGTCCTGCGAGACGTCGCCCAGCTCGCGGAGGTGCTCGAAGATGGGCAGCACCGGCCAGGACCCGAGCTCGATCTGCGCCGCCGTTCCCTTGGGCAGGATACGGGGCAGGTTCTCCGTGATGCCCCCGCCGGTGATGTGCGCCATGCCGGTGGTGAGGCCGGCAGTGACCAGCTTCTGAATGACGTGCAGGTAGCTTTTGTGGGTCTTCATCAGTGCCGTGCCGGCCTTGTCCTTGATGGGCGTCACGTACTGGGTGGCTTTGTAGCCGGCCACTTCAAAGAAGAGCTTGCGGGCCAGCGAGTAGCCGTTGGTGTGCAGGCCGGAGGAGGGCAGGCCGATGAGCACGTCGCCGGGCTTGATGCCCTGGCCGGTGATCATCCTGTCGCGATCGACGGCGCCCACGATGAAGCCGGCCAGGTCGTATTCCCCTTCGGCGTAGAAGCCGGGCATCTGCGCGGTCTCGCCTCCGATGAGGGCGCAGGCATTGGCCTTGCAGGCTTCGGCCAGGCCGGTGACCACCTCTTCGGTGACCTCGGGATCGGACTTGCCGCTGGCCAGATAGTCGAGGAAGAAGAGCGGCGTGGCGCCCTGCACGGCGATGTCGTTGACGCAGTGGTTGACGAGGTCGTGGCCCACGGACTGGTGCATGCCGAGTTCGAAGGCGATCTTGAGCTTGGTGCCCACGCCGTCGGCGGAGCTGACCAGGATGGGATTCTTGAACTTCTGCAGGTCGAGCCGGAACAGCGCGCCGAAGCCGCCAATGCCCCCCAGCACGTTGCGATTGAAGGTTTTCTGCGCCAGGAACTTGATGCGTTCCTTGGCGCGGTCGCCGCTGGAGATGTCCACTCCGGCGTCAGCGTAGGTCACGGACTTGGGCTTGGGTAGGTCGGGCACGGTGAGGGCTTTCTACGGGTGGATTGAAGACAGCCAGGCTGCCGGAAAGCATGATTCTAGCAGGATATTGGGGCGGCGGTTGCAGATCGGAGGTCAGGGGTCAGGGGTCAGGGTTCAGGTTGGGAATCGGGGCAGGGCGGCGAGCTGTTCCTGGGCCGAGGCGACCTGCGAACATGGGGATATGCTCAGGCTGGTTCTTGCTTCCGCTTCCCCGCGGCGCCGCGAATTGCTGGCGCAGGCGGGATTTGAGTTCGATGTGCATCCGGCGCATATACCCGAGGAGCCCAGGCCCGGGGAGGATCCGATTGCGTATGTGACGCGGCTGGCGCGGGAGAAGGCGCAGGCGGTGTACGAAGTACAGGGAGCAGAAGGCGAGGGACAAGGGACAGAGGGACAAGGAATGGACGGCGTCGTGGTGCTGGGAGCGGATACGACGGTGACGCTGGATGGGCACATCCTGGAAAAGCCGAAGGATGCGGCGGATGCGGCGCGGATGCTGCAGATGCTTTCCGGGCGCACGCACCGGGTGATTACCGGGGTCGCGGTGGTGAACGCGCGGTTCGCCGACGTGGCGGCGGAGGTGACGGCGGTGCGCTTTGCGACATTGAGCGCCGACGAGATTGCGGCCTACGTGGCCAGCGGCGAGCCGATGGACAAGGCGGGGGCGTACGGCATCCAGGGGCGGGCGGCGCGGTGGATTCCGCGCATCGAGGGGTGCTACTTCAACGTGGTGGGCCTGCCGCTGGCGCTGGTGGCGAGCATGCTGGAGATGAGGGGGATAGGGACCGGGCACGAGGGAACAGGGAGTAGGGAATAGGGAGAAGGGAACAAAGATTCAGAGACATCATGTTCAGTTACCGTCGGATAGCTGCGGCGGGCCGGAATGGGCAGGTATCTCTTTCTTCTTCAGTTTTTGTTATTTCATTTTTGATCGCCGGGGGTGGATTGGCTGTAGAATCGCGGGAATAACTCCCCGATGTCTCACCAAAGGAATTCCATGCGGTTTTGCACCTGGGTCCGCTTCGTTGTAATCGTGTCCTGTCTTGGTTCTGGCTTGTTGCTGCGCGCGCAGTTTCAGGAGCCCACAAAAGAAGAACTGCAGATGACGTCGGATCCCAAGGCGCCGGGAGCGGCCGTGGTGTATCTCTATCGGGAAGAGAGAACCGACGATGCACTGCACTATCACTCGATGTATGAGCGCATCAAGGTGCTGACGGAAAAGGGCAAGGAGGCGGCGACGATCCGCGTTCCGTATGAGCACGGCGTGTTCAAGGTGACCGATATCCAGGGGCGGACGATTCATGCGGACGGGACGGTGGTTCCACTGACGGCCAAGCCATCGGACCTGACCGACGTGAAGGAAAAGAACTTCCAGGTGAACACGATGGTGTTCACGCTGCCCAGCGTGGAGGTGGGCAGCATTCTCGAGTACCGGCTGCAGATTCGCTATGACGACGAATGGATCTCTTCGCCGGACTGGATCATTCAGCAGCAGTATTACGTGCATAAAGCGCACTATTTCTTTCAGCCATCGCACTCCTCCAACGGCCTTCTGTGGACCAGCCATGTGAAGGCCGGCACAAAGCTCCAGCAGGACGGCCAGGGCCGGTTCACGTACGACGTGGAGGACGTGCCCGCACTGCCCGACGAGGACTGGATGCCGCCCTTGAACAGCGTGAAGTCGCGCATCAACTTCTACTATGCGAGTGCCGTCAGCGGTCAGCAGTTCTGGCAGCAGGCGGCGAAAGACTGGGCCAAGGATACGGAGCATTTTGCCAGCGCCGATACGGGGATTCGGAACGCGGTAGCGGAGCTGGTGGCGTCGGGCGACAGCGACGAGCAGAAGGCGCAGAAGCTCTACGCCGCGGTGATGAAGCTGGAAAACACGGATTTTACGCGCACCAAGTCAGAGGCGGAACGCAAGAAGGAGAAGCTGAAGGAGATCAAGAAGGCCGAGGACGTGTGGGTGCAGAAGAGCGGCGACTCAGATGAACTGGCTCTGCTGTATGTGGCCATGGCGCGCGCCGCGGGCCTGCAGGCGGATCCGATGCAGGTGGTGAACCGCAATCGCGCGATCTTCGACCCGGACTACATGAGTCTGCGCCAGCTGGACGATTATGTTGTGGTGGTGACGTTGGGCGGCAAGGAGACGTATCTCGATCCGGGGCAGAAGATGTGTCCGTTTGGCCTGCTGCACTGGAAGCACACCATGGCCAGCGGCCTGAAGCTGAATGGCAAGAGTCCTGTGCTGGCAAGGACGCCGGCCAACCTGTATATGCAGAACCTGCTGCAGCGTGTCGGGGACCTGACGGTGGGGGCGGATGGAGGCGTATCCGGCAACATTCGCATGGTGATGAACGGGCAGGACGCCCTGCGCTGGCGGCAGACGGCGATCCGCAACGATACCGACGAGGTGAAGAAGCAGTTCAACGACTATATGCGGGAGATCGTGCCGGACGGCGTGGAGGTGGAGTTCGATCACTTCCTGGGGTTGGACGACTATGCGACGAACCTGATCGGCATAGTGAAGGTGAGCGGGCAGTTGGGGACGGCGACGGGCAAGCGGTTCTTTCTTCCCGGCATGTTCTTCGAGTCGCGTGGCAAGCATCCGTTTGTGGCGCAGGACAAGCGCGAGGTTCCCGTGGATATGCACTATCCGGAGCGGCTGGTGGACGATGTGACGTACCGGCTGCCGGCGGGGTTCACGGTGGAGAGCGCGCCGCAGCCGGCGACGATTCCGTGGGCCACCTACGCGCAACTGCAGGTGGCCTCGAAGGCGGACCCTGACCGGCTGGAGATTGCGCGCAGCCTGGCCTATAACTTCACGCTGCTGGATCAGAAGGAGTATGGCAACCTGCACGACTTCTTTCAGAAGGTGGCCACGGCGGATCAGCAGCAGATTGTGCTGACGCGGGCGGTGCAGGCGGTGAAACAGTGAACAAGGGAACGAGTGGACAGGTTCAGAGCCTGAGGCGGGCAGTGCCCGGCTAAATGAGTGGATGGCGTTGATTCCGCGCGCGGGGACGAACAGGGGGATGCAAATGGGCAACTGGGGCTCGAAGCAGGCGGTGCGCTGGGGCGTGGCGGCGCTGGCGGCAATGGCGTGCGCAACGGCGTGGGCAAGCTGGTTCAGCAAGGGACAACCGGTGCCGGACTGGGGCGTGGCGGCGGCGAAGACGGCGACGCCGGATTACGCCAGGGACTCTTCGGCGGTGATTCTCTACGACGAGTACATGGAGACGATTGACGCCAGCGGGCGGGCGACGGAGCGGGAGCGGAAGGCGATCCGGATTCTGAAACCGCAGGGGCGCGGCAACACCTGCGAGGTCATCTATGACGTGGACGAGAAGATCAACAATTTTCGCGCCTGGACGATTACGGCGGACGAGAAGATGACCTTCCAGGCGCAGGATACGGATTTTGTGGACGAGGGGGACACGGATGTTCCCACCATGCTTTCGACGCGCAAGACCCGCAAGGTGCATGCGCCGGCAGCGGATGTGGGGGCGACGATCATCTGCGAGTCGGAGGAGTTGATGGCGCCCTACGACCAGGAGAAGATCTGGCAGGTGCAGAACGGCGTTCCGGTGGTGTTTGAGGCGCTGGAACTGGATCTTCCGGCAGGGCGGACGCATGCCGAGGCGTGGCACCGGCACGATGCGGTGAAGCCGGCGGAGGTGGTCCCGAACCATTGGCGGTGGGAGATCAAGGACACCCATGCGTTGAATCTGCGCGATATTCCTTCGACCCCGGAGTGGGCGGCGCTGGCCGCGCGGATGACGGTGCAATGGGGAGATGGCGCGGTGGCGGAGAAGGACCAGGAGTGGCGCGCGCTGGGGGAATGGGTCACGAAGCTGGAGGCGGACCGTCCGACACCGTCGCCGGAGATTACGGCGAAGGTGAATGAACTGATCGCCGGACCGCCGGATTTCTACACCCGGCTGGTGCGCATCACCGAATCGGTTCAGAAGGACATTCGATACTTCATTGTGATGCGCGGCATCGGTGGCATGCAGGCCAATCATGCCTCGGACATCTTCCGCAACCGGTACGGCGACTGCAAGGACAAGACCACGCTGCTGATCTCGATGCTGCAGGTGGCGGGGATACACGCCTACTATGTTCCGGTGGATCACCGGCGCGGGGTGGTGGATCCCGATGATCCCTCGCTGATAGGGGATCACATGATTACCGCCATTGAGATTCCGGCCGATGTGCAGGATGCGCGGCTGCAGGCGGTAGTGAAGGGCAAGGATGGGAAGCGGTATCTGATCTTCGATCCTACGGATGAGCGCACGCCGGTGGGGAACCTGCCGTCGAACGAGCAGGGCGGATATGGTCTGCTGGCGGCGGGCGGATCGAGCCAGGTGATCGCGCTGCCGGTGCTGGGGCCGGAGGCCAACGGCACCGAGCGCAAAGGGGCGTTTACGCTGGCCGCCGACGGCACGCTGAGCGGAACGCTGGTTGCGTATCACTCCGGACCGGAGGGCGCAGACTACCGCCTGATGCTGAAGTATACCGACGACAAGGAGCGGCGGGAGTTCTGGGAGAAGCGCATTGCGCGCGATCTGCCGGGCGTGGCGCTGACGTCGTTCGAGTTTGTGCAGACGCCGGCGCTGGACAAGCCGCTGGAATTCCACTACAAGCTGACGGCGAGCCAGTATGCGCACAATGCGGGGCCGCTGCTGCTGGTGCGGCCGCGGGTGTTGGGATCGCTGACGCAGCCGTTCGACGACAAGCCGAGGACGTTTGCCATCGACCTGGACGCGACGGGGCGTTGGCACGACAGCTACGACATCACCCTGCCGGACGGCTACGAGGTGGACGAGACCCCGGACCCGGTGAGCGTGGACACGGACTTTGCCAGCTACCACTCGACCATTACGGCCAAGGGCAACCAACTGCACTATGAGCGCGAATACGTGGTGAAGCAGGTGGAGATTCCCGCGGACCAGGCGGCGGAGTTCCGCAAGCTGGAGGGGGCGATCCTGATGGATGAGAAGGGGACGGCGGTGCTGAAGAAGGCGGTGAAGTGAGCTGACAGTTTATAGTTCACAGTTCTCAGTTGATAGTTCACAGTTCGCAGTTCACAGTTCTGAGGATCCGGCTCGGGGGCTGAAGCGCGCGCTGATTCGGTTGCCTTTATGCGGAGATTGAAGCCCGCGCCTCCCACCGGGCCGGGTTTTTCCGCAGCCTGTGAAGCCCCCCTGCTTCCTCCCGAACCGACAATCTACAGCTGAAGTGAGTCAGACGGCTGCACTGACGGGTTCCTTCAGCTTGGCGAACATCTGCTTGATGCCGCGGAGGGCTTGTCTTGTGCGCTCTTCGTTTTCGATGAGGCTGAAGCGGACGTGGGAGTCGCCGTAGTCGCCGAAGCCGATGCCGGGGCTTACGGCCACCTTCGCTTCGGTGAGGAGGAGCTTGGAGAATTCGAGGCTGCCCAGGTGGCGATATTTCTCCGGGATCCCGGCCCAGACGAACATGGTGGCTTTGGGCATGGGCACGTGCCAGCCTAACTTGTTGAGGCCTTCGACTAATACGTTGCGGCGGCTGCGATAGATGCCGCAGATTTCGCCGACGCAGTCCTGGGGACCTTCGAGAGCGAGGATGGAGGCGACCTGGATGGGCGTAAAGGTGCCGTAGTCGAAGTAACTCTTGAGGCGGGCGAGGGCGTTGACCAGCACCGGGTTGCCGACCATGAATCCTACGCGCCAGCCGGGCATGTTGTAACTCTTCGACAAGGTGAAGAACTCGACGGCGACGTCTTTGGCGCCGGGGACCTGGAGGACGCTGGGGGGCTTGTAGCCGTCGAAGGCGATGTCGGCGTAGGCGAGGTCGTGGATGAGGTGGAAGCCGTACTGGCGGGCGAGCTCGACCAGGCGGGCGAGGAAAGGAAGCTCGACGCACTGGGTGGTGGGGTTGGAGGGGAAGTTGACGATCAAGGCCTTCGGCCTGGGGGTCATGCGAGGGATGAGGTCTTCGAGCTCGGCGAGGAATTTTTCCGGCTCGACGATGGGCACGCTGACGACGTGGGCGCCGGCGATGACAGGTCCGTAGATGTGGATGGGATAGGAGGGATTGGGGACGAGGACGGTGTCGCGCGAGTCGAGGATGGCGAGGCAGAGGTGGGCGATGCCCTCCTTGGAGCCGATGGTGACGATGGCCTCAGTGTCGGGATTGAGTTCGACGTCGTAGCGCGTCTTGTACCAGTTGCAGATGGCGCGGCGGAGGCGGGGCAGGCCCTTGGAGACGGAGTAGCGATGGGTGACGGGCTTCTGCGCGGCCTCGATCATCTTGTCGACGATGTGTTTAGGGGTGGCGCCGTCGGGATTGCCCATGCCGAAGTCGATGATGTCTTCGCCGCGGCGTCGGGCGGAGATCTTCATCTCCCCGGTGATGTTGAAGACATAGGGGGGCAGGCGCTGGATGCGGCTGAACTCTTCCATGGAAGACAGTTTACAGTTCGCAGTTCACAGTTCGCAGTTCATAGTGAGCAGCGACGCGGCCGCCTATTCAGATATTGCTGCGACGGCGGATAGCGCGGATCACCTGAATGCCGCGCAATGCGCCAAAGATACCCAGGATCAGAATGAGGGGGCCGGCATAGAGGTAATAAGGCTCTCCCTGGCGCTTCAAGACAGCATGCAGCTGAAAGAGGCCGAGACAGATGAGGAACGCATACATCGCCGTGTAGGCAATGGCGCCGTTGAGGGAGAATCCCCGGCGCTGCGCATACCGATCGGAATAGGCCGACAGGCGACTCATGGTGGTAAGTATAGCGCGGATAGGCAAATGTCAGGGTTCAGTGTTCACAGGCCGTGGAGGCACGACGGATTGGGCGATGAGGCGGCGGACGACGGCGTGGATGATGTAGACGCCCTGAAAAATGCCGGCGATGCCGAGGAGGATGTTGAAGGGGCCAACGAGGAGATAAAAGGTGTCGTGGTGCTGGAAGTATTTGAGGAACTGGAGGAATCCGAGGAAGGAGTAGGCCGAGAAGATGAGGGTGATGGCGATGGCCCAGTTGAGGGAGCAGTTGCGCGCGTGGCTGTCGTAGTAGCGCTGGAGGCGGGACATGCGGGGAGTATAGCGCGGCGTCGGGCATTTCAAAAGCAACCGCGGATCCCTCGACTTCGCTCGGGATGACAGCGTTTTGGTTGGGCTGAGGGCAGAAAGCTGATGGCTGAAAGCTGAGGGCAGAAAGCTGATGGCTGAAAGCTGAGGGCAGAAAGCTGATGGCAGAAAGCTGATGGCAGAAAGCTGATGGCAGAAAGCTGATGGCAGAAAGCTGATGGCTGAAAGCTGAGGGCTGCTCTTAGTGCGCGTGGCCGTGGTGGTGGTGGCCCTGGGCGTGCTCGGCGGACATCTGCTCGATGGGGACGACGCAGCCGTGGAGTTCGGG
>Ga0335069_10015911_pt1 | contig 10504 bp, 7 predicted proteins | sample Lox_Sample_11_FD_206714 | JGI IMG/M metagenome (GOLD analysis project Ga0335069, IMG submission 206714) | Soil microbial communities from Loxahatchee National Wildlife Refuge, Florida, United States - Lox_Sample_1.1 | ecosystem: Environmental > Terrestrial > Soil > Wetlands | place: USA: Florida...
GACGCGCTCGTCGCCGCTGGCGTCGAGGCCGGCATCGAGCCCGGGGACGCCCGCGCCGAGGGCGCCGCGTTCGCCGCCGCGCTGGTCGAGTCCGTGCCCGGAGCGGCCCAGGCCTGGGCCGCCGAGCTCGGCCTGACGGTTCAGGCGTTCTTCGACGCCGCCGTCCGGGCCCGGCGCTGGCGCCAGGCGCCCACCGCCCAGCTCGCCGGGCTGGTCGCCGCCGGTTCCACGCACGCGGCCGACTACGCGCGTGCGCTCGTCGAGGTCGCCTCGGCGGCGTGCGACCTGGGCGAGCCGACGATCACCGCGGTCGCGAACGCCTCCGTGGCCTCCGCGGCCCAGTTGGACGCCGCCGGCGTCCGGCCGCCCGCGCCGGTCACCGACCCCACGCTGCTGCGCCTCGCCGAGGCCGGCCTCCATCCGCGCCGAGACGGCGCCGACGGCCTCCGGCCCGGTGTGCAGCCCGCCGGCCGGACGGCGGTGCAGACGGCGGGGGCGACCGAGACCGAGCCGGCGGCACCGGAGAAGACGCTCGAGGAGCTGCTCGCCGAGCTCGACGGGCTGACCGGGCTGACCGCCGTCAAGCGTGAGGTGCACCGGCAGGCCCAGCTGTTGCGCGTCGAGCAGCTCCGTACCGCCGCGGGCCTCCGCAGCCCGACGATCACCCGGCATCTGATCTTCCTGGGCAATCCCGGGACCGGCAAGACCACGGTCGCCCGGCTGGTGGCGGGGATCTATCGTGCGCTCGGCCTGCTGTCCAAGGGCCAGCTGGTCGAGGTCGACCGGTCCGAGCTCGTCGCGGGCTACCTGGGGCAGACGGCAGTCAAGACGGCCGAGGTCGTGGCGAGGGCCATCGGCGGGGTCCTGTTCATCGACGAGGCGTACGCGCTCGCGGGCGACCAGTACGGCGAGGAGGCGGTCGACACCCTGGTCAAGGAGATGGAGGACCATCGCGACGACCTGGTGGTCGTGGTCGCGGGATACCCCGGGCCGATGGAGCGCTTCATCCGGTCCAATCCGGGGCTGGCCAGCCGGTTCCGGACGACGATCAGTTTCGCCGACTACACCGACGACGAGCTCGTGCAGATCCTCGTCCGGCTGGCCTCCGACGCCGACTACGCCCCGACGCCGGCGTTCCTCGATCGGTTCCGGGAGATCCTGGCGGCGACGCCGCGCGGGGAGGGATTCGGGAACGGACGGTTCGCGCGGAACGTCCTCGAAGCAGCGATCGGACGCCACGCCTGGCGCCTGCGGGACGTCGCCGAGCCCACGGTCGAGCAGCTGCGCGAGCTGCTCCCCGAGGATCTCGACGACGAGCCCGCCCAGCAGGAGCCGGACGCGGCGACAGGAGGGGCACAGTGACCCAGACGACCACGGCGGCCGGGCCCGCCCCGGATCATCGCGGCCGGCACGTCGACGCACCTCCTCCGGGCGGCGGGGCGCGGCCGCAGCCGGCGAGCACACCGGCTCCCGGCCGGCTGCGCGGCCGGGTGCGGTCGGCCTTCCAGGGGACGCCGGGCGCGCTGCGCCTCGCCGCCATCATCGGCGTGCTGGTCTGCCTGGTGTTCGCGGTGCTCGGCGGGAACGCCTTCAAGGCCCGCGGGGAGGCCCTCGACGAGGCACGCAACAGTGCGGCGCAGCTCGTCCGGGTGCAGCAGATCGCCACCGACCTGGTCCGCGCCGACTCGCTCGTGACCAATGCCTTCCTCCAGGGAGGGCGCCAGGGCTCCGCCGGCGTTCCCGGCTATCAGGCGGCCGTCACCGACGCGAGCACGCTGCTCGCCGAAGCGGCCCAGGCCCAGCCGGGCGACGCCCGGGCCCTGGCCGCGGTCAACGACGCCCTGACGAGGTACACGGCGGCGGTCGCCACCGCCCAGGCCAACAACGCGCAGGGCTACCAGGTGGGTGGGGCCTACCTGCGGCAGGCGTCGGACCTGTTGCGGACGCCGACCTCCACCCAGCCGGCGATGCTCCCCACGCTCGAGGCCGTCGTCGACGCCGACGCCCACCGGGTGGACGACGCGTTCACCGCTTTCAACCGGGCGTCGCTGGTGCTCGCCCTCGCCGGCATCGTCGTGTTCGGCGGCCTGCTCGGCGTCCAGATCTGGCTCGCCCGACGCACACGACGGGTGTTCAACGTGCCGCTGACGTTCGGGACAGGTGTCGTGCTCGTCGCGCTCGTCCTCGGCGGATTGGCGATGATCTTCACGCAGTCGTCCGTGGACACGGTCCGCGACACCAACTACGCCGCCACCCGCGCCCTGTCGCAGGCGCGGATCGCGGCGTTCGACGCGAAGTCGAACGAGAGCCTCTCCCTCGTCGACCAGAGCGCCGCGGGCGATTACGAGAAGCAATACCAGAGCCTGGTCGCGACCGCGGACCAGGAACTGGGTGCCGCGAGCAACGCGGGCGCGGGCGACGTGGGCCAGGCGGAGCTCCAGGCATGGACCGACGTCCATGCCAAGATCCGTGAAGCTGACGCGAAGGGCGATTGGAGCACGGCCGTCGATCGGGCGACCGGCGCGTCGAATGCCACGTTCCAGGCCCTGGATGCGAAGACCGGGTCTGCTCTGACCAGCGAAGCGAACCAGGTGTCCGACAACCTCGGCTCGCCGCACCTGATCCTGGTGGTCCTCGGGTGGCTGACCCTGCTGCTCGGCCTCGTCGCCGCGATCTCGGCCTGGCTGGGCGTGGCCCGGCGGTTGGAGGAGTACCGATGAGACGCCGCGCCCTGGTGCCGATCGTCATCGCGACGCTCGGTCTCCTCCTGGTTGCCTGCTCCGGTCCGGACCGCACGCCGCAGATCCCGCTCGCGAGCCCGGCACCCGCGGCGTCCGCGGCGAGCGCGCCGGCCGCGTCGGACTGCACTCCGGCCGCCCGGGCGTCCTATCGACCGCTCGCGAGCCAGCCCCCGCCCCGGGCGATGCCTGACGGCACCCTCATGTCCCAGATCCAGGAGCGTGGGTACCTGCTGGTCGGCACCTCCTCGGACACCCGCCTGCTCAGCGACCGCAACCCGCTGCTCAACCCCGACGACCCGAAGCTGTACGAGGGGTTCGACATCGAGATGGCCAGACGCGTCGCCGAAGCGATCTTCGGGGACGACTCGCCCGAGCACCTGCGCTTCCGCGCCATCAGCGCCGCCGACCGCGTGCCGTTCGTCAACAACGGGGTGGCGAAGGGCGGCGTCGACATGATCGCCCGTGCCATGACGGTCAACTGCCCGCGGTGGAATCAGGTCGACTTCTCCTCGGTCTACTTCGAGTCGACGCAGCAGGTCCTGGTCCGCAAGGGTGCCAAGGAGACCACCCTCGCGGACCTGGGAAGGGCCAAGAAGAAGGTGTGCGCCACGAACGGATCGACGAGCATCGCCTCGCTCACCAAGTTCCCGGGCATCCAGCCCGTCGGCGTCAAGTACACGACGGACTGCATGGCACTCTGGCAGCAGGGCGCGGTGGACGCCATCACCGGCGACGACGCGATCCTGGCAGGACTCACCGCGCAAGACCCCTCGGCCGTCGTGCCAGGTCGGGAGAGCATCGAGAAGGAGCCCTACGGCCTCGCGGTCGCGAAGGACCACCCAGAGTTCGCACAGTTCATCAACGGCGTGCTCGAGCAGCTACGCAAGGACGGCGGATGGCAGAAGGCGTACACGAGCTCCGGCCTCGCGGCCCGCCTGCCGGGCCGGACCCAGCCTCCCGCGGACTTCTCACGGCCCTTGCCATGACCGGTCCCGCCACGCTGGCCGTCGCGCCGGCCGCGCCCGGGCGGTTGGGCGAGCCGCTCGCGGTGGACGCGGCCCGCACCTACCTGCTCGACCTGGGCCGCTGGCGGGACGCCCGCAAACATGAGCTCGACCTGCTCGACGAGGCGTCCCTGCGCTCGTCCGACCCCGCCGCCTACACCGGCGACGTGACGCTGTCCATGTCCCTGTGGCAGGCCGTGGACGACCGCTACGGCCAGATGCTGACGGTGTGGGACGACGGCCGCGCCGACGCCGTCGCCCGGGACCGGCTCTCCCAGCTCGTCTGGGGCCGGTTGGCGAGCGGCGGCCTCGGGGTCAACGTCGTCGAGGCCACTCGGCTCTCCGACGCGCTCTCCGCCCAGTTGCGGGCCCGGCTCTCCTTCGATCCGCGGGCCGCGGAGTCGGGCGCACGGGTGGCCGCGCTGCGCGCGGCCCTCGAACGGCTCCGCGAGCTCGTCAAGCAGGAGCCCGGCTGGGCTCCGCAGGTCGAACTGCTCGCCACTCGCGTCGACGACGTCGCGACCCGGGCGGCCCGCGGCGGCGAGGTCGACGCCGTGCTGACCGGGCTCGAGACCGACGCCGCACGGGCGGAGCGCGACCTCGTCGTCTCGACGGCGAGGCGGCGCATCATGGCGCGGGCCGCCGAGCAGGCCGCCGCCGCGCTCGTCACCGACCGGGTGCGGGCCACGAACGAGATCGCGGCGCTGGCGGCCCGCGAGCAGCAGGCGCGCGAGCTCGTCGCCCGGTGCCGCGCGGTCGTCGCCGACCCGCCCCGGTTCGCCGTTCCGGACGTCGACTCGCTCGGTCCCGTCCCGCAGGACCGCCAGGCGCTGGACGCCTACCTGCGGCGGCTGGGCGACGTCGCCCGCGCCCTCGGCGTGGTCGAGGCCGCCTACAGCAAGCCGCTCGCCGAGCTCGACGAGTTGCGCGGCCTGCTGGGCGGCTACCTGACCCGCGCCGCCCGGACCGGCCGCCTCACCGACCCTGGCGTGCAGCGCGCCGCCGCCGCCGCGCGGTCCGCGCTCGAGGCCGGGCCTGCCCGGCTCGGCGACGTCCGCACCCTGGTGAACCGCTTCACCGAGCTCGTGCGCGCCGGCGCAACGCCGACGAATCCTTCGTCGTCGACCCCCTCGACCCTGCCACCAGGAGCTCCGTCATGACCGCCGACCCTGCGCTCGCGGCGCGGCGCTGCGCCGTCCCCGGCTGCCCGGGCGTCATCGAGGACGGGTACTGCAACGTCTGCGGTACACCGGCCGGAGCCGTCCCGGTCGGGTCCGCCGCCACGGCCGTCCCGGCGCAGTCCAGCCCGTCGCCGGACGCCGGCGGCTCCGCGGCGACATCGCCCGCCGCGTCCACCCGCTCCAAGCTGACGTCATCCTCCAATCGGCTCGCCAGCACGCCGCTCGGCTCGATCCGGACCGGCGGCTCGCGGGCCACCCGCCGGCTCGGCACCTCGTCCACCCGGCTGCGCGGGGCGCGCCTGGGCGCCGGCCTGACGACGATCCCCTCGGTCCCGCCGATCGACCCGGCGAAGGCCGTCCTGCAGGACCCGCAGGTGCCGGAGGACCGCCGGTTCTGCGCCAAGTGCGGCTCGCCCGTCGGGCGCTCCCGCGACGGAAGGCCCGGCCGCTCCGAGGGCTTCTGCCCGCAGTGCCGGACGCCGTTCTCCTTCACGCCGAAGCTGAAGCCGGGCGACATCGTCGGGGGTCAGTACGAGGTCGTCGGCTGCCTCGCGCACGGCGGCCTCGGTTGGATCTACCTGGGCCGGGACACCGTGCTGAGCGGGCGCTGGGTGGTGCTCAAGGGCCTGCTCAACTCCGGCGACCCGGACGCGTACGCCGCGGCGGTCGCCGAGCGTGAGTTCCTCGCCAAGGTCGAGCACCCGCTCATCGTGGAGATCTTCAACTTCGTGCTCTACGAGGGCGCCGGCTACATCGTCATGGAGTACGTCGGCGGGACCTCGCTCAAGGCGATCCTCAAGGAGCGGATGATCAAGAACGGCGGCCGGTACGACCCGATCCCCGTCGACCAGGCCATCGCCTACATCGTCGAGATCCTGCCCGCGTTCAGCTACCTGCACGACATGAGCCTGCTGTACTGCGACTTCAAGCCGGACAACATCATCCAGGTCGGCGACGCGGTCAAGCTCATCGACCTCGGCGGCGTCCGGCGGATCGACGACCTGGACTCGCCGATCTACGGCACCGTCGGCTACCAGGCCCCCGAGGTCCCCGACATCGGCCCGTCGATCGCCTCCGACATCTACACCCTCGGCCGCACCCTCGCCGTGCTGTCGATGGAGTTCCGCGGATACCAGTCGACCTACGTCTCCTCGTTGCCACCGGTCGCCGAGTCGCCGCTGTTCCAGCAGTACGACTCGTTCTACCGGCTGCTCGCCAAGGCGTGCGCGACGGATCCTGCCGACCGCTTCCAGACGGCGGACGAGCTGCGTGTGCAGCTGCTGGGCGTGCTGCGGGAGATCGTCGCCACCCAGAGCCCCGACGGTGGGCGCGCCCGGCACTCGGCGGCGTCCGTGCTGTTCGAAGCACCCGTGGTCGAGGCGGACACGATCGACTGGCGGCACCTGCCGGCGCTCAAGGTCGATTCCGGCGACCCGATGGCGGCCTGGTTGTCCGCGCTCTCCGTGACCGACCCGGTCGACCGGATGAACGCCCTCTACGCGGCGCCCCAGGACACCGTCGAGGTGCGGCTGGACCTGGCGCGGACGGCGATCGCCGCCGGCCGGCCCGAGGTCGCCGACGGTGCGCTGACCCAGATCCTGCACGACGATCCGTGGGAGTGGCGGGCGGTCTGGGTGTCCGGACTGTCGGCGCTCGCCGCCGGGGACGACGCGGCGGCCCGCGCCGCCTTCAACGCCGTCTACGGACAGGTGCCGGGCGAGCTCGCACCCAAGCTGGCGCTGGCGCTGGCCTGCGAGCGGTCCGCGGAGTACGACGTCGCCGAGGCGCTCTACACGGTGTGCGCGCGGACGGATGCGAACTACACCGCGCCGGCGGCGTTCGGCCTGGCCCGGATCCGGACCACCCGGAAGGATCTCGACGGTGCCCTCGCAGCGCTGGACCTGGTCCCGGCGACGAGCCGCGGCTACGTCGAGGCGCGGCGGCAGCGGGCCGCCCTGCTCGCGGGATCCGGGCGTGGCCTCGTCGCGCTGTCGGACGCGATGGGCAGTATCGAGTCCGTGACCATCGACCCCGTCGACCGCGCCCGCCTGCTGACCGGTGTCCTCGACGCCGCCCTCGACGTCGTGACGACCAAGGGCGCCCAGGAGAAGGTGCTCATCGCCGGTGTGCCGGCCAAGGAGGCGCCGTTGCGCGACGCGCTCGAGCACGCCTATCGCGACCTCGCCGCCCTCACCCCCGCGGGCGACGAGCGGGTCCGACTCGTCGACCAGGCGAACTCGGTGCGGCGCTGGACGCTGCGATGATCAGGGATCTCCTGGTGGCCTGCCCGAGCTGCGGCGCGCCCGTCACGGAGGGCGAGCGGTTCTGCGAGAACTGCGGCGCGGAGCTGGCGTCCGCGCCGGCCCCGCCGGTGGTGCCGGCTGACCCCGTCGGCGCCGTCTCACGGCCGGCCGTGTCCGTCCGGGAGGGCGTCGCAGTGGCGCCGGTCGACCTCGGCAGGCCCGCGGTCGTCTGCGCGGCCTGCGGTGGAGCCGTGGCGCCCGACGGCTACTGCGAGCAGTGCGGCACGCCGGCGGTCCGGCCGCGCGACCATTGGATCGATCAGCCGGTGCCCTGGGTCGCGGCCGTCTGCGACCGAGGCGTCCGGCATGCCCGCAACGAGGACGCGGTGGCGGTCGCGGCGGAGCCCGCGCCCGGCTCCTTCGCGGTCCTCGTCGTGTGCGACGGCGTCTCGTCCGCGCCGGACTCGGACCTGGCCAGTCTCGCGGCCGCCCGCGCGGCCCGGGACGTGCTCGCCGGCCCCGACCTGACTCCCGCGCCGCAGGCAGCGGACGCCGACGGTGCGGGCCGGATCGCGGACGCCGTCGTCGGGGCCGGCAGGGCCGCGCACGAGGCCGCGTCCGAGATCGCCAGGAGGGTGGCCGGGCAAGGTCGGGGCAACCCGCCGTCCACGACGTTCGTCGCCGGCGTGCTGGCGGCCCACCGGCTCGTCGTGGGATGGGTGGGTGACAGCCGTGCCTACTGGCTCCCGGACGCCGGCGAATCCCGGCAGCTCACCACGGACGACTCGTGGGCCGCCGAGGCGATGGCCCTCGGCGTGAGCCGCGAGGAGGCCGAGAACGGGCCGAACGCGCACGCGATCACCCGATGGCTCGGCGCCGATGCCCCGGATCCACGTCCGCACGTCGTCGACACGGTGCTCGACGGCCCAGGCTGGGTCCTGCTCTGCTCCGACGGCCTGTGGAACTACTGCTCGCCGGCCGCGGAGCTGGGCGGGCTGGTCGCGCGCACCGCCTCGGCGTACGGCGACGCCCACGGCGGGGCCCCGGTGCCGGCCGGCGTCCTGGCCACCGACCTCGTCGCCTGGGCCGTGGCGCAGGGCGGGGCGGACAACGTCAGCGTGGCCCTGGCCCGTCTGGACAGCTGAACCGAGAACCCGGAGAGGAACCCGATGGCCCAGTTCACCGCCGAGGTCTACCAGAACGAGTTCCTGCCCCAGGGCGGCACGGACGTGCACGCGATCGTCACCATCACCTGCACCGGTGCCGGCGAGGCCGGCCGCGGCGAGGGCGGCGACGCCGCCGAGATCGTCATCCTGGACACGTCGGGGTCCATGCAGGGTGAGCGGTTCGCCAACGCCCAGCGGGCCGCCGCCGCCGCGATCGACCAGATCCTCGACGGCACGTGGTTCGCCGTGATCGCCGGCACCGACCAGGCGGCACGCGTCTTCCCCTATCCCAACGCCGTCTCGCCCATGGTCCGGATGGAGCCGGCGGCCCGCGAGGAGGCCAAGCGCGCAGTGCGCCAGCTCCTCGCCGGCGGCGGCACCGCGATGGGGACCTGGTTGCGCCTGGCCACCCAGCTCTTCCTCTCGGTGCCGACCGCGACGCAGCGGCATGCCATCCTGCTCACCGACGGGAAGAACCAGAGCGAGTCGCCGCGCATGCTCCAGGACGCGCTGCGCCAGGCGCAGGGCGTCTTCCAGTGCGACTGCCGGGGCGTCGGCGCCGACTGGGACGTGCGGGAGCTACGCGGGATCGCGACCGCCCTGCTCGGCACGGTCGATCTCGTGCCGGCCCCGGCGCAGCTCGCCTCCACCTTCGAGGAGCTGATGCGCAACGCCATGCGCCGGGGCGTGTCGCAGGCGTGGCTGCGGGTGTGGGCACCGCAGGGCGCGCAGGTGCTGTTCGTGCGGCAGGTCGCGCCGACCGTGGAGGACCTCACCGGCCGCCGGCAGGACGTCAACCCGCTCACCGGGGCCTACCCGACCGGGGCGTGGGGCGACGAGACCCGCGACTACCACGTCGCCGTCCGGCTGGCCGCCAAGCCCGTGGGCGCCGAGCAGCTGGCCGCGCGGGTCCAGCTCGTGGTCGCCGACCAGGTCGTCGCGCAGGGCCTGGTCAAGGCCCTCTGGTCCGACGACGACGCGCTGACGACCCGGATCAGTCCGGCGGTCGCCCACTACACCGGGCAGGCGGAGCTCGCCCAGGCCATCCAGGAGGGGCTGGCGGCCAAGGCCGCCGGAGACACCGCGACGGCGACCACCAAGCTCGGCCGCGCCGTGCAGTTGGCCGCGGAGACCGGCAACGACGAGGCGACCTCCCGGCTGCGGAAGGTCGTCGAGATCGACGACCCGGGTACGGGTACCGTGCGTCTGCGCCGCAATGTCGACAAGCTCGACGAGATGGCGCTCGACACGAGCTCGACCAAGACGACGCGGGTGAAGCGCTGACCCGAGCGGGTCGGCGAGGCGAAAGGGACGGCCGCGGTGGCGACGTACACCTGCCCGGACGGGCATACCTCCCAGTCCGCGGACTACTGCGACGTCTGCGGCCTGCCGATCCGGTCCGGCACGACTCCGGCAGCGGCCGCCGCGCCGGCCGGTTCGCCGGTCACGCCCCCGCCGTTGCCCGACGCGGGCGGCGGCGCGGTCGCCCACACCTCACCGTTGACGATCGGGCGGGCGGACGTCGCCGGCGCGACGGCCGGCGTGCGCTCCTGCCCGAACTGCGGGACCGACAACCCGCCCGGCGCGTTGTTCTGCGAGAACTGCGGCTACGACTTCACCACGGGCCAGCTGCCGCAGCCGCTCCCCCCACCGGACGTCGCGGCGGAGCTCGCGGCCGCCCACCCGGTTCCCCCGCCGGCCGCCCCCGACGGCGCCGTCGACTGGGTGGCCGAGGTATGGGTGGATCCCGACTGGTACGCGGCGCAGGGCGTCACGGATCAGCTGCCCAGCGTCGGGGCCCCCGTCGTGGTACCGCTCGCCGAGCGGACGCTGCTCATCGGCCGGACCTCCACCAGCCGCAACATCCATCCGCAGATCGACGTCTCGGGCGACAACGGCGTCTCGCGCCGGCACGCCCAGCTGACCACGGACGGGCAGCGCTGGTGGATCGAGGACCTGCAGTCCTCCAACGGGACGTTCATCGGCGCCGCCGGCCAGGCCCTCCCGACGACGCCGACCGTGCCCGGCCAGCGCGTCGAGCTCGCCGAGGACGACCGCGTCTACATCGGCGCCTGGACCCGGATCGTCGTCCGCAAGGCCTGACGCCCGCGCACCGCCGCCCCCACGGGCGTGATCATGCAATCCCCGCTGATCATGCAATCCGTGTCG
>Ga0335069_10015912_pt1 | contig 10504 bp, 9 predicted proteins | sample Lox_Sample_11_FD_206714 | JGI IMG/M metagenome (GOLD analysis project Ga0335069, IMG submission 206714) | Soil microbial communities from Loxahatchee National Wildlife Refuge, Florida, United States - Lox_Sample_1.1 | ecosystem: Environmental > Terrestrial > Soil > Wetlands | place: USA: Florida...
CTCGGATTCTTCGATCCCGCGTATCTCTCGCGCACGCCGATGGCGCTCGTCTGGCGCGGCGAGGAACTGATCGCCTTCTCGAACATCTGGGCCAGCGACGCCAAGGAGGAGGTCTCGATCGACCTGATGCGCCACTCGCGCGAGGCGCCGAGCGGCGTGATGGAATACCTCTTCACGCAGCTTCTCCTGTGGGGTCAGGATCAGGGCTACCGCTGGTTCAGCCTCGGCATGGCGCCGCTCTCGGGCTTCGAGCGACACCGATTGGCGCCGCTCTGGAACCGGCTCGGCGCGCTGCTCTTCCGCCACGGCGAGAACTTCTACAACTTCCAGGGCTTGCGTGCCTTCAAGGAGAAATTCGATCCGACCTGGGAGCCCCGCTACCTGGCGGCGCCGGGCGGCTTCGCCGCGGCCTTCGTGCTCGCGGACGTGGCCGCGTTGATCGCCGGCGGCGTGAGCGGAGTCGTCGTGCGCTGAGCCTGATAGCGGCGCATCGCGCCCTCGAGGATGCGCTGCGCGAGCTTCGGGTAGTTGCCGTCGAAGTGGTGGGAGCCGGTCGTGTGGATCAGCTCGGCGTCCGCGAGCTCGGGCTTGTCGCAGAGCCGGTCGTCCTCCTGCTCGCCGTAGAAGCACTGCAGCTTCGAGAGGTCCATGCGCACGATCTCCGGCAGCACGGGAAGCGCCGACTGATCGGTCTTCTCCAGCCAGCCGGTCAAGTGGAACTCGAAGGGCGCGTGCGATCCGAGGCCGAGCAGCGAGATCTGCACCACGCGCTCGCGCCACTTGTCGGGCAGGCGGTTGTACGTGAAGGGCAGGATGTCGGCGCCGAACGAGTACCCGATCAGGATGGCCTTGCGCGCCGGACCGCCGCGTGCGCTCTCGACCTCGAGGATCGAGACCAGGTCGCGCGCGACCTCCTCGGGTGACTTGCGCCGCCAGAAGTAGCGAAGACAGTCGACGCCGACGGTCGGAACGCCGTGGCCCGCGAGGTACTCGCCGATCGTCTTGTCGAGGTCGCGCCAGCCACCGTCGCCCGAATAGATCACCGCGAAGAGCGGCCCCGGCTTCTCGGCCGGCAGGTTGACGAGCGGGAGGCCGTTCAGCGACGGCGCCGGCAAGGCGTTGCGGCGCTCCTCGAGCAGTTGCTTGATCGCCGCGACGAGTCCCTTGCCGGGATCCGCAGCGACGCGGTAGGTGCCGGGCAGCGACTTCGACGGCGCATAGCGAAAGCCGCCCGCCGGATCGGCGCTGGCCTTCGCGCCTTCGCAGAGCGCGACCCGGGTCGCGAGGCTCTCGGCGGGATCGACGACCACCGCGCCCGCCACGGTCGCCGCCGGCGACTGCGCGAGCGCCGCGTACGCGAGCGTGCCGCCCTGCCCCACGCCTGCGAGCACCGGCGAGTGGTAGCCGGAGGCGCCGAGATCGTGCTGCTCGCGCTTCGAGAGCTCCTCGATCTCGGAGATCAGGTAGTGGCAGCCGTCGTTGCTCGCGGCGAGCCCCTTCAGATATGCGTCGAGGTCGACGAGCACCGTGGCCGCTCCGGCGCGCGCGAGATCGCGCGCGGTGCGCCGCAGCTCCGGGGTCGGGCCGCCGCGATCCGAGAAGAGAAAGACGAAGCCGCGCGGCGGCGCCGTCGGCGCGTAGAGGTCCACCGTGCCGAGCCGCCCGGCATCGAGCGACTTCGGACCCCTGTCCCGCGCGCAGCCCGCCGGCACGAGGCCCGCGGCCAGCAGGATGGCCGCCGCAACGATCCGCTTCAGGTGGCTCTCGCGATCGGCTCCCCCGCGAAGAATCGCCGCGGGTTGTCGACGAGCAGCGCCTCGACGTCGGCCTCGGAGGCGCCCCCGTCTCTCAGCTTCGGCACGATGCGCTTCAGGAAGTGCGTCGGGGTCCAGACCTTCTCCATCTGCGACAGGATCTCGGCCGAGGGGATCGGCTCGCCGCGCCAGCACCAGACGGTGTCGTGGGAGACGACGATCTGCCGGCCGCGGCCCGCGCGCACCAGCCGCAGCAGCGCCGCCACGCGCTCGGTGTCGGGCTGGAGCATGTCGAGCCCGAAGCGGTCGAAGCCGAGGTAGGAGCCGCGCTCGGCGATGCGAAGATGGTAGGTGTGGTCGGCCGTGCCGCAGGAGTGGCCGATCACGATGCGGTGCGCGGGCACGCCGCGCTCGACCAGGAACGCCTGCTGGTCGTCGCCATACTTGCCGCCGTCCGTGTGCGTGGTGATCGGCGCGCCCGTCTCGACCGCCGCGCGCGCCGCGCCGGCGAAGACGGCCTGCTCGTACTTCGTGAGCGTCTGGTGGCCCGTGCCGACCTTGATGATGCCGGCGCGGATGCCGGTGCCGGCGATGCCGTCCGTCAGCTCGCGCGCGAAGAGCTCGCCGAGCGCCGCCGAGATGTCGCCGAAGTTGGCGCGGAACTTCCAGTAGGCGTTCGAGCCCTCCTCCTCCTTGTAGAGGCCGGTGGCGCAGATGATCGTGAAGCGCGTGCGCTGCGCGACCTTCGCCATGAGCTCGACGTCGCGGCCGAGGTCGGCGGGGCACGGGTCGAGCAGCGCGTCGACGCCGTGGCCCTTCAGCTCCTCGATGCGGTCGATGCAGCGCGCGAACATCTCGTCGCGCTTCGGGCCGGGGCGCACCCAATCCTGCTCGAAGCCGGGGTAGCCGATCACGAGGTGCTCGTGCATCAACGTGCGGCCGAGCCGCTCGGGCGTCGTGGTACCGGTGACGGTCTGGATCGCGGGCATGGGCGCGTCCTCCGGCCGCAGTCTATCAGCGAAAGGCGGACGCGCTGCGCGTGATAGCCTGACCCGCCCGAGCGAGGACCCATGCCGACCATCGCCGACCTGTTGCTGGCGCGCGCCGAAGACGATCGACCCGGCCTCGCCTTCGAGGACTCGAGCTGGTCGTGGCGCGAGGTCGTGGCGGCGTGCGCCCGGCGCGCGCAGGCCCTGCGCGCGCTGCGCCGCGACGGACCCTTCCACGTGGGCGTGCTGCTCGACAACGTGCCGGAGTACGTCTTCCTGCTCGGCGGCGCCGCACTCTGCGGCGCGACCGTCGTCGGCATCAACTCGACGCGCCGCGGCGGCGAGCTGGTGCGCGACATCCGCCACGCCGACTGCCAGATGCTGTTCTCCGAGCCGCGGCACGCGCCGCTGCTCGAGGGCCTCGAGCTTTCCGTCGCGGCGGACCGCCGCCTCGACATCGAGTCCGCGGCGTGGCAGGCGCAGGTCGCCGCGCAGCCGGCGACGCTGCCTCGCGCGGCGATCGACCCGGCCGCGCCCTATCTGCTGCTCTTCACCTCCGGCACCACCGGCGATCCGAAGGCCGCGATCTGCAGCCAGGGTCGCCTCGCGACCATCTCGCAGATCCTGACGCAGATGCGCGGCATCCGCGCCGACGACGTCGCCTACCTCGTGATGCCGCTCTTCCACTCGAACGCGCTGATGGCGGGCCTCGGGCCGGCGCTCGCGGCCGGCGCCCGCATCGTGCTCCGCCGTCGCTTCTCGGCGTCGGGCTTCCTGCCCGACGTGCGGCGCTATGGCGTCACCTACATGAACTACGTCGGCAAGCCGCTCAGCTACATCCTCGCGACGCCCGAGCGACCCGACGACGCCGACAATCCGCTGCGTGTCGCCTTCGGCAACGAGGGCGCCGAGCACGACCTCGAGCGCTTCGCGAAGCGCTTCGGCTGCCAGGTGGTCGACGCCTACGGCTCGACCGAGGGCGGCATCGCCGTGCAGCGCTCGCCGGACATGCCGCGCGGCGCGCTCGGCATGGGGCTCCCCGGCACGGTGGTCCTCGATCCGGACACGGGCGCCGAGTGCCCGCGCGCGCGCTTCGACGCGCAGGGCCGCCTCGCCAACGCCGACCTTGCGGTCGGCGAGCTCGCCAACACGCAGACCGCCGCGAGCTTCGAGGGCTACTGGAACAACGACGAGGCGAACCGCGAGCGCACCCACGGCGGGATCTACTGGAGCGGCGACCTCGCCTATCGCGACGAGCAGGGCTTCCTCTACTTCGCCGGGCGCCGCGACGACTGGATGCGCGTCGACGGCGAGAACTTCGCGGCGGCGCCGGTCGAGCGGATCCTCGCGCGACACCCGGACGTGGCGCTGGCCGCGGTCTACGCGGTGCCCTGCGAGGTGGTCGGCGACGACGCGATGGCGGCGCTGGTGCTGCGCCCGGGCGCGCGTTTCGATCCGGAGGAGTTCGCGCGCTTCCTCGCCGCGCAGCGCGATCTCGGCACCAAGTGCGCACCGCGCTACGTGCGGATCAGTGACGCGCTGCCGATGACGCCGACCAACAAGATCCTGAAGCGCTCGCTCCGCAGGGAGCGCTGGGAGTGCGCCGATCCCGTCTGGCTGCGCGGCGCCCACGGCCGCTACCTGCGGCTCGACGACGCGGGACGCGATCGGCTTCGCGCGGCTTTCGCGGCGCGCGGACGCGAGTCGGCGCTCGCCTGATTCACAGGAACTCCGGCGGCAGCGGGTCCACGAGGTGCGAGCAGGCGCGGCGCGACGCGAAGCGCCAGCCCTCGGCCGTCCGCACGAAGACGTCGTGGTAGTCGCCGTAGCCGACGAAGCTCGCGCTTTTTGGTTCCCCCGCGCGGTGGCTGCCGAAGACGACGTTCGTGAGGCCGTGGATGCGGTCGTCGGCGACCTGCACGAGCAAGGTGTTCGTCTGCGCGTGGATCGAGTCGCGGCCCGCGTCGACGCCCTCGCGCGGCGCGCAGCACGCCGCCTCGAGCGCCGCGCGCCCCTGCACGTCGAAGTAACGGCCGTCTTCGGTGAAGAGAGCGGCCCAGGCGCGACACGCGCGGAACTCCCAGTAGGTCGCGTAGCGGGCGAGGAGATCCTCGATGTCCGCGCGGTCCTGGTACGCGATCTCCCCGCCGCGACGCACACGCTCCATGGACTCTTCTCTGAACTCCGCTCGCCTGCGGCTCGCTGCGCGCCGGGCTTCGCCGGCTTGCCTATGTGTAGCTGCCCGGCGTCTTGATCTCGCCCGGCGGCGGCAGGTCGAGCAGCTTCGCGGTCAGACGCGTGACGGTGTTGTCGCGCTCGAAGTTGCGCCCGGCCTCGGCGTCCATCAGCCCGTAGTGCACGAACTGCTGCGCGAGCCGCAGCATGATGATCCCGAAGCGGTAGCCCGCGTAGACCTGGTAGTAGTGCGCGTGGCGCACCGTGTGGCCCGAGCGCTCGCCGTACCAGGCGAGCGTGTCCTCGTAGCTCGGGAAGCCCTCGAGCCGCGGCACGCCGAGCCCCTCGCTGTGGTGCTTGTCGAGGAAGATCGCCCAGCCGACGTCCTTCTCCGGGCTGCCGGTGCAGACCATCTCCCAATCGAGCACGGCCACCGGCTTCGTGCCGTCGAAGATCATGTTGCCGATGCGCGCGTCGCCCCAGACGAGCCCTTCGGGCTCGCCCGTCGGCTTGTTCGCGACGAGCCAGTCGTGCGCGATCTCGATCACCGGATTGCGTCGCCCCTGGTGCGCCCACTCCCAGTACTTCTCGTAGTAGGCGAGCTCCTGGTCGAGGCCTGTCGCGCCGAGCTGCGGACGCCGCAGCGAGCCGAAGCCCGCGGCGTCGAGGTCGAGGCGGTGGATGCGCGCCATGCAGTCGAATCCGCCGAGCCAGATCGCCTCGCGCTCGGCCGGCGTGATCTCCTGCATCCAGCCGCCCGAGTGGTACGGCGGGTTGTCGGTCGGGACGCGGCCGCGCACCTGTCCCATCACATAGAAGGGCGCGCCGAAGATCGAAGTGTCCTCGCTCTCGAGCCACCACATCTTCGGCACCGGCACGTCGGTCAGCGCGAGCTTTCGCATCGTGTGGAACTGGAGCCCGAGGTCGTACTCGGGGAAGACCTGGTACCCGATCGGCTGGATGCGCACGACGAGCGCCTCGCGGCGCGCGCGGCCCGACTCGCTCCACTCGAGCTCGAAGAGCAGGGTCTCGTTCGAGAAGCCGGACGACTGCGGCTGAACCAGCGGCGACATGCGGAGGCCCTGCGCCTGCGGGAGCTGTCGGCGCAGCCAGGCCTCGAACTTCGGCCCGTCGGTCGCGAGATCGCGCTGCCACGCGGTGGGCATCGGGGGACTCCTCGTTCACGCGCGCCGACGGCGTCGCGAGGGGCCATACCTTACCCGAAGCGCGCTCCGCGGTACGCTGGCGCACACCGGGGGGACGTCATGCGCCGCCTGCTCGTCTGGGTCTTCGTTCTCGCGCTGGCGGCCGTCGCGCTGCCGCCGCTCTACTTCCACTTCGCGCCGGTCGAGGCGCCGCGCCTCCCGCCGATCGGCCTGCGCATCGCGGTCGGCTCCGACCGCGCGGTCAATGCGGTGGTGAAGGGCGAGGGTCCGACCCTGGTGCTGGTCCACGGGCTGCCGGGCTGCAGCTACGACTGGTCGCCCCTCGCCGAGTCACTCGCCGCGCGCGGCTTCCGCACCCTGGCCTACGACCGCATCGGCTACGGCTACTCCGACGGCCGCTCCGACGACGACTTCACGATCGCCGCCAACGCGCGCGAGCTCGTCGCGCTGCTCGCGAGCCAGGGTCTGCGCGACGTGACCTTGATCGGGTGGTCGTACGGCGCTCCGGTCGCGATCGAGGCCGCCGGTCGCGACGGATCGCGCATCGCGCGCCTCGTGCTGGTGGGCGGCGCGGGTCCGCTGGAGTCGATGGGCGAGCGGCCGCCCGCCGCGCTCTCGAAGCTGATGTTCTCAGGGCCGGTGCTCGCCTGGCTGCACGCGGTGCCGCCCGTCGGCCGCGCCGTGCAGGAGGCGATGAGCCGCGAGGCCTTCAGTGGAGAGCCGCCCGCGTGGTGGCTGCCGCAGCTCGCCGCCAACCTGGGCGCGCCGCACTCGCTCGAGAGCTTCGCCGGCGAGAACGCCCGCTTCGAGGACGGCGACGCCGCGATCGACCCGGTCGCGCTGGCGCAGCCGATCCTCCTCATCCACGGCGACGACGACCACCTGGTGCCGCTCTCCGCGGCCCGCTGGATCGAGAGCCACGCGCGCCACGCCGAGCTGGTCGTGGTGAAGGGCGGCAGCCACATGCTGCCGATCACGCACGCCGAGCTGCTCGCGGATCGCATCGCGAGCTTCGCGCGCGGCGACGCGAGCGCGCGCGACTAGCCCTGGAGCCCCGCGAGGCAGCCCGCGCGGCGCAACACCGCGTCGAGCTTGGAGCGCGAGTCGGCCGACACCGCCGCGTAGCGCGCGCACAGCGCGGCGAGCGAGCGCGCGTGGTACTTCTGCGGCTTCTGCGTCCAGGCGCGGCCCGCGAGCTGCACCGTGAACTCCTCCTGTCCGCCCGCGATCGCGCGCGCGTTGGCGTCCGACCAGGGCAGGAAGAGTGCGCCGACCTGCGTCTCGAGCAGCGGGAAGAGCGTCGGCTCGAGCGCGCTCCAGGTCTCGAAGTCGCCTTCGCCCTTCGGCTCCTGCATGCGCGCAACCCACGCCTGCACCGACGGCGCGCGTTCGCGCATCAGGCGGCCGGTGGTTGGATCGATCGAGCATTCGTAGAGCTGTCCCCAGAGGCCGAAGTCCGCGAAGGCCGGACGCCGTCCGAAGAGATACGGTCGCGACGCGAGGTGGCGCTCGAGGATCGCGAGCGTCGCCTGGTAGGACTCCTCGATCTGCGCCGCGGTCTGGTCGCTCGATCCGACGAACCACACGCGCCCGACCATGCGCTCGCGGATGCCGGCCGCGACGCCCTTCAGCTGCTCGGCCGTGGCGCCGGGCGGCGCCATGGTCTCGGCCAGCCGCGCGGCGCCGGCGATCTGGTCCTCGTCGCGGCGCCAGCGGTAGTGGAACATCCACTTGTTGCCCCACTCGTCGCCGAACTCCTCGAGCAGCGCCGAGAGGAAGGCCGCGACGGGCTCGCGCGGATGGATCGACGGCTCGGGGAAGAGCGCCTCGAAGTGCTCGAGGATCGGCGTCGAGTCCTGGATGCCTTCGCCTTCCGGCGTCACGACGAGCGGTACGAGCGGCAGCTTCGCGTGCTTCTGGAACTCCGCCTGCGTCGCCGGCCCGCGCACGATCCACTCGTGGGGGATGCCCTTGTAGCGGAAGTAGGAGCGGACCTTGACCGAGTAGGGAGACAGCTCGACGCCGAAGATGCGGTAGCTCGCCATGAGGACTCCGAATGATGAGCTCGCATTCTCCCGCCCGCCGCGCGGCGAATCAAGCGCGCGCCGCGAGCACCTGCTGCAGCGAGCGCGCGATGAGGCGCGCCATGCGCGCGCGCCCGGACGCCATCGCGAGCAGCGCCTGCGACATCTCGAGCTCGAGCCCGAGGTAGCGCGCGGCCGGCAGCTCGCGCCGCAGCGCCGTCGGCAGGCAGTTGCTGACGCCGCGATAGGGCGCGTTGCGGCGCACGCGAAGCGACGGCCCGGCCGCGCGCAGCGCGCGGGCCCAGGCGTCGCAAAAGCCCGTCTCGGCCGGGCGCGCCGAGTCGTAGAGGAGCCCCACATCGATCTCGCGCGGCGCGCCGTTCCAGACCGGCGTGAAGCTGTGGACGCCGACGTGCACGACGCGCGCCTCGCCGTCGCGAGCGTCGACCGCTTCTCGCACGCGCCGCCAGTGCGGCGCGTGGTAGCGCGCGAGCAGCGCGTCGCGCTCACGCTCGGGCAGCGCGCGCGAGCGCTCGGAGAAGAGCGCGAAGTGGCCCCGCGTGCGGTTCGCGTCGACGAGCAGCCGCGTGACGGACGTCGCGAAGAGCGGCGCGCGCAGCGCACGCGAGAGAGCGCGCGCCACGCCGAGCGCGCCGAGGTCGTAGCCGCGGTGAGACGCGAGAACCTGTCTCCACCCGCGAAACAGATGCGCATACGCAGGCGGCACCGCGTTCGACGCGTGCTCGCAGGAGAAGACCAGTCGAAACGGCCTAGTCCTCATAGAGCCGGTTCTCGCGCAGGCAGTCGCAGAGCGCCTCGTAGACGGCGCGGAGCGCGTCGCGCGACGGCGCCTCGCCGGCGGCGCGCGCGATGCGCGCGGCGAGGCAGCCGCGCTCGAGGATGTGCGACAGCCCGGCACGCTCCTTCGCCGCGAGCGCGTCGGCCGCGACGTCGCGCGCAACGAGCCGCCGCCAGAGCTCCGCGGCCGTGCAGGCTGCGCGTCCCATCCCGAGCGCCGCGAGATAGCCCGCGTCCTCGATGCGAGCGTCGCCGCCCTCGCGCGCGACGTCGCAGAGCAGCGCCGCCAGGCGCGCGGTCTCGAGCTCGCGCAGCGCGCCTTGGCGCTCCGACGCGCAGAGCGCGCGCAGCACGCCGGCCACCGCGGCGGCGATCGCGAGGTCGGCGCGGGGACACTCCTGCGCGTCGAGCACGCGGATCTCGATCGCGTCGCGGTCGAAGCGCGCGATACAGCCGCGCGCGTTCACCCACTCGTGGCGCAAGGTGCCTTCCGGATCGAGCGGCGCGAGGTCGGCGTAGATGCCTTCGAGCAGCGCCTCGTAGCTCGTGCGCGTGAAGATCGGCTCCGGCACCACGGCGCCCGAGACCGACGGCACGCGCGCCGCGTTGTCGCGATAGACGGCGAGGCGCGCGTCGAGCCAATGCGCGCGGCGGCCGTCGACGAAGGGCGAGCTCGCCGAGAGCGCGGGCAGGAGCGGCAGCAGCGCGCGACAGGCCGCGTGCAGCCGCCCGAACTCCTCGTCTCCGCGAAACGGCAGGTTGAGGTGCGCGCTCTGGAGATTCGCCCAGCCGTGGCCGCGGCAGTCGAAGATGCGGTCGAAGGCCGCGTAGACCGCGCGCTCGCCGTGGGGCCAGATCGAGAACTCGCGCGACGAGTCCATCCACGGGTGCATGCCGGTCGGCATGAGCCGCGCGCCGAGCGGCGCGAGCAGATCCTCGATCCGCGCGACCTCGCCCGCGAAGAGCGCCGCCATCCCCGCGAGCCGCGGCTCGGGCGCGCTCGTCTTCAGCTCGATCACGTGGCGCGCGAGCTCGTTCGACCACGCCATGCGGCCGCGCTCCGCGTCGCCGCAGATCTCGCCGCACTCCGCCGCGAGCAGCGCGTCGGCGAGCGGGCGCACGTCGAGCGTCTTCGCGTCGACGATCGCGTACTCGATCTCGATGCCGTAGGCCTCGAAGAGGCCTAGCGGCGGCGGCTCCGCGTCGGCCTCACTCACGCGAGGCTTCGCGTCCGCGCGCGTCGAGCCGCCGGCGGAACCACTCCATCACCGCGACGTAGAGCTTCTCGCCGATCACGGCGTCCTCGCAGCCCGCGTCGACGTTCGGGTTGTCGTTCACCTCCATCACCAGGAAGCGACGCCCGACCTCCTTCACGTCCACGCCGTAGAGGCCGTCGCCGATCAGGCGCGCCGCTCGCACGGCGACCTGCACGGCGCGCGAGGGCACGCTCTCGAGCGGCACCGCCTCGACCCGCCCGTAGCGGCGCCGTCCGGCGGGTCCGTTCGCGACGATCTGCCAGTGGCCGCGCGCCATGTGGTAGCGACAGGCCCAGAGCGGATCGCCGCCCAGCACGCCGATCCGCCAGTCGAAGCTCGAAG
>Ga0335069_10015913_pt1 | contig 10503 bp, 6 predicted proteins | sample Lox_Sample_11_FD_206714 | JGI IMG/M metagenome (GOLD analysis project Ga0335069, IMG submission 206714) | Soil microbial communities from Loxahatchee National Wildlife Refuge, Florida, United States - Lox_Sample_1.1 | ecosystem: Environmental > Terrestrial > Soil > Wetlands | place: USA: Florida...
CGGCGAGGCGATCGCGCTGCCGATCGCGCTCGCGGTGCTCGTCGCGGTGCTCGGCCTCTCCCTGATGGTGCTGATCCCGTTCCTCTTCGCCGCGTGCACGATCACGCTGACGCTGACCGCGGTGTACATCCTCGCGCGGCTCTTCCCGATGGTCAGCTACGTGACGAACCTCGTCGAGCTGATCGGGCTCGGCCTCGCCGTCGACTACTCGCTGCTCATCGTGTCGAGGTTCCGGGAGGAGCTCGAGCGCGGCGACTCGACGGACGACGCGATCGTCCGGACGATGCGGACGTCGGGCCGCGCCGTCGTCTTCTCCGGGGTCACCGTCGCGATCGGGCTCGCGCTGCTCCTGCTCGTGCCGGTGCCGTTCGTGCGCTCGATCGGCGTCGGCGGGTTCCTCGTGCCGCTCGCGTCGATCGCGGCGGCGGCGACGCTGCAGCCGGCGCTGCTCTCGCTCGCGGGGAGGCGCGGCGCGCGGCGCGTGCCGGTCGCGAAGTGGATCCGGCGGCAGCTCGGCGTGCCGCTGCCGCGGCTGCCGGGGACGGTCGACGTCGACAACGGCTTCTGGGCGCGGCTCGCGCGCGACATCATGCGGCGGCCCGTCGCGTTCCTCGTCGTCGGCTCGGCGATCCTCGTCGCGCTCGCAGCGCCGGCGTTCTTTCTCCACGTGACGCCGGGGCGCGTGTCGGCGCTGCCGTCGTTCCCGCAGTCCGTCCGCGGGCTCGACCTGCTGCGCGCCGGGGCCGGCGCGGGCGCGCTCACGCCGACGGAGATCGTCGTCGACGCAGGGAGACCGGGCGGCGCGCGCGCCGCGCCCGTCCACGCCGCGATCGAGCGGCTCGCGAACCGGCTCTTCCACGACCCGGAGGTCTCCGTCGTCGCGCTCGGCCGCGACCGGACGTACGTCTCCGCCGACGGCCGCTTCGCACGCGTGATCGCGGTCAACCGCCACGAGTACGGCGACGCGGCCTCGCAGGCGTTCGTCCACCGGCTGCGCGGCACGCTCGTCCCCGCGGCGCGCTTCCCGGCGGCCGTGCGCGTCGTCGCGGGCGGCGCCGCGCCGCAGGGCGTCGACTACCTCGACCGCTCCTACGGCGCGTTCCCGTGGCTCGTGCTCGCGGTGCTCGTGCTGACGTACCTCGTCCTGCTGCGCGCGTTCCGCTCCGTCGTGCTGCCGCTGAAGGCCGTGCTGCTGAACCTGCTGACGGTCGCGGCGGTGTACGGCGTGCTCGTCGTCGTCTTCCGCTGGGGCGTCGGCCACGCGGTGCTCGGCCTCTACCACGTGCCCGAGATCGAGGGCTGGATCCCGATCTTCCTCTTCGCGGTCCTGTTCGGGCTCTCGATGGACTACGAGGTGTTCCTCGTGTCGCGGATGCGCGAGGCGTGGGACCACGTGCCCGACAACAGGCGCGCCGTCGCGCACGGGCTCGAGCGGACGGGGCGGATCATCACGGCGGCGGCCCTGATCATGGTCGCCGCCTTCTCGGGATTCGTCGCCGGGCGGATCGCCGGCCTGCAGGAGTTCGGCGTCGGCCTCGCGTTCGCCGTGCTCCTCGACGCGACGCTCGTCCGGATGATCCTCGTCCCGTCGCTGATGGCCGTGCTCGACAAGCGCAACTGGTGGCTGCCCGCGCGCGTTGCCCGGATCGCGCGCGTGCAGCCATCAGGCGTTGCTAGCGCACGACGGTGATCGCCAGCCGGATCGCGGGGAGCTGGTAGCCGAGCGCGAGGCCCGGCTCGTCCGTCGCATAGCTCAGGAACGGCTGCATCCCGTACGGCGTGTTCGCGTACGACGGCTGCTGCGTGTAGAGCAGCGGATAGCCGTCGATGATGTGCGTGCCGGGACCGCCGGTGGCGACGATGTTGAGGACGACGTCACCGTTCGAGTTGAAGCCGCAGCCGTACCCGACGTAGCTGTTGTCGTAGTCGACGGCGACCGTGTTGTCGAGCTGCGTCCAGCCGAGGCCCTTGAGGTGGACCTGGAAGACCTGGCCCTCCTTCACGACGAGCTTCGGCACCTGGAAGATGCTCCGCTTCACGTAGTACGGGACCTGCGCGATCACCTTGCCGCCCTGCAGCAGCTGCACGACGTGCCAGCCGCCGAGGCCGTCCGGGACGGTGATCGAGCTCGCGAGCGACCCGTCCGCGGCCGCCGTCGCGCTGCCGAGCGGGATCGAGAAGAGCGCCCAGCAGGTGCCCGAGCAGTTGACGCGGTTGCCGACGACCGTCGACCACTCCATGTCGACCGGAGCGCTCGGCGTGAGCCCGCCGGCCGTGACGCTCACCTTCGTGTTCACGGTGCCCGCGGACGACGAGAGCGTCGCCTGCGCGGTCGAGCTCGACGAGACGGAGGAGAGCTGCATCGTCGTCTTCGCGTTCATCGTCGGGTCGACCTTCACCGGCCAGTCGAGCTGCGCCTTCGGCCGGCCCGCGTCCTTCGTCACCGTGAACGTCCGCTGGAACTCCGTCGTCCACGGCAGCGGCGACTGCGGCACGTTGAGGTAGCCGAAGTTGACCGCGTTGTCGAGGGAGATGACGTGCTTCCCGACCGGTCCGGCCGCGCGGATGTGCGCGACCGCGACGCCGCGGGTCCAGTTCGCCGTCAGCGCGCCGGTGAAGTGGTTGTCCCAGAGCAGGGCGGCCCCGCCCTCGTAGAGCGAGGAGCCGAGCCCGGAGTACGTGATCGTGATCGGCGTTCCGATCGGGCCGCTCTTCGGGCTGATCGTCGCCGAGCGGGCGACGAGGAACCCGCCGTGTGCGACCTGCTTGCCGCCGACGACGGCGTAGAGGTCGTGGACGCCGCCCCAGTCCTTCGGCGCGACGAGGTCGAGCGAGAACGAGCCGCTCGCGTCCGTCGTCGCGTTCGCGAGGACGACGTTGAGCTTCGTCGTGACGCGGCCGAGGTAGTCGACCGTATCGGGGCGCGGGTCGAGCGTCCAGGTGACGTTCGCCGAGCTCCACGTGATCGCAACCGGCTGGTTCGCCGGCAGGTTGCTCCCGCTCAGCGTGAACCGCGTGCCGACGAGGCCCGTGTCGGGCTTCGTCTGCAGGGTTCCCATCGTCGCCGCGGGCGTCGCCGCGGGCGCGACCGCGCCGGGAAGCTGCGCCGCGCCCGGAATCGCCGGTGCGACGAGGTTGATTGGCGTCGCCGTCGCGAGCGCCGGCAGGAGCAGGACCCCTGCCAGCGCTGCGATGACGGCGGTGAGCTTGGTGACCATTTCGCGACTCCTCAGCCTTCGTCTACGACGGGATGATGTTGATGACGTAGTCGTACGAGCCGGTCTCGCCTGTCGTGGTCGTGTACACCACGTGGATCGTCGTCGTGCCGAGCGGATAGCTCGCCGGGATGATCCAGAAGTTCGACCAGAAGTAGATCTGCGCGCCGGTTGCGCCGTGCGCGCTCCAGGCCATCGTCGTGTCCGGCTGGCCCGGGATCGAGAACGTCGCCTTGTCGACGTTGTCGTTGGAGAGCACGGCGTTCGTCGTCAGGTCGGTGCCCCAGCTGCGAACGACGACGCGCTCACCGCGCTTGTACACGTTCGTCTGGGTGCAGCCGATCGGCCGCGCCTGCGTCCCCGCCGGAGCGGTGCCGTTGACGCTGTCGACGTAGAGCGCGAGCTTCATCGGCGCGCCGTTGTTCGAGCCCGCGACGCCGGCGGGAGCCGCCGGGGCGAACGGCGTCGGCGCGGTCGGCGAGATGTTGAGGCTCGCCGTCAGCACCGGCATCTGCACGAACTGACCCTTGAGCTGCTTGCCCGTGTTCTGCTTCAGCTGGATCAGCACCTTGAAGGGCACCGATCCCGTCGCGTAGGTCGCCGGAACCGACCACGTCCCCGTCCACGGCATGCCGGTCGAGGCGCCGGGGGCCGCCGCGCCGTACTTCAGCTTGACGTTCGGCTGGTTCGGGATCGTGACGTAGAAGTACTTGACCGTCTTCGGGTCGACGATCTTCTTCGTCTTCGGGTCCACGGCGTACGCGCGGAAGACGACGTTGTCTCCCGGCTTGAACCAGCTGGTCATGACGCCGTCGGCCGTCACCGTCTGCGCCGCGACGAAGACCTGGACGACCTTGTCGGCTGGGAACGGGACGGGGTTCGCCGCGGACGCCGGCATCGTCACCGAGGCAACGACTGCGGCGAGTGCGGCACCGAGAATCAGGATGCGCTTCATGGCTCCTCCGCTACTTCGTCAGGGTGCCGCTGACCTTGACCGAGAAGCTGCCGTCGTCATGGCTGTAGGTGCCCGTCATCCGCAGGGTGCCCTTGGCCTTGGCAAGCTTCCCCGTCGCGTTCACAACGGCGAGCTTGGACGTGATCGTGAAGTTGTGGCCGCCCTCGTCTCCGCAACCGGTGGAGGGGGACAGCACCTTGAAGGTGATCGTGCCGCCGCTTCCCGTCATCTTCCCGGTGCCGGTGAAGGGGATGCACGGCTGCTGGCTCGTGTCGCCGGTGCCGAGACCCGCGATCGAGCCCGAGCCGATCTGCGAGGCGGTGCCGGTGCCGGTGGCTGAGATCGTGGCGGTGTTGCCGTCGATCTTCGTCGTCGCGTTGCCGCTGTACTTCGCGGCGAACGCAACTTTCTTGGGTGCGGCGGCGAGCGCCGCAGTGGCGGTCGCGGCGACGAGAAGCGCCAACGCGACGGCCGTGGTCGAGAAACGGATCGTTTTCACCGAACGACTCCTTTAGCGGGTACGTCCTGCATGGTCGACCCGGCCCGGCGAAACGGCATCCGGGCGCCTCCGGCGCACGGCTACGGGGAACTACGGGCGTCGGTGCGGGGCGCTACAGCTTCTGGAGCGGCGCGTAGTCGAGCATCAGGCGCCGCTCGGAGCCGTCGTCGGCGAACCGGACGGTCACGACGCCGCCCGCCTCGATCCGGACGACGACGCCCTCGCCGAGCGTCCCGTGCCGGACGGAGTCGCCGGTCTGAAGCGACGGGACGTCCTCCCGCGGTGCGACCTGGCTCTGCTTCGGGGCGCCGTAGCCGGACCACGACGCCGGCTGGAGCCGCTCGCGGTCGACGTGCCGGTCGGGGAGCTCGTCGAGGAACCGCGACGGGAGGTTGTACGAGCGCCCGCCGTAGAGCATCCGCGACGACGCGTGCAGGAGCGTCAGCTTCTCCATCGCACGGGTCATCCCGACGTAGCAGAGCCGGCGCTCCTCCTCGATCCCCTGCTCCTCGATCGAGCGCGAGTGCGGGAAGATCCCCTCCTCCATGCCGATCAGGTAGACGGCGCGGAACTCGAGCCCCTTCGCGTTGTGCAGGGTCATCAGCGTCACGAGCGAGCCGTCGCCGCGGATCGCGTCCTGGTCGGAGTAGAGCGAGATCTCCTGGAGGAACGACGCGAGGCTCGGCTCCTGCGCCTGCTCCTGCCACTCGCGCGCCACGGCGACGAGCTCCTGGAGGTTCTCGAGCCGGCCCTGCGCCTCGATCGTGCGCTCCGCCTCGAGCGACTCGATGGTGCCGCTGCGCTCGAGGACCGCCTCGATCAGCTCCGGCACCTCGAGCTCCTGCGCGGACGACATCAGCGACTCGATCAGCGTCCGGAACGACGCGACCGCCTTCGCCGGCGCGGTACCGACGCCGGCCGCGTCGGTGCGGGCCATCGCCTCCCAGAGCGACATCTCGGCCTGGTCGGCGAAGATCCGCAGCCGGTCGAGCGTCGAGTCGCCGATCCCGCGGCGCGGGCGCGTCGCCGCGCGCCGGAGCGAGACGGCGTCGAACGGGTTGTCGATCGACTGGAGGTACGCGACGAGGTCCTTCACCTCGGCGCGCTCGTAGAACCGCGGGCCGCCGATCACCTGGTACGCGACGCCCTGGCGGACGAGCACGTCCTCCAGGACCCGGCTCTGCGCGTTCGTCCGGTAGAAGACGGCGATCTCGCGGCCGTTGTAGCCCTGCTCCACGAGCATCGCGATCTCGGCCGCGACGTAGCGCGCCTCCGCGTGCTCGTCCTCGACCTCGATCGCGCGCACCGGCTCGCCGTCGCCGAGCTCCGACCAGAGGTTCTTCTCCTTGCGCTCGCGGTTGTGGCGGATGACGCCGTTCGCCGCCTCGAGGATCGAGTTCGTCGAGCGGTAGTTCTGCTCGAGCGCGATCGTCCGCGCGCCCGGGAAGTCGCGCTCGAACTCGAGCACGTTGCGGATGTCCGCGCCGCGGAACGCGTAGATCGAGTTGTGGGTGACGAGGCCCTCGGCGACGAAGTTGTGGGTGCGCTCGATGTCGAGGTCGTAGACCGCGGCTTCGAGAGCGACGCGCTCGACCCGCTCCACGAGATCGAACTTGCCGTCCTCGCCCACCATCACCATCCCGGGCCTGACCGAGGACGCCGGCATGAAGGGGAGCGAGTTGCGCTCCTTCCCGGCGGAGCCGTCCTGCTCGGCGAGCCTCGCCGTGTACCGGACCGAGACGTCGACGCCGTCCCGGATCCGCTCGACCGTCTCGTGCAGCTTGCCGAAGTCGGCGAACGAGGACTCGTACCTCCAGCCCGACGACCCTCGATACGCGGGTCGCAACGGAAGGCCGAGTCGTTCGAGCGCCGCGCGACCCTCGTCGTCGTAGCCGAACAGCGAGATCCTGTGCTGGGGGCCTGCGCCGCGACGATCGCCGCAGAGAGCAACCGTGAGGCGGCGCCTGACGCGCGCGCCGCTCGTGGTGGTCGCGGCGGTGAAGTGCGGGTGAACGAAGCTCAGGCCCTCGGCGGCGAGGAGACGACGGCCCGCGGTCTCGGTGTCCAGCTCGGAGAAGACACGATCGAGAAGCCCCTGGTCGCCGACGACGCCGCGGCCTTGGCCGGTTCGGCCGATGCGCGCCACGAACGGGATCGTCGGGAGCCCGTAGCGGAGCGAGAACAGCATCTCGCTCGTCCGCGCCTCCGACTCGTTCTCGTACGTCCCGAGCACCCACGCCGCGTCGGCGTGCTCGCCGTTGAGCCGGATCGCAGGCCCGGCGAGCGACCGGTTCCTCGCGTCCGTGTAGGTCCTCGACGTCCCGATCCGAAAGCCGTGGCCTCGCTTCCACATGAGGTAGGTCATGTGCATCTGCGGGGTCCGTCCGACCTTGAAGCCCGCGAAATGCACGTGCTCGGGTGTCGAGACGATCCGACGACCGGACGCCGTCGTGACGACGATGACCTCGGTTGTCTTCGACTCGTGCGTGCGCGTGACGCGGCCGGGCCCGAAGACGCCGCTGCCGATGCAGGTGAGAACGCTGTCGCCGATCTGGACGTCCTCGATCGGCTTCGTCGTGCCGTCCGCCATCGTGATCCGGGTCCCGGCGACGAGGCATTGGTCCGGGTCGCCGACGGCGAACACGTTGTTGTGCTCCGCCGCGAGCAGCTGCAGGAAGCGGTACTGCGCGTGGTTCGTGTCCTGGTACTCGTCGACGAGGACGTAGCGGAACGAGCGCTGCCAGCGCTCGAGCGCCTCGGGGAAGCGCTCGAGGACGTCGACGGTGAGGAACAGCATGTCGTCGAAGTCGACGGCGTTCGACGTGAACATGCGGCGCTGGTAGAGGTCGTAGACGTCGGCGACGGTCTGGTCGTAGAAGCTCGCGACCCGTTCCGCGTACTCCGCGGGCGAGACGAGCTGGTTCTTCGCGTTCGAGATCTGCGAGTGGATGCCGCGCGGCGTGAAGCGCTTCGGGTCGCGGTCGAGCTCCTCGAGGCACTGCTTCGTGAGCCGGACCTGGTCCGCGGAGTCGTAGATCGTGAAGTTCGTCTTGTAGCCGAGCCGCGGCGCCTCGCGGCGGAGGATGCGGCCGCACGCGGCGTGGAAGGTCATCACCCAGGAGCCGCGCGCGGGCGGGCCGACGAGGTCGGCGACGCGCTCGCGCATCTCGGCGGCGGCCTTGTTCGTGAACGTGATCGCGAGGATCTCCGGCGGCTTCACGCCGACCGCGGCGAGCAGGTGCGCGATCCGGCGCGTGAGGACGCGCGTCTTCCCGGAGCCCGCGCCGGCGATCACGAGCAGCGGCCCCTCGGTCGTCAGGACGGCCTCCCGCTGCGCCGGATTCAGGTCCTCGAGGTAGGTCTCCGGCGTCGTCGCGGCCACCGTCCGATCGTAGCGGCCGCCCTCTCCGGCGCCGCTCAGCCCCGGCGTGCGGCCTTCGCCTCCTTGGAGACGAGGAACTGCATCACCTCGTCGTAGCTCCCGTCCCTGTTCGCGAACTCGACGTAGTTGCGGGCGGTCGCGAGCCATTCGAGCGTCGTCGGGCGCATCCGCGCGAGCGCGGCGTCGAAGTCGGCCGCCCGCAGCGGCCGCATGTCGCCCGTGTCCAGCGCCTCGTCGATCGCGACGTCGATGGCGCGCTCGACGAGCGCGTGGATGTCGGCGCCGCTGAACAGCGGGGTCTGCTTCGCGAGCCGCTTCAGGTCGATCTTCTCGGCGGGGCGCCCGGCGACGAGATTCTCGAGAATGGCACGGCGCGCCTCCTCGTCCGGCGGCGGCACGAAGACGAGCCGGTCGAACCTCCCCGGCCGCTTCGTCGCCTCGTCGACGTCCCACGGCGCGTTCGTCGCCGCGAGGATGAGCATGCCCTCGTTCTCCGAGCCGATCGAGTCGAGCTCCTGCAGCAGCTGGTCGACGAGCGGGCGGCCGGCGCCGCCGTGATGCTTCCGCCGCGCGAACCCGATCGCGTCGAGCTCGTCGAGGAAGAGGACGCACGGCGCCGCCAGGCGGGCCTGCTCGAACACGTCGTGGAGGTTCCGCTCGCTCATGCCGAACATCGGATCGAGGATCTCCTCGATGCGGACGTTCGAGAACGGGAGCCCGCACTCGGTCGCGGTCGCACGCGCGAGCATCGTCTTGCCGCAGCCGGGCGGCCCGTACAGCAGGACGCCGCCGCCGGCGCGCCGCCCGTACTGGGCGTAGAGCTCCGGGCGCTGGAACGGGAGGATGATCGTCCGGTGAATCACCTTCTTCACGTCCTCGAGGCCGCCGATGTCCGAGAACGTCGTCGTCATCGACGACTCGAACTCCACGACGGGGCCGGTCCCGTCCGGGCCGGTGTGCCGGGTGACCTGCATCACGCCCTCGAGCCCGAGCGACGCGTCGATTCGCCGCGTGAGCTCGGCCACTCCCTCGATCACGCCCGCTTTCCGGGCCGCCTCGGCGAGCTCGCCGGCGAGCGCGAAGTCGCCCGCGTCGAGCGCGATGTCCGCTGCGTCGAGGAGCGCCTCGTCCGGGAGCGCGCCGTCGTCGAGCAGCACCCGGTACTCGGCGGCGGCCTCGACCGGCGCGCCCTCGTCCGCGAGCGTCTCCGCGAGCAGCAGCCGCAGCGCGTGGTTGTCGGGCGTGAGCGCGAGGGCCGCGCGCAGCGCCTCGGCCCGGTCAGAAGCCACCGTACTTCCTTCCCTCGCGCCACCTGAGGTAGCGCGGGCCCAGCCGCGAAAGCACGACGAGGACGAGCCAGATCACCCCGCAGATACCGGCGATCCAATCGAGCCCGGCGGCCCTGAACCCGATGAAGAGCGCGAGGAAGACGATGTACGACTGCTGCCGCCCGAAGCGCCAGATCGGTCGCACCGGTGCGAGAAGCGGGTGCATCAACAGACGGGTCTCTCTCGCGTTCGCTGCGTGCGCTGCGTCCGCCGGATCGATGTGCGCGGCGGCGTCGAACGCCTGGGCCGCGTCGGAGAAGCGCTTGTCCCGCAGCGCGAGATGGCCTCTCAGCGCGTGGGCGAGGTCGTCGCCGGGATCCTCGGCGAGCGCCTCGTCGACGAACCGGTCGGCGTTCCCGTGCCCGGACATCACGGCGATCTGCGCCCGTATGCCGAGCGCAACGCTCGACGACGGGTCGAGCTCGAGAGCACTCGTCACCATGTCCATCGCCTCCGGGAACCGCTTCATCTCCGCGAGGACGAGCGCGAGGTTGGCGCGCCGCTGTGGCGACCACGGCTCGAGCTCGACCGTGCGGACGAGCTGCTTCTCCGCCTGGTCGGGCTCACCCATGCGGAGCCACCCGAACGCCAGGACCGTCAGGAGGTCGGTGTCGTCGGGATCGAGCGCGAGCCCGCTCTGGGCCGCCTTGATGCACTTCCAGGGCTGACCGACGCCGAGCTCGGCGCGGGCGCGAAGCCACCAGTACCGCGGATCGTGGAGCGCGTCGCCGCGGGCATCGTCGAGCGCTCGGAGCGCGTCGCCGAAACGATCGAGCTCGAGGTAGTGATCGGCGAGCGCGAGGCTGGCGTCCGTCGTTTCCATCTGTCCCACCATATCGGGCTGTCCGGCAACGCTTCTCGAGCGGAACGTAGGATCGTGACGTGCGTCTCGCGCTGATGATCGAGGGCCAGGAGGGCGTGACCTGGGAGCAGTGGTGCGCCCTCGCCGACGCCTGCGAGGCGCACGGCGTCGAGACGCTGTTCCGGAGCGACCACTACATCTCGTTCTCCGACGAGTCCGGCCGCGTCGCGCACGACGCCTGGACGACGCTCGCGGCGCTCGCGGCCCGGACGACGACGCTCCGGCTCGGGACGCTCGTCTCCCCCGCCACCTTCCGCGCGCC
>Ga0335069_10015915_pt1 | contig 10503 bp, 6 predicted proteins | sample Lox_Sample_11_FD_206714 | JGI IMG/M metagenome (GOLD analysis project Ga0335069, IMG submission 206714) | Soil microbial communities from Loxahatchee National Wildlife Refuge, Florida, United States - Lox_Sample_1.1 | ecosystem: Environmental > Terrestrial > Soil > Wetlands | place: USA: Florida...
GAAGCTGAGCACCGAACCTGAAAAACGTCCCATGTCGAGAATCGGGTTCAGGAAGTACTCCGCAGGGAAACCGCCGCCGTTGCCGCGATAGATCGTGTCTTCGCCCGTCGACGGAACACGTCCGTTGGCAGCGCGCAGCAGAGCGCAATCCTCGCCGCACTTCTTGTTCTCTGGGGCCGTGCCATGCACCAGATCGTGTACCGGCTTGCCAATCAATGTGGCAACGGGTGCACCCAGCAACCGAGTCGCAGCGGGGTTGGCAAAGCGAACAAGACCGTTGCGATCAACGCCCAGAATGCCGTCGGCAACCGAGTGCAGAAGGATCTTCTGCTGGCGACTCAACTCCTCGGCGCGCTCGCGTTCACGGGTCCGTGCCAGCATCTGTCCGAGCGAAGCGGCCACCGTCTCCATCGCCGCTGTGGTCTCGCGATCCTCGCGGACGCGCAAATGGCAGTAGAACTCCAGAACGGCGAGCACATTGTTGCCCACCTGTACCGGCGTTGCCCACCCCGATACCATCTTGTGCTCCGCGGCACTCTTGGCTCGTACGTCGCCGTTTGCGGTCGCCAGGTCGCCGACCCATACGAGGCGGCCTTCTGACCAGGCCCGCCCGGGCAGGCTGACGCCGTGCCCAAGGGTTGTGCTCACGCTCTCCTGGATCAGCGACTCCGTTTCCTTCCCCGGAACACCCCAGGCAGTGCTGAACTCGAGTTGGTTGTCCTCGGGGTTGATCTCCCACTTGATGGCAACGTCCCAACCTTGCGAGACGCACAGGGCTTCGAGCACCCGCATCGCAGCCATCTCCGAGGAGACGTTCTCACCTACGATCTGCGTCACCAGCAACTGCAAAGACAGGCGATGCTCGCGCTGCTTCTGTTGCGTGACGTCGCGAATCAGGCACTGCACCGCCATCGGCTTTCCGGCTCTGCGCCTCTGATGCAGGCTCAGTTCGAGTTCCTGCAACTGGCCTTCGGGCGTTTCGTTGCGAATTGGCGCACGGTCGATGGTCTCGCCATCCAGAACACGGCGCAGCAACGAGCCGGCCTCAGCGCGGCAATCGGGACTGAAGACCTGTTCAAAGAACTCAACGCCGCTTTCCCCGACATGCGCCCGGGCGAAGCACTTTTTCCACGCTGGGTTCACGTACAGAATTCGCCCGGTCAGGTCCAGCGTTGCCACCATTTCGCTCGAGTTTTCGAAGACGTCGCGATAGCGCTCCCGCGCCTCCCGCTTCCACTGATCTTTTCGCGTCGTGCTGCTCTGGTCCACTGCCACAGCGACCAGGCCTGCGGGTTCACCCTCCTGGTTGCGGAGCGCGGAGATGTGCAGCCGAACTGGGAACAACTCTCCATTCCTTCTCCTCAGGTGGGTTTCAAAGGTTGGCGACTGGCTCGGCGGCAATGAGCGGATGATTTCCTCAAACGCAGCGATCTGCCCTGCCGTCGAGGTTTCTTCCCCGTATTCGATCCCGCAGACGCGTTGCAACTCCGCAACCAACCGTGCGCCTTCCCCTGGCGCCAGCAGCTCGACTGTCCGGGACTTGTTGACCAACTCGGCGGCACGATAGCCGAGGAGTCTCTCCGCGGTCGGATTGACGAAGGTCAACTTTCCGTCGAGACCAATTGAGACAATCATCGTCCCTGCAGAATCGAGGAGGTCTTTAAAGGGATCGCCGGAGTACCGGCCCTCAGCTTCGCGCTCGGCTGAGTTGTCGGCAAGCAGCCGCATAGCTACGGCAGCTGTCAGACCGATAGCAGTCATCAACAAGAGCCAGTCGAAACGGGGCCCGGCCTCGAGGCGCGCCGTGATGCCTCCTGCGGCCATCGCCAGCGAGAGCACGGCAAGAGCCGACCACATCGAGGGCGATGTGTCGCGTTCCTGCTCCTTTGTCCGTGGGGCTCCGCTTGTCTCCATGCCACTGCGGTTCTGCTGCAAACGACTGCCTGCGCTGCTCCTCAACCTGCAATCTCAGGATCGCGCCGCCACCGCTCCTCCCATCCCATTCGGCTCATCTTTCCCCGTTGCGCTGCCCTCGTGAATGCGGAGCCCGTCAACAGCTCAGAAGATCACCGTCCCGTCGTATGCAAACCCGTCCATTCATTAGGCGAGGATCGCGACATTCCAAAGCAGTCTCTTACGATTGAAACGGCAGGAAAATCAATTCGTGCCTGTAACCAGCAACATTGGACTGCTGTACTTGTATGTTACTCAAAAAAAGCCGGATTGAGCACAGAATGGCATGGTAGAAGTTACCGCGGTGACTAGAACTCGGCGGCTTCCATCGACCGCCGCAGATCCCTTGATTCGACAACCGATGCGTTCTTCAATCGTATACTGGCGCCATGTCTGCCACCCGGCTGATTTGCCGTCTCGGACTTCCCTTTTCGCTTGCTGCACTTGGCGCTCTCGCTCTGGCTCCTCAAGCCCATGCGTGGGGCAATGAGGGCCATCGGCTAATCAACCGACTTGCGGCCACTCATTTGCCCGCCGACGTCCCGGCATTCCTGCGTTCCGATCCGGCAGTCGCGGAGATCGAGTACCTGGGCCCCGAGCCGGACCGTTGGCGTTCGCCCGCTGAGCCCGAACTGAATGCTGCGCAAGCGCCAGAGCACTTTATCGACCTGGAACCCGCCGATGCGCTTGGCCCCTTGCCTCGTAACCGCCTGGATTTCGAGGCAAGAGTTTTCGCGGCGGGCCAGCGTCCGGAAAAGATCGGCCTGCAGCCCTGGGAAGCAACCGAGATCTGGGAACGGCTGAAAGCGGCACTGCGCGAGTATCGGACCCTCAGCACATCCGGGCAGGAAACCCAAGAGGTCGAGCAGGCGGCCATCTTCTATGCGGGCTGGCTAGGACACTATGTGGGCGACGCGGCGCAACCCCTGCACACGACGATCCAGTACAACGGCTGGGTCGGCCCCGATCCGAACGGCTACACCACAGCCCACACAATTCACTGGCAGTTTGAAGGGCCGTTTGTTGCCGCCAACATTCAAGGCGCTCAGGTCGAGCCGAAGATGACGGCGGCCCAGCTCATTGAGGGCGATCTGTTTGCCGCATATGTCGCCTATCTCCGCCACACGGCCACCTACGTGGAAAAGGTCTACCAATTGGAGAAAGCCGGAGGATTTGTCGGCGCGGGGTCCGTCGAATCGCGCGATTTTACGGCTGAGCGATTGGCTGCCGGCGCCAGCATGCTGCGCGACATGATCTACACGGCCTGGGTCGAGAGCGGAAACCCTGTTCCGGACTCGCATGGGGTGCAGACTCCGGCCGGAGCGGCGAAGGGCGATTGAATGGCGCCGCGGACAGGCCCCTATTCCAGTTGGGGCCGGAGTGCCTGGGAAGCAGAGGTATGAATCTCCAGATCCACGCTGGCGATTTCGTCACCGCACTCGTCCGGTCCCATCCGAGTGCATTGGCATAATTCGGTAAAGCGGCTGTGCCCGCCCTGGCTCAACTCTACCCCTGAAGCAATGAGGACTGTGTAGATATCGAGGCAGGCCTGGCGCTCGAACTCAAAGAGGATGGTCACACGCCCGGCGTCGTTTGCACCCCGGCTGAGAACCCACCCACCGCATCCAAGGATGGCCCCGTGAGGACCCGGATCAGACGGTTTGGTTCCTCATGCGACACCGCCCGCATCTGCATGATCCATGGACACCCTCTGCCGACAGTTGGAAGATCGTAGAGTGCTTGGAGCCGCGTCACGCTGATCTTATCGGAGCCCGCCGACCCACCTTGACCTTTGTGCAGGAGTGCTACGTTGATGACCTGCGTTGACACAGTTTGCGCCTTTCGGTGTCATGTGTTCGTTTCAGTTCGCCCCGCGGGAGCGTCCAGGGAAGATTCCCTCTTCGCCTGCGCGACGCAGGCGGATGATTTAGTTTGATAAGCAGCATGATCGTGGGAAGCGGCATCGACATGGTCGAAATCGGTCGCATTCACCAGTCGGTGGAGCGATTTGGACAGCGTTTCCTGAACCGAATCTTCACCAGCGCCGAACAGGCGTACTGCCTTCGCAAGCACAAATCTGCCGAGAGCTTCGCCGCCCGCTTTGCGGCCAAGGAAGCCGGCGCAAAGGCTCTGGGAACAGGGATCAGCCGGGGCGTGCATTGGCTGGAGATTGAGGTGGTTCGTGAACCGGGCGGAAGACCGGCTCTGCGGTTCCACGGAAGAGCAGCTGAGCTGGCGGCTGCCATGGGAGTTGTGCGCGCTGCTCTGTCTCTGACACATACCGCAGAGCTGGCCGTAGCCAGCGTTCTGCTGGAAGACGGACGCTAACCCGCCCTTTGGGTCTGCTATCCTCAAGGCGTTGGGCTTTGTTGTCGATCCCAAGCTCTTCACATCAGGGGAGTAAGGTGCCAAGCCGCAAACAGATTCAGTGGTCGCAACTAAGGGTCGGCGCATTGGTCCTGGTGGCCTTTGGGGTCCTGATCGGTCTTATCTTCCTGATGTCAGGGACGACGGGCGGCTTGTTCGCTCCCAAACTCACGCTACGCTCCTATTTCAACAACGCCTCGGGGCTGAAGAATGGCGCCCCGGTTACCCTCGAAGGCGTCACAATCGGCAATGTTATTCGCGTCCGAGTGGTTCCCGAGCGCAACCCCACGCCGGTCGAGGTCACAATGCGAATCGGCCAGGAGTACTTGCGCGATCTGCATGTCAATTCCACTACATCGATCGCACAGGCCGGTGTGCTGGGCGACAGCTACGTTGACATCGACTCAACCCATGCCTCTGGGCCCCCTCCACGCAACAACGCCGAGCTCCGCGCAACCGAGGCACCCAACATTCAAACTGTGATCAGCTCCAGCCAGGAAGGCATTGACCAGATCAGTGTGCTCCTACGCAAACTGCAGATTCTGATCGACTCAATCAATTCGGGCAAGGGGACGGTGGGCAAGTTGATCAACGACCCGACGCTGTCGGCCAAGATTGTCCGCATCACCGATCACCTCGAGAAGATCACCGGGCAGATCAGCGACGGCAACGGGACGCTCGCCAAGATGATCAATGACGACTCCCTCTACACAAAGGCGACGGCGAGCATCGACAATTTGGAGCGGATCACCGAATCGCTTGAGCAGGGCAAGGGCACTGCAGGCAAGCTGCTGAAAGACGAATCGCTCTACAACAATTTGAACTCGACCGTGTCGAATGCCAATCAACTGATGGCCGAGATCAATGCCGGCAAAGGTTCCATCGGGAAGCTTGCCAAAGATCCCGCCTTTGCGCAGAAGCTCGACGATACGATTACGCGCCTCGACTCCATCCTGACAACAGTCGATCAAGGCAAGGGAACGATAGGCCAACTCGTGCAGAACCGGTCTGTCTACGATCACCTCGATCAGACTCTGGACAGCGCACAGGACCTGCTGAAGGCGATCCGCCAGGATCCCAAGAAGTACTTCATCATCCGGCTGAAGATCTTTTGATCGCGTTTGGAGTGCTGCAGCCGAGCTTGATCCACGCTTATCCGAGCTGCGGACGGTCACGATCCGCTCTCTGGGATAGCGCCAGCCCATTTCACGTGGCAACGGAAGGCTGAATCTAGTTGCCGTGCCCTTCTCTTTGCTTTGCTGCAGACAGGTTACGCAGCAAATAGTACTCAGTTGACGGACGATCGTCTGTCACTGCGGGAGTATCCGGAGACCGCGCAATCAGACTGTCCAGCGAAGTCTCCTTTGCGAGAACAGCCTGGAGTTCCGCAACTGGCGTGGCCATTGGACCCCATTCCATTAAGTCCGCTACTGCGTAGGGTGGCATACGAGCTACCAATTCCTCCGCAGTGCGCTCGGGAATCGGCTGCATGCTCGCCAGGAAATGGTATCCCCAACCCTCAATCGATCCATAGACCCTCACGTAGGGAAACGAGTCTTTGAGGGCTTTCGCCGCTGCAGCTCGGTCCGAGTCGAGTGCCTGGGGAACCCATTGCACCAAGATTCCGCCCTCGGCCAGTCTCTTTTTCGCCAAACCGTAGAAGTCTTCTGAATACAGAAGGCTCGATGCGGACGCATTGATGGGCGGGGGCGGGTCGATGATGATGGCGTCAAACCGTTTGGGAGAGCGCTCGAGAAAGCGGCGGCCATCGTCGATCACAACACGAGACAGAGGCGAGGCAAGAATCCGATCGCCATCACTGTGATAGTAGGTAAAGAGTTTCGGCACACTCGGAACCAGCTCGACAGACGTGACGGGAATGCCCCAGGAAATCGCCGACCGATGGGTTGTTCCCATCCCGAAGCAAATGACGAGAACACTTCGTGGCTGATTCTGCAATGAAGCAAGAGCAAGATGGGCCATTATCTTCGTGATCGGAGTCGGCCTGGTCATGCCGACTCCATTCGTGATGAGTCGCTTGTCCATGCCAACGCCGGTTGCGATAACAGTCGCCGTACTGTCGCGCAGCACCACGCGTTGCGGATAGATGGTCTCGAAGTCCTTCGTCAGAAAGAAAGTCGCTAAGGAAGCAGCAATCATCGCGTAGCCTGCGACCCGAGCACCGGTCGAAACTCTTGCGCTTCCATATGGCAGAAAAGCCATCGCAATCCAGGGCAAGACATAGACCAGCATCGAAATGTGCTCACCAAACAGCGGCAACAGAACAAATCCCGAGAGCAGTGGCCCCACGAGGCAACCCAGAACGTTCACCGCATAGGCACGTCCTGCCCGATCAGGATCTCCGCCGGACCAGCGATCGACGAGCATCGGAGTCAGAAAACCTATGAGCATGGCGAAGAGCGCGATGCCGGCGAAAGCGCGCAAGAAGGCGTTGATCTGGAATCGCGGATCCCCTGTCAGCAAGGGCAGAAGGCCAACCACGGCTAAAGCGACCCAAGCCAATCGACTATCCTGGCCGCTCGCCCGCTTCAGGCCCCGATATAAAGCGGAACCGACAAACGTCGCCGCTAAATAAGAGCCGAGGATCGACGCAAACGAATAGACAAAGGGCCCTGCATATGGCGTGAAGAGGCGCGTCCAGATCACCTCCATTCCCATGGTCGACAGCCCCGTCAAGAACAACAAGAACAAGGCAATCGTCCCTGCTGCGGGGTGGGTCGCGACCCCGTTTTGAGCGGAGGGTTGCGCGCCTCCATTTGCTTTTGGGACAGCAAACGACAGACCCAGAGCAGAACCTGCGATGAGTGCATTCAGCAGCGATCCCACCCGCAGCGTTCCATGAAAACCGCGCTCCTCAATCAGAAGCAACGGGAGGATGGCGCCACCCAGCGCCCCGATCACGTTCGATACATAGAGGTAGCTGAACGAACGACCCGCTTCGTTGCGCGCATCGCCTTCGATTGCGGCCATGGCCAACGGATAGGTCGCTCCCATGCAGAAACACCAGGGCAACAGAGTGAGCGCCACAAGTGCGCCCGACCCCAGATAATAGGTCGCCGACGACATTGCCGCGTTCCCGACAAATGACTCGAGCAGACGATGTCCGAGGACCAATTCAGCTGGGACCAGCAATGCCGAACAACCGATCAGGAACTCGGTCAGCCCATAGAGCCTCAGTGGAACGCGACCCTTCAGTCCCTGCCTGCGGACAAATACTCCGGCTCCCCAGGACCCCGCCCCCATTCCCAGCATGAACATCGAAAGCGTGATCGATACGAGGGCGGTGGTCACGCCGTACTGGGCCATCGTGAGGCGAAGCCAGACCAACTCATACAGGATGCTGCAGAATCCAGACAGCAGGAAAAACGCAAAATACCAGCTCATTCGACGACCCGAAGATCTGCGCCTGATGCGCGATTGGATGGGCCCTTTTATTCCTAGGCTTTAAGGCGATTGGATCACGGATCGAGGGGGTCGACAACGAAGATGCGGAGCATCGCATCCCCAAAGGTACCGAGGGTTACGCAGGATCCATGGGCCGGCCGCGGAAAGTGCGCCAGAACTCGACGAAACTCTTCAGGTGCACGACATGGAAATAGTCGCTGGCGACGAGATAGAAGATCGTTGCACCCGCAAAGACAAATCGCATTGCACCCGGTCCCAACTGGTCGCTAAAGGGCAATGGGGCCGCGGAAAACACCATGGCGAGCACAATCAGCGCCAGCTTCACAATGCCCATCACCAGGTTCACCTCCATCAGCTTGCTGTTGAAGGTGCGTCCCAGGCGGAAGCTTTCTCCTAGTGCGGACAAGGCAGTTCGCTCTTCCAGAAGCAGCAACATGGGCGCCACGGCAAATGGCCAGCTCACCAGAGCCCAAAGCGTGAAGAAGCCCAGAGACAGGAAGATCGCCCAGATCGAGTAGCCAACCAAATCGGCTTCGCCAGCCACGCTGATGTGCGTCGCCGCCACCCATTGCATCGACCGAAACCAGGCGCAGAAGACCAAGCCAAATACGATGAGCCATCCCGCCTGCAGCGCCATGAGAGCGACGGGACGAACGCGAACTCTCGGGTCGAGGCGTTTCAGCACCAGGCTGCGTCCCAGCCCCGACACCAAGACCCACGCCAGGGCTGCAACTGGAAGGAGCCACGAAAGCACTTGTGTCACGTGCGGCGCATAGCGCTCCCACACATCGGCCAGCTGCACCACAGCAACCCACGGATTCTGCGTGTCGAGATTGTTCAGACCAGCTGACTCCGGCGGCAACAAGGTCAGGATTCTTGTTGTCTGGCGCCAACCGATGGCCAGGAACGGAAGGCCAAACATCCAACGCCAGGCAATCTCCAGTGCCGTCAGCGATGGACGGCGAAAGACCCATCCCATCTGGTCCACCAGCTTTTGCGTCGCCCGCACTGGCTGCGACGTGGCCGGATCCACCTTCACTTGACCACCAGATTCACCAGCTTGCCGGGCACCACGATGATCTTCACGATGCTCTTCCCCACGGTGCGCGCCTGCACCCTTTCGTCAGCCAGAGCCGCTGCCTCAATTTCCTTATTGCCGGATTCAGCCGGGACCCGGATTACTGCCACCAGCTTCCCGTTGACCTGCACCGGAATCTCGATCTCATCTTCCTTGGCCAGTTCTGGGTCGCTCTTGGGCCATGGCGCACGCAGAACCGACTCCTCTTCGCCGAGTTCACTCCACAACTCCGCGGCGAGATAGGGTGCGAAGGGGGCCAGCAGCAAGATCAGCGACCGCAGCAGCTCGCGCACGACCGGCGCCGCGACTTCGCCCGACGCCAGTTGAGCATCGGCAGCCTGCATCTCATTCACAAGTTCCATGATCGCGGCGACGCAGGTGTTGAAGTGCCAGCGGCCTTCGAAATCCAGCGTGATTTTGGCGATCGTCTGGTGCAGTTTACGCAGCAGCTTCAACCCAACGCCGTTCGGAGCGGACACGGGCAGACCCTTCGCACTCCGCACCACCGGGATGTGTTTCGTCGCCAACCGCCAAACGCGCCCCAGGAAGCGGCTGACGCCCGCAACACCGTCCTCCTGCCAGTCCAGATCGCGATCAGGCGGCGCTGCGAACAGCGCGTACATGCGCGTTGCATCGGCTCCGTAACGCGACACCATATCGTCAGGCGAAACGACGTTGCCCTTCGACTTCGACATCTTCGCGCCGTCCTTGATCACCATGCCCTGCGTGAACAGGCGCTGCGCCGGCTCGTCATTCGTGACTAGCCCCAGATCGCGCATCACCTTCGTCCAGAAGCGCGAGTAGATCAGGTGCAGGATCGCGTGCTCCACGCCGCCGATGTACTGATCGATCGGGAACCAGTAGGCTGCGCGCGCCGGATCGAACGGCGCCTTCGCGTTCTTCGCATCGGCATAGCGGTAGAAGTACCAGCTGGAGTCGACAAATGTGTCCATCGTGTCGGTCTCGCGCCGCGCTGCCTCGCCGCATTTCGGGCACTTCACATTCACAAACTCAGGCACACGCCCCAGGGGCGAACCGCCCTGCTGTGTGATCTCGATCTGGTCGGGAAGGATCACGGGCAATTGCTCGTCCGGCACCGGAACCAGCCCATCGCGCTCGCAGTAAATCATCGGGATCGGGGTGCCCCAATAGCGCTGCCGGCTTACGCCCCAGTCCTTCAGGCGGAAGATGACCTTCGCCTCCCCGAAGGCACTTCGTGTCGCCATCTCCTGAAGTTTCTTCTGAGCGCCAGCACAACTCAGTCCGTTGTACTCGCCGGAGTTCACCAACACGCCGTCTTCGGAGACAAACGGGAGCTCTGCCCCGTCCTCGCCCTGGACTGGCCGAATCACTTGTCGAACTGGAATCCCATACTTCGTAGCGAACTCGAAGTCGCGCTCGTCGTGCCCCGGCACGCTCATGATCGCGCCGGTTCCGTAATCCATCAGCACATAGTTCGCAACCCAGATCGGCACCTTCTCGCCGTTGTACGGATTCACCGCGAAATGTCCCGTCGGTACCCCGTGCTTCTCGATCGCACCGATGTCACCGGCCTCTTTCGCCTTTTTCTGCTCTTCGATGAGCTTGCCGACCTGCGTCTTGAGTTCGGGAGCTTCGGCCGCTATCGCTGCCACGAGCGGATGCTCCGGCGCCAGTTGCACGCTGGTCGCGCCGAAGAT
>Ga0335069_10015916_pt1 | contig 10503 bp, 8 predicted proteins | sample Lox_Sample_11_FD_206714 | JGI IMG/M metagenome (GOLD analysis project Ga0335069, IMG submission 206714) | Soil microbial communities from Loxahatchee National Wildlife Refuge, Florida, United States - Lox_Sample_1.1 | ecosystem: Environmental > Terrestrial > Soil > Wetlands | place: USA: Florida...
CGATGCCGCGGTACCATTAACCTCAGGACATAACGGGTGAATGCAGATGCCGCAGCATAGCGGTGCCGATCCCGAGCACTTCACGTCGGCCGGAAAGCCGCCCCTGGTCTTTCTGGGACCCACATTACCTCTACGCGAAGCCGCAGCTCTGCTGGCGGCTTCGTTCCGTCCTCCGGTGCGGCGTGGCGACATCTATCGCGCGCTGGCCGACGGCTTTACCACCCTTGTTGTCATTGATGGAGAGTTTCATGGCGTCCCCTCGGTTTGGCAGCGAGAAATTGCCGAGGCGTTGGCGGAAGGGGCGACGGTGCATGGCGCTTCGAGCATGGGCGCCATCCGCGCCGCGGAGTTGCGCACATTGGGCATGATTGGGCACGGCAGGATTTTTGAGTGGTACCGCGATGGCGCCATCGTTGCTGATGACGAAGTTGCGCTCGGGCACGGCCCACCGGAGTTCGGGTATCCGGCGCTCTCGGAGCCTTTGGTGAACATTCGGGCCACCCTGGCCGCCGCCCCATCGGACATTCTCGGTCCCGATGAACGAGATCAGTTAATCGAGTTCAGCTGTGGACTTTATTATCTCGAGCGGTCACTCGAGGGATTGGTGGAAAAGGGCCCGGCGGCGAATTGGCCTTCCGAACGCCGGCGCGCGGTCCGGCACTTCCTTCGTCATGGGCGGATCGACCAGAAGCGCGAAGACGCGCTTGTCGCCTTGCGGTCCATCGCGGCCGGAAGGCTTGCGCATAGCCTTCCGTCGCATGTTCCAGACGCAAGAACACCATGGCGGAGGGAGCGTTTGATCGCAGAGGGGCTGATCCCGGTACGCCAGGAGCATTCAGCGGAATTCGCTCGGCGCGTAGGTCTATCGCAGTCGGAATTGGCAGGCCTTCGCCGCAAGCTCTCCACCCTGTTTTTTGTGGCGCTATGGGGCGAGGAGCGCGGCCTCACGGTAACTGAATCCGACCTGGCGCGCCAAAGAGCCGTTTTCCCGGCCGCCGCGGGAATTCCCGTGCCGCGGCTCAACGCATTACTTGCCAGCCGAGCACTCGCGGAAGTGGCCGTTCGCGAATTTTCCAGCGTTCATGCCGGAACGGACCCCAGCTCCCTGATGCGCGCCATCGTTCTGGAGTGGGCCCGTAGCCACGGCATCACGCACCCGGGCTATGCGGAAGAAGTCTTGGCAGAATGGGTCATTGAATCATCGCCCGTTCATTTCGGCTACAAATGGTCTTTCGAAATCGAGCTTACTGAAACCATGTGGCTTCTTGGGCACCTGCGGCGGTCTCAGCCGGGAGAGGCGGCATGAGCGTAGCGCTTCCAGTGGTTTACAATGACGGAACGCACCGAGCGGCAGCGCCGAAGGACACGCTGGAGCGGGTTCGCCCGTTGTTATCCGAGATGGGCATCACCCGCGTTGCCGACGTCACCGGTCTGGACCGCCTCGGCATTCCCACTTGGTGTGCGGTGCGGCCGGCCGCGCGCCTGATTCAGATCGCCAACGGCAAGGGTTTGAGCCCGATCTGCGCCGAAGTTTCTGCCATCATGGAGGCGGTCGAAGACTGGCACGCGGAATTTCCCCAGGCGGCATTTCGCAATTCGAGCGCCGACGAGTTGCGGCGGGAAAAGCAGGTTTTCGTGCCGGCGCCCGAGTTGCCACTATACCGAGCCGACGTGCATTTGACCGATCAGCGCGCGATTGACTGGGTGCTCGGCGAACAAATTCCCCATGGCCAGGCTGTATGGCTTCCCGCCTCCGCGATCTTTCTCATCGAGCCGACGCTGTTCAACGGGGACTCCAACGGATTGGCCTCCGGCAACCACATCGTTGAAGCAACGTTGCACGCGCTCTATGAGGTGATCGAGCGTGATGCGTTAGGCAAGCTGACACGCGGCGGATTGGTTCTTCCCACGGGTGGGTCCCGCGCGGTCAATCTTGCAACTTTGCCTCCCGGCCCACTCGCCTTGTTACGCGACCGCTTGCGCGAAGCGGAGATCCGCTTGACCTTGATTCACGTAGAAGGTGTGGCTCCGGTTACCACCTTTTGGGCGGTGCTGGCCGACCCGGTTAGCCCGTTCGCTTGCACCACCGTGAATTTTGGGCAGGGCAGTCACCTCAGCCCGGCGGTCGCCGCCATAAGGGCAATCACTGAGGCCGCGCAGTCACGCCTGACCTTTATTCACGGTGCGCGTGAAGATCTGAATGATTACTCTTATGAATTCCTTGAAGTCCATCAGCGTGTGCGTGCTTTTTTTGCAGCGCAGCATGGCGATCTTCCTTGGACCGAGCTTGCCGACCGGAGCAGCGACGATTTGAGCGAGGACCTCAGGGCCGTCCTCAACGGCTTGTCCGTTGCGGGTTACAACCGCATTTACCGTGTCGATTTGACCAACCCCCGCTTCGGTATTCCCGTCATGAAGGTGCTGGTTCCTGGCCTGCTTCCCATGGGGTTCTGACCGGTCATCGGCCAACCGCAGGCCCAGCGTTGGACCAGGCATCTTGAGGCTGCCGCAATTCTACCAATGTATCTTCGAGCAGGGTGAAGCAAAGGACCTGATAGCTTGGCCGAACGATATCTTTCCTGCCGATAGAAGGATTACCGCTAAGCTGCTCCGAGTTTTCGCCATAAAATTAACTCCTTTGGGCGCCAACAAAGTGTTACAACCGAGGCGCACGCAGTTGTGTCTTCCTTGCTGGTTACCACTTCCCTGTTTCAACGTGGCGTTGCATCCGGCAGCCCGCCATCGACGGGGATGGTGGCGCCGGTGGTGGGAGTTTGCCGGGTGGCGAAGTAGAGCAGGGCGCGCGACACCTGCTCCGCGGTGACCGCCGCCTTCAGCCGGTTGCGCGACTGGTAGTAGCTTTCGAGGCCTTTCTCGTCGAGGACGCGGGCGCGCATGCGGTCCGGTCCCACCTCCGCCCAGAGGCCGGAGCGTCGGCCGCCGCGCGAGAAGACGGCGTCGGCCGCCACCATGTTGACGCGCACGCCCATCTCCGCCATTTCCTGTGCTGAAGGGTGAAATATTCGATCTCAAACAGGTGCTCCTCGGCCAGGCCGCGATAAGTACCCATGGCGGCAACTCGGGCCTTGGCGGCGAGGGTTTGCACCTCCTCACGCCAATCATCTCCACCCTTTCCCGCGTCTTTATCGTAGATTGCCTTGATGCGTTGATTGGCGTCACCATCGACCTCTGACGATACCTCAATAACCGCACATGCTCTTTCCCAGCATCGCCGAGCTATGTTTGCTGACACAGTGTTGAGACGCGAATATTGCTTGGAGAGGAGATTCAAAAAAACCGCATGAATATTGGATTCTTAGCAAGAATGTGAATCGCGATACGCAGATTCGAAGTCAGCCGTTCTACCTTTTAGAGTCCAAGGTCTACGGTCTACAGTCCAGAGTAAGGGCCAATTGCGTTTCGACGGTTAACGGTCGACTGTCAACTGCCGACTGTGAACTTCATTAAGGGTTGGTCCCCGGTCCCCGAGTTGAACGGGACTCTATGGCTTTTCAGACCATCGCAACGACCGCGCTTGCTCACCGGGGAATTACATTTCGAGCTCCACATTCCAATAGAGGTACGCTTTGTAGTCCGACCATTCCGGCCGCAAGCCGTGGATGTGCAGCCGGAAATTGAATCGCGGGTCGAACTGGTGGGGCTCCATCGGCCTCTGGCGAAGCGCGAGCCCCGCCTCCTGAAGGGTTCGATCCGACTTGCGCTTGTTGCACTGGGCACACGCCAGCACCAGATTCGTCCACACGGAGGTGCCTCCGCGAGCTCGGGGCCGGACGTGGTCAATGGTGTACTCCGCCGTTTCCAGAACCACGCCGCAATACTGGCAGGAGCTCGAATCGCGGATGGCGATGTTGCGGCGCGTCATCGGAACCTTCAGCCGCAGCTTCCGGCTGATGTGGTTCCGCAGCTTGATGACGCGCGGCATCCCCATCTCGAAGGAGAGCGAGCGGAGGACGCGTTTCGCATCCTCCGCGACCACCACGGCGCGGTCCTGCCATTGCAGATTGACGGCCCGCTGCCAGGAGACAAAGGCCACCGGGAAACCCAGAGTGTCGAGAACCAGAGTGTCAGACATATAACCTCTTCGAGACCTGGAAGGAGCGCCGGGATTTCAACCCGGATTCTCCGCTTGGAAGGCGGGCGCCCCTCTCGATGACAACCTTTGTGAGCGGGCCTTGAAGAAGGCCATTTTGCATCGCAAGAACAGTCTGTTTTATAAGACCGAGAATGGTGCCCATGTGGGCGATCTCTACACGAGCTTGATCCATACTTGCGGATTGAATGACACCAATCCTTTCCATTACATCACCGAGCTGCAGAAGCACGCCACGGAACTGGCCCGGAATCCCGCGGCCTGGATGCCGTGGATCTACCGGGAGACCCTGCAACCGGCCGGGACAACTCGAACTTCTACTTAAATCCCTTTGGAGTAGAATACGTTTGACCTGGTCGAAAACGATCGATTGCGGTCGCCAGGATCCACCTCTTCAAAATGAGCTCAAAACGCGCAAGGTCGGGACCAAAATCCGGTGCGGTATTTGGCGAGCCCGGCCAAAGCAATGTTTGGTGTTGCAGATTTAAAGAGGATGTCCCTGCCATGTCAGATCCACTTTGCACCTCAACCAAATCACTCCGGGAAATCGTGGAGCAATCCGCGTTCTTAGAGGAGCGTCTCGGGGATGACTTCGTCCCAGTGGCTCGCGCCGGGAATTCGGAAGTGATCGATCAGCGGATGATTGTATGGCGGTCAAATTGTGCCAAGGGCGACGGGCGAGTCTTTCGCAAGCGTCTGCAATGGGATGGGTTGGATTTCGATCGTGCCCGGAGCCTGGTGGGTCGAGTCCGGTGGGCAAACCCCAAGAGGAAGTTGCCATCATGGGCACAATTTTTGGGGCATATGATTGAGTCGTCCCGGAAACCCTGGGACGAATCCCTGCTTAAGAACGATCTCGCTTCTGTTCGGGGAGAGCAGCCCGTCGCCTTTGAAGAACTTTTTTATCCCTTCCTAAGGCTCGCCCGAGAAACCCTGCGGAAGGAGTCCGGGGCCGCCTATTCCCTGTTGGCGGAGGCGGCCCATCGGCAATGGGAGCGGTCCCTGTTGCTTTCCTGGGAGGCGATCGCGGGAGACACTCTCGACCTTGAATTTACCGATTTCCGTGCCGAGCACCCGATTTCCCACGCCGTAACTCCATCGGGGTCGGGATCGCTTCCCGGCACTTCCTCCCGACGAATCTACGAGTCCTTCCTCCGCTCTCTGCAAGGAGAGGGACTCCTCCGCCTCTTTCTGGAATATCCGGTGGTGGCAAGATACCTGGCCACCCGGCTCTCCCAGTGGGTGGATGCGGCTCGGGAGTTTCTCCTTCGCCTGGAAGCTGACCAGGCGGAATTGGAAAGGCGCTTCAACCAATGCGAGTCGCTGGGGCCTGTCATCAAGCTGGACCCGGGCTTGTCGGACGGTCACCGGGCAGGACGCACGGCGTTTCGGGTGCATTTCGCCGCCGGCGTCAGGCTGATTTACAAGCCCAAGATGATCACGGTCGAGACCGCCTATTGGGATTTGCTCGATTGGATCAACCGTAACGCCGGGCTGCTTCCGCTCCGGACCGTCCAGGTCCTGGCCCGCAGCGCCTACGGATGGGTGGAAGAGGTCAAGCCTGCTTCGTGCCAAACCCCGCGGGAGGTCGAGGCGTTCTATTACCGCGCGGGGATGCTCGTGAGCTTGATTTATGCTCTCATGGGAAGCGATTGCCATCAAGAGAACCTCATCGCTGCGGGGGAGCATCCGGTACTCATTGACCATGAAACCCTGCTCCAGCCGCGCATCCGGTCCATCGGATCTGCGGGGAGCGAGGGACCAATGTCCCGTGCCGGCCGGTTCTTCTATGAGGACTCAGTGTTCCGCACCGGCATGCTCCCGCGTTGGGAAATCAGGCCTTCGGGTGAGAGCTACGATGTCAGCGGGCTGGGCGGAACCGAGGTGCAACTGACCCACCGGCGGCGAAAAACCTGGGAGCATGTTAATACCGATGCCATGCAGCTTGGATTGGCACCGATTTTCTCCCGGCCAACCGACAATGTTGTGATCCTGAATGGGGAGAAAGTACAGGCAGCCCTCTACGTCAAGCAGATGGCCGCCGGGTTCGAGCAGATGTATCGTTTTCTCCAGGCGCGCGGGCCCGAGATGGTGGGGCCCAACGGTCTTCTCCGCAACTGGTCGGGGCTGCGATTCGTGTTCAGGGACACGGCGATTTACGGCTCGATGCTGAAGCGGCTGTATTCTCCCCGCTGCCTCCGGCATGGCATGGACGCGAGCATCGAACTGGAGTTGTTTAGCCGCCCCTTGCTCTATGCCCAGGACCGGCCCCCCGCTTGGCCGATTTTAGCTGATGAGCGCAGGAGCCTCCTGCAAGGGGATATCCCCTTATTCCACTATGCGGCGGAGGGCGACGGTCTGCATCTCGAAGGGGGTGGCGCGATCCCTGAGTTCTTTCGGGAATCCGGGTTTTCCCAGGTTCAGAGGCGTTTCGCGGCTTTGAGCGCGGAAGATTTGGCTCGCCAATTGAGCTTCTTGCGCGCTTCGTTCGAGTTGCAACAAGGCGAGCCGGAGAGGATGGGCAACGTCGTATCCGGGGCCTCCACGGTCACGCGGGAAGACGACGCGGGGCCGCAGGATTTTCTGGCAGAAGCGCTTCGCATCGCCCGCCAGATTCGCCAGGCTTCCCTTTCATTCCAGGGAGGTTTCAGTTGGAACACGCTCGCCTACTACGCCCAGGCGCGGCGCTGGCAATTGGAGCCGATGACCCCACGCTTCTACGACGGTCTTTGCGGCGTGGCGTTGTTCCTGGCGGCGGTGCAAAAGCTGTTGCACGAACCGGAATTGGCTGACTTGGCTCGCTCCACTCTGGCCACGGTTGTCCGGGAGGCGGTGCGGCCCGACTATGTACGCGTGCTCTTCGAGCAGGGCATCGGTGCCGGGCTGGGCCAATCCTCCGTCATATACGCGCTGGTCCGCGCGAGTGAGTCCCTGGGGGAAGAGGAATGGCTCCACCATGCCCGGCGTTTTGCCGAAATGCTCGATGCCGAACGCATTCGGTCGGACCGCAAATTCGACCTGCTGAGTGGAGCGGCGGGAGCGGCGCTGGCTCTGTTGGCACTCTATCGGGCGACGCGCCTTCCGGGGGCTCTCGATAAGGCCGTCCTGTGCGGGGAGCATCTCTTGCAGCATCGGTCGCCCAGCCCGCAGGGACCGAGGGCCTGGAAAACGCTAGGGGAAGAGATACTGACCGGGTTCTCGCATGGCGCCGCCGGGATCGCTTATGCACTGCTCAAGCTATATGATGCAAGCGGCGAGAGTTCCTTCCTGGAAGCGGCACTGGAGGCTGAGGCCTATGAAAGCAGCGTTTTTATGCCCGAGGTTTCCAACTGGCCCGATTTCCGCGTTCCACCTACCGAGCAGGGTTATGCCCATCAGACGACTTGGTGCCACGGAGCCCCCGGGATCGCTTTGAGCCGTTTGGCCGCGCTTCCCATTCTCGATAGTGCGCAGGTCCGTGAAGATATTTCCCACGGCTTGCGAGCCACTAGGCTGGCTGGAATGGAGGGACCGGACACGGTATGCTGTGGCGCGATGGGGCGAGTCGAGGCGTTCTTGGTGGCGGCCGAAGAGCTCAGCGATCCGGCTTACCTAGAGCAGGCTTGCAAGATGGCGTCTTCTATCCTTCGTCGTTCTCGACAAGTGGGGCGCTACGACTTGGGCTGGGAAAAAGTCCCCTACCTCGCGTCGTTTCACCAGGGGATGTCCGGTATCGGCTACGAATTCTTGCGGCTTGCGGCCCCTGGTTCCTTGCCGTCGCTCTTGCTTTGGGAATGAAAGGTCAAACGATGGCGTTGGGGGTTGGTTTGCAACCCATGTCCGTTCCTCGAATTATTTGACAATCACTGTTGCCCTGCGACAAAATGACTCCACGGTCGAAGATCCAATCTTCAAATCTTCAAACGGGAGTCTGCTCTATGGCTGACAAAACCTTGACGATCAAGCTGACCGACGACCAGCAGAATCAGATCAAGGCTGCAACCGGCAAGACCGTTACAGTGCTCAATATCGACATTTCCGACCTTGGCCGCCTTACCGAGACCAATCTTGATGACGTGGCCGGCGGCGCACTGGGGACAAGAGTCATCAGGTAGCTCGCCCCGAGCCTGCCCAGGATTTGTCAGACGGCAGTAGGGCCAGCATCGCCGGCCGGCAATTCGAAAATGACCCACAATTAGAGGATGTGGAGTTGTGGCTCGGGATTCGCGCTCGTTGGCACAAAATGATCGCCATCGCTTCTGGTGTCGGCGGCATGCAGGGCGCGGTTTCGAATTACCGGCAGGCTCAAGAAAACGTTGTCGATCTGGGCGAACAACTTGGCATTCAGTAGTTTCGCGAGCGTCTCCCCGACTGTTTCGGCGCCGTATTCCGGCCCAAACCGCCGCTCCAAAGCCTGACGCGACTGGGCGAGATCACAGTAAACCAGCATTTGAGCTGACAAGCCGGAAAGCCAGTGCTCACCAGTGACCGCGCATGCGCGGGAATCGCTCACGTGCACGGTGCCGTCGTTGTGCACGGTGGCGTCCAGCCTGGGATGTCGCCAATCTTCCGCATCGAAGCGCGCGCGGATGGCGCCGTCGTCGCCAACCGTACCATCCAGGCGGAGCGAGCGCAGGTCCTTCTTCTGGTAGCGCGCCTGGCGCCACTTGGTGGTCTCATTTTGCACCCTCGAGATGTAAGTCTGCGGATTCCGGCCGTCCTGGTAATCGAAATCGAAGTAGTAGGCGAGCCGCGCAAGCTCTCGCTCGGGCAAGGGAAAAACGTAGGAATAGGCGAGGGTGGGCCGAATGTTGACGATTCCTGACGCTTCGCCCCGGTTGAACAGTGGGCTGAATCGATCGAGACGGATGGGCTCGCAGCCCGAGGGTGGTTCGAGATGGGTGAGAAGAGGAAGCAGGTCAGCGATGCGGTCGTAAACGGAAACCGGTTCGCCGGGGAAGCCGGCGAGCAGATTCCACAACGGCAGTATGCCGAGTTCTTCCGACCACCTCAGTAACTGCAAGTTTTGCGCACCGTTCACCCCTTTCTTCATCAGCTTCAATACTTCCGTGGAGAAACTCTCGATGCCAGGCTGGATCATGGTGATGCCACCGCGCTTCATGGTAACCAGTTGGGAGTACTTCAAATTCGCTTTCACGTCATACTTCATTTCGAGCTCGATTCCCTCCATGGCCAGACGCGGAAACACCGTAGACAAATACCGGTGATCGAGGATGTTATCAACGCTGTCGATGCGCCGGTATCCGTACCGCTTGTACAGATATTTCAGTTCCCGGTAAAGACGGTCCGGAGACTTGCTGCGGTACGACATCGTTTCGCCATTGAGGCCACAGAACGTGCAGTGATGCTTGGCGCCCCACCAACAACCTCGTGCCGATTCGAATTGAATCTCGCGCTTGATTTTGCCATCCAGAGGTGATGCCTTGAGCGTCTCCACGAAGTCGTCGTAGTCGGGGATGGGCAAGCTATCCATATCTTCAATCACGTCAGGATAGGTCAGCTCCCGCGACTCGCCGCGATGCAGAAAGCCTGGCAATCCGGCGGTATTTCCATGCTTCAGGAAATTTTCCACGAATTCGGGGAAGACCGCGTCGCCTTCACGCGTGCAGACGTAATCAACCCAGGGAAACGAACGAATGACTTCGAATCCCATTTCGCCTTCGCAGTTCGCGCCGCCAAAGCAGATCGTCGGAGGGTTCGGCATCTCCTTCAAGCGCTTTGCAATCGCCAGGCAGGCGCAGGTCTGATTAAAGCTGGTCGTGAAGGCCACAATGGGAGCTTTTGTCGCCTGAAGCTTCTTTGCGCATCGCTCGATGAATCCGGCGCGGTGACTCCGGCTCTCGAGCATTTGCCGCAAGGTCTCGGGCGGCGTGGCGTGGCTGAGGAACTTGCTGACGTATTCGTTTTCCGGGGGTAGCCGGCCAGGGAAAACCTGGTCGGCGAAGAACCATTCGCCGGCCAGCGATGTTGTCGGCGTACCGCCCGCAATGCGGGCGTAAAGGCCATCGCCGATGGCCTCGGCAAGAGCGATGTTGAAGTAGTGGATACGCGATGTGAAACCTCGCCGCTCGAGCCCTGCTTTCAGCAGGCTTACGCCCACCGCCGGCCGTGCGATATCCGCGAACGGAACCACGGCAAATGCGACGTCCATGCCTGTTGCACTCCCTTCAATCTGCGCCATTAGCGTTAATAGTGCCGCGACACTTGGGCGAACCACACTGGCAGGGTACCTTACAGGCCTTACTGGAAAATCTGTAATCCACGGTCAGCTCCTCGCCCGCCTCGATAGTCCGTATGCTGTGGTACAGCACATGGCCGGCGACGATTCGCGATTTCAGGTTGGGATCGCAACTGTGATTGATGAACTCCGCTCCACTGCCGCCGACCACTCC
>Ga0335069_10015917_pt1 | contig 10502 bp, 10 predicted proteins | sample Lox_Sample_11_FD_206714 | JGI IMG/M metagenome (GOLD analysis project Ga0335069, IMG submission 206714) | Soil microbial communities from Loxahatchee National Wildlife Refuge, Florida, United States - Lox_Sample_1.1 | ecosystem: Environmental > Terrestrial > Soil > Wetlands | place: USA...
GTCTCCGTAGGCGCGCAGGGGCTTGCCGGGGGCGGTGGGGTGCATGGCGGTCAGGCGCTCCGTTCCAGTGCGTCGAGCAGCGGGTTGCAGTAGTCGCGCGTGCGGTCGAGCACCCCCGCGTAGCCCTTGCCGCCGGTGCGCGTGCGCTTCACGTCGGCGAAGGCGCCGCGGCCGATGGCCTCCCAGATGCTCTCGCGCTTCACTTCCTCGAGCAGCTCGAGCGCCTCGTCGAGCACCTGGATTGCGCGCTTCGCGACGATGCCGTCCTTCTTGAACTCGATCTCCTCGCCGAGGTGCTTGGCGGCGCCATACACGTAGCGCGTCGCCTTGAGGGCCAGGTACCGGTCCATGAGCAGCGGGTTGTGGATCGCCTCGCTGAACATGCCGAGCAGCTCGATCGACTGCTTCGTCGTGATTCCCACGAGGTCGAACATCGCGTCGTGCACGTGCGCGAAGAAGATGTCGCCCGTCTTGTGCTTCGTCGGCGGCATCCACTTGATGGGGTGCTTGTCGAAGATCTGACGAATCAGCTGCGCCTGCGCGACCTCGAGGAGGAACGAGTCTTCCAGCCACGGGTCGATCTCGTAGGCGTGGCCGAGGCCCATCTGCTCGGGGCGCAGGCCGGCGCGCAGCGCGAAGGCCTCGTTGATGAACTGGCTCGTCAGGACCGTGTGCGCCTTCTCCACGGCGTCGGCGGTCGTGAGGTAGTTGTCCTCGCCGGTGTTGATGGTGATGCCGGCGCGCGCGATGAACCGTCGCGACACGTACTGGTCGACGAAGGTGCGGCACATGTTGATGTCGCGGAAGAGGATCCCGTACATCGCGTCGTTGAGCAGCATGTCGAGCCGCTCGACGGCGGCCATCCACGCGATCTCGGCCATGCAGAGGCCCGACGAGTAGTTCGTCTGCTGGATGTACCGGTTCTGCTCCTGCGACGCCTCGTCGAGAGAGCGGCGGATGATCTTGAAGTTCTCCTGCGTCGCGAAGGTGCCGCCGTAGCCCTCGGTGGTGGCGCCGTGCGGCACGTAGTCGAGGAGCGACTGGGCGGTGGCGCGGATGACCGCGACGATGTCGGCGCCGGCGTGGGCCGCCGCCTTCGCCTGCACCGCGTCGTCGTAGATGTTGCCCGTGGCGACGATGACGTACTTGAGCGGCGTCGGGCCGAGCGCGATGCGTGCGCGCAGGGCCTCGCGCTGGGCGCGCGCCTCGTCGATGCGCGTGATGGCCGCCGCCGTGTGCGTGCGCAGGGCCTCGCGCGCGGCGTCGGGTCCGGGTCCGGCCTCGCCGCGGTCTATCTCGGGGGCGAACGCGAGGCGCTCGGCGGCGTCCTGCACCGTCTTGGCGCCCGAGAGGAGCGCGCGTCCGAGGAAGAAGGCGATGCCCCGCCCGAGCACTCCCGCCTCGCGGTAGCGCTCCACAGCGGTGTTCACGAGCGGCACGCCCTGGTCGTCGACGCCCTCGGCGCCGTAGGCGCGCAGGATGGTCCGCTCCACGCCGACTGTCGTGTGCGCGTCGATGTATCGCTGCACGTCGTCGGCGATCTCGGCCGCTATCTCGCGGCACCGCGCGACCTTGCGCACATCCATCGGAACGGTGGCCATCAGAAGGCGCTATCTAGCACCTCTGCAGCGAAATCACGTCGTGAGCGCCACCAGCGCGTAGGCGATGAAGCCGAGTGCAGCGACGCCCTGCGTTACGCGCGCCTTCGCCGCCGCGTCGCCCAGCCACGCGAGCCTGCCCAGTGCCGCCAGCGCCGTGATCGTCGACGCCGCAAGCGCCAGGAGGAGCCATGGCGCGGGAGGCGCCTGGTCGCGCAGCGCCTCGAGCATCGAATCCGACGTGACGCGCGGGCCGGTGGGGTCGCGGCTCGCGTCGGCGACGCGGGCGAGCGCCTCCTCCGATTGCGCCCGGCGCCTGGCCCAGCCGGAGCCGGGGGCGCGTGTCGCCATCGCGGCCGCGCGCATGGCGCCGTAGGCGAGGAGCGCCGTCTCGTCGTCGCCGCGCGCCTCGGCGTCGTGCCCGATGGCCTCGAGGCGCATCCACCCCTGCTCCGGCCACGGGCTTCCCGGCACGAGCGCCTCGGCCGCCGCGCGCGCGTGTCCGATGGCCTCGGGCCAATCGCTCTTCTGCACGGCCGCGTCGCAGAGGCTCACCTCGGTGCGCCCCATGGCCACCTCGCGCACCGTGACGATCGCGACGACCGCGACGACCACGAGCGCCAGGACGCTCAGCAGCCGGAGCATGCGCTCCTCATGCGAAGTCGCGCTTGCGGAAGATGAGCGCACTCGCCGCGAGAAGGCCTGTCGCGTAGAGCGCCGCGTGCAGCGCCGCGACGCTCACGTACGTCCACGTCGGCTCATCGGGCAGCTGGCCCAGGAGCAGGGGCCGCGCGGGCACGTAGACGTGCAGGTTGGGCACGATGCGCGCGAGGATCTTGCCCCAGTCCGCCATGGGCCCGAACAGCTTGTGCGGCAGGTGCGCCAGCGTATCGGCCGAACGTCCGATGACGAAGAGGAGCGTCGTGAACGTGGCCGTGAGCCCGGGCGACGAGAACGACGCGAAGAGCATCGCCACCCCCGCCACGATCGCCACCTCGGACAGCGTCAGCAAGGCGCCCGCCGTCACGAGCTGCCGGTCCTCCGCCGCCGGCCCCGCCTCGAGCCACATCGCCAGCGCGAATGCCAGGGCCCACGGCACGAACACGAACACGCGCGAATGGCGCGCCCGCACGAGCAACGCCGCGAGCATCGCGCCCATGAGCACCACCGCCGCGCCCACGCGCCATGGGAGCTGCCCCCCCTCCAGCCCCAGCGTCGCGAACACCGACCCGGCGTCGACCCCCACGAACACGAGCACCGTGAGCAACATCCCCAGGTACTTGCCGACGACGTACTCCCAGCGCCGGATGGGCCGCGACAGGATCGGGAACACCGTCTTCAGCTGCAGCTCGCGGTGAAGCGACGTCGACCCCAGCACGATGGCCACGACCACGCCGAAGAGCGACATCGACGCCGCCCCGAGGTCCGCCACGACGCGCACCTCGTTGTGCAGCGACATCGCCGCGACCACCACCGAGTAGGCGTTCCACGCGATGGCGAGCACCAGCATCGCCACGATGAGCCGCGCACGCGCCGCCTCGCGGTAGGTGTTGAGCGCGATGGTCAGGATGCGGCTACCCATGCGCGCTCTCTTCTACCATTCGTGGATGCCCGGCCGCATCTTAGCCGTGCCCTCGCCGCGGTCGCCCCGCAGCAGCTCAGCGGATGCGGTCGCGCCAGAGGATGTCGGGTGCGTCCACGAAGCCGTTGAGGCCGTAGAAGGGGTGGAGCTCGGCACGCGCGTGGAGGACCCAGCGAATCGCGCTGCCACCCTCGCGCTCGACCATGCGACGCACCACCTCGCGGCCAATGCCGCGACCGCGGTAGTCGGGAAGGACGCACACCGTCGAGATGTACGCGTTGCTAACGCCGTCGGAGAGGGCACGGGCGAAGGCGACGAGCCGGTCGCCTTCGTGGGCGGTGCTCACGTAGAAGGAGCGCGACACGAGCAGCGCGAGCTTCGACCGGTCGGCCGCGCGATGGGGCCACCCCGCGGTGACGAAGAGGTGAGCGAGCTGCTCGAGGTCGATGTCGTGGCCATCGCGGTACGCGATGGTCATCGAGACGCTCGGCGCCCTCGGGCCGTGCGCTCGGTCATCACGTCCTTCACACGCTCGGGGACCGTGAGCGCCATCTGCTGCACCTTGCTCTCGAACATGTCGCGCAGCATGCCGTTGCCCATGTCGACGAGGATGGCCCACGTGACGAGGGTGCGGCCGTCGGGCATCGGTTGCGCGCGGATGTAGCCCCACGCGTCGTCGATGTCGTGCGGGCGCGTGCGGTCGAGCCAGAAGCGCACCTCGTTGCCCTCGCGATGCAGGCGCATCGTGTAGCCGACGCTCATGAAGAGCGAGCCGTGCGTGATCTCGGCGAGCACGTCGCCGCCGTCGGTGCCGACGCGGCGCGCGTCGCGCGTGCGCGGCAGGATGCGCCGCCACGCCGACACGTCGTCCACGAGCGCCGCCAGCTCCGCAGGCGTCGCGTCCACGACGGCGTACGAGACGCCGCCGACGTAGTGGAGCCGGCCGCGATCGAGCTGCTGCGTGCGCGTCACGACCTCGCCGCGAGCCAGGCGCGTGCTCTCGTCGGACGTGAGCCCGTCGGCGCGCGCGCCGCTCGACACGAGCGTCGCTGCGCACACCGCCGCTGCGAATGCCAGAGCTCTCCCGACCCTCACGGTGCTCCGAAGCGTATGGCTATCGGGGAGGAGCGCAAGATGAACCGCTGGAAGCGGCGTCGTGCAGTTAGGGCGGCGCCGTGCCAGTCCACCACGTGCCGGCGAAGTGCGTGCCTTTCCACGCGCTTTTCCAAGCGGCCTGCTCGTTCGGATTCGCACCGGCGGTGACGATGTCGTCTGCGGGCGCGTCGTCGCTCCAGTTGGTCCAGAGGAAGAGCCCCGCGGGCAGTGAGTTCATCCACGCGATCGACGCCGCGGTCCAGGTGCCGTCGTCGAGTCCGGCGCCGCTGCCCTCGCCGCCACTCTTGGACGCGCCCGCGCCGTACTCGGAGAGGGCGATCTTTACGCCGTTCTTCTGCGCGAAGATGACCATCCAATCGAGGTCGATGGTGACGCCGCTCTGGGCGAGCGCCCACGTCGAGGTCTTGCCCCCGTTGTTGTACTGGCTGATGTTCGCTTGATAAAAGTCCATCGACACGACGTCGACGCCGCCGGGGTTGGTGTTCGCGTCGTATGCGCCGGGCCAGTAGGGAGTTGGGTCGGGCTGCCCCCACGCGATGCACCACTGAATGAGAGCCTTCGGGTTGTGCTTGCGGATCATCGCCGCGGCGCGCTTGAACGCGGCGACGTAGTTCGCGTACGTCGCGTTCGTCCCGACGCCGTTGGACCACTGGTACCAGTTGCCATTGAACTCCCAGCCGATGCGCGCCGAGAGCAGCGGGTTAGGCCATGCGGCGAGCGCCTGCGACATCGCCTCGTAGGTCGTGTCGTACGCGCCGGCCGCAGCCTGCGCCATGTCGTTCAGGTTGTTCGCCTCGCCGAAGATGCTGATCAGCGGGAAGGACACTTCGAGCAGTGGGTGCGCGCCCGACACGGTCATGTACGGCGTGCCGGAGCCGATGTAGCTCGTCGTCGTGATCGTCGTGCCGGCGACGTCGAGCGGGCGATCGAGCCATCCCTCGACGGTCGCGGGACCCTTGGGCACGCCGTTCGTCTTGATTCCGACCATGTACGGCAGGCCGCCCTCGGGGATGCCGCCGTCGTGTCCCGAGTCGACGCCGCCGGCGGTGCCGTCCTTCGGCGCATCGCTCGTGGCGTCGGGCGCGCCGCCTCCGCTCTCGGCCGTCGCGTCCTCCGTGCCGGGGGCATCCGCCGACGCATCCCCGAGCCCGTCGTCGCCCGGCGAGGGCGCCGTCGGGGACGACGACGAGGAGCACGCGAGCGTCGTCGCGGCGAGCATCACGAGCAGCCGCCTCATGCGGCGAAGCCTACCGCACGACGACCAGCTTGACCTTCGGACCGATCGTCACTTCCACGTCCCCGCTCGCCTCGTGCAAGTCTCCGTCGATCATGTAACGCATGTGCCCATCGGCGCTGCGCACCACGGCGCGCTTCAGGATCGCGTCGAACGTCTTGCCCGGGCGCATCGGCTCACCGCGGTGGATGCGCGGCATGTCCTTCACGAAGGACCACGGCGTCGTGTGAATGCCGAGCAGGTGGAAGCGGCCCGGCAGCTCGTCGTACCGGTGGAACGGTTTGAAGTTGAGCCCGATGTGCGCGATGGTCCCGGCGGCCACGGCGAGGTAGTCGCGCTCCTCCCAAGACGTGCCGTCGCCCAGCTTCACCGAGCCGCGGAACGGCTTGGCCATGCGCCGGATCGTCTGCCCGCCGATCATCGCGCTGCCGACGCCGCGCGCGAGCACCTTGGCGGCGACGAGCGGCGTGGGGTCTCCGCCGGCGTAGTACTCGGCGAGGAAGCCGTGCACGACACCGGTGCCGAAGAGGAAGCCGTAGTGCGCCTTGGTCCCGTCGGTCGGCGCGATGCGCATGACGTGCCGCTCGACGTTCTCGAGCGGCATGTTCAGCTGCTGCGCGTAGTCACGGATGAGGCGACCGAGCAGGCCCTCGGGGCGGCCGTGCCGCACGCCGACCGAGTTGGCCACGGTGTTCATCGTGCCGCCGCGCAGGAGCGCCACCTGCGGCATCGTGTGGCCCGCGTAGACGTCGAGGAACCCGGTGAGCGTGACGTGGTTGGTGCCGTCGCCGCCGCTGATCGCGAGCACGTCGATGTCGGCGTGCCGGAAGTCCTCGGCGATGCGATAGAGCTCGTCGATGCTGTTGGCCTGGCGCACGACGCCGACGTCGCCGAGGCGGCGGGCCAGCCGGTCGGCAGCGCGGGGATCGCGCAGGTTGCGCCTGCTGCGGGGGTTGAGGACGACGCCGATGCCGGGCACTTCTGAGGGAAGTTATGGACGCCTGAGGCGCGCCGGTCAATCCTGCCGCTGCGCGTAGGCCCGTTCGCGCTTATGTTCCCGGCATGGAGCCCAAGGTCCAGGTGCAGGCGGCGAAGGAGACGGCGCTCGCGGTACAGCACGCGGATCTCGCGGTCCTCGTGGTGTCCGGGAAGGACCGGATCACGTGGCTCAACGGGCTGCTGACGTGCGATCTCGCGAAGCGCGCGCCGGGCAGCGCCATGTACGGGCTCGTCGTCGAGCGCAAGGGGCACGTGCTCGCGGACGTGAACGTCGTGGTGGATGAGCCGGGCGAGCGCGCCTTCCTGGTGGTGCCCGTCTTCACCGTGGAGTCGCTGCGCGCGCATCTGGAGCACTACCTCGTGATGGAGGACGCCGAGGTCACGCCGGCCACCGGATACGAGGTGTGGTGGGTGCACGGCCCGCGCTCCGGCGAGGCGCTCGATGCGGCGCGCGCCGCGCGCGGGGTCGGCGGCACGCTGGACCGCACGGGCCTGGGCGGAGCGATGGTCCTGGCGGCGCCGGACGTGACGCGCGAGGTGGGCGCGGCGATCGCCGGCGTGGCGACCGTGGGTGACGACGCCGGGTGGGAAGCGCTGCGGCTCGAACGAGGCGTGCCGCGCTTCGGCGTCGACTTCGACGACAAGACGTACCCGCAGGAGGCGCAGCTCGAGAAGGTCGCGGTGAGCTTCGACAAGGGCTGCTACCTCGGACAGGAAGTCGTGTGCATGCTCGAGATGCGCGGGCACGTGAAGCGCAAGCTCGTGCCGGTCGTGCTCGACGACGGGGCGCCGCCTCCGCGCGGGGCGCCGGTGACCGACGAGGCGGGCGCGCCGATAGGCGAGGTGACGAGCGCCGGCACGTCGCCCACACTGGGCAAGCCGGTGGTGATGGTCATGGTGAAGCGCGCCTTCGCCGAGGCCGGCAAGCGGCTCGTCGTGGGGGGCGCCAGCGGAGAAGTGGTCGAGCGGCCCACGTGAGGGTATGACCGCCTCGTGAAGGCGGTTCGATCCGCAGCATTGCTCGCGTTGCTGGCGGCCATGTCGCTAGGCGCGACGGGGTGCGTGCTCAAGAAGGAATACGACAAGGTCGTCGCCGACGCCGCGCAGGCAAAGACGCAGGCGGACACCGACCACAAGGCGGACCAGGCGCGCATCGCCGACCTGCAGCAGCAGCTCACGCAGCTGCAGGGGGAGCTGCAGGACGCCGACACGCGCCTCAACGACCTGACGACCTCGTCGCACAACATGCAGGCGCAGCTCGACGAGGCGACGGCCATCAACCAGCAGCTGCGCGGGGAGCTCGAGCGGCTGGGGAAGGACGCCGACAAGCTGCTCGCCGAGCGAGGGACGCTGGCGAAGGCGCTCGACGACGCCAAGAACCGCCTCGAGGAGCTGCGCAAGGCGCAGGCGGCTGCGGAGGTGCGCACGCAGCTCTTTCACGACCTGGCGTACCGCTTCAAGCCGCTCATCGACGCCGGGCAGCTGCGCATCGACAACCGCCGCGGCGAGCTCGTGGTGAACGTGAGCGGCGACCTGCTCTTCGAGCCGGGGCACGCCGAGATACGGGCCGTGGGCAAGGGCGTGCTCATGGAGCTCGCGCACACGCTCCAGCAGCTCCCCCCGCCGTCGGCGGGGCAGGGGCCGCGGCGCTTCCTCGTTTCTTCCCACGTGGACGACGCGCCGCTCAAGAGCAAGCACTACAAGAGCACGTGGGAGCTGACGGCGGCCCGTGCCGCGGCGGCCGTCGAGTATCTGGTGTCGCTCGGGATCCCGGGTCAGTCGCTCACGGCGGCGGGGGCCGGCTCGTTCGACCCCATCGTGCCGAACGATTCGACCGACGACCGCGCGAAGAACCGGCGCCTCGAGATCGCGCTGCTGCCGTCGCCGCCGCCGTCCGCTGCGACTGCGGCGCCTCCCAATGCGCCGGCGAATCCCGCTTCACCCACGCCGTCCGCGTCCGCGCCGGTCACGCCGGCTGCCGCGACGAAGAAGTGAGCCTCACTTCACGGGCGGCAGCGGCTCCCAGCGCAGCGACTCGCCGACCTCGCTCGAGATCTTCTTGGCGAGCCACGGCCGCTGGATGGGCATGACGAACAGGCCGGCCCCGGCGTTCGTGCCGCGCTTGCCGGTGGAGAAGAAGGACACGAGGCGCCCGTCCGGGCTGCACGCGGCGTAGGTGTTGGCGCCCTCGTGCTGCGTGAGGCGGCGCACGTTGCCGCCGCTCGTGTCGGTCGCGATGATGTCGGCCCCGGCGCCGACGCCCACCGTGAAGATGATGAGCAGGCCCTCGGGCGTGTCGCAGAAGACGGGGGCGCTCGCCATGAAGCCGGCCGGCGAGACGGCCTTTCCGTCGACGTACACGCGCTGCACGGGCGAGCCCGCGATGTAGGCCACCTTGCCCAGGGGCCCGAACACCGGGTGATTCGCGAAGGGCGGCGTCTGCATCGGCGCGAGGCGCGCGTTGTCGCCGACCCAGAGGGAGCTCTTGCCCTCGTCCATCGCGGTCACCGCCATGCGCTTGCGGTCGGCGCTGAAGGCGAGGCCCATGATCGAGCCGGGGATGTTCATCGGCACCGGCGTCGCGTCGGGGCCGAAGACGAGCTTGAACGGCTCGTAGTCCGTCGAGAGCGCGTAGTACACGTTGTTGCCCGGCCCGAACGCCGGCGACAGCGCCGTCGCGTCGATGGGCCCGATCGCGCGCAGGTTGAACCCGTCCGAGTCGATGGTGAAGACGCGCCGCCAGCGCCCCACCTTCTCGGCGTACGCCATCTCGCTCGCGAATCCGCCGGGCCGCCCCGTGAGCGCGCCGAGGATCAGGTCCACGAGCCGGTGCGACGCCGCGCGCACCTCGGCCGTCGCCGTCGGCACGACGCCGCGGTAGGCCGGCTTGGGCGCGGGCGGCGCATCTCCGGGCGTCGCTCCTGCGGCCGCCTGCGGTGTCGGGGCGGCCTTCGTGGGCGTGAGGTACGCCTCGCCCACGAGCTCCGTCTTGGCCGAGTCCTTCGGCGCGGGCTGCGCGAAGACGCGGAGGACATACTCGGCGCCCTCGCCGCGGAAGGCAGCCAGATCGAGCGGCGAATCGTGCTTGAAGGGCCCCGGCGGCGCCTTGTCGTCGCTCAGCACCTCGAACTGCCCGCTGAGCTCCATGTCGTGCCGCACGACGAGGTTCACGACGCTGTCCGCGGGCCCCGTCGTCGTGATGGGCACGACGGCCATCTTGGGCAGCGGAGGCAACCCCGCGGCCGACCCGTTCACCTCGACCGTCCCGAGCACGCTCTCGTCCGGCTGGTCCGGCGCCGCCGGCTGATCGGCGCGCGAGACGCGAGGGACGAGGAGGAGAAACAGGAGGATCAGAAGATCAAAAGGGGTCTTTCCGAACCAACCTTCTGATCTTCTGATCTTCCTGTTTCTCATTCGCATGCTTTCTGGATCGTGCAGCTGAACCCGACCGGCAAGGACTGGCCGAGCATATCCGGGTACATCGGGGGCGGGGCAGGAAGCTCGGCGCCACTGCCCTGGATCTTCGCGAGCGTCGCCTGCACCTCGGCGTCGAAGGTGGGGTCGCCGCTCGGCCGCGTGACCGAGAAGCCGCCGACGCGGCGGTCGCCCGTGATGCTCACCGTGGTCGACGCGTGCAGCTTCTTGAGCTGGTCGAAGGGGATCTTGCCGCGGATGTTGAACCGCGCGGCGAACCAGGACATGAGCTGCGCGCGGTACATGTCCGCGGCGCGCGCCTTGAGCGGGTCGGTCTCGGTGCCGTTCTCGGCGCCCTGCTCGGAGCCCTGCGTCGACGCTGCGGTCGCCACCGCGCTGGAGTCCGCCGGCGCCGTGACGTTCGGCTGCGTGGGCGACGCGCTGCTGCTCGTCACGGGCGAGACCGATGCATCCGGCACGTGCGTCGTCGGGATGGCCTGGGGCGTCTTGTCGGCCTGCGGGGAGGGCAGGGCCGCCGGCTCCTGCTTGGCCGCAACGG
>Ga0335069_10015918_pt1 | contig 10502 bp, 11 predicted proteins | sample Lox_Sample_11_FD_206714 | JGI IMG/M metagenome (GOLD analysis project Ga0335069, IMG submission 206714) | Soil microbial communities from Loxahatchee National Wildlife Refuge, Florida, United States - Lox_Sample_1.1 | ecosystem: Environmental > Terrestrial > Soil > Wetlands | place: USA...
GGTCAGCCTCGGAGGAAGGGTCCCAAGCTTATCTCGCACGAGTTTGTCGAATTTTTCGCGCGCGCTCGTAGATTCATGCGCGATTCCGTTACGAATAGTTGCGGCCTGCTCTAATACGTTTTGACTTCCCCTCAGAACTGGTGCAAACGGCTGACCTCCACGGAAGAACCTTTCGGCTCTTGTTGCGACTTCCGCGGGTGTCCAACGCGCATAGGGCCGACTCTCCGGGATTACCCATTCCATAGCGGCGCTCACGCTTGGGGGAAACGCGTAGCGGTGGGGCGCACGGCCGTGCGGTGCGGTCTGCCCTGATAGATAAAGCACAAACGATCTTTCAAGGAAGACTTCCCAAGCCAGAAAAACTCGTAAGAACGCGAGTTCCGTCAGGGAGTCACGTCTTTTCACTGAAATGAATGGACGTTTCCCCGTCGCACCAGGCAACGACCAGTCGTAGGCATCCTTTGCAAGTCGCTGGGATTCAGACAATGCTCGAGAAAAATCGATGCGCACCGTTCCTAGTTTTCGGGGAACCACGCTGTCAATCCTGTAGGGCCTTAGCAAATTGGTGACAAATGAATTCCGTTAGGATTTCCCTCTTGTCCGCGTGGACCCAATGCACACTGTAGGCGTTATAAAATTTTCGTTCCTCGCTCGAGAGCTTTATCTCTTCGTGCCGCGCTTCTGCCTGCTCGATCTGTTCAACGCGTCCGCTTATAGACTCCAGAGCTAGCCTTAACTTCGGGTAGTCGCCAATTTTGATCGACGCTTTTACTCCCCGGAACCCTGGTAAGCCGAATTTCTGGTGATAAACGGCGCAAAAGAGCGGGTAAAAAAGTCTCGTAGATGAAAATTCTAACTGTGGCAGCTCAGCGCCAAGAATCTCTCCGATCACGTCCATCGTATCGCGAAAGCGCTTTTCATGAACTTTCCGATTGGGAAACTGATCGTCGTAGTGTTTATAACAGTTATCGATAACGCTTTTGGTTTTTTCGTGAATGCCTTCTTGTATCGCCAACAGGAGCTCTGAAATAAATTCCGCTTCGGCCATCCGCAGGATCGCCTTGGCAGTAAATACTCTGTTGTTTTCAAAAAAAGTGACAAATTCCTTCGATAACGTGTAGACGCAAGACTTGAACTCGCCGAACCATTTGGCATTTCGTAATTCTTGATCTTTAAGCTTTTCCGAATACGTGTTGATCCGCGCAAATACGTCGTACACTTCGTTGTCCGGCATATCTTGAAGCAGATCGACGACGAACTCGTATTTAAGAATGTCCCGCTTCGTATCCGCATCAAGCGCACTAAAGCGCTTGCCACCGAACGTTTCGTGGTGAGCTCGACTGATTTTGAACGCATCTTTGATAAACTCCAGAACCGTGCGCAGCCTCTGCTGCCCGTCGACTATTTCGCGTGTGGTGCGACGAGTCTTCGGGTCGACGTCTTGGCGCATATAGATTTTGGGGATAGGCTTTCCCCTGACTATCGTGTCGATCAGATAAGAGCGCGCCTTGTCGCTCCAGACATCTCGACGCTGAAATTTCGGCGCTAGCACGAGTTCCCCTCTATCGTACCACTCTTCGAAGTCGCGAACGCTGTAGTTTCTAGTGTTGAAGAGCTGCTGCATGGCTCATCCTTAGTGGGATTATTCTTGTTAGGTAACGGAGCCGAACCTCGTCCCGTTGCGAAACACTAAAACAGTTTCGGACGTGCTACCGCGTATCCCGCGCCGAACCCTTCGCGCATTTGGAATAGTTTCGGTATAATCACAGATGAGTGAAAATCCGCCGACCTCAGTTTCTGCTATATGTGTTACTAACTGGGGCAAATCGTCTTTGTCCACGCGGCTACAAGCGTTCCCGATTACTAGAACACAATGACCAGATGCTCTAAGCACAGTTTTCCAAGTTGTGAAGCACCGCCGCATCAGTCTGAGAAACGCCGCAGCATTAGGAGAAATGGTGTTGTCTAGAGATTTCCAGTTATTGACACCCAGAAACCAAAGTCTCAGTCGATTGTCTCTTGCGTAGTCTAGTTGCCGCATGTAGGGCGGGCTGGTGACAATAGCGTCAACCTTTTGCGAAGGCACGAGCGTTTCGGCCCGTTTGCTAAAACACGCCCGACTCACACGAAAATTCAGTTCCGGGACGCGCTCGAGCGCACGGCGAACCTTTGCCTCCAAACGGTCGCGCACAGAACGATATTCGTAAAGATCCGGGAACTGTGCGCGCGGAAATTTCTTAACGCGAAGATACGGAACAGTATGACTGCTAGGTAGCGACAGGAACCCGGGCCGCTGATGATGCAAAATGCCCATTAGACATGCAAGCAAGAATAGTCGGCGTTTCTTCTTAAGTACAACGGCCAAAGACGCCGCCTCCCGCAGATTATCTGGATCAAAAAACGACCGCACCCAAATGGGGATTCTCCTTAGATCCTGACACTCATGCAGAGCGCTTGCCTCCGAAGATAGAACTTCGATGTCTCCGAGGGCATCAGCGGTCGACCTGTAAGGAAAGAGCTTCGCGCTCGTCAACAGGTTCGCGTAAGGGCTGAAATCATTCGCGACTACACGTCGCCCCGCCAGCCATGCTTCGAGGGCAACGGTACCCGAACCTGAGAACGGGTCATATACCAAGTCGCCCTTCTTCGTAAACTGCGAGACGAGCGACGAGGCCATACTCGACTTTATCTTTCCAATGTATGGCGAAAGCTGATGGAGCGTGCTCTCACTTTTTAGAGCGCTCCCTGCCCAGTCGCATATTAGGGCGCGTCGAGTGTCGCGTTCCATCGGACAATATTGAGATTATTGCTGACGTTTCGCCAGCGCGTTGTTGAGCGACGCGCGCATCGACTGCGCAACTTCGGATGCCGCCGCTCCGACGCTGCGACCCCGCAGGTTCTTGTAGGCGTACATCACGCTGCGGCTCGAGCTCACGATGACTCCGGTTCCGTCGACCCGCGCGGCTGCGACGGCGTCGCTGTCCGATCCTCCCTGCGTGCCGTAGCCGGGAACCAGTATCGTGGCGTTCGGCATCAGCTCGCGCGCCCGTCGCGCATGTTCGGGATAGGTCGCGCCGACAACCGCACCAACCGGGCTTAGTCCGTTCTCGCCTATATAGTCGCTGCCCCATCCGTGGACGCGCCGCGCGACGCGCTGCCACACTGCGCGCCCCGACACGTCGAGATCCTGAAATTCGCCCGACGATGGATTCGACGTTTTGACGAGCACGAAGACTCCGCGACCGGCCGTCACACGCATCACGAAGGGCGCCATCGCGTCGCTTCCGAGATAGGGATTCACCGTCGCAGCGTCGCATCCGAAATCGCCGTCGCCGAGGATCGCTTCCGCGTATGCCGCCGATGTCGATCCGATATCGCCGCGCTTGGCGTCTCCTATCACGAGCAGTCCGCGATGGCGTCCGTAGCGGATAACGTCGCGCAGCGCGCGCATCCCGTCGAATCCGCGCGCTTCGAAAAACGCAAACTGCGGCTTGATTGCAACAGCGATCGGCGCACACGCCTCGATTACGGCGCAGCAGAAGCTCGTCAGCGTATAGCCGGGCGGGATGCCGGGAGCATCGGACGCGTCGAGTTGCGGATCGATGCCCGCGACAACGATGCTGCGCTTGGCGCGCGACGCTTCGAGAAGGCGGTCGGCGAAATTCATCGCGGATCATGATCTCATCGCGTCGTTGCCTTTCCAAGCATCGATGCTCATCCTTTTACGACGTTGCTCCCGCTTGCTAGTCACCCTATGGAAGAGGGCAATCGATGTCGCGAATAACAATTGTGACCACGCTGAGATTCTTCGCCGCGATCGCGCCCGCGATCCTGCTGGTCGTCAGCCCCGTGCTGACCCTCGCCATCATATGGCTGGGAAGCGCACCCGCTGCGATCCGCGACGTGCAGGTCGCTGCGCTCGAGCACGCGCAGGCGCTCGATACCGCGCTTTACAAAATGGAATGGGGGCGAACGCAGCCGGACAGCTCGCAAATCGTGCTCGACCAGGAGCGCCGCTTCGCCGATATGCTCGACTCTGCCGCGCGAGTGGCGATATCGCAGGAGCAGCGCGATCGCATCGCCGCAATCGCGAGCGCGTCCAAACCGACCCTCGATGCGCTCCGGCAGGCAAATCCCCGCGACGATTCGCTGGATCCAAAAATGCGCGAGCTTCACACGATGGTCACTGAATTGATCACCGCCGACGACACGGCGCTGATGCAGGCGTCCGACGACGTGCGCGCGCAGGCGCATACGTTTGCGATCGTGGCGATCGCCTCCGGCATCGTCGTTCCGCTCGCGTGTTATGCGGCATTCTGGTGGCTGGGGGGAAAACTTCGACGCGAGTTGCATCTGATGCGCCAAGCTTTGGAGCGTTTTTCCGAACACAGGCCTGCAACGGAACCCGAGGCCGACATCGTCGCGATCGATTTGTCGCTGACCAATCTGGGATTTCCGAAACCTAATCCGATGCTTGCGGACGAATAGGAGAAATCATGGCAATCAATTCGATCGCGCGGGTAATCGTAACGGTAACCAACCTGGAAGCGTCGCGCAGTCGATGGGCGCAGGCGGGCTTCGCGGTATCGGAGCCGTGCGAGGCGGGCGCGATGCGGATCGCAACGATTGGCGCAGGAGCTGTTGCGATCGACCTGTGCATGGCTGCGAGCACTACGCAGAGCGGCCCGTTGGCGACGGCGACCGCGCGCGGTGGTGGCGCGATCGGATGGCTCTGGGGCGTCGATCGAGCTGATGCCGCGAATCCTGGCGACAACACGATCGAACTTCCCGATTCTTCGGGTGCGTCCACGAGCGTTCATCTCGATGAAATGCTCGAAGGCGCCTTCGTCGGTGCGACTGCGTCGTCAGACAGCCTTGAGCAGCGACGCGACGCGCTCCGCGATCGATGCGGCGCGAACCCGAACACGGTTTCGTACCTGGAACACATCGTCGTGATGACACCGTCGCTTGAAAGCGCGATCTCGCGCGTCGAGGCGATCGGGGTCCCCTGCAAGCGCATTCGAGAAGCAGGGCGCGGCATGCGTCAGGCGTTCTTCAAGCTGGAGCAAACGGTGATCGAAGTTGTTGCGCCGTCGCCGAATCGTCCCGGCATCTGGGGGCTTGCGTTCATGTGCGAGGACATTCGCCGCGCGGTCGAAGTCGCATGTACCGCAGGGCTTCAGGCGACGGAACCCAAAGCCGCGATTCAGGGTGGGATGATCGCGCGAATCGTCGACCCGATCGACAATCTCGCAATCGCGTTCATGCAGGCAGCACAGTAAAGGCATCGACGTGGAGCGCGCTTGAGCAGTATCGACCCCGTTGAGGCGCCGGACGCCGCGAGCAATCGAGCGTTGCGCGACCTTGCGATCCTTTTCATACGGCTGGGCGCGACGGCCTTCGGAGGACCGGCGGCTCATATCGCGATGATGGAAGACGAGGTCGTGCGCCGCCGCGGATGGCTCGATCGCGCGACCTTCCTCGATTTTCTCGGCGCAACCAATCTGATTCCCGGACCGAACTCGACCGAGATGGCGATTCACATCGGCCATCGCCGCGCGGGATGGAAAGGCCTCATCGTCGCCGGCGCGTGCTTTATCGTGCCCGCGATGCTGATCACGCTCGTGGTCAGCTATCTCTATGTGCGATACGGCGCGATGCCATCGGCGCAGGGAATCCTGTACGGCGTCAAGCCGGTGATTATTGCGGTTGTGGTGCAGGCGCTATGGCGGCTGGGACGCGCCGCGGTCCGTGATCGATTTCTTGCAGTGTTGGCGATCGTCTCGACGATCGCCAGCGCCGTTGGCGTCAACGAACTTGTCGTGCTGTTTGCGGCGGGAGCGATTGCAGCGGCATCTGTATACGTTCGCGAGCGCGGGTCAGGAGCTATCGGCGCGTTCGCGGCACGAGGCTCGCTGCTATTCGCGATAAGTTCGACGGCCGGCGCTGCGGTCCCGTTCAGCCTTTCGGTGATGTTCCTGTTTTTCCTTAAGGTCGGCTCCGTGCTCTTCGGAAGCGGTTATGTTCTGCTCGCATTTCTGCAGGCCGACCTCGTCGACAGATTGCACTGGCTGACTCAATCGCAATTGCTCGATGCGATAGCCGTGGGACAGATAACGCCGGGGCCTGTGTTCTGCACAGCGACGTTCATTGGATATCTTCTCGGCGGCGTCAGCGGCGCGATCATCGCGACGGCCGGAATCTTTCTGCCCGCGTTCATCTTTGTCGCGATGAGCGCCGCGATTATCCCGCGCCTTCGCCGGTCTCGCACCGCGGGCGGATTCCTCGACGGCGTCAACGTGGGATCGCTGGCGTTGATGTCGGTCGTGACCTGGGAGCTCGGACGCTCTGCTCTCATCGACGCGCCGACGATTCTTCTAGGCATCGCCTCAGCGGTTACCTTGCTCGCAGGCGGAATTAACTCGATTTGGCTCGTTCTCGCCGGCGCCGTTTTGGGACTCGCTTTGACCCGCTGACCTTGCGAGAACTTGCCGCCTGGCGCGAACGAGCGCTGGAACCTCCCGGCGCATCTGGAGTGACGACTTCCAGGCTCCTCCACAGATACCAGGATACCGCCGTGCGATGCGGGCTCCATTTCTCGCCGAGCGTGCGCAATTCCTTCGGCGTCGGACGCCGCGCCATCCCGTAGGCCTTCATGACGGCGTTGCGAACGCCGAGATCGCCGACCGGGAGCACGTCGGGACGTCCCAGGTTGAACATCAGGAACATCTCCGCGGTCCATCGTCCGATCCCGCGAATCTGGGTCAGCTCTTCGATAATCGCTTCGTCCGCCATCCGCGCAAAGCGATGGAAATTTATCCGCCCGTCGGCCGCGCGCGCGGCGAGATCGCGGATGTATTCGATTTTGCGCTGCGACAGTCCGACCGAGCGCAACTCAGGAATCGACCGCGCGAGCACTTCCTCGGGCAGCGGAAAGCGCTTGTCGGCGAATAGCCCGACGAATCGATTGTAGATCGCAAGCGCGGCCGCGCCCGCAAGCTGCTGAAAGATGATCGCGCGCACGAGCGCCTGAAATCTCTCGGGGCGCTTTCTGAGAACGTACGGTCCGACACGCTCAATTATTTCGGCGATAGTCGGATCGGCGCTGCTGAAATGTTTGCGCAGCACATGATGATGGGCGGCAGCTGTTTTCCGTTGCGGCATTTTTCGCAATGGGCAAACTGTTTCACGCCTGATAAGACTCTGCAATCGCGAATTTGCGCATGAGCGGCGGTAGAGATGAGCGACGATGATCGCATCCTGATGTGTCCGGAAAACGTCCGGGAGGGCATCGAACTCGGGCCGATATTCTGCGTGATAACCGCGGAGCAGGTCGAAGCGTTTGCACGTGCGACGGGAGCGGACAATCCTCTTTACACAGCGCAATCGCCCGCCGGCGTGCAGATCGCGCCGCCCACGATGCGGCTGCTCGATTACGCGCTCCTCATCTCAAAACATTTTCGCGGCGGATCGGGCGGCGTCCACGCCAAACATCGCAACCAGTTCTTCGCACCGATGCGCGTCGGACAGTCCGTTCGGACTGACGGACGCATCACGAAGACGTGGCGCAAGCGCGGCAAGTTCTACTTCGAACTGGAATACGAGTCGCGCGATGTCGAAAGCGACGAACTCCTGATGCGCCAGGCGATCACGGCTGTGCTCCTCGTCGAGGGGCGGATGCAATGAGCGTTGCGACTTTCGAATCGGGCCGCGAATTTGAGTCGCGTTCATATCTTCTCGATGCGGCAGCAGCGCACGCTTACGGCGCCGCGGTGGAACATCCTGCGCGCCGCACGGTTCAGCCCAACATTCACGACGACAACGCGGCCGCGAAGCGCGCGGGGTTTCCCGCGCCGATAGCCGCCGGCGAACATACGTATGCGCTTGCGGCGAATTTCATGGTGAATCTGTTCGGAATCGACTTTCTGCGCGGCGGTAGCCTGGAAGCATCGATGATCAAGCCGGTGTTCTTCGGCGATCGGCTTGTGGTTCACGCTCGCGTGACCGATTCGGACAGCAGCGGAGTTGCAATGGAAATGTGGGTCGAAAACGACCGCCACGTGCGCGTGCTCGTCGGCAGCGCGCGTCTGGCGAGGAATCCGCGATGAGCGCCGAGCTTCATCCGGTTCCAAGTAGTGAAGAACAGGCGCCGCAGACGGAAACCGCCACACCGCTGTGGCGCAAGGCGATTCCCTATGTCGGCACGCTCGCGATCTTCGCGCTCATCTTCTGGCGTATCCCGATCCGTCAGGTACTCATCGCGCTCGGCAATGTACCGATTCTGTCATTCGTCGGCGTCTTCCTGCCGTTTTCGATCTTCTATTGGCTGGTCGATTCCTACTGTCTCACGTGGGTGACTCGGCGCTTCAACGCGCCGCTGGCGTATACCGACATAATTCCGATTCGTGCCAGCATGTACTTACTATCTTTAATCAATACCAACCTGGGGCAGGGCGGCGTCGCTTACTATATTCATCGCAAAGCGCGGATCCCGTTTCTCGAAGTACTCAGTTCCATTCTCTTCATCGCGCTTCTCGAAGTATATCAATTGTTCCTGTTCTCGACGCTGGGTGTGATTTTCTATAACCCCGCGGGCGGAGCGCAGATCGAAATCGTAAGGATATTGCGCGTCGCATACATTGTCGCATGGGCTGCGCTGTTCGGTTTCATGACCTTCTTTGCTGCGGCGCGCGGCAGAGAAAGCATCCGCTTTGGGATAGTCAATTCGCGCGTTGGCGCGATCGCCGGGACCTTTATGGCGGCGCGCCCGATCGACTATTTTGTGGTGCTTGCCATCAAAGCGCCAAGCTTTCTCGGCTCGGTGGTCGCGCAATATTTTGCGCTGTCGCTGTTTGGGATCGCTATCCCGTTCGTTAAGCTGATCCTGTTTCTGCCGCTGGTGTTTCTAGCGGCGGCCCTACCGATCGCGGTGGCGCATCTGGGGACGAGTCAGGCTGCCTGGGTGCTGTTCTTTTCAGGCAACGCGCCCGAGCCCGCGATTCTCGCCTACAGCCTCGCAGCGCATTTCACGTTCATGTTCTGCAACGGCCTCATCGGCCTCTTCTTCCTGCCGCGCGCCTCGCGAGAGCTGACGGCGATTCGCAGCTGAACGTCGGGTCCGGCCGGGGTCGTTTCTGGTGACGTTGACTCCCAGCTATCGGCGCTCTAGTGTGAAAAGTTGCGCCAGGGAGTTTTATCTATGTACATCTACGCGGATGAAACCGGCAACACGGGAAAGGACATCTTCTCGCCACCAGCGTTGTACGGAGAAGGCGCGATATTCGCTGTCGAGGACATCGAACCTATCGTTGGCCCAATACTCGTGGACCTCATGCGGGACATGGGCGTTTCGCGTATACACGCAAACGAACTCCAGCCTTGGAAAGCTGCGGAGATCGCGACAAGTCTGTTAGACGCACTGGACGCGTCCGCAGTTTGGGACTTCCATTTGACCCTTATTGAAAAGGAGTACTTGGCGACAACGAAATTCGTCGACACCGTTTTCGATTCCGGGGAAAACCGCGGCGCTAGATGGCTCTGGTACAACGTTGCGTATTTCCGCCACGTACTCTGTCTTCTTATCGACAAGATGCTCACGCCGCGCAACCGCCGGGCGTTTTGGTGGGCGTACTTGAACGATGACTACGATGGCGTCAAGGCTGCCGTGCGCAACGCGCGCACATACCTTGACCGCTTTGCAAAGGACAGGCGCCTCATAAACGTTGTCCTCGACGCATTCGATTTCGCTCTTCGATATCCAGAGGAGATCACGCTCATGGCGTCGAAACGGCGAGATTCGTACAAGGGCCATACGCCCAATATGGTGGCCTTTTCAAGCGTGATGCAGGGCGCACATGACTTTGCAGAAACGCATCACTGTATGCCAGTTGCGTTCTACCATGATCACCAGAGTGAATTTGGTAAGACAATGCACGAGTACGCTTCTCTTTTTTCGCGCTTGAGAATCGAGCAGCCGGAGGTGACACGGCCGTGGTTGCCTTCTGACGCGAAGATCACAGATTACGAACTTGGTAAGTTCAGCATGCCCTCATCCAAGGACAGCCTGCCGTTGCAGGCGGTCGATATCCTGCTATGGATTGTTCAGCGCGACGGTGATCCGACCCTCGCGACTGTCCGCGAGCGGATTTTGGACAGAATTGACCCTTTCTGCATCTCCCGGGCAATTTCGGAGATGGTTCGAATGGCAGGCCTTAAACGGTTGGCAGAGACTCCCATATCCGACGAGAAGCTCGTCAGAGGGCAGGAAATCGCGAGTGAAATGGAGGAACATTTCCAGGAAAAGAGGCGGGATTTCTTTCGGGGCTCGGGATATTCGAAGTCGCATCCTGTGTAGCAACTCGCCGGTTTGTCATCGTGGGCCTTGCGATTCTGTCTAGCGGTTGGGTTCGACCCAGACCTTTTCGTATCGCGTCGGGCGCATCGGATTGAGTACGTAGTCGTGCACCCACGGCTGCACGAGTGTGTATGTGACTGGGTAGTCG
>Ga0335069_10015919_pt1 | contig 10502 bp, 11 predicted proteins | sample Lox_Sample_11_FD_206714 | JGI IMG/M metagenome (GOLD analysis project Ga0335069, IMG submission 206714) | Soil microbial communities from Loxahatchee National Wildlife Refuge, Florida, United States - Lox_Sample_1.1 | ecosystem: Environmental > Terrestrial > Soil > Wetlands | place: USA...
CTGCCGTCGGGGTAGCCACCGCGGTGCAGCACCATCGGGAAGTGCGGCAGCGTGACGAGCGGGCGGGCCGAGGCACGCCAGTTGTCCGGGTAGGGCTCGAGCCCGGCGAACAGGGGCGGCGGGTCGCCGCCGGCGAGCGGCCCGAGACAGGCCCGGAGAGACTCGGTAACGCCGTGAGCGAAGCGTTCGTGCCAGCGCCGCTCGATCGTGCTGGCGAGCTCGTGGTAGACGCGCTGCGCGTCGAGGCCGCGGGGGGTGAGGCGGGCGACCTTGCCGCGGCTGGCGGCCGGGTCAGGCGCTTCCGCCGCCAGTCCGCCCCGGGTCAGGATGCCAAGCGCCCACCTGGCGGCCTCCTTGGAGGTGCCGGTCAGCGCCGGGAGGTCGCGCAGCCGGGTCCCGTCGGCGCCCAGCACGCGCAGCACGTTGGCGCCGACCGCCAGCGACAGCCCTGCTTCGCGCTCGTACTCGACGGCGAACGACAGCAGGACCCGGGACAGCAGGGCGGACAGGGGCAGCGCCTCCGGGCCGGCGCTGGCCGCATCGGAACTGGCCGGCCGGGGCGGGAGGCAGGCGCCTGGTCCCCGGCTGCGCAGGTCCGCGCCGAGGATCGGCAGGCAGTCGGGCAGTCCCGGATCGAGCCGGCTGACCATGCCGATGAGGGGATCGCGCAGCCCGGCGACCTGATCCGCGCCGAAACGCTCCCGCCAGCGCTGCTCGACATGACCGGCCAGCGGCCGCCAGATCTCGCGGGCCCGCAGGCCGGCGGCGGTGGCGCGCAGCACGGCGTCCGGTCCGGGGCGGCCGCTGTGAACCGTGGTCGCGGTGCCGTCGATGGTGACGTAGCCCCAGCGCCGCATGCCGTCCAGGTTGGTTCTGGTGCGGGCGCGGGCCTCGAGGTCGGCGACGGTGATGGGCTCGCCGGTGACGTACCGCATGCAGTTTTCCCACATGGCCAACGACACCAGCCAGGTCGCGTCGCCGTCGCCATGGCCGGACCTCCCGTGGCTGGTGGTGCGGTGCGGCAGGCGGTGTTCGGCCTCGTTGTCGAACTCGATCGTGAACGCGACCAGCGCCTGGGACAGCAGGGCCGACAGCGGCAGGGTGCCCTGGGGTGGCTGGGGTCGGTCTGTCGGCGCGGGGCCTGCGCTGGCCAGGAGCAGGCCGGCCGCGCGGAGGCGCTCGCGGCGGGCGGCCGCCCGCGGGCCGTCGTCTGGCACGGCCGCGATCCGCCAGCCGGTCCGGGCCAGCAGGGCTTCGGCCTCGCCCGCCTCGAACGTGGACCTGGCCGGCTCCCCCAGCGCGGCCACCGCGGCCTGGAAGCGGGCGCGGGCGCCGTCGTCGCGCGGGCGGGACAGGGACACGCTGATAGCCAGGCGGCTGCCGGGTCCGGCGACCTGCCGGAACTGCCCGAGGACGCTCTCCAGGACGGCGGGCTCCAGGTAGACGGCGATCCCTTCGAGTAGGAACAGGGCGGGCGCGTCCGGGTCAAGCCCGGACGCGCGCAGCCGGTCCGCCACCGGGTCGCGGGTGAAGTCGGCCTCGACGAGCCTGACGTGAGACGCGGCGATGCCGAGCCGCTCGAGCCGCCGGAGCTTGTCCCGCTGGGTCGCGGGGTGATCGACCTCGAACCAGCGGACGCCCGGCTTGGCGTACCGGAACGCGCGGCCGTCATAGCCGGCCGCGCCGACCACGACCTGCCGCACGCCGCGGCCGAGCGCGCCGGTAACGGTCCGGTCGAAGAACGAGGTGCGCGCGGCCAGGTAGTCGTGCATCCGGCCGGCCGGGGCCCGGTGCCCGGCCGCCACGTCGACGGCCAGCGCCTGGTCGGCGGCCGGATCGCCGTAGTCCGCCGGGATCCGGGTGAAATCCAGGCGGTGCGCCGCCACCCGGCGCGCGGTTTGCGAAGGACCCCCGTCTTCCATACCGGCTCATTGTGTCACGGGGTTAGTGTGACCAGCATGACGACTGATTCGGCGCACCGTGGTGTCCGCCTCGAGCGCATCGAGAACGGCAGGTACCTGATCACGAACGACCGTGGCGCCCAGATCAGTATCGGCACCGGCCAGGGCCAGGGCACCCACTTCACCCCGGTCGACCTGCTGCTGGCCGCCATCGGCGGCTGCACGGCGGCCGACGTCGACGCTCTCACCTCGCGCCGGGCCGAGCCGACCTCGTTCGAGGTCCTCATCGACGCGGAGAAGGTCCGCGACGCAAGCGGCAACCACCTGACCGATCTGCAGGTGACCTTCCGGATCAGGTTCCCCGGGGGCGAGCAGGGCGACAAGGCGCGGGCGCTGCTGCCGGACGCGGTCAAGAAGTCGCATGAGCGGCTCTGCACCGTGAGCCGTACCGTGGAACTCGGCAGCCCGATCACGAACCGGATCGAATAGGGAGCTGGCATGCCTAGCTGTGCCAGCGGAACCGCCAGACGGCGACGGCGGCTCCGCCTGCGGTCCACAGGGCCAGGTTGGCCAGGTCCCAGGCCGGGAAGGGCCGCACCGCGTAGGTATTCTGCAAGATCTCGGCGAGCGCCTTGACCGGGAACGCGGCCACCAGGCGGGATAGCCAGTCCGGCAGGCCGCTGAAGGTGGGGTCGAAGACCCCGGAGATGATCGCGATCGGCAGGAAGCTGGCGTAGGCGACCGGCCCGGCGGATTCGGCGCTGGTGATGACCGAACTGGCCGCCAGGCCGAGCGCGGCGAAGCACACCGTGCCCAGAACCAGGGCGCCGGCGAGCGCCAGCAGCTCGCCCGCGCGGGGCGCGGCGCCGAACGCGAGCCAGCCCATCAGCCCGGTCGCCGTGGTGATGAGAACCGCGGTGGCGACCGTGCTGGCCAGCAGGCCGCCGATGTAGGCCCGCGACGGCAGCGGCGTGGTCCTGACCCGCTTGAGCACCCCGTCGTGGCGCAGCACTGCGACCTTCGAGCCGAGGTTGACGTAGGCGGCGACGATAATCCCGAAGGCCAGGATGCCCGGTACGAAGACGGTGGTGTTCTTGATGTGCGTGCCGGGCAGATGCGAGCCGGCATTGGCCGCCCCGATCAGCAGCAGGATCATCAGCGGGAACGCGAACGTGAACAGCGCGTACTCGGCGCTGCGCCAGAAGCTGCGCTGTTCGAGCAGAGCCTGCCGGACGGTGAGGCGGAGGGTCCTGGTCACGCCGGGTCCCCAGCGGACCCGGTGAGCTGCAGATAGGTGTCTTCCAGGCGCGGTGCGGTCACGGCCAGGCCGTTCAGGTCGCCGAGGCGGTGCTCAGTCGCCCAGGCCAGCAAGAGCCGCAACGTCATCGCGGCGTTGCCGGTGTGGCAGACCGACTCGGGCCCGCGGACGGTCAGGTCGATCCCGTCCGGCGGCGGGACCTGCCCGCAGCGCAGCGCGGAGGGCGTGGTGAAGGAGATGCGAGTGGCCAGGCCGGCCCGGGTCGCGACATCGTGCGTGGTCCCGGCCAGCTCGATGCGGCCCTCCCGCAGGATGGCGATCCTGTCGGCCAGCCGTTCGGCCTCGTCCAGGTAGTGCGTGGTGAGCAGGATCGTCTTGCCCAGGCCGCGCAGGTTCTCGATCGCCGCCCAGCAGCGGCGCCGGGCCTCCGGGTCGAAGCCGGTGGTGGGCTCGTCGAGGAAGATCAGGTCGGGGTCTCCGGCCAGGGCCAGGGCGAAGTCGAGGCGGCGGCGCTGGCCGCCCGACAGCTTGCGGACCTGGGTGTCCCGCACCTTGGTGAGTTCCACCACCTCGAGCAGATCGCCGAGCGCGCGGGGGGCCGGGTAGTAGCTGCGCCACAGATCGACGAGCTCGGCCACCCGGGCCTGCCGGGGGAACCCGCATTCCTGCAGCACCATCCCGGCGCGCTCACGCAGCTGGACTGCCTGGGTTACCGGGTCGAGGCCGAGTACCCGGACCTCGCCGCCGGCCGGAGCCCTGAAGCCCTCGAGGATCTCCAGCGTGGTGGTCTTGCCCGCACCGTTGGGTCCGAGCAGGCAGAACACCTCGCCGTATCGCACGTCGAAGTCCACGCCATGCAGCACCTCGATGCCGTCGAAGCTCATCCGCAGGCCGCGGACGTGCACCGCGGTGCCGTCAGCTATCGGCGCTGGCGGCCGCTCAAATGTGACGCGCATGTCAGTCATCACCGGGATTATATGTAGGCAAGCTGTGTTTTTTGACCAATGAAGCTCACCGAGGACCAGGACCATGAAGGCAGCTGACGTTTCCTCGCTGCGGATGCTGCGCCGGGCCAGGGACCGGATCGACCGCGACTACGCTGAGCGGATCGACATCCCGGCGCTGGCCGCCGGGGCCGGCTACTCGCGCGAGCACTTCATCCGCGCCTTCCGCACGGCCTACGGCGAGACGCCCGGCCGCTACCGGACCAGACGGCGAGTGGAGCGCGCCTGCGAGCTGCTCCGCTCGGCCAACCTGACCGTGACCGAGATCTGCCACCTGGTCGGCTTCACCAGCCTGGGCACGTTCAGCGCCCGGTTCGCCGAGCTCACCGGCATGTCCCCCACCGAGTACCGGAGGCAGGCGGCCGGACGAGGCGGCCCGGCACCCATCCCCGGCTGCTTCGCGCTGATGTGGCGGACCGGCAGCGAGAACCAGGAACTGCTGCTCCTGGACCCGATGCACTCCATGCTCGACGAGGAGACCGCGCAGCAGGTCCGGGCGCTGATCGCCAAGGGGGCGCTGTCGCCGGGCGTGATGGCGACATCTGACTGCAAGGCTGATCACGCGGTGCTGGCCGAACGAGGCGTCGAATTCATCCAGGAACCGGCCGAGCGCCCCTACGGGATCGAGGCGCTGCTGCGCGACGACTCGGGCAACTGGTTCAGCTTCACCCAGCGGAAGGCGTGAGCCGGACGGCGCGGCCGATGTAGAGGACACGTTCGGCCGGTCACGGAAACGGTAGACGCCAGGGCCCCGAGGGAGGGCCGGGGCAGCGGTGCGGCGCGCGTGATATCAGGCATGCCGCTGTTCTAGAGTTCTGTGCATGGCGGAATCCGAACCCGGCGGCGAGATCGCCCGCAGCGAGCTGCGGGCCTCTCACGACGACAGGGACCGGGTGGTCGAGATACTGCGGGTGTCCGCCGGAGACGGACGGCTGACCGCCGAGGAGCTCGACGAGCGGCTGGAGCAGGCCATGACCGCGCGGACCTATGGCGAGCTGGCCCGGCTGGTCGCCGACCTGCCCGCGGCGGGGTCGGCGGCGAGCCCGGCGACGGCGCCGCAGGCCAAGGACGTGGCGCGCATCGACACCCGGAGCGGGCACGTCAAGCGGGTGGCGCGGTGGGTCGTCCCGCAGCGGATGGAAGTCACGGTGACCAGCGGCCATGTGCTGCTGGACTTCACTGAGGCGGTGATCACCCAGCCCATGCTCAAGCTCGACGTCGACGTGCGCAGCGGGCACGTCAGGCTGCTGACCCGGCCGGGGATCGAGGTGGACGCCGACGACGTGGCCATCCGCAGTGGTCACGTCCGGGTCAAGGCGCCGTGGGGTTCCGAGGTCCCGGTGCAGCTGCGCATCGAGGTCACCGGGAAGGTTGGCAGCGGGCACTTCATCGCCCGGCCGCCGTACCGGAACTTCTGGCAGTGGCTGACCAGGCAGCCCAAGCCATACATGATCACCGCGCGCTGACCGTGCCCCCGATCGTGGTGTCCGAGGTGACTGGGCGAGCTGATGCGGGGGACTACTGAGCAATGCCTACTCGATTGGTGCACCTGGTAATCGACGCGGCCGAACCGGCCCGGCTGGCCCGGTTCTGGGCCGAGGCGCTCGGCTGGGAGGTGGTTTCCGAGGAGCCCGACGAGGTGGATGTCTGCCCTCCCGGGTTCAGCTACCCGGACCCGTCGGCGCTGCCGCTGGTGTTCGTGCCGGTGCCCGAGCCGAAGAAGGGGAAGAACCGGGTGCACCTGGATCTGGCCACGGAATCGGTCAGGCACCAGGCGGCCGAGGTGGAGCGGCTGCTCGCCCTGGGCGCGGTACCCGCGGACATCGGGCAGGGCGACGTGCCCTGGACCGTGCTGGCCGACCCGGCGGGCAACGAGTTCTGCGTGCTCGACCCGCGGCCGGTCTACCGGGATACCGGCCCGGTCGCGGCCGTGGTGGCCGACTGCGCCGATCCGCCCGCCGTAGCCGGGTTCTGGTCGCTGGCCACCGGCTGGACGCCGGCCAGCTCGACGGCCAGCGGGCTGTCGTTGCGGTCACCGGATGGGGTGGGGCCGTTTCTCGAGCTGCTGCCGTCGGCCGACCCCAAGACCGTCAAGAACCGGATCCACCTGGACGTGGCGCCGCAGGCGGACGAGGATCACGCGGCCGCGGTCCTGGCGCTGACGAAAGCGGGGGCGGTCCGGCTGGATATCGGCCAGGGGAATGTGCCGTGGACCGTGCTGGCCGATCCTGAGGGCAGCGAGTTCTGCGTCCTGTCGCCCCGGTGACACCGACGCAGGCCCGGACGCTGGCCCAGATCCAGGCCGAGCTGGCCCGGCTCGTCCGCTATGACGACGAGTCCATCGTGCACGATGCCTGGATCAGGCAGCGCTACGACCTGGGGGCAGCGGCCAGCTACGCCCCGGCCCGGACCGCGGCGGCGCGGACGGCCTGGCACGAAGCCGGTCACGCGGTGGCCGCACTGTCCGTCGGGGCACGGTTCAGCTCGGCCAGCATCCGCCACGGCTCCGGCACCCAGGGCCGGGTCCACGGCATCCAGGGCGGCACGGACGACGCGTTCGTCATCGACGCGGCCGGTCAGATCGCCGAGCGCCTGCGGGACTGGTCGATGCCGGTCGGCCACGATGAGCTGCGCGCATGGCTGCCGACCTGGCGTGCCGACGGCGGCGACGCGCGCCGGTTCCGGCGCGGTATCGCGGCCAGGTTCGGCGACGACGAGGTGGCCGCCTGGCGGCACTGCGAGCAGGCGCTGATCCCGCACCGGCCGCGGATACGCCAGGTGGCCAGGGCGCTGCTGGTGCACCCGCGGCACCTGCCCTACGCGGTGGTGGCGGCCGTCGCGGCCAGTGCCTGAGGCCCATGCCTGGAGGGCAGGGTGCCTAGGCGGAGCGGTACCAGGCCGGGAAGCCGACCAGCGAGTCGAGCACCACGTCGGCGCCCGCGTCGGCCAGGTCCTCGCCGGTGAACGAGCCGGTCGTGACGCCCACCGCCCGCGCGCCGGCCTGCACCGCGGCGGTCATGTCCGGCGGGGTGTCGCCGACGTAGGCAACCGCCCGCAGGCGGCGCAGCACCGCCGCCTTCTCCGGTCCGTGCACCAGGGTGAACAGCTCGTCGGCGACCAGCCCGGCGGCCCGCAGGCTCGGCTCGGCCGACACCTGGTGCTTGGCGGTGATGATGACCGCCCGCTGTCCCGCCGCCCGGACCGCGGCGAGGGCCTCGTGCGCGCCGGGCAGCACGGTCGTCATCGGCTCCGCCAGCCGCAGGTAGTGCCACCGGTAGATGGCGGCGGCCGCGGCGGCCTGCTCCGGCGGGAACCAGAACGCCAGCTCGTCCTCCAGCTTGACGCCGAGCCGCCGGTCCACCGCGTCCAGGTCGATGGGAGTGCCGGTCTCGCGGGCGACTTCGGCGAACGAGGCCAGGATGGCCGGACGGGAGTTGATCAGCGTCATGTCGAGGTCGAACCCGACCGGCCCCGATCCGCCCATTCCTCCCCCGTCGCCCCGGGCTTGCTTGCTCCCGGTGAATTCTACGATCGCCCCCGGTGCGTCCCGCCGCGTACTGTGCCGTTATGACGTGGGACAGCCTGCTCGCCTATTGCCTGGCCAAGCCGGGCGCCTGGCAGGACGAGCCGTGGGAGGGCGATGTGGTGGCCAAGGTGGGCGGCAAGATCTTCGCGTTCTTCGGATCGGGTGACCCGCCTTCCGTGGGCCTGAAGTGCGGCGCCAGCCGGGAGGCGGCCGACGAATGGCTGCTGCGGTACCCGGGCGATGCGTCCGTGATGGCCTACATCGGCCGTTCGGGATGGAACACGCTGCGGATTGGCGGCACGATTCCCGACGACGAGCTGCTCGAGGCCATCGACGCCTCCTATGCGGCCGTCGTCAGCAAGCTACCCAAGAAGGATCGTCCGTGACCATGACCGAGGAAACCATCCCGCTCCCGGCTATCCCGGTGTCCGCCGGTGCGCTCATCTTCGACCGGAAGGGGCGGTTGCTGATCCTCAACCCGACCTACAAGAGCGGCTGGACGATCCCCGGCGGCGTCATGGAGGCGGACGGCGAGTCGCCCTGGGAAGCGTGCCAGCGGGAAGTGCGCGAGGAGACCGGTATCGAGGTGAGCCACGGACGGCTGGTCGCGATGGATTTCCGCCGGCCGCGGCCGGGCCGCCCGGGCGGCATCAGGTTCCTGTTCGACTGCGGGCAGGTGAGCAACGCGGCGCTGGCCGGCCTGAAGCTGCAGCCCGAGGAGATCTCGGAATCCCGGCTGGTGCCGCTGCCCGACGCGCTGGCCCTGCTCAGGGGACCGATCAGGCGGCGGGTTCAGGCGGCCACCGAGGGCCAGGGGGTGGTCTACCTGGAGGACGGCCACCCGGTCTGATCGCGGCTCGCTCGCGCCGGTCACGCGGCCGGGGCGTAACTTCGGGGTGCTGTTCATCTGGTCGGCCATGCCGCCGGACTGGCCGCCGAAGGCGGCGGCGACGCCCTCGTAGGTCGTCCGGCCGAGCAGCAGGGCGCGGGTGGCGTTGGCCATCCAGGCCGGGCTCTTGCCGCCGGCCGCCACCAGCGCCGGAACCTTGACCGCGGCCCACTCCGCGCTCTCGAACGGCGTCCCGCGCTGATGGTCCTGCACGATCTCGATGTCGTAGGGCACGGTGGGCGCCACCGCCTTGAGCTTCGGCCAGACGGGCGTGAGCGGCATCACCGCGGTGAAGATGGCCGGCGTGCCGACGAACCGCATGAACATCTTGACCGCGTCCCCGCGGCGGCCGCCGGCGACCAGTCGGCTGAGCTCGGCCAGGTAGCCGTCGGGGATCGGGGGCCTGGAATCGTCCACGATGAACGGCGGCTCGTACACGGCCAGCTTGGTGAACGCGGGGATGCGCTTGACCGCCTCGAGGGCGAGCGCGGCGCCGGAGGAGGTGCCGTGCAGGAACACCGGACCGCCGTGACGGCCGCTGGCCTCGGCGGCCAGGGCCTCGAGGTCGTCGACTTCGCGGTCCGGCACGTACGGCGGCGTGTCGCCGCTGGCCCCGCGGCCGCGTCGGTCGTAGGTATACACGGCAAAGTGCGGCGCGAGCTGCGCGGCGAGTTTGGGCATGGGGCCGAACGACCGGCTGCACAGGGCGCCGTCGACCAGGATCAGGGCGGGCCCCTGGCCGGCCCGGGTGAACGCGATCGTCGTGCCGTCGGCTGACGTGACGGTGCTCATGGAAATCCTCCCTTGCGGTTAGCTGGCTGCCAGTGTCCGGTTGAGCCAGGCCGCCCAGGCTCGTTCGGCCTCGGCTGGGTCGGCATCCTCGGCGAACAGGTGATGGGCAGCGATGGCCGGCTTGGCAAAGCCGCGCAGGAACCGGTACAGCGCGTCCTGGGTGCGTATGCCGATGGTGTGGGCGTTGGCGAAGTAGAGCACGCCCTCGACCGGCCCGGTCCCGTCCGGGGTGAGCGTAGCCCGGTCGCCGGGCCTGGGCTCCGCGGGCAGCCCGAGGGCGCGGCAGAGCAGCACCCGGTCGCGGGCCCAGGCCGTACCCGGCGGGCCGAACGCGGTGACCGGCACCGCGAACCGGCTGGCGAAGTGGCTGAGGTACTCGACCAGGGTGCGGAAGTACATCTCGCCGCCCAGGGTCATCGCCTCGAACTCCTCCGCCCAGTCGTCGCCGGGCAGGAACCCGCTGGTGACGGTGCGCAGCACGGTGCTGCCGCCCGCGCGCCCCTCGATCAGGAACTCGTAGGCGATGAACCGCCCGTCCGGCGCCTCGCCGCTGCGGTAAGCGAACCGGCGGGCCGGATCCCAGGCGGTCACGCCGAGTTCCGGGGCGTACTCGCCGAAGACGGTTCGGACCGTGCCGTCCGGTCCGGGCTGCACCTCGCTGCGGCCCATGAACCAGGAGTCGATCCCCGGCCCGGAGGCGATCGCGGCCCAGGCCTCGTCCGGGCTCGCGGGCACCTCGGCTTCGCTGCGGTTCTCGAACGGGCGGCCCATCAGCTCTCCTCGGTCGGGGTGGTCGTCGTGGCCGTGACACTGGGGTGGATGGCGATGACGAGATGGTGCTCGCGCCCGCCGTCGGCCTGCTCGTCGTGGTACTTCGCCACCAGCGAGGTCACTGACTGGAGCAGCTCGCTGGTGAAGGCGGCGCGATCGGCGGCGGACGCGAACCGGACCCGGCCGTCCATCGCGAACGTAGCGAGTTTCTTCTGGGCTCGTTCGGCCCCGGTGAGCAGGTCACCGACATCGCGGATGAGCTGAGCGGCCAGCGCCAGCAGCCAGCGGGCGGACAGCCGGTCCGGCGCCCGGGCCGGGTCGGGGGCCACCGCCGCCAGCGCCGACGGCGAGATCACGTAGG
>Ga0335069_10015920_pt1 | contig 10502 bp, 7 predicted proteins | sample Lox_Sample_11_FD_206714 | JGI IMG/M metagenome (GOLD analysis project Ga0335069, IMG submission 206714) | Soil microbial communities from Loxahatchee National Wildlife Refuge, Florida, United States - Lox_Sample_1.1 | ecosystem: Environmental > Terrestrial > Soil > Wetlands | place: USA: Florida...
TACCCGGGCTGCCGCACAAATGCCGGTTGACGATCGGCCGCCCAACATGAAGTGATGGTTTTTCGCGATGCCGCTCCCCGACCTCACCCGGACGATCGACGCTGCGCCCGTTCGACCGTGCCATTGAACCCGTCAGCCATGGGGCGGTTGCGCCTCGCGACATGGGTCCCGTTGGCCGCCGTGATGGCCACGGCGCTGGTGCTGAGCTTTCCGCCGCCGCAACACCCCGACCAGCAGGTCAAGCTGTTTCCCGACTCGGTCACCTACCTGCAATGGACGATCTTTCACCCGCCGACGGCATTCCTCTTCTATCAGCTGGTCGGCCGCGGCTTTGGCGTCTGCATCGCCCAGACCGTGCTCTCGGTGGTGTGTTGGACCCTGCTCGGCTGGACGGCGCTCGGAACCGTGGGGGCGGTGTGCGGCGCGGCGCTGGCGGCCTCCCTGCCGGTGGCGCTGTGGAACTACGCCGTGCTGTCGGAGTCGCTCGCCCTCAGCCTCGGCGCGGCCCTGCTCGCCGCCACCCTCGGGCTCGGCCGGCAGTGGACACGCCCACGCTTCATCGCCTGGAGCGCCTGCGTGCTGCTGTTCACCGGCGTGCGCGAGGAGAACTTCATCATCGTGCCCATCCTCTGCGCGGCGCTGCTGGTCTGGCACCGCGCGCGCTGGCGGGCGCTCGGCGCGGTCGGCGTCACCGCGGCGGCGATGTTCCTCGTCTTCAGCGTCGTCCTCGACAAGGAGAGCACCAACTGGCAGACGCGCATGACCAACGTGGTGCTCACCCGCATCCTGCCGGATGCCAACCTGGCCGCCGAGTTCTACGTCCGCGGCATGCCGCGCGAGGCCTCGATGCTCAACTACCGCGGCCAGATGCTGGAGTACTACAACGCCGATTTCCGCGCCCAGACGCCGCTGTTCCAACACTGGCTCGACGGCGACTCGCGCGCCATGTACCTGCGCTGGCTGGCGACGGAGACACCGCACCGGTACCTGATCACCTATATGGACATGATCATGGCGCGCGCCGAGTACGACTACTACACGGCGGGGGTGCACCTGCCGGGCACTGCCGCCGACCTGGCGCGGCTCTACGACGCCGTCGCGATCCCGCTTCGCCGCTGGGTCTGGCTCGCCGCTGGTCCCCTGCTCTGCGCCGTCCTGGAGCGCCGCGTGCGCTTCGTCGACCTCTTCGCGCTCGCCTACCTGGTGTCGGTCTACGTGCTCACCTTCGTCGTCTACCACGCCGACTCCGGCGAGCTCGGACGCCACATGGTGCTGGTCGCCGCGCTCTACCGCCTGGCCCCCGTCATCGTCCTCGCCTGCGCCTGGGAGCGCCTGTCCGCCCTCGCGCACTGGTGGTTCAGGAGGTCCGATCCGGCCCCCGCTGCACCGTAGCGTTCGCTCCGGTTTCGTGCCGATCCAAGAATCGGATGCGCCGAGCACCGACATGCTATAATTCCGCAGGTCCAAAGCGGGGCGTGCGCATGCTGCTCAGTGATCACGAGCGTCAGCGCTTGCGCGACGTGGCGTTCGCGTCGGTCGCCTTCGGTCTCGAGCACCGTCGGGAAATGGCGGTCCGCGAGCACGAGTATCCGGAGAGCCTGCGGGTCGAGAAGGCAACCTTCGTGACGCTGCGCGGCGCCGGCGAGTTGCTCGGATGCATCGGGACGTTGCGGCCGCGCCGGCCGCTGGTCTGCGACGTCGCGCACAACGCGCACCACGCCGCGTTCGGCGATCCCCGCTTCGCCCCGCTCACCGCCGGCCAGCTCGACGGCCTCGAGCTGCACATTTCCATCTTGGGCCCGCTCGAGCGCCTGGCGATCCGCTCCGAGCCCGACCTGCTCGCCCAGCTCCGCCCCGACATCGACGGCCTGCTGATCGAGGACGGCGACCTGGCCGCGACCTTCCTCCCCGCCATGTGGCCCCGTCTGCCCCAGCCGCGCGCGTTCCTGCGCGCCCTGAAGGAGAAAGCGGGGCTCCCCGTCGACTTCTGGTCGCACACGATCGTCGTGTACCGGTATACGGCCGACGAGATCTGAGTCGTCCCGCGGACGCCTGCCAATTCGGATCCGTACACGTACTCGTACCCGTACGCGTACTCGGACAACCGCCGTGTACGTGTACGAGTACGCGTACGGGTACGGGGGGCGGGCGCGGGGCACCCCGGGAACGCACATCGCACGGACGGGTCCCTGCGAAGCGGCAGCCGCGCGTCCATTACTCGTCACTTGGCCACGCGGTCGCCGGGCGGCTGCGGCGACCATAGCCGATCGGCTGCACCAGTCTGCTGCCGGCGCAAGTGGCGTAGGTCTTGCCACGGATGCAAGCGTGCGCACGGGGGACGTGCGAGCCGCCGTAGCACAGCCGGTGTCACATGCATGCGATGATCGACGACCTCGAGCAGTCGCACCGCGAGACCAGCACACCGCCGATCGGCGACGAGCTCCGCGCTCACGTGCTGGGGCTGACCTCCACCCTGCGCGCCGACCTCGACCAGCTCGCCGGCGCGCGCGCTGACGCCACGGTCACCGACGCGCTGCGCGAGGTCGGACGCGAGATCGTCGCCGCCGCATCTCGCGCGCAGCTCGCCGCGCTGGTGCGCTCCGCCGAGGGGTTCTGCGACCTCGCGCTCGGCGCCCAGGAGGCGCCGGCGACCATCGACGGCTTGTTGCACGCCGTCGGTCTCATCGAGCGCGTGCTCGACGGCTGTCTCGAGGGCCTGGACCAGACCCTCCTGGCGCGCCTCTGTCACACCGTGTCGGCGCGCGAGCTGCGACTCGGCGACGACGAGGACCCCGACGCGATCGACCTCGCCCTCGACGCGGCGCCGGACGCCGCGGCGCCGGCGACCTGGGAACGCGACGGCCACGGCGCCGCGGCGCGCTCGGCACAGGAGCAGGAGCTGCTCGACGCGTTCGCCGCGGAGGCGCTCGACGCGCTCGACCAATGCGAGGACCTCGTGCTGCGCGCCGAGCTCGAGCCCGCCGACCGCGGCCGGCTCGACGATGTGGCCGCCGACCTGCGCACCATCCGCGATGCCGGCGCCGCCGTAGGCGTGCACGACCTCGACGCCCCGGCGAGCGGCGCGACGGTCGACGCACTGCTCGAGTGCATCGATGCCGCGCGCCAGTGCATCGAAGACGCGTGGGCCGATTCGGACGCCGCCACCGTCGATCCCGCCGCGCTGTTGCCGTTCGACGAGCTGTTTCTGCGCCTGCGCCGCGCCGCGCGCGACGTCGCGCGGCGACACGGCTGCCTGATCGAGCTCGAGACACAGGGCGGCGAGGTCCGCCTCACGGCGGCGCTGGCGGATCGCATCTACGAGCCGGTCGCGCAGATGGTCGCCGACGCCGCCGCGCACGCCGCGGCGGACGCCCGCCGGACCCTGCGCCTGCGGGCCGAGCGCGACCGCGGCTTGTTGTCGCTGGCCGTCGACCCGGTCACCGGGGACGAGGCGCTCGGGGCCGGCGACCGGCCCGAGGCGCTGTACTGGATCGACGCGCGGCGCGCCGCAACGGACGACGAAGTGGCGCGGCTCGTCTATCGCCCCGGATCAGTGAACGTCGTGCAGGTGATCACCGGATGAGCCGGGTGCGCTGGTCGAAGCTCCGCACGTTCACCCACGACGCCGTGAAGCACGGCGCCGCGGCGATCTCGCACACCGTTCCGGCCCAGGGCCAGATCGGCAAGCTCCTGCGCAAGCTCGCCAACGAAGCGGAGGTGCCGTTGCGCACCGCGCCGCGGGTGTACGACCCGCGCCCCAAGCGCGCCGACAACCCGCGCTGGAGCGAGCACGGCGCCTGGGTCAACGGGACCCCGACCCCAACCCGGCCCGCCGCCTGGGGCGAGCGCCTGCGCATCGCCGGCGCCGACCCCGCGCCGGCCGAGCCCGATCTGGCGCGCGCGGCGCCCGAAGCGCGCGGCGCCTTCGCCGCCCTCGCCGCGGCCCTTCCGGAGGCGCTGCTCGATCGCTCAGCCAACGAGCTCGACGTCGGCGCGGTGGTTGCCGGCCGCTATGAGATTCGGCGCATGATCGGCCACGGCCCGGCGTACCGGGTCTACGGCGCCCGCCACCGCGCCTGGGACATCGACGTGGCGATCAAAGTACCGCGAATCGACGCGTCGGGATTCCGCACCGCACCGCGCGCGGTGGCGGCCGACGCGATGCGCTGGACCGGGCTGGGACTGCATCCGCACGTGGTCTACTGCCACTACATCGACCGGCTCGACGATCTGCCGCTGCTCGTCGTCGAGCACCGCCCGGGGGGCTCGCTGCGGCCCTGGATCGCCAGCGGGCGCACCGCCAACCTGCGCATCGGGCTCAACCTCGCGGTGCAGATCTGCCACGGCCTCGAGCGCGCGCACGACGAGGGGCTGTGCCACGGCGGGCTCCGACCCGAGAACCTGCTCTTCGGCCCCGACGGCACCTTGGGTGTCGGCGACTTCGGCATCGCGTCGGCCGCGGCGCTCGTCGGCAGCGAGGCCGATGCCGTGCCCGCCGCACGCCGGCGCGAGCTCGAGCCGTACATCGCGCCCGAGCAGTGGGTCGATCCGGCCGCGATCGACGCCCGCACCGACGTGTTCGCGCTCGGCGTCTGCCTGTATGAGATGATGACCGGGCGCCGCCCCTACGACGTCGCGCGCGGTCCGCGCCGTGAGCCGCCCGATCCGACGCCACCCGTCGGCGCGCTGCCGCCGCGCCTCGTCGCGCTGCTGCGCGCCTGCGTGGACTGGGAGCCCGGCCGTCGCCCGACCAGCGCTCGCGCCGTCCGCGACGAGCTGTGCGCCGTCCACCAGGAGCTCTTCCGCCGGCCGAGCCCGTTCGCCGAGCTGCCGGCGCTGAGCAGCGACGCCGACGGATGGAACAACCAGGCCGTGGCCCTGCTCGGGCTCGGCCACCCCGATGAAGCGGACGCCGTGTGGGCGCAGGCCCTGGCGGCGGACGGCGGCCATCTCGAGGCCACCTACAACCTCGGCATGCTGCGTTGGGGGCGCGGACAGATCAGCGATGCGGCGCTGCTCGACAGCGTCTCGCGCGCCGGCCGGCGCGGCGACGGCCCCTACGCGGCGGCGCTGCTCGCGGAGCTGCATCTGCGCAGCGGCGACGTCGAGGCGGCGATCGCGCGGCTCGAGACCGTCGGCCGCGCCGCGCTCGACGATGCCGGACAGGCGCTGCTCGACGCGGCGTGCAAACGGCGCGGCAGCGGCGCCGGCCTGCTGTCGAGCTGGACCGGCCACCGCGCGTACATCACCGCCGTGCGGCTCGCCGAGGGCGAGCGGCACGTGCTCTCGGCCAGCGACGACGGCACGTTGGTGCTGTGGACCGCGGACCAGCCCACCCGGATGCGGACGTTCGAGGGACACCGCGGCGCGGTCGCCGCGGTCGCCGTCAGCCGCGACGGCCGCACCGCGATCTCGGGCGGCGACGACGCGACCCTGCGCGTGTGGGAGCTGAAGAGCGGCCGCTGCCTGAAGACGCTGGCCGTGCCGGGCAAGGTGTTCAGCATCGACGTCAGCGCCGATCTCACCCGCGCCGTGCTCGCCTGCAGCGGCTCGGCCAACTTCGTCGGCGTCGACGCGACCAGGCTGCTCGCGCTGGATCTCGATCACGACCGGCCGCTCGGCGAGCTCAAGGGGCACACCAGCGCGGCGAAGTGCGTCGCCCTGAGCGCCGACGGCCACCTCGCCGCGTCGGGAAGCGACGATCACACCGTGCGCCTGTGGGACGTCGCACAGGGCGGCGGATGCCGGCGGGTGTTCACCGGCCACGAGCACTACGTCTCGGCCGTGTGCCTGAGCGCCGACGGCGGACTGGTGGTGTCCGGCTCCTGGGACACCACGCTGCGCGTGTGGGACACCCGCACCGGCCGCTGCCTGCACGTCCTACGCGGCCACGAGGGCATCATCAACGCGGTGGCGATCAATGCCGACGCGAGCCGAGTGGTGTCGGCAGGCTGGGATCGCACCGTGCGCGTGTGGGACCTGCAGACCGGGCGCTGCATCCGCACCTTCGGCGCGCACGACGGCATCGTCTCCTGCGTCGCCCTCAGCGCCGACGGCACCACGGCAGCCTCCGGGGGCTGGGACCGCGCCGTACACCTGTGGCGCCTCCCGGAGCACGACCCGGGTGGATTCGCCCCGCGCCTGTCGCGCCGGATCACCTATGCCCGTCTGCCGTCGGGCGATCCCGAGCCCGACGAGCTGCTCGACACCGCCGAGCAGGCGCTGCAGGAGGGCCGCGCGGCGGAAGCGCTCGATGCCGTCCGCACTGCGCGGGTACACGCCACCGGCGCCGATGCACAGCGCGCCGTGCGGCTGTGGACGGCGCTGACCGGCGTCTGCCGCCGCAGCGGCGTGCGCGCGCTGCAACCGCGCGCGGCCTGGACCGCCGGGTCGCCGCTCTCCGCCGTGCAGATCGCAGCGCGCAGCCCCTGGGTCGTGGAAGCCCTGCGCGGCGGCGCGTTGCGGGTGTGGGATCCCGAGCTGCAGCGGGCGCGCTGGACGCTCGAGGGCCACGAGGGGCGCGCCCTGGCGATGGCGGTGAGCGACGACCAGCAACGGGTCGTCTCCGCCGCGGCCGACGGCACGGTGCGCGCATGGGATCTCGACGCCGGCTCGTGCAGCCACGTGCTCGGTGGGCATACCAGCGTGGTTTCGGCCGTCGCGATCAGCGCCGACGCGCGCCGCGCGCTGTCCGGCAGCTACGATCACACGCTGCGTCTCTGGGACCTCGAGCGCGGCCGCTGCGAGCGGCTGTTTCGCGGTCACGCCCGCCAGGTCACGGCGGTGGCGATCGACGCGGAGCAGGCCTGGGCCGTCTCGGGCGACTACGCCGGATGCCTGCACGCGTGGGACCTCAGCGATGGGCGCTGCTTGTGGCGGTCGACCGAGCATCGCGCCGCGGTCAGCGCATTGCGGATCAGCGCCGACGGCGCCTGGCTGCTGTCCGCCAGCGCAGACCGTACGCTGCGCCTCTGGCGCCGGGCGACCGGCGAGTGCGTCGCCGCGCTCGACGGGCACGCCGCCGCCGTCCTCGACGCCGACCTGTCCGCCGATGCGCGCTGGGCGCTGTCGGTCGCTCGCGACGGCAACGCACACCTCTGGGATCTTCGCGCCGCCCGTCAGGTCGCCGTGCACCAACTCACGGAGCAGCCCCTCGACGGCGCGTCCGTCCACTTCGACGCCGGCCGTGTGTCGACCCAGCACTCCGGCACGCAGGCGCAACTCTGGGACATCGAGTGGGAGCTCGAAGCACCGGCGCTCAGCGATCGTCAGTCCTCGCCGTGATCTGAAAAGAAGATCTTCACCGCGGAGACGCGGAGACACGGAGACCTAGACGGAAATGGGTCTCGCAGTGCCTCCACGCAATCCAACCCGAGATGCCTTTGTGTAGAAACTTCGCAATGTGAGGCAAGCACTGTATCTCCGCGCCTCCGCGTCTCCGCGGTGAATTCCGCAACCTCTTCCCCGACCCAGCCTCCCGGCGCTCTCCAGCGGATCGATTGCCGTTGGGATTGCCGCGGCGCGCTGATAGATCTCGCGGGATCTCATGGCGTCTCCGCACGCGCCCGCGCTGCGCATCCTGTTCGTCTGCCTCGTCTGCATCGGCATCGGCCAATCGATGCTGTTCAGCATCCTGCCGCCGGCGGCGCGGGCGATCGGCATCTCGCCGTTTCAGGTCTCGACCATCTTCGCCACCTCGGCGAGCATCTGGGTGTTCGTCAGCCCGTGGTGGGGACGGCGCAGCGACGTGCGCGGGCGGCGGCCGATCATCCTGGCCGGTCTGCTCGGCTACGCGCTGTCGATGTTCTCGCTGGCAGTGGTGATCGAGGTCGGGCTGGCCAAGCGGCTCCCGGCGGTGCTGATCTATCCGATGCTGATCGTCGCGCGTTCGCTGTTCGCCCTGCTCGGCTCGGGAACGGGGCCGGCGTCGCAGGCGTACGTGGCGGATCGCACCAGCCTCACCGAGCGCACCGCCGGCGTGGCGCTGGTCAGCGCCGCGATGGGCGTCGGCGAGACGCTCGGACCCGGGGTCGGCGCCGCCCTGGCCGCGGTCGACATGCTGGCCCCGTTGTACCTGGCCGCCGTGCTGGCGGTGATCAGCGGGTTCATGATCCGGCGCTACCTGCCCGAGGACGGCCCGCCGCTCTCGCACACCGAGCCGCGGCCGTCGCGGCTCAGCTTTCGCGACGGACGGGTCGCGCCCTTCGTCCTGGTGTCGGCGGCGCTGCAGGCGGTGCGCGCCACCACGGCGATCACCCTCGCGTTCTTTCTGCAGGACACGCTCCACCTCTCGCCGGCGCAGACGGTCCAGTATTCGGGCGTCGGCTTCGTGACCATGGCCGTCGCCGGGCTGCTCGCGCAGCTCGTGTTCGTCCAGCGCCTGCAGCCGACGGCGCGGCAGATGTTGCATACCGGGGTCCCGCTCACGGTCGCCGCCTTCGTCATCCTCACCGTCGGCGGCAGCTATCCGGCTTATCTGGTCGCGCTGTTCCTGCTCGGGGTGGGCCTCGGCCTGACGCGCCCGGGCAGCGCGGCCGGCGCCTCGCTCTCGGTCGGCGCCAACGAGCAGGGGGCGGTGGCGGGACTGGTCACCGGCGTCGCCGTGCTCGGCAACGTCATCGGCCCGATGGTCGGCACCTCGCTCTACGCGGTGCGTCCGATCGGGCCCTACGTGCTGAACACGGCGATCATGGGCGGCGCATGGGGATTGCTGTTCGCCAACCGGCGCCTGCGCAACCTGCGGTCCTAGCCGCACGGCGGCGGACGCCGCCTCATCCCGGAGCTGACTGCAGCGTGATCTCGGTGATCTCGCCGGGCGCGAACAGGCGCATCGCCGGGCCCCAGAAGCCCGTGCCCCGGCTCACGTAGAGCTGGGCCGCGCCCTCCCGGTAGTGGCCGACGACGTACGGTGTGCTCAGCCGAACGAGGTAGCGGAAGGGCCAGATCTGGCCGCCGTGCGTGTGCCCGGAGAGCTGGAGATCAATGCCCAGGCGCGCGGCGCGCTTGAAAGTCAGCGGGTCGTGCGCCAGCAGCACGGCTGCGCGCTCTGGATCGCGTCCCGCGAGGGCGGCGGCGAGATCCTCGCGGTGGGTCCGGCTCACCATGTGCGCGTGGTGATCCTCGACCCCGACCAGGTCGAACGCCGCCTCGCCGTGCACGATCGCGACGTGCTGATTGCGCAGCGCGCGGATGCCGAGCTGCTCGACCCGCGCTACCCAGGCGTCGGCACCGGAGTAGTAGTCGTGGTTCCCGGTGACGAAATAGACGCCGCGCGCCGCCCGCAAATCGGCCAGCGGTGCGAGCTCGTCGCCGACCCGCTCGGCGTCGCCGTCGACCAGGTCGCCGGTGATGACGACCAGGTCGGGGCGCAGGGCGTTGCAGCGCTCCACCACCGACGCGGCGAAGCGCCGATCGAGAATCGGGCCGATGTGCAGGTCGCTGATCTGTACGATGCGGAAACCGTCCAGCGCCGCCGGCCAGCGCGGCAGGCCCAGCGCCACCCGCTCGACGACGGGTCCCCGCAAGACCGCGCGCACGCCCTTGATCCCGGCGGCGAAGGCCAGCCCGCCGACCGCGGCCGCCCACAGACGCGAGGCGCCGACGCTGGCCCCGCGCGCATCGGCGAACGCCGCTCCCATGAGCGCCTGCAACACCTCCGAGGTGAGGCTGAGCACGAGCAGCAGAAAGGCAAACCCCATCCAGAGAGACGCCGGCCAGCTGAGCCAGCGCGCTGCCCGGGTCGGCAGCACCCGCTCGCCGATCGGATGCAGCACCAACAGCGACCCACCGAGTGCGATCACTGCCAGCGCGCCGCCCGCCCACGGCGCCGGCAGGGCCGGACCGACGACCAGCCGTTCCGCGAGATAGAGGTGTCCGCCGACCACGATCGCGAGCAGTACGCTGATGAACGTCCCGATGAGAAGGATGCGCCGCACGGACGCAGGCTAACATTGATGGAAGGGGAATTCTGCAGGGTGCGGAGTGGGCGCGTTTGCGTGTGCTCGCGTCTGCGTGGCGGCGTGGCGGCGCGGCGGGCGGGACGCCCGCCTCCACTTCAGAGTTCCTGCCTCAGAGTTCCTGCCGACGACTGCGGAGCTCGCTCGAGGCGCAAAGCTCGGTTCGCAGAGCCAAGCGAATTGAGCGCTGGGATCGCGGTCGCTGCCCGCTCTGGTTTGCAGATCGCGCCGGAAGAGGCGTCGCGGCGGCGCTGCCCCCAGTGCGTGTCCGCGCGGCACATGGCTTGCTGATCCGCTAGCTCGAAGAGGGAGGGCACGGACATGATGATCGATCTGACGAACGAGCTGGCACCGGTTCTGGTGGGACTCAATGTCGCGCTGGTCGTCTCGGCGGCGGCGCTGGTCGGCGGCAGCGTGCGCAGGTGGTTCGCTTCGATCGGACACATCCAAACGCCCCGCTTCACCGTGCATCGTCCGGCCCTGGCGCGCTGACCCGTGTCGCCGCTCAGGGAACCCTGCTGTGGGTGCGTCCCACAGCCGCCGCCG
>Ga0335069_10015921_pt1 | contig 10501 bp, 10 predicted proteins | sample Lox_Sample_11_FD_206714 | JGI IMG/M metagenome (GOLD analysis project Ga0335069, IMG submission 206714) | Soil microbial communities from Loxahatchee National Wildlife Refuge, Florida, United States - Lox_Sample_1.1 | ecosystem: Environmental > Terrestrial > Soil > Wetlands | place: USA...
TGAAGTACACCGGCACGCTCGTGTTCGTTTCGCACGACCGCTACTTCATCGACAAGCTGGCCACACGAGTCTTCGAAGTAGGCGGCGGGAAGGTCGAAATCTTCCCCGGCAATTACGAGGACTATCTCTGGCGAAAAGAGGGCGGGCAGCACGTCGCGCCCACGCTAGATGACGTGCCAGACTTAGTCGGAGAAAGAATCGTAGAAAAAAAGGAAACGCCGGGTGCCCCACTTCTGGCCGACGCTGCCAAAAGTGGAGATCTGGCCTCACCATCTTCAAACGGTGGCAATGGTACGGCAGCTTCGGAACAGACAAAGAAGCGGCTGAATCCCATCAAACGCAAACAAATGGAAGAGCGCGTTCAGGCCTTGGAAGCCGAGATCAACCACACTGAAGATGAAATCGCCCGCCTGGAGACAGCGCTGCAGAGCTTCGTCAGCGCCGAAGAAAGCCAACGCCAATCGCAGGACCTGGAGCAGCGAAAAGTAACTCATGCCCGTCTGCTCGGGGAATGGGAAGAAGTGTCCGAGTCTCTGCAGGGATCGGAATAGATTTCGTTTCCTTGGGCAACTCGGATTTGAGTCCGGCATCCAACGGCCTGTAAGCAGGTTACTGAACGCGATGATTCGAGCGTGTTGTCGCATCTCGGTTGCGCTTGTAGTTCTTACCTGTTGCGCGTTTGCGCAGACACAAAGTGTGAGCGACCCCTATGAGAAATGGCTGGACTGTCACGACGACTGGTTTTCTTCTTCTGAAGCGACGGTTGGCGCCGCCTTCTCGCTGAAGGTGTCGTACCATGGCACAGCGATTGCGGGAGCTCGGATCGCGCTGAACAAAGCGTTCAACGCAAGCGGAGACGGGGTAGCCGCGACCGCTAAAACTGATTCCCGTGGCATCGTAAGTTTCCGCTCGATCCCTGAGGGAAGCTACTTCCTGAATTCGCCCAAGGGCTTGCTCTTCCCCTTGTTTCAAATGATCAAAGTCAAAGCCGGGCGGACTTCTGGTAAGAGTGTGACGTTGGATTGGCCTGACCACTCAATCGCCGTCCGAAACCTCCGGGGTAGATTTTCGTTTTCTGAGGGAACGGACGCTCCTGACCTTCCGCTGCGGTCCGCAAACGTAGAACTACGGGACATCTACACATCGCGACTGATCGAATCCGCGCACACGGACGCGAACGGTGACTTTGAGCTTGCCACTAAAGATCCGGGGATATACGCGGTCAGGCTCTTGCTGACCAAGAAAAACGGAGAGGAGGTCGAAAAACGCGACCTCGCCGTTGAACTCGATCCCGCAGCGAAAGATTTCTCGTTTCCCGAGCTTAGAGTGACAAAGTGCCATTGCCCGGCATTCAATTGTTATGAGCAATAACCTACGGGAGGAGCAGCAGCACCTTCCGCACCCGTACACCACCTTCCGTAATCTCTCACCTCGACTTACCCCTGTGCGATAGTCAGGGTGGCCAAGTGGCCACGCACCCGCAGGCCACGAATCTCAAGACCAACCGCTGGATATGGTGTCAGGCGCGAGCAGGGCGCCGGGCGGGAACCCAAGGAAGGTCGCATGCTTCAATCGTCGGAGAACTCATTCCTGAAGCCCGGCTCGCCGGCTTCCAACCCCAACACGTTTAACCCGGTCAAGACCGTTACCGCTCCCGTGGACCAGGCGACCATCGGCCGCACCCTGGTCATCAAGGGCGAGGTTACCGGTTCCGAAGCTCTCTACATCGATGGCCGCATCGAAGGCAAGATCATCATGCCCGAGAGTCGCGTCACGATCGGCCGCAACGGCAGAGTCGATGCCAGCATTCAGGCCCGCGAAGTTGTCGTCATGGGCAAGGTGCAGGGCAATATCGACTGCAGCGACCGCGTGGACATCCGCGCCGAAGGTTCGGTCAGCGGAGATATTTCGACTGTGCGCATCAGCGTGGAAGATGGCGCCGCGCTCAAGGGCGGAATCCAGGTTCGCGCCGAAGGCAAGGGACATCAGAGCAAGCAGGAACAAAAGCAAGAGCAGCCCAAGGCTCTGGCCGCCACTGCGAGCGCGTAAAAGAGCTCTGTCGAGTAGAAGCTTAGGGGCACGCCGTGGCGTGCCCCTGTTTGTTTTTGCTCGTTCAACTTCGTAGCGGTGGAAGAGCGGCCCTTCAGGGCCGCGTCAGCACGAGAGGAGTTGGGCTTTAGCCCCGGATTGCAGTGTTACCTCTTCTCTTCGGGCTTGAAATCGAGCGACGCCGAATTCATGCAATAACGCAAGCCCGTCGGCGCGGGACCGTCCTCAAACACATGCCCAAGATGCGCGGCGCATCTGGCGCAGCGGACTTCAGTTCGCACCATGCCGTGGCTGCTGTCACGATGCTCGACCACGCCCCCATTCTCGACTGGTTCGAAGAAGCTCGGCCAGCCCGTACCGGAATCAAACTTCGTTTTCGAACTGAACAGCGGCGCATTGCAGCACACGCAGTGATACATCCCGGTCTCGTGATTGTTCCAGTATCTGCCGGTAAAGGCGCGTTCTGTGCCGGCCTCGCGGGTGACGTGGTACTGCTCCGGAGTGAGCTGCTCTCGCCACTCCGCCTCGTTTTTTACAACCTTATCTGTAGCGGTCTTTTCCATATCAAACCCCACTTTGAATAGCTTATTTGCACTTTATTGGATGTTCCGGCGCCCCAGAAGTGGCATGGACTAGTTGCCCACTTCCGCCTCCACTTTGCGGTATCTGCCCCTGAAGAACAGCAGCGGGTCCCCGTCCAACAACACCACATCCTCGACCTCGGCAATGAAAATGGAGTGGTCCCCGGCTTCTTGCACAGATTCAAGCCGGCACTCGAGATATGCGAGCGCGCCTTGCAACACAGGGGTGCCGTGGCGGGTCCGTTCAAATCGCGCGCCGGCCTCGGCCTCGGCGTGCTCATGAGTGCGCTCCGGACGCGCATAATATTCCGAGATCGCCCGCTGATCTTCGCAAAGCACATTGATCCCAAACCTTTTTTTCGTATGCAGATGCGCATGCGTCCGAGTGCTGTGGTCGACGCACACCAGCACTAGCATGGGATCGAGCGACACCGAGGTGAAAGCATTCGCCGTCATTCCATGGACCTCGCCCTCGAGGTCGACAGTAATGATGGTCACGCCGGTGGCGAATGCTCCCATTGCCTTGCGGAATTCGGATGAATTCAGAGCCATGGTTTCAGGCCCTGTGTGCCCCTGTGTTCCCTGTGGTGAGAAAAATCGTACACCACAGAGAACACAGAGGTTCACAGGGGGATTTGTTCGAAGCGCCCCACAACCGCCTACATTACCACGCCTCGTTGTATCATTCGATCAACGTGGCCGTTATCTCAATCCCGCAGAGCGTGCCCATTTCTCGCGACGATGCCGTCCGGCTTCTCCAGTGCGCTGATGATGAATTGGCCGAACTTCTTGCAGCCGCCCGCGCCGTCAAAGAACGATTTAAGCCCGGCGTCATCACGTACTCGCGGAAAGTTTTCATCCCGCTGACCAACTTGTGCCGCGACTATTGCGGATACTGCACTTTCCGGCGTGATCCAGGCGATACCGGCGCCCACACTATGACGCCAGATGAGGTTCTCGAAGTAGCGCGGGCCGGAGAGAAACTCGGCTGCACCGAGGCCCTCTTCAGCCTGGGAGACAAGCCCGAGTTACTCTTCCCCGAAATGCGGGAAACGCTCAATCATCTGGGCTACAAGTCGACGCTGCATTATCTGGAAGCGATGTGCGAACTTGTCCTGCGCGAGACCACCCTGCTGCCCCATCCGAATCCGGGGCTGCTGAGCGCGGAGTGGGTCCGCCGTCTCGCCCGAGTCTCCCCCAGCATGGGACTGATGCTTGAGACCACCAACGCGGCTCTGCTCGGCCCCGGACTGGCCCACGACAACGCTCCTGATAAACTCCCCGCCAGGCGCCTGCGCACCATCGAGGAAGCCGGCAAGCAGAAGGTTCCATTTACTACTGGCTTGCTGATCGGCATCGGCGAATCGCTCGAGGATCGCGTGGATACGCTCCTCGCGATTCGGCAACTCCACGAGCGCTACGGACACATCCAGGAAGTGATCGTACAGAATTTCTGCGCAAAGCCGACGATTCCCATGACGCATTGGCCCGAGCCATCGCAAGGCGATATGCTTCGCACCGTGGCCGTCGCTCGCTTGTTGCTGCCCGAGGTCAATATCCAGGCGCCGCCGAATCTTTCCGCGCCTTACTATGAAGATTTGATTGATGCTGGCATCAACGACTGGGGAGGAGTTTCTCCGCTCACTCCCGACTTCATCAATCCCGAAATGCCCTGGCCGCACGTAGAACAACTCAGAGGACGCACGGAATCGAAAGGCTGTGTGTTGCGGCAGCGTCTACCCGTGTACCCGGAATTCGTCGACCCACTTGTAGCGAGATCAGGCCTGCTTTCCGAGAAATTGCGCGTGGCCATTGCTGACGATGGCCTGGCACGGAGGGCGGCATGATCTGCGTCCTCACGGGCGGCACTGGCGGAGCCAAGTTCGTCGACGGACTGCGTCAGGTGATGCCCTCGGAAGAGATCACCCTGGTCGTCAACACCGGCGATGATCTGATGTGGTGGGGGCTATACGTCTCGCCCGATATCGATTCGATCACATACGTTCTCTCCGGGATGCTGAGCCGGGAACGTGGTTGGGGCGTAAAAGGCGACACGTTCCTGTGCCTTCAGGCAATGGGCCAACTGGGCGAGCCAACGTGGTTCCACACCGGAGACCGAGACCTCGCTGTCCATCTGCTTCGCTCGCGCCTGCTGGCGGAAGGTAAAACGCTTTCGGAAGCCACTGCGATCATCTGCCAGAAACTGGGCGTGAAGGCGCGTGTTCTCCCCATGACCAATTCACGAGTGGAGACTCGTGTCGCTACTCCTATTGGCGAGTTGAGCTTCGAAGAATATTTCGTGCAGCGCTGGTATCAGGACCCGGTGAAGTCCGTCCGGTTTGCGGGCGCTTCTGACTCCGAGCCGGCGCCGGGTGTAATCGACGCCATTGCCAATGCCGATGCCGTGCTCATCGCTCCGAGTAACCCGGTGACCAGCATCGGACCGATTCTCGCCGTGCCCGGTATTCACGATGCTCTGCTGCATGCCCGCGGAAAAATCGCCGCCGTCAGCCCCATCGTCGGCAGTGCTCCCATAGCCGGACCTGCCGGAATTCTGATGGAGGCACAGGGCCTGCCCTGCTCGATTGCCGGCGTGGCGAAAGCGTATGCGGAGTTTCTAGATATCCTCATTTGCGACACGCGCGATGCACATGCCGCCGAATCACTTCGCGAAACCGGACTGCGCGTACACTGCACACAGACGGTCATGCGCAGCGCTGAAGACAAGGCCGCGCTCGCGCGCGAGACCCTTTCATTCGTCAGCGCCGAGGCACGCGAAGCGGCTGCGCTGAATACGTCGTTCCGCCGCCTGGATCGTCAGCCGTGATCCTCGTCCCGATCAAAAATACTGCGTCCGCGAAGCAGCGCCTTGCGTCCATTCTCGATCAGCCCGCACGCACGCAGTTGGCCCAGGCCATGTTGACCGATGTGCTGACGACGCTTCACGACTGGAAGAATCGACCGAAGGTCGGGATCGTCACGGGCGATCCTTACGCGATTAAGTTGGCGGAGGAATGCCATTTCGGAGTTCTTCTGGACCGCGACAATCCGGGCGAAACGGGAGCCATTGAGATGGCAACGCGGATATGCGTGGAGCGAGGGGAGGACAGCACGCTGGTCATTCCAGCCGATATCCCGCTGATTGCATCCTGGGAACTTGAGGAGATTTACAAGCATGCGCCGGCCGAAGGAAGCGTGCTTGTCCCGGCGGGCGATGGCCGCGGGACTAACGCCGCTCTCCGTCGTCCGGCGAACCTGTTTCCGCTGCGTTTCGGCAATGACAGCTTCAAGCCGCATCACGCCGCCGCACAGGCTACAGGCAAGCCCTGCGTCGTTATCGACCTGCCAGGAATCGCCGTAGACGTAGACACTCCGCCAGATTTGCTGCAGCTTATTTCTATTCCCGGCGAAACCCGCGCGCAGCACCTTGCCAGAAGCTGGAACTTACCCCAGCACGTTTTTGCCTCAGAGCCAGACATCGTATGAAGACGAAAGCGCGGCCGGCTCCGCGAACTGTGAGCAGCAGAACACGTGCAGGCGAGATCCGCCTCATTCCGATCACAATCGCGGACGACTTCGTGCCCGGAACCTCCGTCCCCGAAGCGCTGATCAAGGCGTTGCATCAAGGTCGACGGCGTCTGCAGCCGGGCGACATCCTGGTCGTGAAACACAAAATCATCTCGAAGTCGGAAGGCCGACTTGTGGATCTTTCCACGATCCACCCCTCTGCTGATTCAATCGCATGGGCTGAGCAATACAAACTCGATCCCCGTGTCATCGAATTGGCTCTGCGCGAAAGCCGCGCGGTCCTCAGACGGAAGAATGGCGTGCTCATCACCGAAACGCAGCATGGATTCCTTTGCGCCAACAGCGGTATTGACGTTTCCAACGTCGACGGTGGCAACACGGCCCTCCTGTTGCCGGAAGACCCGGACCGCTCCGCTGCGAATCTGCAGCGGGCTCTAAAGAGAAAGACGGGTGTGTCGGTGCCCGTGATCATCACCGATAGTTTCGGCCGGCCATGGCGTGAAGGACTCACCGAATTCGCGATCGGCATTGCGGGGATGAAGCCGCTGCGCGATGAGCGCGGCCGCCGCGATCCGCACGGCTACGAGCTGAAGGCCAGCGTGGAAGCCGTCGCCGACGAGCTTGCGTGCGCCGCCGGACTCGTCTGCGGCAAGCTGAACCGCACCCCAGCCTGCATCGTGCGAGGATTTCCGTACACATCCGGTCAGGGTAGCTTCCGTGAACTGCTGCGTCCCCCTTCCGCGGACCTCTTCCGTTGAATTCCGCTACACTGTACAGGTTGTCTGCAACATCTCTCAGGCGAATGCAACCAAGATACAGCGAGGCGCAAGCGCGTCTCGTCGGAGGAACGCATGCTCCGCGAACTGACGAACTCTGAACTGGAATCCTTTCCGTCGCTCGATTGGTCCGACATCTGCCCAAGGCTTGTGCCCGCGATCCGTTCCTCTCTTGAAACGGTCCTCGACAGACAAGATGGAGCTGTGCTCTCGCTCGAAGAGTCCTGCGCACTGGCCAATGCCGAGGGAGACGATCTACTGGGCCTTCTGATCGCAGCCAATATGCTGCGCTCCGAGCTTGCCGGCAACATCGTCACGTACATCGTGAACCGCAACATCAATTTCACAAACATCTGTTTCGTGGGATGCAAGTTCTGCGCTTTTAGCCGAGGCCCCCGCGAGCACGATACGTATTTCCTAACTCTCGATGAAATCGCCGAGAAGACCCGCGAAGCCTGGGAGCTGGGCGCCACTGAGGTCTGCATTCAGGGCGGACTTCCGCGCAATCTGCCGAAGTTCTATTACCGTGACATTCTGCGCGCTGTGAAGAATGCCGTACCGCAGATGCACATTCACGCCTTCTCTCCGATGGAGATCGTCTACGGCGTCGAACTCACGGGCCTGCCGCTGGCCGATTATCTTTCCATGCTGCGCGACAATGGTCTGGGCACGCTGCCTGGCACCGCCGCAGAGATTCTCGACGACAACGTTCGCCACATCCTTTCCGCCAACAAGCTGTCGACCGCCCAGTGGACCGAGGTGATCCGCACGGCTCACCGCTGCGGCATCCGGACGACCTCAACGCTGATGTATGGACATGCCGAGACTCCCGAGCACTGGGTTCGTCAGATGAGATTGCTGCGAGAGATCCAATCCGAAAGCGGAGGCTTCACCGAATTCGTGCCGCTCGGCTTCGTTCATCAGAACACTTTGCTCTTCCAGCAGGGCCTGGCGCGCACCGGACCTACACTCGCGGAACATCTCAAGATTCACGCGCTGGCACGCGTACTCCTCGCGGGGTCCATCAATAACATTCAGGTTTCATGGGTAAAGTTGAACCGCAATCTGTCGCAACTCTGCTTGCACGCCGGCGCGAACGACTACGGCGGCACGCTGATGGAAGAGAACATCTCTCGTGAAGCCGGAGCCACTGCCGGCCAGTACACCAGCCCCGAAGATTTCCAGAGTTTGATTTTGGAAATCGGCCGCATCCCCGCAGAGCGGAACACCACATACTCGCGCATCAATATCAAGCTGCCGCTGGATGAATTCACCGCTGAACAGTGTCTCGAGGCCGAGTTCGCATGAGCGCGGGCTCCGGCACTCCCATGCGTCCAATCGCGATCATCGGCGGCACCGGTCCCGCCGGCATGGGCTTGGCGCTGCGCTGGGCGCGCGCAGGCGAGACCATCATCATCGGTTCCCGCGAGGAGCAGCGCGCGCAAGCAGCAGCCTCCGCGATTCAGTCGAAAGCCGGCACTCAGGCAAATGTATTCGGTATGGAAAATAGTGCGGCATGTGACGCGGCGGATATCCTCGCACTCACCGTTCCCTTTGAAGCTCAGGCAGCGTTGCTCAAGCATCTCAAGTCCTCAATTACAGAAGGCAGCATCCTCATCGATGCCACGGTACCCCTGGCATCAGCCGTCGGCGGCCGGGCTTCACGTCCGCTGGGCGTTTGGCAAGGATCATCTGCGCAGCAAGCAGCGGAACTCGTCCCCAACGGCGTGAGCGTGGTCGCCGCGTTCCACAACCTATCGGCCGACCTGCTGAATGGCGATGAGCTTCTCGATTGTGATGTCATCGTGTGCAGTGATGATCCCGACGCGGCACAACTCACGCGCGAACTCGCGGCGAAAATCCCCGGTGTTCGTGCAATCGACGGCGGGAAGCTGGAGAACGCCCGCATCGTCGAGCAAATCACCGCAATGCTCATCGGCATGAACATCCGTCACAAAGGCCATGCCGGAATCCGCATCACAGGCTTGCCGGCAGGCGCATATCGATAGCTGCCTTCGTCGAAGGAGTACCCCTGTTGAGCGACAACAACAACGTTGATGCTGCGCGACAGTATCACAGTGGGACCAAGCACTCTTATCTGAGTTTACGTCTTCACCCTCACGCGCTCGACTGGGAGAATAAGCCTCTCCTTTTCAAGATCTATCCCACCCTTGAGGTCACGCGGTTGCCGCGCGATTTCGACGATACCGGCAGACCGGCCTTGGCAACGATTGCCAGCCACGTTCCCATTCAAGGCGACGCAATTCCGGATCTCGAGACGCTCGCGCAGGTTCTATTCTTTTCCGCCGGGGTCACTAAAAGCAGAAAGCACGCCGAGGGTGAGACCTTCTTTCGTGCGGCGGCTTGCACGGGCGCTCTTTACGAGATCGAACTTTACGTCGTCTGCACAGATTTGCGATCCAAAATCCAACCCGCGGGAAGTTCTCCGGCGCTGCCCGCAGGTGTTTATCACTTTGGCGCGGCGGAATTCGGACTGCGCCAGCTTCGCGCGGGCGACTTTCGCCACGTCGTAGTAGGCGCGACCGGCAACGATCCCACGATCGCACTCTCGCCGATAATCGTCGTCTGTACGGGCGTGTATTGGCGCAACGCTTGGAAGTACCGATCGCGAACGTATCGCCACTTCGGTTGGGACAATGGCACCATTCTCGCCAACTTCCTCGCGATCTCAGCCGCCAGGAACCTTCCGGCGACGATTTTCGGCGGCTTCGTCGATTCCCAGATCAATGCACTGCTCGATTTGGATACGACTCGCGAAGTCGCGTTTTCAATCGCCTCCCTCGGACACCTCCAGAGCCAGCCGCCCGCAGCGCCAGCCGTCGAACCGCTTGCTTTGCCGGTGGTCCCTTACTCTGCCCACGAAGACGACTACCCAGCAATGCGCAAAATGCACAGCGCTTCGTCTCTGGACACGGCGGAGGAAGTGATTGCCTGGCGTGGCAAGTCCCCTGTAATCGAGTTTCCGCCGGCAAAAGAAAGCACCACCGCATTACTGCCGCTCAGCGACACTCAGATTCCGTCCGATACCGTTGAGCAAGTTATTTCGCGGCGGGGATCCACCCGCCAGTTTTCCCGCGATCCAATCACCTTGGCACAGCTCTCGACCATGCTCGATCGCGCCACCCCGGGCATCCCCGCCGATTTCCTCGACCCCTTTGCAAGCCACCTGAACGATCTCTACCTGATCGTCAACAATGTGGTTGGACTTGCCGCCGGGAGCTACGTCTATCATTGGCACGAACGCTTCCTGGAGTTGCTCAAGCGCGAAGACTTTCGGGACAAAGCGGGCTACCTCGGGCTCGAACAACAGCTCTCCGCCGATGCCGCTGTCGACGTATTCTTCCTCGCGGATTTGAAGAAGATCATGGACCGGTATGGAAACCGAGGCTACCGTGCAGTCCAACTTGAAGCGGGAATTATTGGCGGGAAGCTCTATTTAGCCGCTTATGCTCTCAAGCTCGGGTGCACTGGTCTTACTTTTTACGACGATGATGTGGTCAGTTTCTTTTCGCCGCATGCGCGCGGCAAGAGTGCCATCTTCCTCAT
>Ga0335069_10015922_pt1 | contig 10501 bp, 8 predicted proteins | sample Lox_Sample_11_FD_206714 | JGI IMG/M metagenome (GOLD analysis project Ga0335069, IMG submission 206714) | Soil microbial communities from Loxahatchee National Wildlife Refuge, Florida, United States - Lox_Sample_1.1 | ecosystem: Environmental > Terrestrial > Soil > Wetlands | place: USA: Florida...
ACCCAGCCTCACGGGCTGCATCCCGCGGACCTGTTGCGGCGGGCCGAGCATCGCAGCCTGATCGAGTTCGGCTCGGCGATCCTGAACGATATCTGGGGTTTCTACTCCGCTCCGGATGCTGCGGCCTTCGACGCCAAGCGCCGGCAACTGGCCGAGCGTTTTGCTTGGCTGGAGCGGCGGCTGGTGGCGGAACCCTGGTTCGACGGCGACGTGTTCTCGCTGGTCGATGCGGTCTTCGCGCCGGTCTTCCGCTATTTCGACGTCTTCGACCGGATCGGCGATTTCGGCATCCTCGCGGGTCTGCCGAAGCTGGCACGCTGGCGGACAGCGCTCGCGGCGCGCTCGTCAGTCAGGTCTGCGGTCACGGAGGATTACGAAGACCGGTTGCGCAAATTCCTGCTGGCGCGGCGCTCGCATCTCACCGCCCTGATGCTGCACACGAGCGAGGCGGCGTAGGGTCAGAGCACCCAGTGGTAGCCGATGGTCGGCAGCGGCATGCCGCCGACCTCTTCGAGGCGGGCCTCGCTCAACCGCCGGCCGCCGCAGCGTTCGTAGAAGCCGCGGCCGGCGAAATTGCCTTCCAGGCACCAGATCACCACTTCCGCGAGGCCGCGCTTGCGGAAGAGGTCGAATGCCGCCTCCACCAAGGCGCGCCCGACGCCCTGCTCGCGCCAGTCGGTCTCGACATAGAGCGCATAGACCTCGCCGCTCGGCGCCGGGCGTTGTCGGCGGGTCGGCCCGACGATGGCATACCCGACGACGTCGCCGTCGGCATCGGCCACCAGCGTGTTCTCGGTGCGGCGGCTGAATCCGGAGGCGCGGCTCCAGCGCGCTGCCTCGATCTTCGAATCCATCCGCGCCAGGTATTCCGCCGGCAGCAAGGCGGCATAGGCGTCGCGCCAGGCCTCGACGTGGATCCGCGCGATCTCGGCGGCATCCACCGACGTGGCGCGCCGGACCCGGAATCCGTCATGGGCTATCAAATGCGCTCCATCACTTGGTCGAGACTCTTCGCCAGCTTCTCGACGATCTCGCCGAGTTCGTCGAGCGTCGCGATGTAGGGCGGCGAGACGATCACGATGTCGCCGCGCTTGCCGTCCACGTTGCCGCCGACCGGATAGACGATGAGGCCGTTGGCGAAGGCCAGCTGGTTCAGTCTCTGGTAGATCATGCGCTCGCGGGGATAGGGTTCCTTGCTGGCGCGATCGGCGACGATCTCGACGCAGAGGAAGTAGCCCCGGCCGCGGATGTCGCCGACATAGGGCCGCGCGCCCAGCGCGTCGCTCAGCATGCGCTTCAGCAGCAGGCCGTTTTCGCGCACCTTCTCCAGCAGATGGTCGCGGCGGATCACCTTCTGCACCGCGACCCCGGCCGCGCAAGCGAGCGTGTGGCCGGTGAAGGTGTGGCCGGTCAGAAGGCCGCCATAGCGCTGGTACATCGGCGCCTTCAGCCGCTCGTGATAGACCGCGGCCGAGAGCGGGACATAGCCGCCGCCGAGGCCCTTGGCGACCGCCATGATGTCGGGCTCGACGCCGTCATGCTGCAGCGCGCGCCAGGTGCCCGTGCGTCCCGCGCCGCACATCACCTCGTCGGCGATCATGAGGACGCCGTAGCGGTCGCAGATCTCCCGCACGCGCTTGGCATAGCCCGGCGGTGCCGGGACGCAGCCGCCGGCCGCACCCACCACCGGCTCGAAGATGAAGGCCGCGACCTTCTCCGGCCCGAGCCGCTGGATCTCGTTCTCCAGCTCCTGGGCGCAGAAGGCGGCGACGTCCTCCGGGAACACGCCCTCCGGCGGGCGATAGGCATTGGCGGGGGAAAGCAGGCTCGCCGGCGTCAGCGCCCCCTCGAAGGCCGAGCGGCGGTCGAGGAAGCCGGAGATCGCCAGCGCACCCAAAGTGTTGCCGTGCCAGGAGCGCTCCCGGGCGATGAAGCGGCAGCGCTCCGGCTTGCCGAGCGCGGCATGAAATTGCAGCGCGATCTTCAAGCAGGATTCGATCGCCTCGGACCCGCTGGAGCAGAAGGTCATGTGTTTGAGACCGCCCGAGGAACCACTGGCACAGGATTCCGCGATCATCGCGGTCAATTCCTCCAGAGGATCGCTGCTGAAGGTGTAGCGATAGCCGTGGGCGATGCGGTCGAGCTGGTCCTTGATCGCGGCGTTGACCTCCGGGTGCGCGTGGCCCAGCGAGAACACCGCGGGGCCGCCGGATCCGTCGATATAGCGCTTGCCGTCCTGGTCGAAGACGTAACAGCCTTGGCCATGGGCCACTTTGGGGAGTTGCTGCTGCACCTCCCACGTGGCGATCGGGGTTGCAATCGGGGCTCTGGTTGCTTCGGCGGCGGCAGGCGCGCTAGACATGAGGAACTCGTCTCTGTTGCGCCGGCAGTGAAGCCGCCCCGCGAGAGCGTGTCAACCGGAGCGGATTCGTGACGATTCTTTATGCCGGCGATCCCGTGGAAACCGACGATTGGCTCGGCGCCCTGCGCGCGCTCGATTCCTCGCTCCAGTTCCGCACCTGGCCGGATTGGGGGAATCCGGACGACATCGACTTCATCGTGGTCGGCGGCCGCATGCCGGGCGATCTCTCGATCTTCACCAAGGCGAAGGCGATCCAGTCCACCTGGGCCGGCGTCAATCACCTGCTGCGCGGCAAGTTTCCGGCGGGCGTGCCGATCGCCCGCATGGTGGAGCGGGCGCTTTCGGCCAACATGGTCGAGTACCTGGTCTATTGGGCGCTGGATGCCCTGCGCGAAGGCCCGGTCTTCCGCCAGGGGCAGCGCGACGGGCAATGGCTCGACCGGCCGTTGCGCTGGGCGCGGGACTTTCCGATCGGCATCCTCGGCCTCGGCACCTTGGGGCAGGATACGGCGAAGAAGCTCGTCGCCCTCGGCTTCCCGGTCAGCGGCTGGAGCCGCACGCCGAAATCGGTCGCCGACGTGCAGAGCTTCGCCGGCCCGGACGAGCTGGCGGCATTCCTCGCGCCGCTGAAACTCATGATCTGCCTGCTGCCGCTGACCGCGGAGACCGAGAACATTCTCGACGCAAAGATGTTCGCCGGTCTTTCCGACGGCGCGATCCTGGTCAACGCGGGCAGGGGCGGGCATCTCCACGAGACGGATCTCCTGGCGGCGCTCGATTCCGGCAAGCTCGCTTATGCCGTGCTCGACGTCTTCCGCGAGGAGCCGCTGCCGGCAGACCATCCGTTCTGGCGCCGCAAGGACATCATCCTCACCCCGCACATCGCCTCCATCACCCAGGCCGGCGCCGGGGCCAGCGAGATCCTGGAGAATTATCGCCGTGCTCTCGCCGGCCAGCCACTGCTCAACCTTGTGGATCCGAAGCGGGGCTACTGAGCAGCCCTTCGGTCAGGCTTCCTCGGCACCGCCTTGCAAGGTCATCCGGACAATCGGCGAAGTCGAGCCGAACCGTCTGGCCGTCGATCGCCGGCCGGCGCAGCGCCTTCGACGACAACGGCGCGATCGAGACCGTTGCCTCATCGCAAAGCCGCTGCAGCTCCGCCCGGGAAAGTCCGAGGATCAGGGAAAGCAGCCGGTCCAGCCGAATGCAGCAAGAAGGCGCAACGGCGATCGTCATCTCGATCGTCGATGTTTCCGGATCGGCGGGCGTCGAGAAGGCGAGGGCGACGGCGACCTCTGATGTCGCACCGCTTGCGGCGGCATGACGGTCGGCGAGCGCCCGGTCATTGCGCATCAGGGCCCGCAGCCCGACGGGGTCGATGGACTTCAGCGGCCGTCGCTCATGGACCGGTTGGTTCAGGCGATAATCGCATTCGGTGCAGAGGAAGATCAGCCAGGCATCGATGGTCTTCTTCTGGGCATTGACGCGAAATTTGCCGCTGCTGGCAAAGTGTCGCTCGGCGGCGCAGCGCGGGCAATGGCGCCGGATGGTGGGTTGGTGGTCGGAGGTAATGCGGACGCAAAGACGGGCGACGGAGTCGCGAGACGACGTGGACATGCCGATGACAGCCTTCCGAAGCGGAAGTGCTGGCGGGCGATGTCCAGAATGGGTCTAGAGGGAGCTCGGGCGAGGCGAGGTTGACTGCAAAACGTCGGGCGCAACTTGCCGCAACCGATCCCAGTGCACCGCCGCCAACACAGAATCCTCCGGCGCGCGACCTGATCGGAGGCGCCGAAGAACGCGGATCAACTGAGATCGGTCAGTGCTGGGGCAAAACGGCGGCTCGATGGAAATTTTGATAGGCCGCTACACCTATTCGAACATCGACTGGAAGTCAAACGGGCGCCGGCGTCAGATGATTATCCCAGAGCGGCAGTCCGTCGCTCGGCCGCTGCAGCACGCGTGACGTCACGCCGTCGCGCGTTGCCTCCGCCAGCAGCCTCGTCCCGCTGCCCGAGGTGAAGACGAAGGCGCCGGGACGTTCCGCCGCGGCGATGCCGCAGCCGTCGCGCAATTCCACGAGGCCGAGGAAGCGACGCTCCGGCAGATGCCAGAAGGCAGCGACGCCGCCATGGGGCGAGGTCGCGGCGGCGATCGTGCCGGTGCGGTCGACGGCGGCGCTGCCGCAATAGCCGCGGAGCCGCATCAGCGCCTCTTGCGGCAGCTCGAGGAAGGAGACGGCGCCCGCTGCGTCGGCGATGCCGACCATGGGCCGCCATTCCGTGCCCGCATCCTGGTCCTGCATGGCGAAGACGATCTCGCCACTCGCGCCCAGCGCCAGATGCCGGATGGAGAGCGTATTCAGTTCTTCATCCAGTACGATCCGCGTTTGAATCCTCCCGGACGCGGCATCGAGGATCACCAGGCTGGATTCGATCTCCGCCTGCAGCGCCTGGCGGTCGACGATCCCGCCATTGGCCACAGCGAGGGTGCGATCCCGCTCCAGCCAGATCAGCTCATGGGGCTCGATCCCATGGGTGGACATCTCGCCGATGCGTGCACCGTCCAAGAGGTGATACACGCCGATCCGCCCGGCCTGGTCGCCGTCGCGGCTCTCGGTGGCATAGAGCGTTGTCCCGTCGCTGCTGAAGATCGCGTGGCCGTCGAAGCTGTATCCATCGGGTGCCGGGATGCGCCTCTCTATCGTGCCGTCCGCCGGATCGCAGAGCGTGATGGCCGCGCCCGGCTTGCGGTTGATGAGCGCGCTGAGCGTGCCGTCCGGCGCGATCTCCATCGTGTGGCCGCGCGCCGGTGTCTTCAGGCGCCAGAGGATGCGGCCCTCGGCGTCGAGCGCCGCGGCGCCGCTGCCTTGCGGGCCGGGCGCGAAGTTGCAGGCACTGAAATAGCGCGGGGTCGCGGCCGGCTTGCGTCCGAACAGGCCCAAGGGCTCAGCTCCCGTCGCCGTCGAGCTCATTGAAGCCGAGGGAGATGCCGAGCGCCGGCGGCGCCTTCTGGGTCATCAGGTCGCGCAGGTGGTTGACCGCGATCAGCAGGGTGCCGATCTTCTTGCGCCCCTCCGCATCGGCGACCGCGGCGTCGAGCGGCTGCGGCGCCGCAGCGGCGGCGGCATTGGCGGCGTTGAACGCGTCGGTCAGCTCCTTCCTTAGCGCATCCTGGTCCGTGCCGAGCAGGCGCACAAAACCGTGCGGCCCTGTCATGGCGTTCTGGATGGCCGCCAGGTTGAGCGCGATATTCTTCAGCGAGCGGCCGGAGCGCCATTGCTCGGCCGCCTTCGGCTTCGCCTTGTCGATGGTGGCGCCGCGCGGCCCGGCGATCTTCTGGTCGCTCACCACCTCCAATCCGGTCGCCAGCCCGGCGTAGAACTGCGCCGCAGCCTCGTTGGGATCGGCGGAGAAGGGTGCCGCCGCGACCTTCGGGTCGGCGATCGCCTTCTCCCAGGCGGCGTTGAGCTCATGGGCGAGCGCGTCGAGATTGTGGGCGATGGCGCGGATCAGGGCCGCACGCGGCTTCTGCTCCGGCCCGGCGGAGAGCACCTGGCGCGCGTCCTCGCCATGCAGCAGGCGCTCCAGCGCCGGCAGGCCCTGCACCGCGACGCTGGCCTGGGCGAACTTCTCGGGCGCGAGGGCGCCCTGGTCCTTGCTGGCGAGCAGGCCTTGCAGCTGCTTGTCGATGATGCTGCGCTTCTCCGGCCAGTATTCGAAGCGGTCGGATCGCTGCTCGGCGCCGAGCGGCCCCAATCGGAAGAACTCCACCTGCATCCAGGCGTCGGAGACGGAATCAAAGCCGACCTGGAGCGCTGCATAGCCGTCCTGGGTCGGCGCCGCGGCGAAGTCGTCGGCCAGCTGGGCGAGCTTCTTGGTCTCGCCCGCCAACGTCTTGAAGGCGGGCGCCACCAGGTTCGTCGCATAGTCCTGGTTGAAGGCGGCGAAATCCGCCGCCTGGGCCGGTGTTGCGAAGACGCCGAGCCAGGAGGCGAGCAAGGCGATGCGGCTGACGAAGCCTTTCAGCATGGTGTTCTTCCTTAGAGGGATCCGATGAAATCGATGAGCGCCTGGCGGTCCGGCTGGGAGAGCTGCTCGACATGGCGGCGCGCATCGGCCGCCTCGCCATCATGCCAGAGAATGGCCTCGAGCACAGTCCGCGCCCGTCCGTCATGCAGCAGGCTCACGCCGCCCGGCGCCGCCAGCGCCTGCCCGATGCCCCAGAGCGGGGCGGTCCGCCATTCCTTGCCCGAGGCGTCGCCCTCCACCATGTGATCGGCGAGCTCGAACCCCATGTCGTGCAGCAGCAGATCGGAATAAGGCGCGATGCTGCGCGCCGGCAGATTATCCGCAGCCGGCAGTTGGAACGCGGCGCGGTGGCAGGCCTCGCAGCCCGCCGCCGTGAAGACCTCGCGGCCATGCGCCACGTCCTTCGCCGTCGACACCGTGGGCGGCAGCACAGCTTCCGCGACGAAGCGGTCGATCAAGCGCATGAGGCTCGACGGCACTTCCAGGTTCTCGAATTGCGGCGAGGCGCCGTTCGGCATGGCGTGGCATTGCGGCTCGGCCGCCGTGCAGTCGCCATAGGCATCATGATAGAGCGGGTTCGAGAGGCCGATGTCGAGGTTGAGCGCCTTCCCGTCCTGGACCTGGAATTCGGCGGCACCCGCCTTCCAGCCGAACCGCCCGAGCGCGATCTTGCCGGTCACGGGGTCCGTCACCCGGTTCGGCTTTCCCGACACGCCTGTGCCGCTGGGCGCCGCGCGCTCAAGGATTTCCGCCTCCGGGATCCTCTGCAGCAGGCCGATCCCGTTGATCGCCGTGGCGAGGCGCGGGCTCAGCACGGTCTCCTTCGCCAGCGCGCCATAGGCGGGGCGATCGAGCGCGAAGACCGGCTTCCTGAGCTCCACCGTCGTGCCGTCCGCCAATGTCACCGCGTGGGTCTCGAACGTCACTTTGGCTTCCGCCTCGGCGCCGAGGCCTGCGACGGAATCCGGCTGGATCTGCTGCCCATAGACTGGATCACCGATCCCACCACCCATCCCGCCATGCGGCCCGAGCTTCAGGAGCAAAGCCGCCAGCACCGCGCCGCTCGCATCATAGGCGACGCCGCGGCCGCCGCCGGGATGGCAGACATTGCAGCCCCGGGCGTTGAACAGCGGTCCGAGCCCGTCCGCAGCCTGGGTTGAGGAGGGGGCGGCCGCCCATTGCCGGTCGAACAGGGCGCGGCCGATCTCGAAGTCGAGGCCCTTGATGTCCTGCGGCAGGCTGGGATCGCGCACCACGCTCACCGCCGGATCGGCGGCGGCGCCCGATGGCATTAGAGCCGACACCGTCAGTGCCAGCGCCAGGAGGACGATGCCGATCGTACGAAACTCAAGCCACGCGGACATAGCCCATCATACCGGTTTCCTGATGCTCGATGATATGACAGTGGAGCATCCAGGCACCGGGATTGTCGGCGACGAATCCGACCTTCAGCCGTTCGTTGGGGACGACCAGCGTCGTGTCGGCGAAATGCGGCAGGACTTTCCGCTTGTTCGACTGCAGCACCTTGAAGGTATGGCCGTGGAGATGGATCGGATGCGGATGCGGCGTGCCGTTGATGATCTCCATCACGATGGTGGCGCCCTTCGGGAACTCCGCCAGCGGCGCCGGCAGATGGCCTTCTTCCATGGAAGGCCAGGTCTGGCCGTTCATGGCCCAGAACGTGCGCTGCGTCAGGCAGAGCCCGTCCGCCGCCGGCAGCACTGTGCCGTCGGGCAGCTTCAGATCGGTCGGCAATGGACTCGCGACTGACGCCGCGCTCAAGCGCAGGGTGAAGGTCACGGCGCCTCCCGGCTTAGGCTCCGGCAGGTCAGGAACCTGAAGCGGTGCCGGGGCGAAGGCGGGGCGATCGAGCGGCGCGCCCTCCGTCTCGAACTCTGCCAGCAGGATCGGATCGGCGGCGTAGTAGTTCATCAGTCGCACGCGCTCGCCGGGTTTCGCGGGCGCGCGGAAGGCGAGGTCGAGCCGCATCGCCGGTCCCATCCGCCAGGTGTCGAGCGGCGTCGGCGCCAGCGCATTGCCGTCGGTGGCGATCATCCAGGCGGGCGTGCCCTCCAGGCCGAGATCGATCAGCCGCGTCATATCGACGTTCAGGAACCGCACCCGGATGTCGCCGTTGGCCGGAACCTTGAAGACCGGCTGGTGCATGTCGTTCACGGTCTGGAACGAGCCGAAGGTGCCGGCGGTGCCGGCGCCCTTGTCGGTCGTCAGCGCGCCGAAGCTGCCGTCATCCTGCACGCGCCAGTCGCGATAGAGGCAGACGAGATCGGCGTCGAACGGCTTGGTCTCGTCACCCTCGATGACCAGGACTCCCGCCAGGCCCTCGCCCAACTGGGTGATGGTGTCGCAATGGGGATGGAAGAAGAAGGTGCCGGGATTGGGCGGCCGGAACTCATAGGTGAAATCCTGCCCCGGCAGCACGGGGTCCTGGGTGAGGTAGGGCACGCCGTCCATGCCGTTCGGCAACCGGATGCCGTGCCAGTGGACCGTGGTGTGCTCGGCCAGTGCATTGTGCAGCCGCGCCCGCAGCCACTGGCCATGTTTCATCCGGATCACGGTCAACCCGTCGCCGTAGCCCAGCACGGGGGTTTCCCGCGCCGGGGCGGGGAGCAACTGCCGTGGCCGCTGCTGTGCGGTCAGCGCGACCTCATGGACATCCGCGCCCTGCGGCGCCCGCGGCGCTGCCGGATAGCGCGGCGCGGCGCTGAAGGCGTGGCGGGCAATGCCGGCGCCGGCCAGCGCGAGACCGGCGCCGCCGATGCCGATCAGTGCGCGCCGGTTCAGGCGATGATGCGGAAGCGTGGCGGACAGGATCGGCTGCTCTCTTGTGTTGTTCCGTCCTCTACTGGCCGACCGCCGAGGGATTGTCCAGGCTGTCGGAGCCTTCGACGGTGATCTTGATCTTCATCACCGCGACCGCCGCCTCGAAGGACTTGGCCTGGGCGACCAGCGTGTCGACCACGTTCTGGACGATCTTGTTCCCCTCCGGATTGTCCGGGCCGATCATCTGGTCATAGGCCATCTTGCCGCTGTCCGCCGTCTGCTTCAGCACGGTCATCGCCTCGGTCGCGGCCGCCGTGGCGGCGTCGATGCGCGGCGCGTCCTTGGCGTCCTTGGCGGCGACCAGGTCTTTGAGGCTCGGGCCCTGGATCACGCTGCCGTCGGTCCGGGTGTAGCGGCCGGTATAGACGTTGACGATGCCCTTCTCGTCATAGAAGTGCGAGTTCTGGGTATTGTCGCTGAAGCAGTCATGCTCCTCCTCGGGGTCGTGCAGCATGAGGCCGAGCTTGGTGCGCTCGCCGGCGAGCTCGCCGTAGGAGAGGCTGCCGATGCCGGTGAACATGGCGGCGAGGCCGGCCGCGGGGTCGGCCAGCAGCCGCTTGCGGCCCGGCCCGTCTTCGGCGAAGACCGCTTCCATCTTCTTCAGGTCGGCGATCAGGAGATCGGTCGCTGCGCGCAGATAGTCGGCGCGGCGGTCGCAATTGCCGTGGGTGCAGTTCTTGGCGTCGTAGTCGGTCGCCGGGCGGTTGCCGGCGCCGGGACCGGTGCCGTTCAAGTCCTGGCCCCAGAGCAGGAACTCGACCGCGTGATAGCCGACGGCGACGTTGGCCTCGTTGTCGCCGGCTTCCTCGAGCGAGGCGATCAGGTCGGGCGTGATCTTCGAGGCATCGACCGTCTTGTTGCCGAGCTTCAGCGTCGGATTGGCGATGACGTTCAGCGTGTAATAGGGATTGCTGTCGGAGGACGTGCCGTAGGTCTTCGCATCGACATAGTCGATCAGGCCCTCGTCCAGCGGCCAGGAATTGACGTCGCCCTCGATGTCGTCGATCTCCGGATTGCCGAAGCGGAAGGCTTCGCTCTGCATGTAGGGCACCCGCGCAGCGATCCAGGCGCCGCGCGCGGCCTTCAGGTTCGCGTCGGTGGGCGCCGCGAGGAAGGCATCGACCGCCGTCTTCAGCGTCTCCGCGCCGGCGATGGCGTCCTGATAAGTCGCCTCGGCGATATTGGCGTAGTTGGTGAGGATCGCCTTGGGATCGGGCGCCGCAGCCTGCGCGCTCGCGCTCAGGCAGGTACCGGCCAGCAGGATTGC
>Ga0335069_10015923_pt1 | contig 10501 bp, 9 predicted proteins | sample Lox_Sample_11_FD_206714 | JGI IMG/M metagenome (GOLD analysis project Ga0335069, IMG submission 206714) | Soil microbial communities from Loxahatchee National Wildlife Refuge, Florida, United States - Lox_Sample_1.1 | ecosystem: Environmental > Terrestrial > Soil > Wetlands | place: USA: Florida...
GCAAGGGCTTTGGACGCAGTGGCGGGCCGTGCAGCAGGATCCAATCAACCGCAATCTCACCGAAACCATGGGCGTTTACATGTCGCTTGACCTGACTTCGAAAACGCCTCAGCAAGGTCTCTTTAGCTCAAATGCGCGCCTCAAGAACCTCGAACAAATCGAAGACTGGCTCAACAACCTGGCGCCCCCCAAATGGCCGGAAGAAGTGTTTGGTCAGATCGATCGAGTGAAGGCTGCAAAAGGCAAGAAGTTATTTGTGACGCTATGTGCCGGTTGCCACAACTCGTATCCCTATACGTGGACCGAGCCGAACAAGTACGGCAAGCGCTTCATCAAAGTCGGCGTCATAGAACAGGAGTATGTCGGCACAGACCCAACCCAGTTCGAAGATCTCCGACCGTATGCCATTACGGCTCAGCTAGCTCCTAACCTGCCTCCTCCCCTGAAGGATAAAAAACTAGTGCCGACCGGCTACCTTTACCTCGGGCTACAGGAAAGCATTCTCGAAGTGGCGCTGAAGCAGCTTGATTTGTCGCCAGAGGAGGCAGTTAAAATCCACGGTTATCGCGAGCTGCCTATACCTCGCCCACGTGAGCGTGCCTACAAAGCTGCGCCACGCGATGGGGTGTGGGCCACACCGCCTTTCATGCATAACGGCTCGGTGCCGAATCTTTACGAGATGCTCGTTCCCGCGAAGGAGCGGACCAAGAAATTCTATCTGGGGCGAGACTTTGATCCGGTCAAGGTTGGGGTCGATACCTCAGGAAAGTCGGGAACCTATCTTATCGACACCACGCTGCAGGGAAGTTCGAATGCCGGCCACTCGTTCGAGAATGCACCGTTAGGAAACGGTGTAATCGGTCCGCTGTTGACGGAGGAACAACGTTGGGCGCTGGTCGAATATCTGAAGTCCATACCGGAAGAACCCGGTCGAGTCACTCCTTTCGGCGGCTTTCCAGAGACGAAAGCTGTAGCCGAGAAAACGACTGGAAACTAGGAAGTCGCGCCGAGCTGCAGCGAAAAAGGAGAGTGACGGATGTCAGACCATGTAGACGGACCGCGGCAGATTGGAGATCCACCGGCTGATCTCACCGACTTGTTCGCGTTCACAAGCCCCGAAAATCCGGCGCACACAGTGGTCGCTGCCAATGCCTTTCCATCGGCCGGCGTCACTGCCATGTTTTCTAATGCAGTTGACTATTCCATTGTGATCCGGAGAGTGACGGTTGCGGGGCGCGGCGAGGGATCGAAGTTCCAGCCCGAAGGCCCGGAGTACCGCTTCAGCTGCCGCTTCGATGCGCTGGAACGTGGAGCCGACGGAAAAAGCCCGATTCAACGCGGTACGTTTACCTGCCCGGGCGGCCAGACAGCGCCTTTGGTAGTGAATGACGAAAAAGGAGCGTCTACTCCGGATGGTGTGTATCGGGTGTTTGCGGGTTTGCGTTCCGATCCGTTCTTTCTGGCCTGGGCTCCTGCAGTTTTGAAGAAACTACCAAACTTGCTGCAACACGATAACGTTCTTGCCATCGTGGTCGAGTTTGACACGACGCGCGTGCTGCAGCCCGACAAAGGGTCGTTGTTCGGAGTGGCCGCGGAAACCAAGCCATTGGCTGGAACGAACAGTCCTATCGGTATGGAGCCTCCTCGCCTGGATTGGGTTGGGCGTCCAGAGCAAACCAACATGCGTCTGAACAATCCGGCGATGGATGGAGCCGACGATCTCCGCGACCTATGGAATCAGCAAACTCCATTCGCGATTGCGCCAGACCTTGAGCCGCTTTTCCGCGAGCGACTGGTCGAGAGTCTTACAAACTGGGACATGCGGGATGGCCGCGCCGACTGGACGCCGTCAGCGATTCGTTCGGCGGCAAGTGTTTACCTCAACGACTTTTTACTCTTTGACGTCTCCAAGCCGATCGACGACACAACTTTCTTAGAGATCGAGAAGAGCACTTTGCACGACAAGCCTTACCAGACAGGTGGTGGCAGAACCATCGATGCCAATGTAATCGACATCATGATCACCTGGATGGTGAACAATGACCGCGAATTCCTGCAAGGCGGAGCAACGCAAGCGACAAAGCTGGGGCTGAAAACGTTTCCGTACGAGGCCACTCCCAACGAACAGTTACAGACGGTCATGAGCACTATAGATCTTGCAGGCGCACCGGGAGAGGTGTGGAATGTCATCGGGAAGTTCGGGGGCGAGTGGCATCCATTGGTTGCTAGTGTCCAATTAATTGGCGAAGGTATTGGACAGCTGCGCCGGATCGAGCTGAAAGATGGCAAACAAATCGTGGAGCGCCTCGACTCGATCAACAATGCTGCCAGGAGCTACACCTATACGAGTATCAGTGGCGTAGGCGTATCGGCATATACGGGAGTCCTCGCCATCCAGCCGAAATCCAGCGGCTGCTCGGTGGAATGGAAAGTGCAGTATCTGGCCGATGGCCAGCCGGACTTTGTCGTGCACACGATCATCTCCACTCTGCAGAAAACAGGTTTTGAGGCATTGACGAAGCGCTTTGGAGCAGCGACATGAGCAGTACGGAAGCGCTGAAGCCTTTCGCCGGCACGGGCCGCGAGATTACCTCTGGTGCTGTCTCGCCCATCGAACTGGCTTACCCACTCACGGACGGGCAGCTTGCGCTCAATAACCTGGAGAGCGCCCGCCGCCATTCCTGGAGTACCTTCTGGCTCGACCCGCTACGGCCTAACATCGCAGAGTACATAGTCGAACAGGAGCAGTTGACATTACAGTTCGCAGGCGACCCAGGCGCCCTCGATCGCCTCGATAGCTTGGTTGAACGTCTGGGTCGGGTAGATCACGATTCGCCACGCACTCTACTAATTCAGGCGCAGGTGTCATCGACGGCGCATCGCTTTGCCGAGGCTAGAAGATGCCTCGATCAGATCAGCGGCTGTGCGGAGCTATCGGCGTCGGTAAAGCGCCTTTCCATGAACATCGATCAGGCTTGTGGCACACAGCTCGACGCCGTGCTCGAGTCTAGACAACGAATCGCGGCGCAATCTGGACGGCTGGAGGATCTGGTGCCGCTAGGTGCGCTGTACGCCGACCTTCGTGAATTCGATCGCGCCCACCAGATTTATCGAAGGGCGCTGAATGAATATCAGGGCACGTCGCCGCTGGCAGTGGCTTGGGTTTGTTTCCAATTGGGCGTCTTGTGGGGAGAATTGGTGCCGGAAAGCCAGTTGGCCCTGGCTGCCGCCTGGTACCAAAAAGCCGTTCAGTGCTTACCAGCCTACGTGAAAGCCCGCGTTCACCTAGCGGAAACCTGTATCCGCCGCGAGCTTATGGCAGAAGCTAAAGCGCTTCTCATGCCAGCCGTTGCGAGTTGTGACCTCGAAGTTTCCTGGCGTCTGGCTGATGTGTTGGCCGCAATGGGAAGGGTCGCGGAGGCAGACAAGCAGATGCTCGTCGCGCGATCCGGCTTTGAGGCGCTATTAACCAAACACCTTCTCGCTTTCGCTGATCATGGTGCCGAGTTCTACTCTGGCAGTGGCAATGACCCGCAGCGAGCTTCTGAACTGGCCAGGATCAACGTCGCAAACCGACCAACGTTGCGAGCTTTCGAGCAGGCATGGGAGACGGCAGTAGCCGTCGGCGAAACGGATCAGGCAGCAGAAATTCTCGCGGCCGCCAAGGCTCGCTGGGGAGACACGCACGCATTCGTGTTCTCGCGGTTGGCCGACAATTATCGTCAAGCAATCAACGCGGGAGGGTTAAAGACACCGTGATGAATCGTCGGATGTTCCTTTATGGAGCGGGACTGGTTGGACTAACGCCAGCAATCATGAAATTGCTTCCAGACTTAGCCAGAGCGGAAGCGCGTACTCCGTTGTCTAGTACGCCGGTTCCCGCAACGCCCGACGCCATTACCGATTCCAACGCAATCACATTCAAAATAGACGGATGGGATAGGTTAGAGCCGAGTCCGAATGAGGTCTCGATTCGCGTCAACCAATGTTGGCGGACTGCGTGGCGGTGACTTTGTGCTGCCACGACAAATGATCTGTGTGGCAATCGGCAGGCCAGTTCTTCAGTTGGCAGTGTAGCTCGGTTGTCGCTCTCGCCTCCCTGTATAGCGAACGCTGGAGCCAAAATGCGATGGTAAGGGCGAGCAATCCTGCGTAGACGAGCATCGCTAGGCTCGGAGCTTTCCTGTGAAATCGTTTCGCACCCATACACCTATGACAGCCAAGTGCGCTTTACCTGGGATTTTCATCGGGTTGTGCCTGTCCGCGTTTTGCCCGTCACGCGCTGATGGACAAGCCAGTGCGGCAACATCTGAAAACCAGGTTTGGCCGGAAGGTGATGTCCACGTGGAATTCCCCTCGAATTTTCGGTTGTTGACTTTTGTAGGTGTGGAGCAAGGAGTGAGCGATCCCTACCAGCAGTGGTATGCGGCTGCGGCTATTGGCTATCAATTCAAACCGATCTTAAAGCCTCACTGGATAAATATCGATCCAGATAAGGAGCACTATTTTCTTTTCGGCGGCGGATATGAGTTTCTCCGCACGACTCAATCCGGCATAATAAAACACGAAAATCGATTCACAATCGACTTGACCTTGAATGTTCGTCCGCTTGCACGACTTCTGTTGCAAGACAGGAATTGGGTGGAGCTTCGATGGATCGATGGGACATATTCGACGACTTATCGCAACATGGTATTCGCGCAAGCCGATTTTCGCGTTCATGGCATCCGGTTAAGTCCCTACGGAGCAGCAGAATTCTTCTATGATTCGCCAACAGGTTCCTGGGACCAGGAATGGTACACAGCGGGCGCGCAGTGGCCGTCCGAGAGTCGTTTCATGCTGGATACTTATTATCGGCGCGAGCACTGTTCCACCTGCATCCCGCAAAACTGGAATGTCGGAGGAATGACGTTGAACTTCTTCTTCGGAAAGTGACGGAGAAGCTTCCCAGTACGGCGTCCAGCCTTATCAAGTGTCCTAATTCCGAAGGTGGACTGGAAATCGGTCAACGAGTAGGCGAGATCATGGCGCACCCGGGAGGACGATCTCCCGTATTTATGGCGAAGCGGATGCGTTACAAAGGTTGCTGGCGCGGCCGTCGTCTCAGACCTACACATCAAACCTGCGTGATGACGCCTTCCCCAGCACCGGATCCACTCACTACTGGGGTGGAATCACCTCGGAGAGCTGACGCGTATTGGCCAAGGGCTCACTCCCGGCCGGATAACCATTCTTCCACAATAGGAAAGCGAGTACGTCGAGCGACTGTTGCGTGGTGAAATTGATGCCCGCGTATTCTGCCATCGGGCCTTTGATTTCGCCCCAGGGGGTCAGCAGCTTTGCACCACCGAATAACTGCCGCCACGACGCCCCAGTCAGCGCCGGCCCGGCCCCTCCTTCAAGGTTCGCACCATGGCAAGCTGAACAAACACGGCGATACAGACTGCCGCCGGCTTCTGCTTGCTCGATGGTGTACCATGCGCCCGCTTGCGAACCTGTTTCGTAGACGTGGCCGATGTTCCGATGGCACGCCAGGCAATCCACGTTGCCCGCTTTGATCGCTTCATGATGAATCATCTGTTTCATCTGATTACGCGGACCACCAAATGAGTCGAGGCGATGACACCCGAGGCACGTAACGTAATTGTGCGCTCTCAAGTAGCCTTCATACTCAGCTCTCAGTGCTGGCTTGCGTTTTTCCCACTCCTCGTTGGTTGCAATCGTTCGTCGGGCTTCGTTGTAGAAATCTTTGACGCCGCGTTGTGCTTTGAAGCCTAAAAGCTGTATGTATTCAGCGGTTGTCGCATGCTGAGAGTCGTAGGGTATGTGACAGTCGCCACAACTGGCGCTCACACCCACTTGGTCGATGAAGTGCGGGCCCCGCTTGTAACCCACAGACGCCCAGGTCATGGAATGGCAGAATTGTCCACAGAATCCGTCGGAGCTCGACCAGTTGACCGCGGTGTTGGTGAGGGCGACGAGCAGGATGCCGAGGCACACGCAAACTCCACTCCACAGGGAGTATCTGAGCCAGCGATTCTTCCCGCTAGGCCCGCAGCCCGTAGGGGTGTTCTGAACTGGAAATGTGTCGTTCGACACCAGATCGCCCTTCTGCACTCTTATCTGGCGACGAGTGTACTCGGTCGCACCGGGTCAAACAAACAAGATCCCCAGCAGCGATATCGGCTCGTCGGTATTGCCTTTGAGCAACTTTCGTGATCCGGAGGAGGATGCCGACCAACCAGGTTTATTCGAGTAGCAGCAACCATGATGCTGGCATCCCCGCCTGGTCTGAGCCTGGCAATCTTCAGGCGTCCACGCGCAACTGGCTTTGAGCCTTCCGTATGGCACTTCGTTTTTGTTCCCTCGATACAAAGTCAACCCACAATCCAACCCACACAACTCAAGTTCTTGTGCGACTTCCGCGTATTTAGGCATTCCCCGCGGTGTTGTAAGTTATTGAAAAGTCTGTCCGGGGACGTTCACACGGTGGAAGTCATAGGTTCGAATCCTATAGCGCCCACCAACATTTGCTATCCCCCTCTAAACAACCCCTCCCGAGCATGCCTTTCGCCGCACGAACGTCCAGGGTGTTCATGCGTCACAAGTCCATGTTCTTCAAGCCGTTATAATCCTCATTTGCTGCGGACGCCGGGGCAAAGGCCCCGGACCGACCTAGCCGATTAGGCGGAAGGCGGTCTTTCTATTGATCACTCGGATCTTTCGCGGTGAGCTCCGAGGCTCCGCGGTGAATTTGCGACAAGGCAGGACATCATGACCATCATCAAGCAGGAGGATCTCATCCAAAGCGTCGCCGACGCTCTGCAATTTATCTCGTACTATCATCCCGTCGATTTCGTAAAGAGCCTGGCCGCCGCCTACGAAAAAGAGCAGTCGCCCGCGGCGCGCGATGCCATTGCGCAGTTGCTGATCAACTCGCGCATGTGCGCCGAAGGCCATCGTCCTATCTGCCAGGATACGGGCATCGTGACCGTCTTTCTGAAGGTCGGCATGAACGTGCAGTGGGACGCGACCATGAGCGTCGAAGATATGGTGAACGAGGGCGTGCGCCGCGCCTATCAGCACGAGCATAACAAGCTGCGCGCCAGCATTCTGGCCGACCCGGCCGGAGCGCGCAAGAACACCAAGGACAACACGCCCGCGGTGATCAGCATGACCATCGTTCCCGGTGACAAGCTGGACGTGATCGTTGCGGCGAAGGGCGGCGGTTCGGAGGCGAAGTCGAAGTTCGCCATGCTGAACCCGTCGGACTCGCTCGTCGATTGGGTGCTGAAGACGGTGCCGACCATGGGTGCGGGCTGGTGTCCGCCGGGGATCATCGGCATCGGCATCGGCGGCACGGCTGAGAAGGCGATGCTGATGGCGAAAGAGTCGCTGATGGACCCGATCGACATCCAGGAGCTGATCGCGCGCGGACCGAAGAACACGGCCGAAGAGCTGCGCATCGAGCTCTATAAGAAGATCAATGCGCTGGGCATTGGCGCGCAGGGGCTCGGCGGGCTGACCACCGTGCTCGACGTGAAAGTCAGGGACTATCCCACGCATGCCGCCAACCTGCCGATCGCGATGATCCCCAACTGCGCCGCGACGCGTCACGCGCACTTTGTACTCGATGGCCGCGGGCCAGTCGCGCTGAAGCCGCCGTCACTCAAGGATTGGCCGACGCTCACCTACAATCCCGCGGGCGCGCGCCGCGTGAACCTCGACACGGTCACGCGGGAAGAAGTCGCGGAATGGAAGCCGGGCGAGGTGCTGCTGCTCAGCGGCAAGCTGCTCACCGGGCGCGACGCTGCGCACAAGCGCATGACCGAGATGCTCAACTCGAAGCAGGCGCTGCCGGTGGACTTCACCAATCGCTTCATTTATTACGTCGGGCCAGTCGATCCCGTGCGCGACGAAGCGGTCGGCCCCGCCGGTCCTACAACGGCCACGCGTATGGACAAGTTCACCCGCCAGATGCTGCGTGAAACCGGGCTGCTGGGCATGATCGGCAAATCCGAGCGCGGCCCCGAGGCCATCAAAGCCATCCGCGATCACAAGGCCGTGTACCTGATGGCCGTCGGCGGCGCGGCCTATCTCGTTTCGAAGGCGATCAAGAAGTCGCGCGTGATGGCTTTCCACGATCTCGGCATGGAAGCGATTTACGAATTCGAGGTCGAAGATATGCCCGTCATGGTGGCTGTCGACGTGAACGGCGAGTCCGTGCACGAAACCGGCCCGCGCGAATGGCAGGCGAAGATTGCGGAGCTGGTGGAGATTGGGTAGAGCGCGTCGCCAATACTTGCTCACCAATAGAGTCGGCGTATGAGGCGAATATTTAAATTTGGATGGCTTCCGGAGAACGACTACGCGCAAGAACAGCCTTACGAATATCCAGACATTTTCGCTGTCGAGAAGACGAGTGGCCCGGAGCGTCTCGTCATTGCGCCGTCGGGTCAGCAAGTAGCCCTTATTTCGGATTTCCTCGAGATAATGCAAGAGCCGCTAGGAGTGTTATACGTTCTGACGGTGCCGCGCGGCGGAGCAACTGAAGGCCGATATCAAAGCGCGAACGCTCTTGCAAAAGATGATGTCAGAGCCTTTCTGAAGAAGTTCGGGAAATTTTTCGAAAACGACGGCCGGCATCACCTTTGGATTGTCTCAATGCCAAGTTCTGACATGCTGGTTTTTGACAATCACAACCTAATCTATGCGTACGGGTCTTTGTCGGTATTCGAAGTACTTGCCGAACACCGTGGTTTGAAGAAAGTGGATCGGGTTAGGGTTCCTGCGCCACATTGTCACAAATACAACGAAGTCTTCGACCAGGACGAGCAACACCTATTGAGCTATTGGGACTGGAAGAGGTTTCCTCTGACGGATGCGGACGACTGACCAAGCTATCGATGCAGCCCATCGAGCTTCTTCCAGAGAGGACCAATAAGAATTTCGACTGGCGGATGTGAGATGGCGAACTTCTCGACCGGCTGCCAGTCGCCGTGACTGCAATCGTAGGCTTTGCGGCGCATAGGATCTATGACCCAGACTTGCGCGATGCCCATTGCACGGTAGTCGTCCAGCCGTGCCTGATAGCGCGAGACGCGATCTTCGGGTGAGAGTACTTCGACAACCGCTACCGGAGGGGTGGTCAGAACAGCCTCAAAAGGAGCGTTGAGCGGGAGGATAGCGACGTCGGCAACGCGAACCCGCCTGGGCGCAATTCGCAGGCGAATCTCCGGGTAGGCCTCCAGTTGCCATTGCTCTTCGTATTTTGCCAGCCACTTAACGAAGAAAGCCTGCACCGCCGAGTGCTCTTTCTCGCCCAAGTTGCGCTCCTCCAGTTCGCCATCGATATAGTCGCAGTCCGGCTCGTAGTCCGTCCTGAGATATTCTTCAAGCGAGATCTGCGCCGTTGCCACGTGCGGGTGCTCCTTGCCGACAGTCTAGCACTGTCGAGCATCGCAGAGGATTCACCCCGCACCTGTGCTAAGCTGCGAAGGTTTCGCATCCCTGCGCACAGGTGATTGCATTGGCCGGCAGCACCGCACCTCAGCTTAGTCCCACACCACGAGAGTCCTCGCCGGCTCCCGAACGCCTGCTCAATCTGATCGGCGATTTCTGCCAAGCTGGCACGCTGGCCGAGCGCACAGCGGCATTTGTCCGCATCGTACGCTGGACGCGCTCGGGTCGCGGCGACCGGGACATGTCGAGCCTGCTGCGCCTGGTTCATCTGTTGGAAGATGATAGCGGCCTGCGCGAGCAGGTACAGCTCTCGCTGGCGAAGACGCTACGGGAACTGGATTCACTCGCACTCTTTGCCGAAGCCGGACTTCCCTCCGTACATTCATTTCCAACCGAAGTAGCGCAGCGGCTTGTGGCCAAACTCATGCCGTCGGCGCGCGAAGATTGCGACGCCCGCAAGCTGCTCATCGAACTTTATTCCTCGGAGTTTTACGCGAAGCAGTTTGCCGAGCTTCCGGCCGGACTGTTCCAGCGCATCGTCAACGTCCTGACGCCGGTTGACGACAGGGAGTTCTGGCAGCGCCAGGAGCACGATTTGCAGGAGGCTATGCGCCTGCTGGCGGCGCGTATCAGCGGGCTGGGACTGCAGCCCGAGGTGCGCGATCGCTCGACCGCCTCGCGCGTGGCCCACTCGCCGTTTTACGAGCTGGTCGGCAAGACCGAAGCGCTGCTGGCCGCAAGCGATGCCGACCTTACTGCGCAACACGACTCATGGAAGCAGGTGGTCGCCCGCTGCCGTGGCGAGATGGAAGTCGTCTACGACCACATGGAGTCCGCCGGCATCAGCGTCGAGCTGGTCTTCGATCTGAAGACGATCCAGGCGTGCCTGGTCCGGATGGAGGCGCTCACCAAGGTGCTGACCGCAGCCAATCCTGAAGAGAGAAGCGCCGCGGTGCAAGCGCTGCTGGTGCGGCTCATCGAAGGCAATATTGCCGACAAGCGGATCTCCTCGCTGCTGCGCGAAAACCTCAATCTGCTG
>Ga0335069_10015924_pt1 | contig 10501 bp, 12 predicted proteins | sample Lox_Sample_11_FD_206714 | JGI IMG/M metagenome (GOLD analysis project Ga0335069, IMG submission 206714) | Soil microbial communities from Loxahatchee National Wildlife Refuge, Florida, United States - Lox_Sample_1.1 | ecosystem: Environmental > Terrestrial > Soil > Wetlands | place: USA...
GTCCCCCAGATGTTGGTGTTGAGGCGGCGCGACACGCGCGCCTTGGGACCGGTGTAGCGAGCCATCAGACCCTCCGACGCTTGGGCGGGCGGCAGCCGTTGTGCGGCACCGGCGTGACGTCCTTGATGCCGGTGACCTCGATGCCGACGTTCTGGATCGACCGGATCGCCGTCTCGCGGCCCGACCCCGGGCCCTTGACGACGACGTCGACCTTGCGGAGGCCGTGCTCCATGGCCCGGCGGGCGGCCTGCTCGGCGGCCAGCTGGGCGGCGAAGGGCGTCGACTTGCGGGACCCCTTGAAGCCGACGTTGCCGGCCGAGGCCCACGACAGGACGTTCCCCTCGTGGTCCGAGATGCTGATGATGGTGTTGTTGAACGAGCTCTTGATGTGGGCCACGCCGTAGGCGATGTTCTTGCGCTCGCGCTTGCGCGGCCGGCGGGCAGCACCCGCGCTGGTGGACTTCTTCGGCTGGGCCATCAGTGCTTGCGAACCTTCTTCTTGCCGGCGACCGTCTTCTTCGGCCCCTTGCGGGTACGGGCGTTCGTGTGCGTGCGCTGCCCGTGGACCGGCAGGCCCTTGCGGTGCCTGATGCCCTGGTAGCAGCCGATCTCCATCTTCCGCTTGATGTCCTGGGCCACGTCTCGGCGCAGGTCACCTTCGACCTTCAGGTTGGCGTCGATCCAGTTGCGGAGCTTGGTGACCTCCTCGTCGGTGAGGTCCCGCACCCGCGTGTCGCGATTGGTATCGGTCGCCTCGCACACCCGCTGGGCCTGCGTGCGGCCGATGCCGTAGATGTAGGTCAGGGAGATCTCGAGCCGCTTCTCCCTGGGGATGTCAACGCCTGCGATTCGTGCCACGCGTCGTGCCTCGTTCCCTCGTCGTCCTGCTCGTCGCTCGTGCTCGTGTACGCCCGGGGCCCGCTCAGCCCTGGCGCTGCTTGTGGCGGGGGTTCTCGCAGATGACCATGACGCGGCCGTGCCGGCGGATCACCTTGCACTTCTCGCACATCGCCTTGACGCTCGGCCGTACCTTCATCTGCTCGTTCCTGTCGCCTGCTGCTGCTGTCGCTGTCGCCTGCCGTCGCCCGCGGTCACTTGTACCGGTAGGTGATCCGCCCACGGGTCAGGTCGTAGGGCGTGATCTCCACCTGCACGCGGTCGCCGGGGAGGATGCGGATCCGGTGCATCCGCATCTTGCCGGAGCTGTGGGCCAAGACCTTGTGGCCGTTCTCGAGCTCTACGCGGAACATGGCGTTCGGGAGCGGCTCGATGACCGTCCCCTCGAGCACGATCGCGTCCTCCTTGGGCTTGGGCAGGTGACTCCTCCTGGTTCTCGTTCATGTGGGCACCACCCGTCGGGACGGGGGATGCCTGCTGGACTCGCTCCCGGGTGGGGCCGAGGCCCTCGGAAGCTCCCGGTCCTGGTAGACCGGGCCGACCCCGGGCGGACGGGCAGAAGCCCGGCCCTGCGAGCCGGCCTACCAGGATAGCTGCTCGGGACGAGGGCAGCCAAGGGGGCAAAGGGGGCGGGGAGGGTGGAGGACGGATCCACCCCGCCTGGGCCTGCTCCCAGTTCCTCCGCGCCCTGCCCACGGCGGGCAACGACCTGGTCCTGGAGCCGACCCTGGCCCTCGCCGGCGTCGCCCTGGGCTCGGCGGGCCGGCCTGGCCACGAGCGTGACCCGGCAGGGGACGTTGGCCTTCGCCAGGGCGGGGGCGGTGGCGGCCGTCCTGTGGGTGGTGGGGATCGGGGCCCGGGTCGCCTTCTCCTTGCGGGTGGGGCACGGGGGCCATCCGAGGTCCCGCCCCCTTTCGTCACGGACTGCGCCACCACTCAACCGCGTTGTGTGATCACGCAAATGGCCCGCCAGCTGCCGTATCGTGCTCCTCAGTGGGCGCTTGGATGCGGGGGGTGGCCAAATGGTCCTCGGTGCTCAGCGGGGTGAACGGATCGACGTGCTCGTCGTCGACGACGAACCGATCGTCCGCTTCCTGACGGCCGAGGTGCTGCGCACCTCGGGGATGAGGGTCGCCGTGGCGCCCGACGCGCCGACGGCGCTGACGCAGCTCTCGGAGTCGTCAGTGGGTGCGATCGTCCTGGACATCAAGCTGCCGGGGCTCGACGGCTTCGGCCTCCTCGACTCCGTTGCGCAGCTGCCGCCGGTGGTGGTCGTGAGCGGCGGGAAGTGGGACCAGGAGGTGGCGGCCAGGGGCGCCAAAGTGTTCGCCTACGCCCGCAAGCCGATCGACGCCAACGCGCTCATCGCGCTCGTCGGGAGGGCGCTCGGAGGCCCGCAGGTGCGGCCGCTGCACGTCTGACCCCACGACGGCGAAGCGCTCGTCGGACGGCGCGCCCCCGGCCGGCACCCGACGGCTCACGACAACAGCTCGACGTAGCCCTCGGCGCCGTGCACGCGGATCAACTGCCCGTCCGGGATCAACTGCGTGGCGCGCTCCACACCCACCACGGCCGGGAGCCCGTATTCGCGGGCGATCACCGCACCATGGGTCATCAGCCCGCCGACCTCGGTCACCAGACCCCCGATGGTGACGAATAGGGGGGACCAGCTCGGGTCGGTGAACTCGGTGACCAGGATGTCGCCCCGGTCGACGTCGGCCTGCTCGATGTCGTGGATCACGCGGGCCCGCCCCTCGATCCTCCCGGCGGACACCGGCAGCCCGACCAGCGCGCCCGCCGGCACGTCCTCGCGCCGGTAGGAGCCCGCCACCGCCTCGCCCTCGGATGTCAACACGCGCGGGGGCGTGAGCGCGTGGTACGACGCGAACGCCTCCCGGCGCTCCCGGATGAGCTCGCGGTCCGCCTCCTGCGTGCGCACCACCTCGCCGAGCTCGGGAAACGTCAGGAAGAACATGTCCTCCGCCTCGTCCAGCACCCCGGCACCCATCAGCCGCTCGGCCTCGGCGAGTAACGCCCGCTTGTACACGAAGTAGCGGCTCACCATGCCGAACTTCGGGTACTCCCGGTAGCCGATGAAGGTCCGCAGCCGGTCGATCATCTGCTCGGTCTCGGCCGCCTTGGCGTCGCCATCGGGCAACGCCCGCAGGCGCCCGAGCACCTCCCGCGCTTTTGCCTCGGCCTCGACGCGTCCTTGCTCGAAGCGCCGCGGGCCCTCCCCTGCCTCGAAGTTCTCGATGTTGGCGAGGATCAGCGGCACCAACATGGACGGCCGCTCGCGCCAGCGCGGCCGTGTGATGTCGATCTCGCCCACGCAGCGCATGCCGTACTCGTCGAGATAGGCCCCGATGGCCGCCTGCGCCTGCGGCCCGCCGTCGAGCGCCGACAGCTCGCCGACGAAGTCGTCGTCCTCGATGCGTTGCAAGAACGCGATCACGTCCGGGTACGGGCGGATCGCGTCGGCCACGTCCAAGAGGGCCAGGCCCATCTCGGAGGTGACGTTGGTGGGAACGGACTGGGTCAGGATGTCGGCCACGTTCTTCTCGCCGAGCCACTCCTCGAGGTGCTCGTTGAGCCACCCGGCGGCATCCATCGCCGACATGAACACCTGGGAGCTACGGGGTTCGAACAGGATGCGCTTCATCTCCGGGATGTCCTCGAGGATGGCGTCGACCAGCGCCGGCCCGGTCTTCGACCCTATGTCGCGCCGCAAGGCGGCGACCGACGCCTGGTTGGCGGCGATGAGCTCGGCGACGATCGCCGGATCGGTGTCGATCGGGTCGGGGGGTGCCAGGAACCGCGGCACCGGGACATCGTCGTCGTCGGGGACCAACGGGATGAAGTCGCGCTCGGCGATGGTCCGGAGGGCGTCCCCGGTCAGCGGGTCGGCCTTGCCGAAGCCGGCGACGAAGCCGTCGCGGTTGGCGGGCGACGCCAGGAGGTGGCTGACGTCGACGAACAGGCGGCCGCCGGCCGGATGCATGGGCGGGCGCGCCGTCAGCTGCCAGAACGAGATCCCGAGGGGTTTCATGGGATCGGTCATCATCTGCTGGTGGCCGACGGACACGTACACGTGGGGTGCGTCGTCGGCCGCGGCGGGGATGGGGAACAGCGTGGTGATCGGTCGGCTCTGCACGATGTGGAAGTCGCCGTCGGCCAGGCACCACTCGATGTCCTGCGGTCGCCCGAAGTGCGCTTCGATCGTCCGGCCGAGGCGCGCCAGCTCGATCGCCTGAACGTCAGTGAGCGCAGGCTGCCCCTGGCACCCCGGGTCGACGGTGAGCTGCTGCGTGCCTCCCCCGGGGAGCGCGTCGACGGTGAGCTGCTTGCGCCCGACGGTCTTGTGGACGATCTCGTCGTCGCGCACCTTGAACACGTCCGGGTCGATGAGGCCGGACAAAAGCGACTCGCCGAGGCCGAAGCACGCATCCACCAACTCGATCCTCCGGTTGCCGTTGACGGGGTCGGCCGTGAACAGGACGCCGGATGCCTGCGGGACGACCATCTGCTGCACGACGACGGCCATGTGCACCTGCCGATGGTCGATGCCGTTGCGCAGGCGGTAGGTGACGGCCCGGTCGGTGAAGAGCGAGGCCCAGCACCGGCTGACGCGGTCGAGAACGGCCGCCGGCCCCACGACGTTCAAGAACGTGTCCTGCAGGCCGGCGAAGGACGCGGCGGGCAGGTCCTCCGCCGTGGCGCTCGACCGCACCGCGTACAGGACGTGCTCGTCGAGCCTGGCCAGCGCGCCGGTGATGGCCACGGCCACGTCGTCGGGCACGGCGGTCGTCTCGATCACCTCGCGTAGCGCCGCGGCGTGTGTGCGGATCCCGTCCCGGTCGCCGGGCTCGAGCTGCGTCAGCCGATCGAGCGAGTCGACGATCCCCGACGTGCCGGCCATGAGCCGCCGGAACGCATTCGTCGTGATGCAGAAGCCCGGCGGCACCCGGACGCCGTCGATGCGCGCCAGCTCCCCGAGGCTCGCGCCCTTGCCCCCGACCAGCACGACCTGCGTCCGGTCGATCGCCTCGAATCCCAGCACGTCCTCGCCCATCGGCACCCTCCCTCGGCCACACCACCCGCGACGTGCACTGTCAGCACACAACGGCTCCTTGCGGCAAGCCCCCCACCCCCAAGTATCCTGGGGTCGGCGAAGGCGAGGCGATCAGCTCACCCGCTGTCGGACACGGTGGCCGCCGGGCCCCGGGGGAACCGGTTGAGGGCGATCACGCACCAGATGGCCTCGACGACCCCGAACGGCCAGACGCCGCTCAGGAACCCGTAGCTACTCGACCAGGCACAACCGAGCGCGAAGCCGAGGACGTACCGGCGATCACGATGCTCGAAGGCGTACATGAGCATCATGAACGTCAATGCGGCGATGCCGTAGATCGTGAGCACCCGACCACCTTACGGGTGGCCGATCGGCGCACGTCGCAGCGCCCCGCGGCGAGCCGTCGGCAACCGACGCAGCGCCGTCGCTCAGCCCGTCTCCTCCAGGGCCTCCTCGGCGCTCGTGCCCGCCGGCTGGGGGCTCCACCCCGCCGCGGCCGCCTGCATGTCCCGGGACCGGATGAGCACCACGGCCGCCAGCGCCCCCACCGCCACCACGAGGCCGCCGGCCAGCAGCAATGCACTCGTGCCGGTGACGTAGGCCTCGAGCGCGGGCGCCGCCAGGCGGGGCGGCACGGTGGCGTGGATGCCCCGGGACGCCACGGCCTTGGCCAGGTCGCCGGCGGGCCGTCCGAGGGCCTTGCTCAGCGAGGCCGTCAGCCGGTCCTGGAACAAGGCACCGAGGGCCGCCACGCCGGTGGCCAGGCCGGCGATCCGGAAGGTGTTGCTGATCCCCGACGCCATGCCCGAGCGCTGAGGCGGCACCACGCCGAGGGCGACCTTGGCGATGGTGGGGTTGGCGATCCCGATCCCGATGCCCGAGATCACGAGCCCCGGCAGCAGGGCCGTCCACGAGGAGGTGGCCGAGATCATGGTGGCCATCAGGATCTCCCCCAGGGTGACCAGGGCCAGGCCCGCCCCGAGCATCGGCCCCGCAGGGGTGCGCTCGCCGGTCCGGCGCAGCAGCAGGGGCACGATGAAGCAGGGGATGGTGGACGGCAGCAGGCGCAGCCCGCCCTGCAGGGGCGAGTAGCCCAGCCCGTTCTGCAGGTAGAAGGTGATGTAGGGGAAGGCGGCGAACATCCCGGCGCCGACGGCGAAGGTCCCGATGGACACGCCGGTGAAGGCCGGCTTGCGGAACAGGCTCATGTCGAACATGGGCCGGGCCTGTCGCAGCTCGATCACGACGAAGCTCGCCAACAGGACGGCTGCGCCCACGAACAGCGACACGATGAGGGTGCTCCCCCACCCGTCGTCGGTCCCCCGCACGAGGGCCAGCACGAACAGGAACAGCGCCCCGGAGAAGGTCAGCACCCCGGCCACGTCCAGCCGCTTGGCGTCGGGGTCGGCCTTGTTCGTGGTCCGCACGGCGGCCAGGGCCACGGTGACGATGCCCACGGGGACGTTCACGAAGAAGACCCAGCGCCAGCCGAGCCCGTCGGTGATCACGCCCCCGATCAGCGGGCCCACGCCCACGGCGGCGCCCACCGTGGCTCCCCAGGCGGCGATGGCCTTGGCCCGGGCCGGCCCGGCGTACTCCTGCCCGATGAGGGCCAGGCCGGTGGCGAACATGGCGGCACCGCCCACACCCTGCAGGGCCCGGGCGCCGATGAGGAACATCGACCCCGGCGCCACGCCGCACAGGAACGACGCCACGGTGAACACGACCAGGCCGGCGATGAACACGAACTTGCGGCCGTAGCGGTCGGCCAGCGAGCCGCTGGTCAGGATCAGGCTGGCCAGCATCAGGGCGTAGGCGTCGATCACCCACTGCAGGTCGCTGAAGGAGGCGGCGAACTCTCGCTGGATGGTCGGCAGCGCCACCTGCACGATGGTGACGTCGACGAGGAGCATGAACGTCGCCCCGCAGACGGCGACGAGCGTCCACCACTGGGAGCGGCTCGTGTCCAGGTGCTCGCCGGCGTCCATCGCACGAAGAGTCTTCCACCTCGCCACGCCCGGCACCGGGCACCGGGCACCGGGCACCGGGCACCGGGCACCGGGCACCGGGCACCGGGCGCCCGAACTCGGCAGCGGCGGCCCGTCCCGTCCCGCAGCGGCGGCCGGCGGCCGGCGCGGCCAGGGCCCGGCGGCTACGGCAGGGTGAGGACCTCGGGCCCGTCCTCGGTCACGGCGATGGAGTGCTCGAAGTGGGCCGACAGGCGGCCGTCGGCGGTCATCACGCTCCAGCCGTCGTCGAGGAGCACGGTGGCCGCACCGCCGGCGTTGACCATGGGCTCGATGGCGAAGACCATGCCGGGTTTGAGCAGCGGTCCGCCGTTGCCGGGCCAGTAGTTGGGCACCTGGGGCTCCTCGTGCATGGCGGTGCCGATGGCGTGGCCCACGTACTCGCGCACCACCGAGAACCCCGCCGCCTCGGCGACCTGCTGGACTGCCCGGCCCACCTCGTGGAGCCGGTTGCCCGCCGTGAGCTGATCGATGCCGGCCCACAGGCTGCGCTCGGTGACCTCGATCAGCCTGGCCGCCTCGGCCGACACCTCGCCGATGGCCATGGTGAAGGCGGCGTCCCCGTGGTAGCCCTCGATGATGGCCCCGCAGTCGATGGACATGATGTCCCCCTCCTCGAGGACGTAGTCCCCGGGGATGCCGTGGACGATCATGTCGTTGGGGGACGTGCAGATCACCGCCGGGAACCCCCGGTAGTTGAGGAAGTTCGACCGCGCCCCGCGCCGCTCGATCACCTCGGCGGCGACGGCGTTGAGCTCGGCGGTGGTCACCCCCGGCTTGGCCGCCGCCCGGGTGGCCTCGTGCATCTCGGCCACGACCCTTCCGGCCCGGCGCATCTTGGCGATCTCCTCGGCGTTGCGGATCACGGCCCCTCCACGGCGACGGTCGAACACGGGGCCCTCACGAACGGCGCGGCCGGCGGCCCGGGCCCTGGCGCTCCTCGATGGCCCGGATGATGCGCCGCAAGACGGCATCGGGCGAGCCCACCCCCTGGATCTTGGCCAGCTGGTCCCGGTCCTCGTACCACTCGATGAGCGGGGACGTCTGGCGCTCGTAGAGGTCGAGGCGCCGGCGGATGGCCTCCTCGGTGTCGTCCTCGCGCTGGACGACCTCCCCACCGCAGATGTCGCAGGTCCAGTTCACCTTGGGGGGCGAGGACACCGAGTAATTGGTGCCGCAGTCGGTGCACACCCGGCGGGTGGCCAGCCGCCGCATCACCTGGATGGTGGGGACCTCGATGTCGACCACCAGGTCGATGTCCCCGGGGTGCATGAGGGCGGCCAGGGTCTCGGCCTGGTGTGTCGTGCGGGGGCAGCCGTCGAGGATGAACCCCCGGGCCCTGGCGTCGGGCTCGGCCAGTCGCTCGGCCACCATCTCCATGATGATGTCGTCGCCGAGCAGCTCGCCGCGGTCCATGACCTCCTTGACCTTGATACCGAGGTCCGAGCCCGACTTCACCGCGGCGCGCAGCATGTCGCCCGTGGAGATGTGGGGAACCACGTAGTGGTGCGACAGCCGCACGCACTGGGTCCCCTTGCCGGCCCCCTGCTTTCCGAGGACGACGAGCCTGACGCCCGGTACCACGCCGCTACTTCAGGAAACCCTCGTAGTTCCGCATCATCAGCTGGCTGTCGATCTGCTTCATTGTCTCGAGCGAGACGCCCACGGCGATGAGGAGCGTGGTCCCGTAGAACGGGTAGGCACGCAGGTTCCACAGCGCCATGAGCAGCGACGGCAGGACAGCCACGAGCACCAGATAGCCGGCGCCCGGAACGGTGATGCGGTTGAGGATGCGTGCCAGGTAGCGCTCCGTCGGCGGGCCGGGCCGGATGCCGGGGATGTAGCCGCCCTGCTTCCGGATGATGTCGGCCTGCTGGTGGGGGTCGAACGCCACGTAGACGTAGAAGAAGGTGAAGGCGAAGATCAGGATCCCGTAGCTGGCGATGTAGAGCATGCTGGTCGGGTTGATGTGGTTGTTGACGAAGGTCTGGAAGCCCTTCCACGGGACCACGTTGGCCAGCAGCACGGGGATGTAGAGCAGCGAGCTGGCGAAGATGATCGGGATCACGCCCGACTGGTTGACCTTCAGGGGGATGTAGGTCGACGACCCCCCGTACATCCGCCGCCCCACCACCCGTTTGGCGAAGGTGACCGGGATCCGGCGCTGGCCCTGCTCCATGAACACGACGAACAGCATGATGAGCAGCGTCAGGGCCAGGATGATGCCGAACTTGAGCCGCCCGCCCTGGGCCAGCACCGCCGCCCCGCCGGCGGGGATGCCGGCCACCACGTTGGCGAAGATCAGGATCGACATGCCGTTGCCGATGCCGCGCTGGGTGATGAGCTCGGCCAGCCACATGACCAGGGCGGTGCCGGCGGTGAGGGTCAGGCAGATGAAGGCGGCCCGCCACAGGGTGAAGTTGGGGATCAGGTCGATGCTCTGGCCGCCGAGCAGGCTCGAGCCGCCGTTGTGGAAGACGTAGACCAGGCCCGCGCTCTGCAGCAGGGCCAGGCCGACGGTGAGGTACCGGGTGGTCTGGGTCAGCTTCTTCTGGCCCACCGCCCCCTGGTCGCGCCATTCCTCGAGCTTGGGGATGACCGTGGACAGGAGCTGGATGATGATCGAGCTCGTGATGTACGGCATGATCCCGAGCCCGAAGACGGCCATCCGCAGGAGGCCGCCGCCCGAGAACAGGTTGAGGAAGCCGAGGATGCCCGCCTGCTTGGCCTGGGTCTCGAGCTGCTGGACCTTGTCGACCGAGATGAACGGGACGATGACATTGGCCCCGAGCTCGTAGAGGGCGATGATCGCCAGCGTGAAGACGACCTTGTTACGAAGGTCCGGAACCTTGAAGATGTTCTTGAGGCTCGAGAGCAACGCCCCTCCTCGTCCCTGGCCGGTCCGGTTCCCCGGGAGCGCAGGCTACCGGTTGGTGAGGGCGTTCCCCCGCGCGGGGGGACGGCCGTTGCCGAAGGGCGGCGGGAGGATCTCGATGGTGCCGCCCGCCGCTTCGACGGCGGCCCGGGCCGAGGCGGAGACGGCGTGGACCGAGACCCGCAGGCCCGACGGGGCGGCGCCGCGGCCCAGCACCTTCACCATGGCCCCCTTGCGCACGAGACCGGCCCCCACCAGGGTGTCGGGCGTGACCTCGGTGCCCTGGAGCTGGCCGAGCGTGTCGAGGTTGACCACGGCGTAGGCCACCCGGAAGGGGTTCTTGAAGCCCTTGAGCTTGGGGATCCGCTGGGCCAGGGGCAGCTGGCCGCCCTCGAACCCGATGGGGATCGTGTCGCGCGCGCCCTGGCCCTTGGTGCCCCGGCCGGCGGTCTTGCCGCCCTTGCCGGCGATGCCGCGTGCCACCCGGCGCTTGGGCCGGGTCGACCCTGCGGGGGGGTGCAGGTCGTGGAGCTTCATGCCTGGGCCTTCCCTTCGGCGGCTCGGTGCGCGGCGCGCCCCGCGTCGGTGACCTGGCGCTGGGCGGCGGCCTCCTCGGCCGTGGCCGGGCCC
>Ga0335069_10015927_pt1 | contig 10500 bp, 9 predicted proteins | sample Lox_Sample_11_FD_206714 | JGI IMG/M metagenome (GOLD analysis project Ga0335069, IMG submission 206714) | Soil microbial communities from Loxahatchee National Wildlife Refuge, Florida, United States - Lox_Sample_1.1 | ecosystem: Environmental > Terrestrial > Soil > Wetlands | place: USA: Florida...
TCCCAAGCCCGTGCAGCAGCCGCATCCGCCGATCATGATCGGCGGCACCGGCGAGAAGGTGCTCCTCAAGCTCGTCGCCACGCATGCCGACATGTGGAACGCCAGCGCCAGCGCGGAACGCATGCGCGAACTGATCGACATCATTAGACGCCACGGCGATGCCGTGCGGCGCGACACCGATCGGATCGAGAAGACCGTGATGATCCCGCTGTGCTACAAAGCGCCCGCGCCGCGTGAGGAGTTCGTGTGCAACCTGATCGCCAACATGCGGCAGACGACCCCGGAAGCGGCTCGGCTGCAGATCATGATCGGCGACCAGCAGGAGTGCCTCGACACGATCGAACGCTACACCCAGGTCGGCGTCACGCACTTCATCTTCATGGTCTTCGCGCCCTACTTCGAAGACGAGATCCAAGGCTTCGCCGAAGAGGTCATCCCGGCGGTGCGGCGCGCGGCGTAGACACGAGCGGGTAGCGCACCGCGCTCAGAAGCGCTGCGCGTCGCGCGGCAGCCCACCGATGGCGCCGACGCCGCCCAGCCACATGTCGTAGCCGAGCAGTTGGCGCAGCCGTGGCGTGGCGCGCGCCAGCACTGCCTCGTCAAGCGACTTGAAGAAGTTCTCCTGCTGCCGCATGAACGGCCGGCAATAGTAGGTCAAGATGCCGTGGCGCTTCTGGTTCGTGGTGCGGTTGGTACCGGTCTGGTGCCACAGTGCGCCGTGGAAGACCATGGCGGTCCCCGGAGGACCGGTCACCGCCATGGTGTCGTACTGGCGCGTATAGTCCGGATGATGCAGCAGCTTGTGCGACAGCGGCACGATGCGCGTGGCGCCGTTCGCGTCGGTGAACTCGTCGAGGAACCACATGACGTTGGTGACCAGCGCGTACTCGGGAAACGGTGACGGCACGTAGTCCTGATCGGAGTGCAAGAACATCGGCTTGCCTCCGGGCCCGGCGATGTTGGCGTTCACGTTCGAGAGCAAAAAGCCCGGGCCGAGGAGATGGCCGACCAATTCCAGCGCAGTCTCGTTCTGCACCAGCTCCTCGAAGCAGCGCCCTTTGTTGAGCAGCACCCAGACACGTTGATTCGAGCCGTTCTCGTACACATAGTCGGTGCCGTTGGCGATCTCCTCCGCGGCCACGTGCACGAGAGTGTCGCGCAGTTCTCTGAGCTGGGCTGGCCCCAGTGCCTCGCGCACGAGGCAGTATCCTTGTTCCTGCAGCTCGCCTTTGTAGCACGCCATCTCGGCCGCCGTGGGTTGCATGAGCACTTGTCTAGCAAATCCGGCCGCCGCGCGGGAAGCTCGGATGACTGCGTTGCGGCGCACCACGTTGATGGCGTACTGTCCATGCCCATGACGGTCGAGTTGGGCGTCTACCTTCCACAAGTCGGGTTCACTTGGCAGGAGCTGCGCGCCCGCGTTCTCGAGTGCGACCAGCTCGGCATCCCGTCCATGTGGTTCATGGATCACCTCTACCCGCCCGGGATGCCACGCGTGCCGTCGTTCGAGGCCTGGACTACCATCGCCGCCCTGGCGCCGCTGACGCAGCGCATACGCCTCGGCCATCTGGTGCTCTGCAACCAGTTTCGCAACCCGGCACTGCTCGCGAAGATGGCGATCACCCTCGACCACGCCAGCGGCGGTCGGTTGAACCTCGGGCTCGGCAGCGGTTCGTACCCGCCGGAGTTTGAGCACTTCGGCATCGACTTCCCGCCTCCGCGGGAACGTGCGGCACGTCTGGGCGAGGCGTTGGAGATACTGCATCGGCTCTTCCGTGAAGACGAGCCATCGTTCACCGGTTGCCACTACCAGCTTCACGCTGCGCCGAGCCTGCCGCGCCCGGTGCAGCAGCCGCATCCGCCGATCCACGTCGGCGGTGCCGGCGAACGGTACACATTGCCGTTGGCCGCGCGTTACGCCGACGTCTGGAACTGTCCGACGTACGCCCTCGCTGAGCTGCCGCGCAAGCTCGAGGTGTTACGCACCGAGTGTATGCGCATCGGGCGCGACCCGGCAACGTTGCGGGTGACCGAGGAAGCGGTGCTGGCGCTGGTGGCGACGCGCGCGCAGATCGCCGCCGCGCGCGCATTGGCGGAGCGTCGCTTCGGCGGTCCCGGTTGGGGGTTGGCGGCCGGCGGTTACGTCGGCACGCCCGATGACGTCGCGGCGCGGATGCGCTCGCGCCTGCGGCTGGGCGTCACGGGTTTCATCTTCTTCTTCCACGACCGGGCGCAGCCAGAGACGCTGCGTCTGTTCGCGCGGGAGGTCGTCCCCGCCATGCTGGCAATGGCGCCGGGGTGAGGAAACGCCGCCTCAGCGGAGGGCGGCTGCCATCGCCGGGCGATGTCGCCGTCCGCGCAAACGGACGCGTACGCGCAGTGCAATCACCGCCAGCAGGATGAACACGAACGGCGCGTACCACAGCGACGTGATCGCCGCGCGCGGTGCGTAGCTGATGAAGAAGATGAACCAGATGTAGTAGCCGCCCGTGGTGTGTAGCCGCCGCCAGGCGCGCGGACCGAGCCAGGTTGCCGTGTGGTCAAATGAAGTCGCGGTCATGGCGGCGATGAACACATAGGCCAGACCGCCGCCTATTAGGGTCGCGGGATCCATCTTGAACTGGTCGCCGAGCCGCTGGCTCAGTGCAATGATGGCGACGAGATGAATGAAGTGCGACACGGCGAACGACACGCCGAGGTAGCGCCGGTTGCGCAGCATCCAGCGCATCAACGGACTCGGCCACGTCGCACACAGTGCCGACGCGCCGAAGGCGCTGGTGAAGAGTACGAACGATGTCTGCGCGCTGGTACGGACCGCGGCGCGCAGGCCGGTCTCGCCGACCCCCTCCACGGCGAGGATCCCTCCCAGGAGCGCCGCGAGACCCAGCGTGCACCAACCGACGAAGAGCCACCCCGCCAGCTTGAATCTGACCGTCCCGGCCATGGTACGCAGCTAACCACATCTCGGCTGCGCTTTTGAAGCCGAGCGTTTCGCCAATCGTTCCGCAGTCGTCGCAGCGGGCCAGGTGCCGCGAAACATGCTACAGTCGCCTGCATCCGATGCCCGTCTCGGCGTTCCCCGATCCGCGCAGCGCCAATCCCGAAGGCGTCGTCGCCATCGGTGGCGACCTGCATCCGGAGTCGTTGCTGTTGGCCTACCGGCAGGGCATCTTCCCGTGGCCGGTGGAGGGCCTGCCATTGCTGTGGTTCTCGCCGGCGGAACGCGGTGTGTTGGAGTTCGCGCACCTGCACGTCGCGCGCAGCCTTGCCCGCGCGCGCAAGCGCACCGCCCTGCGCTTCACCATCGACGCCGCCTTCGCGGCGGTGATCCGCGCGTGTGCCGACACGCCGCGCCCCGCCCAGAACGGGACATGGATCACGCCGCAGATTGTCGCGGCATACACGCGGCTGCATCGCATGGGGATTGCGCACAGTGTCGAGGCCTGGAACGGCGCACGGCTGGTCGGTGGCATCTACGGCGTCGATGTTGACGGGGCATTTGCCGCGGAGAGCATGTTCTACCACGAACCCTACGCCTCCAAGCTGGCGCTGCTGTATCTGGTCGACCATCTGCGCAGGCACGGGCTGGACTGGCTCGACATCCAAGTCCTCACGCCGCATCTCGCCCGCCTCGGGGCCCGACCCCTGCCGCGCGACGAGTTTCTCGAAAAGCTCCGCCGCACCCGCGCCCGGGGTTTGTGTCTGTTCCCGTGAGCGCGCGCGGCGGTGGCGGGTATGTGCGGGCGTGAGACTTCGGAGAAGGGCCCCCCCTTGCTGTCCGGCTTCTCGCAGGGGGTGGGGGTTGGAAAATGATGCTGCGCGTTATAAAAGTCTGGAACGCCGTAATGAGTTGAGGCATCGGCTTCCGCATTCTCCAAGATGGTAGGTGTTTCGCTTTCCGGTCCGGGAGCCGGCTGGGTTGTGTATGAGCGGTTGCGCTACGGCGAACTTTGAACATTCGAGGGGGATGCAACAATGAGCAACGCAACCAGCGTACGGGTCACGACTGAGGAAGAATCACGCAAGGTCGCGGAGGATGCACGCGAAACGGAGTGGGCGGGCCGCACCTTTCTGCGCGAGTTGTTCCTCGGCAACTTTCTCCTGCCCCTTATCCATCCGTTCCCGGCGAACGGGCAGGAGCGGCCCGAGTTCACAAAGTTCTACAACGACTTGAAGCACTTCCTGCAAGAAGACGTGGATTCGGTCGCCATCGATCAGACGGGCGAGTATCCGGAGCGCGTCATTGACGGCCTGCGCAAGCTCGGCGCCTTCGGCATGAAAATACCCACGGAGTATGGCGGGCTCGGCTTCACGGTCAGCGAGTACACCAAGGTGATGCAGATGGTCGGGCCGTACGACGGCAACATCTGCGCTTTGCTCTCGGCGCACCAGTCGATCGGCGTTCCCCAACCACTCAAGCTGTTCGGCACTCCCGAGCAAAAGAAAAAGTACCTGCCGCGCTGCGCCGCCGGCGCCATCTCCGCCTTTGCGCTGACCGAACCGCACGTCGGCTCCGATCCGGCCAGCCTCTCCACAACCGCCGAACGCGATGGCGACTTCTACATTCTGAACGGCGAGAAGCTGTGGTGCACCAACGGCACCCTGGCTGAGCTACTGGTGGTCATGGCACGCGACCCGCAGACCAAGAAGATCAGCGCCTTCATCGTCGAGACCGCGTGGCCGGGCGTGAAGGTCGAGTACCGCTGCCGCTTCATGGGACTGAAGGCGCTGGCCAACGGCATCGTCAGCTTCCGCGACGTGCGCATCCCGCGGGAGAACCTGGTCGGCGAGGAGGGCAAGGGACTGAAGATCGCGCTGATCACCTTGAACACCGGGCGCCTGACGCTGCCGGCAGCCTGCGCCGGCATCGGCAAGCAGTCGCTCGAAATCGTCCGCAGCTGGGCGAACGAACGTGTGCAGTGGGGCGTGCCGATCTGGAAGCACGAAGCGATTGCACACCGCGTCGCCGACATGGCCGCGACCACCTTCGCCATGGACTCCGTCTCCAAGCTGGCCAGTGCCATGGCCGATCGGGGTGGCTACGACATCCGCCTCGAGGCGGCCGCTGCCAAGGAATGGAACACGGTGCGCGCCTGGGAGATCGCCGATCAAACGTTGCAGATCCGCGGCGGACGCGGCTACGAGACCGAGAACTCACTCGAAGGCCGCGGCGAAACGCCGGTCCCCGTCGAGCGGGTGCTGCGCGACTGTCGCATCAACCTCATATTCGAGGGCTCGAGCGAGGTCATGCATCTCTTCATGGCGCGCGAAGCGGTCGACAAGCACCTGCAGGTCGCCGGTGCGATGATCGATCCGAAGAACGGTGTGAACGAGAAGCTCGCCGCGTTGCCGAAAATCCTGGCATACTACGCGAGCTGGTATCCGCCGCTGTGGCTGCGCGGATTCGGCAATTTCTTCCGCTACAGTGACTGGGGTAAGTTGGCACCGCATCTGCGCTTCATCGACCGCAGCGCCCGCAAGCTGGCGCGCGAGAGTTTCCATGGCATGGCCGTGTACCAGGCCAAGATGGAACGCAAGCAAGGCTTCCTGTTCCGCTGCGTCGATGTCGTCATGGAGCTCTTCGCCATGGCGGCGACCATCTCCCACGCGCGTCACCTGCTCGACGCGCGTGACGCGCACGCCCCGCACGCCATCGAACTCGCCGACCTCTTCTGCCGCAACGCACGGCGCCGCGTGCACCAATCCTTCCGCGATCTGTGGCGCAACGACGACGCCGTCAAGAACCGCGTTGCCGCCAACGTCATGAAGGGCGAGCACACCTGGCTGGAAGACGGCTACATCAACCTCGGGCTGACGGCAGAGGCGCTGAAACCGGGCTTTCTCACCGCGAGCACGCGTCCGGCAGCCAAGGATGCTCCACAGATCGCCGCAGCGGGGAGCTGAGAGGCAGTGATCGAGTGATCAGTAATCAGTAAGGGTCCAAGCGCTGAGCTACTGATCACTCGATCACTGATTACTTGATCACTGATCACTGCTTCCTTCTGAGATCCGCTTCCCGATCTCCACCTCGATCCGCGGCGCCAGCTCAGTCGCCGGTGCCGCGGTGTCGAGGACGAGATGGTCGGCTTCCTCATCCGCGGCGATGGCCTCGAAGCGCTGTTGCTGCTCCACGTAGACGCTCCAATCCGCGTCCGAGGGACCGCGGCCGTGGTCGATGCGCCGCTGCAGTCGGCGGCGCACTTCTGCTCCTTCGCAGCGGCATTCGACCAATAGGAACGGCACGCCGTGCTGTTGCGCCAGGGCGCGCGCGGCGTCACGGCCGACGCGCAGCTGAAATGTGGCGTCGAGGATGACGCCATGGCCGGCAGCGAGTGAGCTGGCCGCCTCCTCCAGCATGGTTTGATAGGTGCGCGCACTGAACTCCGGCGTATAGATGCCCGCGTCGTATGCGCTCGGCCTGGCGGGAACGTCGGTCGGCAGACCGGCAAGCCGTTTGCGAACCACATCGGAATTGATGTGCACGAAGCCGGTGCGCGCGTGCAGCGCCGCGGCCACCTCCGACTTACCGGTGCCGCTCAGCCCGGCGATGACCACGAGCGCCGGGCTGTACGCCCACGTGTACCGGTAGGCCAGCGCGAAGTGGCGCCGCGCACTGTCGCGTGCCGCCTCGCGGTCCTTTGCCATCACTTCCGGCTCGAGCACCTTGAGGCTGTCGACCTTGCCGCGCACGTAGGCACGGTAACATGCGTAGAAGGGCACCAAGCACGGCAGATCTGGATCATGGGCCGTTGCGGCGTAGCGCTTGATGAGCTGGAGCGCCAGGTCAGAACGCTCATGGTAGTCGAGATCCATCGCCAAGAACGCCATCTCTGAGGCCACGTCGCAGTACCGAAACTGCGGATTGAACTCGATGCAGTCGAAGATGACCAGCGGGTCGCTGCAACAGATATGCTCGGAATGCAAATCGCCGTGACCGTCACGGATCCGCTGCTGCGCCTGCCGCTGGCGAAACAGCGCGGCGTGCGTGCGCAGAAAGCTGCGTGAGAAGCGCTGGATCGCGTCGTCGTCGCGCGCACTGATCGTCACGTCGCGGAACTGTCGTGCATTGGTGTAGTTGTCTTCGAGCACCGCCGTCACGCCCGCAGGATCCGCGTTCGCAGTCACCGTTGGCCCGGCGTCGGCTTGGCGGTGGAACTCGGCGAGACGATCGGCGATGGCGTCGATCATCGCCGGCGTGACGGCATTGCGCTCGAGCAGTCGGTCGAGCATGCGCTCAGCGGGCAGACGGCGCATCTCGACGACATACTCGACAGCCGCAGCGTCGCCCGCGTGTGTCAACCGATAGCCGCCATCGCCGGGGCGTACCGCGAGCACGCCCCAATACACATCCGGCGCCAGCCGGCGGTTGAGCCGCACCTCCTCGTGGCAGAAGTGGCGGCGCCGCTCGAGCGTTGAGAAGTCGAGGAACGTGAAGCGCACCGGCTTCTTCACCTTGTACACGCGTTCGCCGGCCAGCAGGACGTACGAGATGTGGCTCTGGACGAGCGTCACCTCGGCCGGGTGGTGCGCATAGAAATCGGGGCGCAGCATGGCGGCGATCAGGGGAGGGAGACTCATCGGTACGTCCTGGTCTCAACGGATCGGGAGGCGCACAGTGGTGCACCCCTTGTGAGTCACGCCCGCGACGGCGCTGGGGCAACGACGGCATCCACGTTGAACCCCGCTGCTTCCAGCGCGGCGACGATGTCGTCGACGCTGCGCGATTTGAGACGCAGGTGCAGCTTGTTGGGTTGGCGGGTATCGGGGTGCAGCCACTTCAACTCACCGCGCTTTTGCGCCACCAGCTCGCGCACCTGCCGTTCCGCCTGCTTGCCTTTGGCGCCGGAGAGGACAATGCGATACGTTGCCTCGCCAACGCCGGACAGATCGACGAAGGCATCGAGGATGTCCGACGAGGCCAGAATCCCCACCAGCTTGCCGCCGTCGACCACCGGCAGCGCACCGATCTTATGGGCCGTCAGGGTGCGCGCCGCTTCGTCGACCGAGGCGTTGGGCGCGATGACGATCGGCTTCGGCGTCATGAGGTCAGCCACCGTGCCGTCCTTGCCGCCGGCACCGCGCAGGTCGCGGTCGGTGATGATGCCAACCAAGCGGCCATTGCGCAGCACTGGAAGCTGGCGAATGCTGTGGCGGTGCAGCAAGCTGCGCGCTTCTGTCAGCGATTGTCGGGGCTCTACAGTGATCACCTTCGCAGTCATACGATTGCGCACCAACATGGACGTCTTCTCCCGCCGATCCCCTTAACCCATCGTCAGGGCGAGTCAATGACGCAAATCATGCTGCGAATGCCACGCTGCGACTGCCCCTCACCCGCATCCGTTCAGCGCCCGGTTCACACCGGCCACAACCTCGTTGATACGGATCTTCCCGTCCTTGTCGGTATCGCCGGCGCCGCACACCAGGGTATTGCCCAGCACATCGTCGACCATGGTGATCAGCTCGCTTACCGTGACCACGCCGTCGCTGTCACAGTCACCGCTGCATGTGCCGGCACCGCTCGTCCACGTCGTCGACGCTGAGTTGTTGTTCTCATTGGTCTCGGACACGGTGTTGTTGTAATCGAGATCCCAGCGCAGGGTGTGGCTGCCGGCGGTGGCGGTCCAGGGGTCGACGCACCAGGTGAGGTAGTCACCCGGTGTGGGCATGCCGGTGAAACTGCAGAACGTCTGGCCATCGAATACAGCGCGACGGTCCACGGCTATGGCACCCCCCGATCCGATGAGGCTGTAGTCGAGGTGGAAATAGACCGCCTGCCCTACCGCCGGCGTCGTCACCTCATCGCCCTCGCCCGCCGTCATCGTGTTCAGATAGGCACGTTCAGCCTCGAGATCAACGCTGCCGGACGGCGACGTCCACATCGCCGAGGCTGAGTTGTTGTTCTCGTTGGTTTCGGACAGCTTGTTGTCGAAGTCGAAGTCCCAGCGCAGGGTGTGGCTGCCGGCGGTGGCTGTCCATCCATCCGTGCACCAGGCGTAGTAATCACCGGGCGGCGAGGTGCCCGTGGAGGTGCAGAACGTTTGGTCATCGAATACGGCGCGGCGGTCATCGACAATCGCGTCGCCGGTGCCAACGATGCGGAAATCGACATAGAAATAGACCGTCTGGCCGACCGCCGGCGTGGTGACCTCGCTGCCGTCCCCGCCGGCGGCGGTCTGCAGGTACGCCCGCTGCGCTTCGAGATCCACCTGCTCAGTCTGCTGTGATGTCCACATCGCCGTCGCCGAGTTGTTGGCCTCATTGTTCTCGGTCAGCTGGTTGTTGTAGTCGAAGTCCCAGCGCAACGTGTGGTCACCGGCGGTCGCCGTCCATCCCGTTGTACACCAGGCAAAGTAGCTGCCCGCCGAGGTGTTTTCGGTCGTATGGCAGAAGTCTTGGCCGTCGAACACGGCGCGGCGGGAGATGATGTATATGCCGGTGGTGCCGGTGAGACTGTAGTCGACGTAGAAATAGACGGTTTGACCCGCCGCCGGCGCTGTCACCTCGGTACCCTGCCCACCGATCGCGGTCTTGGTGTAGGCGCGTTCGACAGCGATGTCGACGCCGTTCCCCGCCCCTCCGCCGTTACCGGCGGGCGATGCAGCTGAGGGCTGGCGGACGGATGCGTCGCTGCCGGCAGGATCTCTGCGTCGCGCGGCGAGCCGTCGCGCCTCGCCGCCGCCCGCCGGTGCGCCACTGTATATGGAGGCGGTTGCGCCAGCGCCATCGGCCACGGTGAAGCGATAGATCCAGGATTCGCCACCAGCCCGAACGTGCCGCGTCCAGCTGCCATTCTCGGAGCTGCCGGCAGCTTGCGCAACGAGCGCATACCCCCAACTACCGAACACGACAGCGCCAATCAGCCACCATCGGCTGTTCATCAGGAACCGTGGGTGATCTCTCATGGCGCTCCCTCCCGTTTGCACCGCGTTGAGAGGATTGTCTCTCGCTCCCGTGACAATCGTAGGGGGCAACGTTGGCGTACCGATAGCGCAGTGTCAAACGCGCCGCGGCTCAGTTCAGTCGCGACGCGGAAAGGCAAACAGCGGCCCTTGCAGGAGCGGCGTCACGAACGCCGCCTGCTTCAACGCGAGGTAAAGCCCCCGCGCTCCTCCGCGCAGACGCCGCTGCTCGCGTGCGTGTTCTTCTGACCAGAAGAATACAGACTTCATTCAGAAGTCGTCGATGATGCTCTTCGCCCTGAGCTTGGCGAAGTCGACCAGCGGCACGAAAACGAGCGCGCCGGCCGCCGCTGCATCGACGCGATAGGTGAGGTCACTGCCGATCGTGATGCGCATGGGGCGCCGACAGTGTGCGCACTCCGACTCGAAGGTGACCGTCAACGCTTCTCGTCTCAGTTGCCCTTGCACGAAGGGCATCGCAAACGTGTCGATTGCTCAAGGCGCGTACGCCTCTTCTCCGGTCGACGCGATGGCGTGGTGCGGAGTCGGCTCGACCGTAACCGGATACGCCCAGGTCACCTCAGGTCCGGAACGCCTGAAG
>Ga0335069_10015928_pt1 | contig 10500 bp, 7 predicted proteins | sample Lox_Sample_11_FD_206714 | JGI IMG/M metagenome (GOLD analysis project Ga0335069, IMG submission 206714) | Soil microbial communities from Loxahatchee National Wildlife Refuge, Florida, United States - Lox_Sample_1.1 | ecosystem: Environmental > Terrestrial > Soil > Wetlands | place: USA: Florida...
TCCGTGCCCGAAGAGGCCAAGGTTCCTTCCCGGCAGTGCGCGTCGGCACTGTGCGGCTTCGCGGTCTTGGCTATGATCCTTCCGTCATCCGGTGGGGTGCAGGCAGCCCAAAAGAAATCTCCGAACCCGAGCCGGTGCTGACGACAAGGGAGCGCGACCATGCCCGCAACAAGCTGGAACATCGGCATCAGCGGCAGCTGGTTCGCAGCGCCCAATTGGTCGTCCGGCATTCCAGGCTTCGCAACGGACGTACTCATCCAGGTACCGGGCACGTACACGATATCGCTGGCGGCGCTCGGCAACGCCAGCTCGATCACGATGGCGGCTTCGGGCGCGACGCTTCTCGAGGCGCCCGGCGGATCGCTCAATATGGCCGCAGGCATCTCCCTGACAGCCGGCACGCTCGTCATGAACGGCGCGAACACAATCTTCGGCGGGATAACCCAGACCGGCGGCCTCCTGGAGCTCGGCAATGACGGCGGTCTTGGTGCGAACACCTACAACCTCAACGGCGGCGAACTCCTGGGCATACGCAATGTAACGTTCACGAACACGCTGGCGATGAAGGGCAACCCGGTCATTGCTGCCGTGCACGGCACGACGCTCGCGGAAAACTCGACAGGCATCAATTTCGACGCGACCACTCCCGGCGGCCTCGTGTTCGGCGAGGGGGACAATGACGGGACCATCATCTGGCATACAAACAGCGGCGTCATTACGAACCCGGCAGGCTTCACCGGCGTCGAGATCGCCAAGGGGACGTTCAAGGGCGGCGACGCGGCATGGGGCTTCATCTTCCAGAACCACAGCAAGATCGACGCCGGGGCGACGCTGGACATGGGCGGCTTCGCCGGCCTCCTGACCAATCTCACGGGCGGCGGCACCATCACCGACAGCGGCGCGGCAGCAAATCTGGTCATCGCCAGCGGCGGCCTGTTCAGCGGAACGATCACGGGCCCGGTGCATCCCGAAATCACCAGCGGAGCGCTGACGCTCACCGGAGCAAACACCTACAGCGGCGGCACGCTGATCGATCTCACCGGCACGTTGCAGCTCGGCAGTGGCGGCGCGGGCGGCACGGTGAACGGCGCGATCACCGACAGCGGGGCGCTGATCTTCGACCACCCCGGCACGTTCGACACCAGCAACGCGATCACCGGCAGCGGCAGCGTGACCTACGAAGGCGGCGCGACCTACATCATTCACGGCGACCAGTTGAACAGCGGCGGCACCAACGTCCTAGGCGGCACGGTACTGACCAACAGCGGCGGCGCGCTCGGCAGCGGCATTGCGACGCTCAACAATGCCGAGCTCGTCGCGCTCACCAGCTATAGCATCGGCGCTTCGCGCCTGATCATCACCGGCAGCAGCACCGTCGCGGCGGCGCACGGCCAGACGGTGACGATTCCGGGACCCTGGACCATCGACGCGACCAGTTCGCCCGCCACGCTCATCATCGGCGACACAACGAACGACGGAACGCTCGTCTGGGACACCCCGGCGGGCAGTGTCATGACCAACTTTCCGCAAATCCATCTCAGGATCCGCGCGGGCACCCTCGTGAACGGCGACGGCGGCCTTAGCTTCATGACCGGCACCGCCGCCGACGTCACCATCGACGCGGGCGCGACACTCGACATGAACGGGGTCGGCGGGCCCATCCGCGGACTCCAGGGCGCGGGGTCGCTCACCAGCCACGGCGCCTCGACGCTCAACATCAACGGCGGGAATTTCGCCGGCGTGATCTCGGGCACCGAGCCAATCGCGATCTCGAACAGCGTGTTCCTGACCGGCGCCAACACCTATTCCGGCGGCACGACGATCGGCCCGAGCGCCGTGCTGTCCCTCGGCAATGGCGGGACCACCGGCTCGGTCGTGGGCGACATCACAGACAGCGGCAACCTCTACTACGACCGCAGCGATGCCATCGCGCTGACCGTGGCGGTCTCCGGCACCGGCAAGCTGACCCAGGCTGGCAGCGGCACGCTGACCATCAACCGGGCCGAGACCTACAGCGGCGGCACCAACGTCCTGAACGGCACGCTTTCGATCGGCGAGGCCGACGCGATCGGGAGCGGGGCGCTGGGGGTCGCCGGCGGCGCGTTCCTGACGACGAGCACGATGTCGCTCGCCAACGGCCTGAGCATGTCCGGGAGCGACACGATCGCGGCGAGCACCGGCACGACGCTGACGCTGAACACCGGCGCCACCGGATGGCTGATCGATGCGACCGAGCATGCAAGCATCACGTTCGGCGATGCCGGCCATGCGGGAACGATCGTCTGGGACACGCCGGTTGGAAGCGCCATCATCGACGCCGGCAACGACAGCGTCGCGGTCAATGGCGGCACCCTGAAGGCCGGCGACAGCGCTTTCTCGTTCCTGCTGCAGACTTGCTCCGGCGTCACGGTCGCCGCAGGCGCAAAGATCGATATCGCCGGGTTCAACACCACTGTTGCGAACCTGCAAGGCAGCGGGCAGGTCAACAACTCCGGTGCGGCGGCGATGCTCAGGCTCGTCAACGGCAGCTTCGCCGGACAGATCAACGGTCCGATCTCGCCTGAAATCCTCAGCGGAACGGTCACCCTGACCGGCGGCGGGAGCTATACGGGCGTAATCCAGATCGACAACGCCACGACGCTCAACCTGGCGGACCAGACGGCGCGGACAGTGACGTTTGCGTCGGCCGGCAATCTGAATGTGATCAACGGCGCCGGCGCGTTCGAGGCGATCGGCGTGCACTTTGCCGGCGGCGGGGGCGATGCGATCACCGGCGGAACGGGGAACGAGACGTTCGACATCTTCTCGGGCGGCGGCAGCAACAGTCTCAATGGCGGCGGCGGCTTCGATACAGCGGTGTTCGCGGGCAACATCGCCTCCTACACCGTCAACCGGAGCGGCGGCGTCGTGACGGTCTCCGGCGCCGACGGCACCGAGACGCTCACGAACTTCGAGGCGATCAAGTTCGACGACCAGACACTGACGCTGACGACGCCCAATGTGCTGCTGGAGAGCAGCTCGAGCCACGACGTCCGCGACTGGCTGATGTCGAACGGCACGGTCGGCACGAACCTGGACCTGGGCGCCCTGCCCTCGGGATGGAAGATCATCGGCTCGGGCGATTTCAACGGCGACGGCATCGGCGACCTCATCCTGGAGAACACCGGCACCGGCGAGTTGCGCGACTGGCTGATGTCGAACGCCGGGATCGCCTCCAACATCGTGCTCGGCACGATTCCGGCCGGCTGGACGCTGGCCGGGGTCGGCGACTTCAACGACGACGGGATCAGCGACCTTCTGTGGCGCAGCACCAGCGCCAACGACATCCGCATCTGGACGATGCTGAACGGCGGCCTCAACAGCAACATCCAGGTGGCCAATCCCCCCTCCGACTGGACGGTCCAGGGCATCGGCGACTTCAACGGCGACGGCACGTCCGACATCGTGTGGCGCAACACGACCAGCGGCGAAGTGCGGATCTGGAACATCATCAACGGCGGGATTTCCGGCAGCGTCTCGCTGGGCAATGTTCCCCTCAGCTTCACGCCCGCCGCCACCGGCGACTTCAACAACGACGGCACCACCGACCTGCTCTGGCAGGACAGCTCGAGCGGGGACGTGCGCGACTGGCTGATGGCCAACGATGCCATCGCGTCGAACCTCGACATCGGGGTCACCAGCTATCACGTGCTCGCGGAGGGCCGCTTCAACGCCGACGGCACCGACGACCTTCTGTGGCGCAATCTCTCGACCGGCGACCTGCGCGAGTGGAACATGGCGGGCGGCGTGCTCGGCAGCCAGAACCTGCTCGGTACGCTGCCAACCGACTGGTTCGGCGCGGTCAATCCCGCGACCAAGAGCGGCGATCCGAACCCTTCGCCCGGCAGCATCGCCGTTCCGGCGGAGGCCGCCCTCACCGCGAGCCTGACCCAGCGCTCTCTTTCCGGCTCCCAGATTTTCGCCGCGCCGGCGGCCTGACAACGACGCGGCCCGCAGAACACAAGGCAAAAAAGGAGGACAGGCGGCGATCCGAAGACCACCGCCCGTCCCCTCTTGTTCTTTTTCCCACCGAAATGGATCCCCTACGCCCCGGGGCGAAGGATCGATTCTTCGATTCCTTCGGTACCGCGAGCAGCGGCGGAGCTTTCGCCCCGCCGCTCTCAGGCTTAGCGGAACAGCGACAGGATGGTCTGCGGCGCCTGGTTGGCGATCGCGAGAGCCTGAACGCCGAGCTGCTGCTTGACCTGCAAGGACTGCAGCATCGCGCTCTCCTGCGCCATGTTGGCGTCGACCAGCTGGCCGATACCGGCGGTCAGCGTGTCCGACAGCTTCTGGCTGAAGGTCGCCTGGATCGAGAACTTCTTCACGCCCGAAGAGAGCTTGGCGAGAGCGGAGTTCACGTTCGTCAGCGAGGCCTGGATGGTCGCGACCAGCGTCGAAGCCTTGGCCTGGGTCGAGATCGTGGCCGTCGACTTGAGCGTGACGATCGAGCCCGACAGCTTCAGGTTCTGGGCTGCCGTGGTGATGCGGCGCGTGCCGTCGGCCGACGCCAGCGCCGTGATCTGGTTGGTCGAACCGTTGACCAGGTTGAAGCCGTTGAACACCGCGTTGTTCACGATGGTCGAGATCTGGTCGCGGAGCGCAACGAAGTCCTGGTTCATCGCCTGGCGGCTGGCCGTGTCGAGAGAGGCGTCGGCGGCCGACAGAGCCTTGGTCTTGAGCTGGATCAGCAGATCCGAGATCGACTCACCGGCCGAGAGGGCCACGTCGACCGCGGACGAAGCGCGATTGAGGCTGTCCACGACGGACGAATAGCCGGCAACCGCACCGCGCTGGTTCTGCGCGATGGCGTAGATCGAACCGTCATCACGGGCCGAAGCAACCTTGAGGCCCGAGTTGATCTGGCCCTGGGTCTGAGCGAGCTGAGACTGGGTCTGCGTCAGGTACTGCAGCGCGACGAGAGCGCCGGGATTCGTGTTAACGCTGAAAGCCATGGTAGTGATCTCCGTTCTGGTTGGTCACGGGCGTTATGCCCCCGGGCTTTTTGCCCGTACCTTCCATGGCAATCGCCGTGCCGGACGCGATTCAGAAAACCCTAACCATCGATTGCGAAGCGCACCCGGAAACTTCGACCCGGTAAAATTTGGCGCGGATTGTCCGCGTTAGGCAGTTTCTTCCGCGAAGGCGGAAATTTTTGCCGGGCAAGCGGCAAGAACTGCCGGGTGTGCCGGCGAACGACGCGGCCGCAAAAAAGGAAAGAGCGGCGCGCCGGCGCCGCTCTCTCTCCATGACCCAATGATGCTTGTTTATCTGAACAGCGAGAGGAGCGTCTGCGGCGCCTGGTTGGCGATCGCGAGCGCCTGGACGCCGAGCTGCTGCTTGACCTGCAGCGACTGCAGCAGGGCGCTTTCCTTCGCCATATCGGCGTCGACCATCTGGCCGATGCCAACCGTCAACGTATCCGACAGCTTGGACGTGAACGTCGCCTGGATCGAGAACTTCTTGGCGCTCGACCCGAGCTTGGCAAGCGCGGAGTTCACGTTCGTGAGCGAGGTCTGCAGCGTCGAGAGCAACGCCGAGGCCTTGGTGATGGTCGAGATCGTGGCCGTCGACGTGAGCGTGACGATGGTCCCCGAAAGGCTCAGATTCTGCGCCGCCGCGGTGATGCGGCGCGAGCCATCGGACGCGGCCAGGGCCGAGATCTGGTTCGTCGAGCCGTTGACCAGATTGAAGCCGTTGAACACCGCGTTGTTCACGATGGTCGAGATCTGGTCGCGCAGCGCGACGAAGTCCTGATTGAGAGCCTGGCGGCTGGTGGTGTCGAGCGAGCTGTCCGAGGCGGCGAGCGCCTTGGTCTTCAGCTGGATCAGCAGATCCGAAATCGATTGTCCCGCCGAGAGCGCAACATCGATCGCGGAGGAGCCGCGGCTGAGACTGTCGGTAACCGCCGCATAGCCGGCGACCGCACCGCGCTGGTTCTGGGCGATGGCGTAGGTCGCGCCGTCGTCCTTCGCCGTCGCCACCTTGAGGCCGGAGTTGATCGCGTTCTGGGTCGTGGTCAACTGGGCCTGGGTGGCACTGAGGTATTGCAGCGCGACAAGTGCGCCGGAGTTCGTGTTGACGCTAAAAGACATCGTTGTCTCCATTCCATTCTGGTGGTGACGGCTTTCTGCACGTCGCGGGCGGAACGGCCCTGCGCCAATTCCGCAAGCGCCATGCCACCGCGTACACCATTTAATTGCCTGATTTTATTGGGATATTTTCGGATCCCGGCAGGATCGCGTTAGGCATAAATTGCCGCCCGGCAAAAGGAAAAGGCCGGCATCGGACGATGCCGGCCTTTGCCGTGAAATGCGCTGCGTGCGATCAGGCCGCGCCCTGGAGCCCCTGCATGATCGTGCGGTTGATCTCGATCAGCGGATCGAGCGAGGCGCCTTCGCGCGTCACCTGCTTCGAATACTTGCTGACCCACAGCGACAGCGACACGATCTTGGCGCGGACGTCGTGCGTCAAGGCGTTGCGGTCGTCCATGCAGTCGGCCGCCAGCGTGCGCCAGAGCGTGCGGTTCCAGTCGACGGCCTCGGCAAGCGGGCCGCCGCTGACGCCGCGTTTCTGCGCGTCGATCAGGGCGCCGGTAACCTGGCCGAACAGCCGGTACTCCGTCGCGCGCGGATCTTCAGTAACCCGCTGCGTGTCTTGGTAGGCTTTCAGGGTCATAGCTGAGACGTTCCTGTTCAAAATCGAAGAGCTTGCGGCACGAAATCAGGGCCTTGTAGTAGGCGCCGGACATCACATCGCGGCTGATCTCGATGCAGGTCGCGAGGGCCTGGCGGTTCTGGATCGCGCCCATGAACTCGGTCATGCGCAGCGCAAAATCGTTGTAGTACTGCTCGCTCGCATCGGGATCGAGATACATCATCATGATCGGAACGTAGATGCGGCGCGCGGGCGTGTTGGCCTCGTGCGGCTGCATGATGTCCTTCTCGCGCAGGACGCAGGCCTTGTTCTGGATGACGAGGCTCGTGCGCTTGTCGCCGTTGGTCAGGACCGCACCGTTCAGCACGAACTTCTCGCCAGGCTTGAGCGACAGTTTCAGGGGCATCGTCTTTTCCAGCTCCGGCGCGGGCCCTGCGGATGCAGGGGGCGTGTTCGACGCTGGCGAGCCTAGATCGCCGACGGTTAACAAAAGCCTTGCGATTTCGGGTTTTTCGTTCACGAGCGGTTAAGCACGAATAGGCTTGTATCGCGCGGAAAATCCAGGATTCGGTTCCCCATGGCACAGCCGCAGCCGCAACCGTCATTGGACGCCCTGACCGGCGCGGACGCCAAGCTGGCGGCGCTCGAAAAGCTCGAGTCGCTGCATGAGGAGGTCCATGCCGAGTTCGCGCGCCACACATCCAACGAGCTGCTGCGCCGTGCGATCCAGAGCTGGCGCGGCGGCGACATCGTCCGCGCCGGGCAGCTCGCGCTCGAATCGGCCACGGCCGACCCCAGCAACCCCAAGGCCTACCATCTGCTCGGCATGGCCCTGGAGCGGATGGGCCACCTGCACAAGGCGCTCGTCACCTACGAGCGCGCCTTCCAGCTCGATCCCGAGGATCCGGAACTGCTGATCAACCTCGGCCTCATCGCCTGGGCATTGAAGCAGAACGACGGCGCGGCCCGGATGTTCAGCCTTTACATCGACCGCTGCCCCGACAGCCCGCTCGGCTACAACAATCTCGGCAGCATCCTGTGCGACATGGGCGATCCGGCGTCCGCGATCGAGACGCTGCGCGCCGCGATCTTCCGCCTGCCCACCGAACCCATCCTGTGGAATTCGCTCGCCACCGTGCTCGCCGAGGAAGGACGCGCGGAGGAGAGCCTCACCTTCTACAACGAGGCCGTGCGCCTGGATCCGCACTTTGCGCGGCTGCATCACAATCTCGGCTATGCCTACGCCCATCTCGGCATGCTGGACAGATCGCTCGCCGCCTATGACAGGGCGCTCGAGACGGCCGTCGACCCGGCCGAGCGGCTCGAGACCGAGCACTCGCGGTCGATCTGCCTGATCGGCATGGGCCGCCTCGAGGAAGGCTTCCGCGAGTTCGAGAAGCGCAACAATCCCCGCTTCCGCGCCTACGTGAACCACGTGATCAAGGCGCCGCAATGGGCGGGCGAGAGCCTTGCCGGAAAGCGCATCATGGTCGTCGGCGAGCAGGGCCTCGGCGACGAGTTCATGTTCGCGAACATCCTGCCCGACCTGGCGCGCGCCGTGGGCGAGAACGGCAAGCTGCAGATCATCGTCGACCCGAGGCTGGTGGCGCTGTTCCAAAGGTCGTTTCCGCAGGCCGATGTCGGCGCCTACGACGACCGCACCCTGATCGATCCCGACGGCAACCACGCGCTGCGCTTCATCCCGATGATCGCGGAGAAGGGCGAGCCGGATTACTGGTGCCCGATGGGCTCCGCGCTTCCGTTCCTGCGCCGGCGCATCACGGACTTTCCGCACGAGGCGTTCCTCAAGGCGGACCCGGCACGGACCGAAGGCTTCCGCGCCGCGCTGCGCGCGAAGAGCACGGGGCCCTATGTCGGCATCTGCTGGCGTTCGATGATGCTGGGCGCCAAGCGCGCGAAGTACTACAGCGCGCTCGCGATGTGGGAGCCGATCCTGAAGGTGCCCGGCGTTGCCTTCGTCAACCTGCAATATGGCGACGCCGCCGCCGACATCGCCGAGGTGAAGGCGGAATTCGGCGTCGACATCCACGTCATGGACGTCGATCTCAAGGACGACATCGACGGCGCGGCGGCGCTGTCATCCGCGCTCGACCTCGCGATTTCGGCGCCCACGGCAGCGGCGGCGAATGCCGGCGCGGTCGGCGCCGAGGTCTGGTTCCTCGCGGCGGGGCGCGTGTGGCCGCAGCTCGGCACCGACGAATATCCCTGGTACCGCAAGACCCGCGTTCTTTCACCGGAGAAGTTCGGCGACTGGCAGGAACTGATGCCGCGCGTCGCCGCAGAGCTCGCGGCGTTCGCGAAGCGCAGCTGAGATCCTACTGGCCCTTGCGGAGATTTTCCTCGACCGAGACGAGGCAGCGGTCGTAGCCGTCCGTACCCGGCTGATAGCCGCGGGCCGTGCAGAACGAGGCGGCCTGCGGGCAGCCCGCGCTGGTGCAGCCATTGGGAGCCGGCGCTCCGATGTCGCCGAAGAGGTCCTCGTCGGTGCATGCGCCGAGCCCCGCCGCAAGGGCGATCACCACCAGCAGTGCACGTGTGCGCATACGATTCCCTCCCGATGCTTTCCTTATAGCGCCGGAGGGGCAGGCTGCCTATGCGAACGGCGCGCGTCCGGGGACCGACTCACAGGAAGCGTCTTGCAACCGTCCGGGCGCGGACCATCGCGGCATGCCCGAGCGAAACATTGCGCCGATTTCATCGCGCGCGACGAAGCGAAACGCCTCGAGCGTCCGCCGAATCTGTGAACGCGGGCACCGAGGCGTTGCCGCAAGCCGGCGAAATAGCCCGTCAGTGCGAGGACGCCGTCAGGAATTTGCGGACGTCGAGCGCGGTCTGGTCCGCCAGCTCTTCCATCGGGATGTGGCCGGTCTCTGCATAGATAATGACCTTTGAGCCCGGTATTGCGTCGTGCCAGGCGGCGGCCGCCGCCACCGGGATCAGGTGATCCTGTTCGCCCCAGAGGATCAGCACCGGCATCTTCAGCGCGCCGACATGGTCCTTCACATAGGAGGCCTCGGCCGGCGAGAACTGCGTGAAGCGCTCGGCCGTCGCCTCGCGCGAACCTTCCATCAGCGCCATGTCGGAATAGAGGTCGATCATCTTGTCGGTGAGGATCGCCTTGCGGACGATGGCGTCGTTCAGGCCCTCGCGCACCAGGGGTCTGGGATCGAGATGCGACAGCAGCGGCCGTGCCCAGGACTGGCGGAGCAGCCAGAACGCGAGCGGCACGCGATCGCCCTGCCGGCTCGGCATGCCGCCGGCATCGACGAGAATGAGCGCATTGACGCGATCGGGATGATCCTCGGCGAAGCGTGCGGCGACCCCGCCGCCCATGGAATTGCCGGCGAGCGCGAAGCTCTTCAGGCCCAGCTTGTCGGCGAAGGCCTGGACGAAGTTCTCCATGCCGGCCGGCGAATAGTCGTGATTGGCGGTCGCGCCGGTGAGGCCGTGGCCGGGCAGATCGACGCTGACGACGCGAAACTTGTCGGACAGGCTCTTCGACCAGGGCTCCCAGGTGAAGAGCGAGGCGTTGGAGCCGTGCAGCAGGAGCAGAACCGGCGCGCCCTCCGCCCCGCGGATGCGGTAATGCGCGCGCGCGGTGATCGTGGGCGCGGTGCCCGGAGTCGCTGAGACGGACGTATCCTTGGGCAGCGTCGAGGCATAGGAGAGGTCGATGAACGCCGACGGCGGCGTCGCGTATTTCGCTTCCAAAGTGGCGCGGGGGATCGATGGAGCGCTGGCGAAATAGTACCCGACACCGAGCAGTACCAGGATCACGACAAC
>Ga0335069_10015929_pt1 | contig 10499 bp, 5 predicted proteins | sample Lox_Sample_11_FD_206714 | JGI IMG/M metagenome (GOLD analysis project Ga0335069, IMG submission 206714) | Soil microbial communities from Loxahatchee National Wildlife Refuge, Florida, United States - Lox_Sample_1.1 | ecosystem: Environmental > Terrestrial > Soil > Wetlands | place: USA: Florida...
CGACCCGATCCGGCGTCGCTGCTCGTCTCGGGCGCCGGGGTGCTCGCGTTCGGCGTGGCGGTCGCCCGAAATCCACGCGCGCGTGCCCTGGCGGCGCTCGCGCTCTGTGCACACGCCGGCGCGCTCGAGCTCGCGCTGCGCCTGCGCGACGCCGACGCCGCGCTTTCGCTGCCCGCGGAGCGCAACGTCGAGGCGTCCGTCGCGGAGGTGCGCGAGAGCGGTCGCGGGATCCGGCTGGTGCTCGACGAGTTGGCGGCGGCCGACGCCGATCCGGCGCCGCTGCCCGCGCGCGTGCTGCTGCTCGGCGAGCCCGGCGACTCGAGCTTGCGCGCGCTGCCGCCGGGCGCGCGGCTGCGCGCTCGGCTCCTGCTGCGGATGCCGTTCCCGCTGCGAAACCCAGGTCGTCCGCCGGACGACGCGCTGACACGCGCGGGGATCGCCGCGCTCGCGACGTTACGCGAGCCGGAGCTGCTCGTGCGCGTGCCCGAGCGCGACCGCGGCGGTCTCGCAGCCTGGCTGCATGGGCCGCGCCGGCGCGCCGCCGATCGCCTGCTGGCGCTGGGTCCGGGCGGCGCGCTGCTCGCTGCGCTCTCGCTCGGCGATCGCTCGGGGCTGCCTTCCGACGCGCAGGACGCCTTCGCGCGGCTCGGGATCGCGCATCTGCTGTCGGTGTCCGGGCTGCACCTCGCGCTCGCCGCGGCCTTCGCCTACGCGCTCTGCGCGGGGGTCCTACGTCGCTCCACGCGCCTGGCGGCGCGCTGCGACACGCGAGATGCCGCGCGAGCCGCCGCCGTCGCAGCGGCGTTCGTCTACGCGGTGCTGACCGGCTTCGAGGTGCCCGTGCGTCGCTCGTTCGCGCTGGTGGCCGCGGGCGCCCTGTCGCTCGCGGCATCGCGCACGTCGCGCGCGTGGCATCCGCTCGCCGCGGCGGCGCTGTGGGTGCTGGCCTTCGAGCCGCAGGCGCTCTTCGAGGCGGGGCCCCAGCTTTCGTTCGCAGCTTGCGCCGCGCTGGTGGCGGCGGCCCGACACGACGCCCCGCCCGTCGCGGGGCGGCGCGCACGGGTGGCCTCGCTGCTGCGCACGACCGCTGCGGCAAGCCTCGCGACGACGCCCATCGCGGCCTGGCACGGGCTGCCGGCGGCGCCGCTCGCGTTGGTCTCGAACGCCGTGGCGGTGCCCTGGACCGGCGTCGCGCTGATGCCGGCCTCGCTCGGCGGCGCGCTGCTCGGCGCGTTGCCCGGAGGCCGCTGGAGCGAGCTCGCGTTGCGCGGTGCGGTCGCCATCGGAGACTGGAGTCTCGCGGCGGTGTCGTGGGCGGCGCGCGGCGCGCTGGCCGGCGCTGGCACCGCGCCCTCGCATCCGCTCTGCGCGCTCGCGGCCGGAGTCGCGCTCGCGCTCTGTCGCGCGCGCGACACCCGCGTGCTCTGCGCCGCGGCGCTCGGAACGGCGCTGCTCCTCGCGTTCGCGCCGCCGCCGGCGCTCGCGCCAGAGACACCGCGCCTGGTCGTGCTCGACGTCGGCTCGGGCGACGCGCTGCTCGTGCAGGGACGTGACGGCGCGGTGCTCGTCGACGCGGGTCCCGCGTTGCCCGGGCGCTTCGACCGCGGCCGCGACACCGTCGTGCCTGCGCTGCGCGCGCTCGGCGTTCGCCGACTCGATCTCGTGATCGCGACGCACGCCGACCTCGACCACCGCGGCGGGCTGCCGGCCGTGCTGTCGTCGCTGCCGGTCGGTGCGCTGTGGCTGTCGCAGGGCAGCGCCGACGACCCGGGCTTCGCGGAGGCCATCGCGGCGGCGCGCGAGGCCGGCGTGCCGGTTCGCGAGATCTCGGCGGCGGATCCCCCGCAGCGGCTCGGCGATCTGCGCATCACTCCGGTCTGGCCGGCGCCCGGTGCAGGAGGTCCGCGCAACGAGCGCTCGCTCGGCGTCCACGTCGAGACGGCTCGTCGCTCCGTCCTGCTGCTCGGCGACCTCGGCGTGGCCGAGCCGGCGCTGCTCGCGCGCGAAGGCCCGCCGCTGCGCGCGGACGTTCTGGTGCTCCCGCATCACGGCAGCCGGCGCTCATCGAGCGCGGCGTTGCTCGCGGCGGTGTCACCCGAGGTCGCGATCGTGTCGGCGCCGTGTCGCGGTCGGCTCCCGCATCCGTCTTCGCTCGCACGGGCGCGGGCGGCCGGCGCCTCGCTCTGGTGGACGGGGCGCGACGGCGCAGTGCTCGTCGCGCTCGGCGAGCGCTTCGCGGTGCTGCCGTGGGCCGACCGGCGACCGCAGTGCGAGCCGGCGCGCGCCCGTTCTCAGCCGGCGGCGCCGACCGACTCGGTCCCCTGGAAGGCCAGCACGTCCGGGCGGCAGACGAAGCGGACGGGCGGAATCTCGATGCTGCCGACGCCGATCGATGCCGACACCGGGTAATAGGGCGTCAGCGCCTCGTGTCCCCACACGGCCGCATCGAAGCGCTCGAGGCGCGGTCGCAGCCGCTCGGCGCGCTCGAGCTGCGTGCGCGGCTCGAGCTGCACGAGGCGCAGCCCGTGAGGCGTGTGCGCGAGCGTCAAGGTGCCGGTGAACTGCACGTCGTCGGGCGCGAGCGGGTCGGGATCCTGCGCCTCGATCGCGAGCGTGGTGGCATCGCCGATCCGGACCGCGAGCGAGCAGCCGTCGTAGCGACGCGACACCGAAATGTGTGCCAGTCGCGCGGGAACGCCCCAGCGCGCCGCGAGTTCGCGCGCCACGGCCGGCGAGTCGCAGGCCGCCGCCCACACGAATCCGCGCGTCCGCAAGCCGCTGCGACAGCCGATGCGGAGCTGCACGAGCGAGAACGGTCCCCACGGACTCTCCGCGCAGCGCCAGGCCAGGACGATCAACGTGGCCGGATTCGTGGGGTGCAGGCCGGAGGGCAGCAGCGGCTCCCGCGAAGCCGCGAGCATCTCGAAGCCGGCCTGGAAGACCTCGACCCGCGCGAGCGAGACCGTGTCGGTGCAGAAGGCGGGCAGGCGCGGAGCCTTCGCGGCGAGCGCATCGAGATCCGCTGTGCCGACGAGCACTTCAAATGACTCCCTGGAACTTCGGCATCACCTCCTGGGCGAACAGTCGGAGGCTCTCGAGCACCTCCGTCTGGGGCAGCGTCTCCATCGCGTTCACCAGGAAGTTGATGCCGTCGACGCCGATCGATTGCCAGCGCTCGATCGCGCGCGTGATCTGCTGCGGGTCGCCGATGCAGATGCCCTCGGGCGCGTCGCGCGCGGCGCCCGGATTGCCCGCGTCGCTCGCGGCGGCGGGCGCGAGGTTGCCGAGCGATTGATAGGCGCGCGTCGGGTAGGCCTCGCGTGTCCAGAGCAGATGCGAGTTGGCGAGCCCGAAGAGGCCGAGCATTCGCATCCCGCGCTCCGTCGCGACACCGCGGTTCTCGTGGCAGTAGAGGAAGTTGAGCGTCGTGACGCGATCGTTCACGACCGCGCCGACCGGATCGCAGAGCTGGATGCGCCGGTGGTACTCGCGGGTGCGGCGCTCCTGCTCGGCGTAGCCCGCGGCCGCGACGCCGAGGCAGCCGAGCCCGCGCTCGGCCGCGTCGAGCTCCGTGCCCGGGCTCGTCACCGTCACCCACAGCGGCGGGTGCGGCTTCTGCACCGGCTTCGGCAGCACGTTGCGCTCGGGCAGCGAGAAGCAGCGGCCCTCGTAGCGGACGGGCTCGTCGCCCCACAGCCGGGGCAGCACGCGCACGAACTCGTCCCACGTCTTCTTGGTGTCGTCGGGATTCGCGCCGAATCCACCGAGCTCGGTCCAGGTCGATGAGCGGGCGGTGCCGAGCTCGAGGCGTCCCTGCGACAGGATGTCGAGCGTGGCGGCGCGCTCGGCGACGCGCACCGGGTGGTTCATTTCCGGCACGCACACGACCGCGCCGTGGCCGACGCGGATGCGCCGCGTCTGCGCGGCGATCGCGGCGAGCACGACCTCCGGCGCCGAGCAGTGCGAGTACTCCTCGAGGAAATGGTGCTCGACCGCCCACACCCAGTCGAAGCCGAGCTCGTCGGCGAGGCGCGCCTGCTCGAGCGCGTTCAGGAAAACGGCCGGCTCGACGCCCGGGCCGAACGGCCGCGGTACGGACATCTCGAAGAAGAGGCCGAAGCGCACGGGCGAAAGTGCTAGCGCACCTTGGCTGCGATTCCTCAGCGTTCTACTTGAAGAACTTCCCGCTCGTACTGTGCGAGGCTCGGGAACATTTTGAAGGGCCGGCCGCGAGCGGCGGCGGCGTCGGGGAGCGGCGCCGCGCCGACGCGCCCGTGCAGCGCGTCGAGCAGAGCGCGGAACGCCTCGAGCCCGCCCCCGGCGCCCGGGAACAGGGTACGCGGATCGAACTGGTCGCTGCGCAGGCGCACCGTGCGCAGCGGCGCGTCCGAGATCTCCGTCCAGTTGAGCAGCAGGTCCACCAGGATGACCGGCTTCGCCGCGATGCCGTGGACGGCGGCGACGGCGATTCCGTCGACGCGCGTGAAGTCGACTTGCGGCCCGTTTCGAAGCGAGAGGCCCGAGTCGTCGAGCGCGACCGGCACGGCCTCGACACACTTCAGCTCGTGGAAGCGCGCACCGTCGGCCGCGGCGAAGGCCGCCTCGTCGATGTGCGCGTCGGGGATGTCGGCTTCCATCGTCGCCACCCTCGCGGGCGGCGGCTTCGGGGGCTGCGCGGGCGCCGCGGGCTCGGCCACGTCGCTCGACAGGTCGGTCCCCGGACCCGCGGTGCCGAAGGCGTCGCGCGCCGAGTCTTCGTCGTTTGCCGGCAGGATCGGATCGGTGTCGGGCAGGGAGAGCGAGAGATCCTGCTCGTCGCCGCTCACCTTGCTGCCGTCCGCGGAGAGCTCGAAGACCGCCGCCTTCTCGACGGGCGGCGGCAGCTCGCTGGGACGCTCGCCCGCGCCCGCGTACATCGGATCGAGCTCGACGTCGAGCACGCGCTCCATCGGCTTCGGCTTCGCGGCGGCCCGGATCGCCGGAGCGGCGGGAGGCCTCGCGAGCTCGAGATCGAGCTCGCTGTCGCTCTCGCTCGTGCCCGACGCCTCGAGCGCGGCGACGCGCGACGCGAGCTTCGCACGCTTGGCCTCGTCGAGCCCTTCGGCCGCGAGCGCGATCTTGCCCGCGCGCAGCGCGGTCTCGCGATGGAGCGGCGCGGCTACCTCGGCGAAGCGCATCGCGACGCCGGGAGACATGCGCGGCGACGCGGCGAGCGCGTCGCGCAGCATGCGCGCGGCGAGGGGGCGGTCGCCCGCGGCGGCGAGCGCCTCGGCCAGCGGGAGGGCCGTGCGCGGGTCGAGTCGCACGGACGGCACGCGCGTGCCGAAGGCGCGCCAGAAGGCCGCGGCCGCCGACGTCTCGCCGACTCGGACCTGCTCGTGGATGAAACGGCGCAGCGGCTCCGCGGCGCGGCTCGCCTCGTCGGCCGTGCAGGCCGCGTCACAGAGCGCACGCACGAGCTCTGCGTCCTGGGGTCGCGCGCGGACGGCGGGCTCGAGGATGCCGACCGCCGCGCTCGGACGACCCGCGTCGCGCGCGGCCTGGGCCGCGGCGAGCGCGGGGTGGCTGCGCGCCTCACCGGCCTCGAGCGGCTCCTCGAGCTGCCATTTCCGCGCGGCCAGCGCCGACCCGATTCCGCAGAGCGCGCCGGCGATGGGCACGATCGCCCCGAGGCCGCGCGTCGGACCGCTGCCCGCGTCGGTCGCCGTCAGCAGCACCTCGCCGACGAACCACGCGCCGAGCGGTGCATAGACCGGCAGCTCGAACGACGCGTCGGAGCCCGGCAGCAGCAGCCACGTCCGCAGCGACGCCATGCCGTGTCGGGTGATCAGCGCCGCGATCGCCGCCGTCACGAGCCCCGAGGCGCCCACCAGCGGGCGCCCCTGCGCCCCGATCGCCGCGTACACCGCCGCGGAGAGGAGTGCCGAGAGCGCCAGGAATCCGGCGTAGATCTTCGCGCCCCAGAGCGCCTGGAGATGAGGTCCGAGCGCGAGGAGCAGCGCGCCCGTCACCAGCGCGTGGAGGAGGCTCTCGCTGAAGAGCCAGTAGCAGGCGAAGCCCTGCGGCGAGAGCGCGCCCGGATCGACGCCGAGCCTCGCACCCTGGACATCGAAGCCGGCCGCGGTCGCGATCGCGCCCGCTGCGCAGGCGGCGACCAGCGACCAGGTCACCCAGGGCAGGCGATCGGACGAGAGCTCGTCGTGCGGAATGGCGGAGAACATGCGGTTCCCGGGACTGCGACTCCGGGACGTATCGACCGCCGCCGCATGGCGCTGGAGACGCAAGCCCGGCCGCAAAGGCCGGGCGAGCGGCAAGCCGTCCGGCGCGCAACGAGGCGAAGTCGAGCGAAGTTCAGAAAAACACCCGAACTCCGCCTCGCTATCGTCGCGCGCCATGCGGCCCGAGGCGGAGACCCGCGAGATCGCGCCGCCGCGGGGGCCGTCGCCTTCCGCCGGGGAGCTGTGGGCGCTCGGCGCGATCCTCGCCGTGGCGATGGGGCTGCGCGCCTGGGTCCTGCGCGACCTCGCGCTCCACGATCCGTTCTTCGACAGCCCCTCGGTCGACGAGCAGATGTATCACGAGTGGGCCGCGTCGATCGCGCGCGGGGAAGGTCTCGGCGGCCAGGTCTTCCTGAACGGGCCCGCCTATCCCGTCTTCCTCGCTGCGATCTACCGGATCTTCGGACCGAGCGTGCTCGCGGCGAAGGCGGTGCAGAGCGCGCTCGGCGTGCTCGACTGCGTGCTCGTGTGGGCGCTCGGACGCCGACTGCTCACGCCGATGATCGGCCTCGGCGGCGCCGCGATCCTCGCGGTCTACGAGCAGGCGCTCTTCTATCCCGCGACCCTGCTGCTGGAAGGCGCGCTGAACACGCTCCTGCTCGGCATGCTGTGGCTTTGCGTGCGCGCGCAGGAGAGCGGGCGGCCGGCGCGCTGGGCGGCGGCCGGCGCGTGCACCGGGCTCGCGGCTCTCGCGCGCCCGACCGCGCTCGGCTTCGCGCTCGCGATGACGCTCTGGGCCGCGTTGCGCCCCGGTGTCGTGCGGCGCGCGCGCGGCATCTCGGCGCTGGCCTACGCGCTCGGCGTCGCGGCCGCGATTGCGCCGGCGACCGTGTACAACGCCCGGGTCGGCGGCGACTTCGTGCTCGTGACCTACGCCGGCGGCATGAATCTCTACATCGGCAACAACCCGGCCTCGCATGGGGAGTTCGACGTGCCCCCGATCGTGCCGACCGCGCTGGCCGACGATCCCGAGGAGCAGCGCGCGGTCTTCGCCGAGCTGGCGGAGCGCGCGCGCGGCCGATCGCTCGCGCCCTCCGAGGTCTCGCAGTACTGGGCGGGTCGCGCGCTCGAATTCGTGCGCGAGCAGCCGCTCGCGTGGCTGCGCCTGATGGCGCGCAAGGTCGTGCTCTCGCTGAACGCCTACGAGCCCTGGAACGTCCGCTCGCTGACCCTGGCGCGCGAGGCGTCGGCGGCGCTGCGACTTCCGTTGCTCGGCTTCGGCGCGATCGCGCCCTTCGCGGCGCTCGGCCTGTGGGCGACGCGCCGCGCGCGCGTGCGGCTCGTGCCGCTCTACGCGTGGCTCGCGACGGTGTGGCTCACGCTGTGGGTCTTCTTCGTGCTGTCGCGATATCGCGTCGCCGCAGTGCCAGTGCTCGCGGTCTTCGCCGCGGCCGGCGTCGCGAGCGCGCTGGAGGCGCTGCGCCGGCGACGCGCGCGCGAGATCGCGGCCGTGACGCTCGCGCTCGCCGCGCTCGCGCTCGCGGTGAACCGGCCGATCGAGCGCGAGAACCTCGGCATCGCCTGGTACAACCTCGCGAACCACTACCGCGATCGCGGCGAGTACGACCGCGCGATCGAGCTCTACCAGCGCGCGCTGGTCGGTGTGCCCGGCTACCTGTCGGCCTACAACAACCTGGCGCGTACCTTCGAAGACGCGGGACGACGCGACGAGGCCGTGACGGCCTGGGGCGTGCTTCTCGTGCTGGCGCAGCGGCAGGGATCGCCGCAGCACGTCGAGCGCGCGCAGCGACATCTTGCAGCTCTCGGGGCAAGCGCCGAAGGCGCGCGCAGCGAGGCAAGCCCTCCGGCGCGCAGCGAGGCGAAGCCGAGCGAAGATCAGAAGAGCGACCGGGTGCGTTGAGGCCACCGCAAGCGAGGCATCACGGCGTCTCGATGCGAGCGGCCTCCGCGCGCGCTCGCTCGCGCATGATCGTGTTGATCCGTCGATCGGGGTTGATCTCCGCCGCGCGCGCGAAGGCCTGCTCGGCCTCGCCAGCCCGACCGAGTTTCAACAGCGCGCGACCGAGCTCGAACTGAGCGTTCTCGAGGTCGGGCTGGAGAGCGACGGCGCGCTCGAGCGCGGACGCCACGCGCGACCACTCGCCGCGCCGCGCGTGCAGCGCCGCGACCAGCTGCCAGGTGCTCGGCTGCTCCTGGAGCGCCAGCGCGCGCTCGTACTCGCGCAGCGCGCCGGCCTCGTCGCCACGGCGATCGAGGGCACCGGCCAGCACGACTCGCCAGCGGGCGCTGTCGCGGCCGACCTCGCGCAGCCGGTCGAGTCCTGCACCGAGCGCACCGACGTCGCCCGACGCCTGCGCGCGACGCAACACGATGTTGGTCTGGAACTCCGCGCCGAGCAGCAGCGCGAAGCAGGCGAGGCCGACGACCCAGACGGCGCGCGCAACCCGAGGCGAAGACGTCGCGCCGGCCGCGGCGCCGTCGCCGCGCGGCCGCAGCAGGATGCGGGCCACGCGTCCGTCGCGGAGCTTCCACACCACGCCGTCGAGCACGAAGTGGTGAAGGTTCACGATCGACGCGACTAGCACGGCCAGGCCGCCGTCGTAGGGGAGCCGGCCGAGCAGACCGGGAGCGAAGACCAGCGCGGGCAGAGTCCACACCATCGCGCCGGCGAGCAGCACCTTCGCGAAGTAGCGCCAGCTGGCAGGCGAGGCGCCGCTGCGACCCACGCCGGCGTAATAGGCGGTCACCCAGAGGTACTGGAGGCCATGCGCGGTGGCGATCCAGAGGAAGTAGTAGGCGCCTTCGCTCGACTCCCACGGCTCGAAACCGGTGCGCACGCCGAAGCGCCGCAGCGCGAGCGGCACGCTGAACCAGAGAGCCTGGGTGGCGACGAGCGCGAGCGTCGGCAGGGCGTCGACGAGACTCGCGCGCCGCAGCAGTCGCGCGACCGCGACCCCGACCGCCGCGGCGTAGGCGAGGGCGGTCGCAGCGAAGAGCGGCTCCCCGATGCGCGGGTCGAGGTCGAGCGAGAGGAAGCGCACCGCTGCGGTCGCGGGCCCGACGGGCGCGACGTCCGATGCGCGCGCGCCGGTGTGGAGCGCGAGCAAGGTCAGCGCGTAGGAGAGCACGAACGATGTGTGCAGCCAGCGGCGCAGCGAGCCCTCGAGCGCCACGCCGCGGCGCCGCAGCATCATCGCCGCGATGCCGAAGTTCTGCCCGGAGTAGTGCCACGGGCTCCAGGACACGTAGAGCGTGAAGACCGCCGCGGCGACGAGCGGCACGTACACCGCTGCGGCGAAGAGCGCGACGAGCAGCAGGGTCGCGTGCACCGCGAACAGCGCGTAGGCGCGCCGGTCCTCGCGCTGCTCGTAGACGCGCAGCAGCGTCGCTCCGTAGTGCGGTGTCAGCACCAGCAGCGACGCGAACGAGACCCACAGCGGTCCCTGGTGCGCGCGCAGCGCGGGCCCGACGAAGGCGAGCGCGCCGAGCGCCGCCACGTACCAGAGTCCGCAGCCGAAGAGCAGGTCGCGCCAGGGGCCATAGAGCCAGCGCGGCGCGGGGACGGTGGGCGCGCTTCGCGCTGCGGTCGTCGCCGGCGCAGTCGTCACCAGCGCAGTATATCCGCGTGCGTCCGAGGCTATGCTGAGCGCGTGCTGCGCCACGCTACGCCCTCCGCATCGAGCGCTCCGGAAGCGAGCGCCGTGAAGGACGTGGTGCGCTACGCCGACGGCGTCGCGATCGCGAGGGCGGACCACGTCGCGCGCGAAGAGCCCCTCGAGATCCAGCTCGGAGCGGCGCCGCTGGCCGTCGTGATGCGGACGCCCGGCCACGACGAGGAGCTCGCCTGCGGCTTCCTGGTGACCGAGCGCGTGGTCGACGATCCGTCTCAGATCGTCTCGGTCCGCCACTGCCGGCAGGCGCGCGATCCCGCGTCGGCCGAGAACGTCGTGCGGGTCGTGCTCGGCGACGGCGTGCGCGTCGACCTCGAGGCGCTGCGGCGCAATCTCTACGCGAGCAGCAGCTGCGGCATCTGCGGCAAGGCGACGCTCGACAACGCGCTCGCGTCGGCGCCTCCGCTCGACGACGCGTCGCGCTTCCCGCCCGACTTCTTCTACGCGCTGCCCGATCGGCTGGCGCGCGCGCAGGCGACCTTCGCGGAGACGGGCGGCGTGCACGGTGCGGCGCTCTTCGACAGCCGCGGCGGGCTCGTGATCGCTCGCGAGGACGTCGGCCGACACAACGCGGTGGATAAGGTCGTGG
>Ga0335069_10015930_pt1 | contig 10499 bp, 7 predicted proteins | sample Lox_Sample_11_FD_206714 | JGI IMG/M metagenome (GOLD analysis project Ga0335069, IMG submission 206714) | Soil microbial communities from Loxahatchee National Wildlife Refuge, Florida, United States - Lox_Sample_1.1 | ecosystem: Environmental > Terrestrial > Soil > Wetlands | place: USA: Florida...
ACGCGCTGCGATTCGCTTTGATCGCGGCGGGCATCAATCCCGGTGAGATCGTTATCACGGTTCCGAATACGTTCATCGCCACCGCCGAGGCCATCACTCAGGCCGGCGCGCGCCCAGCTTTTGTGGATATCGATGAACGCACCTACAACATGGACCCCGGGAAACTGCGCGAGTACCTGGAGCTGCGGTGCGACATCGGTGACGACGGCCGGCCAGTCGACCGAGTTACGGGTAGGCGCGTGGCGGCCATTGTCCCGGTGCATTTGTACGGGCAGATGTGCGATATGGACGCCATTCTCGAACTGGCCAGCGTTTACAACCTCACCGTGATCGAAGATGCCTGCCAAGCGCACGGGGCGGAGTACTTTTCGGCGCGAGAGAACCGGTGGCGCACGGCGGGGTCAATGGGCCGAGCCGCCGCCTTCAGCTTCTACCCAGGCAAGAATTTGGGCGCCTGCGGCGAAGCTGGCGCCGTCACCACAGACGACCCGGAACTCGCCCAAAAGATCCGCATGCTGCGCGACCACGGCCAGGCGAAGAAGTACTACCACGACATGGAAGGCTACAACGGAAGGCTGGATGCCATTCAGGCGGGAATCCTGCGGGTCAAACTGGGGCACCTTAACGAATGGAATGCCAGCCGGCGTCAGGCCGCGGACCGTTACCGTGGACTGCTGGCGGAAGCGAATGCGCCGGAACTTGTGCCCCATGAGCCCGACTGGGCCAAGAGCGTCTACCACCTCTACGTAACCCGGGTGCCGGACCGCGAGGGTGTCATGCGTCATCTGGCGGAAGCGAACATAGGCACGGGAATCCATTATCCGGTGCCCCTGCATCTGCAGAAAGCGTACGGATACCTCGGGTACAAAGCCGGGGACTTCCCGGTCAGCGAAAGGGTGGCGCCCGAAATCCTCTCGTTGCCCATGTATCCAGGGCTTGAAGCAGCCCAGCAGCGTCAGATTGCCGAGGAAATGCGGACGTTCGTTTCTCTGACGCCGGCCCGCGAAGTGCGCCCGATCGCGGCAGGGGCCGTCGCGTAGCCAGAGGATCGGTGGGATCTTCACTTTCGTCAGCACTAGGTTCAGAGGAGGAGCAAAGTCGTGAGAAAACGTAATCGAGTGGTGGTCGTTGGGCTTGGAGAGGTAGGAAAGCCACTTTTCCAACTGGTTTCTCAATATCACGATGCCGTGGGTGTGGATATCTCTCCGGTTGAACGCGTCGAGCACGTTGACGTCTTACATATCTGCTATCCATTTCAGATTTCAGACTTCATCGGTGAGAGCGCCCGCTATATTGAGATTTATGAGCCTGCCCTGACGATTGTCAACAGCACCGTCGCGGTGGGAACCACGCGAGCGATCGCCGATCGAACGGGTGCCGCTGTTGTGAACAGCCCGGTTCGCGGCAAACATGCGCGCATGCTCGACGAGCTTCGCTTCTACAATAAGTTTGTCGGGGCGTTGAATCCGGGAGACGGGGAGCGAGCGTCCAGGCACTTCGAGTCCTTAGGCCTAAAGACGAAGGTGCTGTCATCCCCGGAGGCCACAGAATTGGCAAAGCTCACCGAAACGACTTATTTCGGTGTGCTGATTGCCTGGGCCCAGGAAGTCGAGAGATACTGCGATCAGGTGGGGCAAGACTACAATGAAGTCGTCTCTATCTTTGACGAAATTCGTTATCTCCCTCCAGTCAAATATTCTCCTGGGATCATCGGCGGCCATTGCGTGATGCCAAATATCAACATCCTGAAAGACTGTGGGCCTTCGGTGCTGCTGGACGCAATCCGAGTTTCTAATGCGATGAAAATCGAGCGAGAGGCTCAACGTCAGGAGCGCTTGGCCGCTAACATGGGGGCCGCGGTGACCGCCGAAGCTGCCGTCGCCTTCTCTAAGTAATGCTGCAACTGCCGACCATATCACGCCGGAGAAGCGACGCTTGACCCTGGATGTAGGTGCCCAATCCGCTCCGCCTTCGCAAGCCGTATGCGCTGGCGCGAGTGTACTTCGGGGGAAGCGCGTGGCGATGGTAGTGTTCTCTTCGTACCCTGCCGATCCACGGCCCCGCCGGGCCATAGATGCCCTTCTAGACGAGGGTATGACTGTGGATTTGATCTGCCTGGCTGACGAGAAGGCACCCCGGCATGAGCGGTTCGACGGCCTGAATATCCTGCGATTGCCCATTAAGCACCATCGCGGTGGCGTGTTGTCCTACGCGTACCAATACTCAACCTTCATTCTAATTTCAGCGTTTATTTTCGCCCTGCGGGCCCTAAAGCGACGCTATGATTTAGTCTATGTGCACAACATGCCCGACGTGCTGGTCGTGAGTGCCCTGATTCCTAAGGCACTAGGGGCTAAAGTGATCCTCGATCAACACGATCCAATGCCGGAGCTCATGATGACGATCTTCGGCCTGGAGGAGGGGAGTCTAAGCGTCCGGTTCATCGAGTGGCTCGAGAAGTGGAGCATTGCGCGCGCCAATTTGGTGTTGACCGTTAACGTAGCCTGCAAACGCCTATTCAGTTTGCGTAGCTGTGGTCCCGAGAAGATCGGCGTCGTGATGAATTCTCCCGATGAGCGAATCTTTTCCTCCCGAGCCCCGCAATTAGCCCCGGTCGCCAAGACCACTCCGGCGAAACCCTTCGTAATCATGTACCACGGTTCGTTGGTTGAACGAAACGGTCTGGACCTCGCCGTTGATGCGCTCGCGCGCGTGCGTTCGACGATTCCAACGGCCCAGCTTCGAATTTATGGCCGCAAGACCCCATTTCTCGACAAAGTTATGGGGGAAGTTCACAGCAAGGGGCTGGAGAATTGTGTGGCCTATCTGGGGCCCAAGAGCCTCGAAGCTATGGTTCGGGAGATTGAGGATTGCGACGTCGGTGTCATCCCAAACCATCGCAGCGCCTTTTCGGAGATCAACACGCCGACTCGTATATTCGAATATTTGGCCTTGGGCAAACCGGTAATCGCACCGCGCGCGGCCGGCATTTCCGACTATTTCGACGCAGGGGCCTTGGTGTATTTCGAACTTGGGGACGCCGCGAGTCTGTCACGGCAAATCGAGTTTGTGTTCTCTCATCCGGACGAGATAGGCGAGATCGTGCGACGTGGCCAAGAGGTGCACCAAAAGCATAGCTGGTGCACGGAGAGAGGCGTTCTCATGGGACTCGTCGCAGGCCTCCTGTGCGGAGGCGCCAACGTCGCTGAGATCCCCGGGTTGGCGGTGGCGAAAGTGCAGCCGAAGCCGTTAGGCACACCGGTCGAGATCTCAAAGGAATAAACATGCGGGACATCGCTGGCAATGTGGAGACAGCCACGGAAAGCGTGAGCGAGAAGCACATGGATCAAAGCGGTTCCCAGCTGTCCTACGTCCTTATTACGCCGGCTCGCAACGAAGAGGCTTTCATCGAAAAGGCGATCGAGTCGGTGATTCACCAGACGGTCCTACCGACGAAGTGGGTGATCGTGGACGATGGATCGACGGACAGGACTCCGGACATCGTAAACCGGTATCTTCCTGAGCATCCGTGGATGGAGCTGGTCCGCAGGCCGCAGCGGCAGGAGCGGCATTTCGCAGGCAAGGTTTACGCTTTTAACGCTGGCTATGAAAAGGTCGAGGCATTGGACTACGAGATTGTGGGCAATCTCGATGCGGATCTTTCCTTTGATGCCGATTATATTGAAGTTATCCTAAACAAATTCAAGGCGGATCCTAGCCTCGGGGTGGCCGGAACGGTCTTCGAGGAGCACGGATACAGCTCGGAGCGGCAGAGTTTCGAAGGGCACAACCACGTTGCCGGCGGCTGCCAGCTGTTTCGAAGGCGATGCTTCGACGAAATCGGCGGATTCAAACCAAACAATGCTGGAGGGGTGGATTGGATGGCGGTTACGACCGCGCGTATGATGGGCTGGAAGACGAGGTCCTTTCGCGAAAGGTCATTTTTCCACCATCGGCATCTCGGAACAGCGGAGCGTAGTGTGCTTTCTTCATTGTTCTCCTACGGAGAAAAAGACTACTACCTAGGTGGGCACCCCGTCTGGGAGCTTTTTCGCGTGGCCTACCGGGTCACGAAGCCGCCCTACATCGTTGGGGGACTGGCGACAGGGCTTGGTTATCTTTGGGCTTTTCTCCGGCGGACACCTCGCCCAATTTCTCGCGAGTTGATGGCCTTTCACCGAAAAGAACAAATGACAAAGCTCAAGGCGATTCTCGGGTCTCTCGTGAGATTCCGACGCATTGACAATTTCAATGTAGAGCGGACGTAGCCCAGCTCCGCTTGGCATGCGCCATGAACCAAGTCTCGGTTGAAAAGTCCCTCGCTGCGGTTAGCCGGTTCTGTGATTGGCTTGATCGCTACGGAGAGACCTCCCACGATCATCAGAGTTTCTTCGCCAGTAAGCTTGGGCGAAATGCCAAGGCTCTTTATTACCGCAAGCCCCTACTTGGCACACTCGCTGTGGCTCCCATGATATTTTGCGAGGCGTTTGTACCGTCGGCGCGTAAATGTTTCTGGAAGCCGCAGCGTTTCCCGATTGCCGATGCCCATTACGCCATGGGCTTCGCGTTCCTGGCGGCAATGCATGGAGCTGACAAATACTACCAGCGAGCCGTCCACTTCCTGGAGGTCCTGCAAGCGACCCGCTGCCACGGTTACGACGACTACTGCTGGGGATATCCATTCGACTGGGAGACAAGAAACGGCACCTTACGGGAAGGCACGCCGATGATCACTACGTTGCCGTATGTTTATGAGGCGTTCTCACAAGTACATGCTATCGACGGGGACGGGAAGTGGCTGCCGATAATGCGTTCCGTGGCCAAGCACGCTTTCACCTGTTATCGGGACCTGGAAACAGCACCGGATGCCGCCAGTTGTGCTTACACGCCGGCGCCGGACGACAAATGCGGCGTCATCAATGCAAGCGCCTACCGGGCCTTTCTTCTAACGAAGGCTGGGATTGAACTTTCCGAACCACGATACGTGGCAGCCGGAAGGCGCAACCTGAACTTTGTACTGGAATCGCAAAATCCAGATGGCTCCTGGTTTTATTCCACGGACGGCGAAAGGGACTTTGTCGATCACTTTCATACGTGCTTTGTTCTGAAAGCCCTCGCGAAGATCGATCAACTTGCTGGATGTTGTGAATGCCGAAGCGCCATCGAGCGCGGGGTCGGCTATTACGTGGGGAGTTTGGTCGACCGAAACGGGCTGCCGAAGCCATTTTCGAAAGCTCCACGGCTGACTGTGTACCGCCGAGAGTTATATGATTATGCGGAGTGCATCAACCTGGCCGTTCTCTTGCATGGTCGCTTTTCAGCGCTAGATACGATCCTGTCGAGTGTGGTCACGGATCTGCTTGCGCGGTGGCAAAAGCGCGATGGCTCTTTCCGGGCGCGTGAGCTTCTCCTCGGCTGGGACAATGTCCCGATGCATCGCTGGGCTCAGGCGCAGATATTCCGCAGTCTATGCTTCTTGCTGTCCCGTGAGTCAAAGGAATCCCAGGACAGCAATGTCTTCGCATCACTTCAGCCAGCAAAGTCGAGCGCCAAGAGTTAGCTATTCTCATGTGCGGAATTTGCGGACAGTTTAACTTCGGCAATCCGGTGCCCGTGCAGCGCCGGAACATCGAAGCGATGACCAGAACCCTCATCCATCGAGGCCCGGACGATGAGGGTTACTACGTCAGTGGGCCACTCGGATTCGGTTTCCGTCGGCTGTCCATCATCGATCTCGGAGGCGGTCATCAGCCCATGTCGGATCAGCAAGAGTCCGTTTGGGTGATCTTCAACGGGGAAATCTATAATTTCCCGGAGCTGAAGCGCGAACTCGAAGGGTACGGCCACGTTTTCCGCACGAAATCCGACACCGAAGTCATCATCCATGGATACAAGCAGTGGGGCGATGAGGTGCTCAATCGCCTCAACGGTATGTTCGGTCTGGCCATCTGGGACGCGCTGCGAAAGCGGCTGGTTCTCGCCCGAGATCCATTCGGAATCAAGCTGCTCTATTACAGAATCGATGGGAACCGCCTGTATTTTGGCTCGGAGATGCGCGCCGTTCGCGCAACGATGCCGGATGGGGCCGAGATCGATCCTACTGCCTTGAATCTCTTCTTGCGCTACCGCTATACTCCGTCGCCTTACACGATACTCAAGGGAGTGCGGAAACTCGCTCCTGGCACCAAGCTAACAATTCAGAACGGCTCTGTCGAGTTGAGCCGATGGTATCGTTTCAAGCCTGTTCCATTTACGCCAGCGAAGTCCGCAGGCGAAGCCAGGGAAGAGCTGCTGACCCTCTACAAACAGGCTGTACAACGGCAGCTCATCAGCGATGTCCCGGTTGGCTTACTTTTGAGCGGCGGCGTCGATTCCGGGCTGCTGCTTGCCTTGATGAATCTCAATGGGAGTTCGTGGCCGACCTACACCGTAGGATACGGCTCGACCTTCGCCGACGATGAGTTGGCCGACGCCGAAGAAACCGCCCGCATACTAGGGGCTAAGCACTCAGATGTAACGATTACGAGATCGATGTTCGAGGAAACGCTCCCGAAGATTGTTGCGTGCCTGGAAGAGCCCATCGCGTCATCCTCGATTGTGCCGATGTATTTCGTCTGTGAACGAGCCCGCCAAGATGTCAAAGTCGCTTTGGTCGGACAAGGGCCAGACGAATTGTTTGGTGGTTATCGTCGTCATCTCGGCGTCCGCTACGGCGGAATGTGGGCACGGTTGCCGGGTTGGACGCGCGGGCCGATCTCCTCGGCCATCGACGCCCTGCCGAGGAATGAGACCCTGAAGCGGGGAGTCTACTCTCTGGCAATCCCAGACCGAATGCGCAGGTATCAGTACGTTTTGTCGCTTCTGCCAGGAGAACAAGTCGACGGCCTTTTCCAGGATGGTCTGCTGGATCCAAATTCGGGCGACGCCATCCTGGAATCATGGGGAAGTATGACCGGCCTCATGTCCGGGACCGACGAACTTGGCGGGCTTCAGTTCCTGGAGGTGCGATCCACCCTTCCGGATGAGCTCCTCATGTACGCGGACAAGCTTTCCATGGCTCACGGTCTCGAACTTCGTGTGCCGTATGTGGATAAAGAGATTGTTGAATATGTCGAGCGATTGCCGGCAAACTTGAAGGTACGGAATGGTTCCCGGAAATGGCTACATCGCCAGGTGTGCCGGACCTATCTTCCCGGTCCGATTCTGAAGCGGCCCAAGCGCGGGTTTGCTGTCAACGTCGTGGACGATTGGTTCCGTGGCGCCATCGACAGCCGAATGACCGAGACCCTCCTCGACAACGGGTCCAGAATCTACCAATACCTGCGTGCGACCGCCGTGCGCGAACTTTGCGAACAGCATGCCTCCGGCCGGCAGGACAATCACAAAATCCTGTTCAGTCTCGTCGTTTTCGAAGAATGGCTGCGGGCACACGAGGCACCCGTAGGGGCGTTGAGCTAAGAGCGCCGAGCGATGATAGGGGTCATTGCGGATTCCTCGGAAGAGGACGTCGTCCGCGAGTTCTTCGAGCTGTTCAAGACTCCGTGGGAGTTTTATCGGAGGGATCGGCGGTACGAAGTTCTGCTTTCCGTTGGGGATGACTCCTTCGACGAAACCGCGAAGGTCGTTCTCGTCTACGCCGGCAAGAAGACGCGTTTTGACGACGAGCATAAGATCCAGACCGGCTCCCAACGAACGCACGCTTGCATCCTCTCGTACCAAGGAAACCGAATCCCAATCTACGGGGACACCATTGCGTTTCTGGAGAAGGGAAGCGGCCTACTGAGAGATGAAGGCTCCCAGCAGTGCGTGGCATATCTGGACCGCTCCGGGGAAAGAGCGCTGGCCCGGATCGGCTATAACCTCTTTGGTGAAGTGCGCACGTTGCTGGCTGTGGGTCAACCGCCTGCTAATGCCAGTATGCCAGCTCTGGAACTGCATATCGCGTTCCTCAGAGACTTGATCACCGGGTGCGGAATCCCGTTCGTGGAGATCCCACCAGTTCCGGAGGGGTTTCGATTCATCGCTTGCCTGACACACGATGTGGATCATCCCTCGATCCGCCAACACAAATGGGACCACACAGTCTTCGGGTTTTTTTACCGTGCCGTCTTGGGTTCCCTACGCAAGCTGATACAAGGACGGTTATCCGTTCGGGATCTGGCGAGGAACTGGACGGCGGCTTTGAAACTGCCGTTTGTTTACCTAGGCCTAGCGAGAGATTTTTGGCGAGAGTTCGATGATCGTTACCTGGAATTGGAGAAGGGCCTGCGCTCTACGTTTTTCGTGATTCCTTTCAAGGACCGTTCAGGAGAAACTTCTCATGGTCCGGCGCCGGCGTTTCGGGCCGCTCGCTATGGCGCCCGGGATATCGCCGACACGATTCAAGAGTTGGTAGCTGCCGGTTGCGAAGTCGCAGTGCACGGGATTGACGCATGGTTTGATAGCGCTAAAGGGCGCGAGGAGTTGGAAGAGATTCGACGTTTGACGGGTTCCGCGCAAATCGGCGTGCGGATGCATTGGCTCTACTATGATCAACAATCGCCTGCGGTCCTGGAGAAGGCCGGAGCGGTTTACGATTCGACGATTGGCTACAACGAGACGGTGGGATATCGCGCAGGCACGACGCAGGTATACAAGCCGCTCCAGGCAAGTCGCTTGCTCGAATTACCGTTGCATGTGATGGACACGGCTCTGTTCTGTCCCGCGCATCTCGGACTATCTCCACGACAGGCGAGAACACTCCTGAGCCGAATCGTAGACAATGCGGTCCAGTTTGGCGGCTGCCTCACGATCAACTGGCACGATCGCAGCGTCGCTCCGGAAAGGCTTTGGGGCGCATTTTACAGCGAACTGGTCGAGGAGTTGAAGCGCCGCGGGGTGTGGTTTGCAACCGCCGGTGAGGTGGTCGCCTGGTTTCGCAAGCGTCGAGCGGCAGGGTTCGAAACGGATTCAATGCAACCGGGTGCTGTGCGCGCCAGCGTGGCGACTGATCAGGACGATTTTCTTCCCGGCTTGCGATTGCGCATCCATAAGGGGCGGGACTCCGGCGCGATCGGCGCTGGCGGTTCACATGACTACGTCGACTTGGCCATCGATGAAAGTGTCGACAGCTGGCTTCCCTGTAGGGTCTGGCTGGGGAAAACCTCGACGCGCAGGTAGCGACGGGGTGGGACAGAGTTTCCCGCCGTTGGAAACTCTGCGGCGTTTGATGACGGAAGACCCGCAGAGTCTGAACGGCAAAACTCTACCTGGTTAGCTTCCGGCAAACTTGAGTGAGGCGGTTGGCTTTGGTGAGAAATCGGCGCGAGATGAATAATCAACCAGTCGACATCGCAGCCTGTGAAAATGGACAGCTGCCGCGCCATGCAGCAAGCCCGGCGAAACCCGATCGGTTCATCATCGGCCCCGACGATCGAATCCTGGTCACCGGGGCCGCGGGTTTCATAGGGTCTCGCGTGGTCGAGGGTTTGGTGGACGGCGGGTTTCGTAACCTCGTCTGTTTCGCTCGGCCCTCGAGCGACTTGGCCAGGATCGAAGCCCTGGTCAAGGCGCAGCCCCAGGGGACGCGCATCGAGGTGCTCAAAGGCAATCTCCTCTGCCGCGCGGATTGCGAGGCTGCGTGCAAGAATGTGACGGTGATCTATCACCTGGCAGCCGGGACCGGCGGCAAGTCCTTTCCCGATGCGTTTATGAACTCGGTGGTCACCACGCGCAACCTGCTCGAAGCCAGCCTCCGGTGCGCGCACCTGCGACGATTCGTCCTGGTCAGCTCCTTCTCCGTGTACACCAACCGCCAGAAGTCACGGCGTCTGGACGAGTCTTGCCCCATCGAAGATCATCCCGAGCTCCGTGACGCCTATTGCTTTGCCAAGGTCAAGCAGGAAGAAATCGTCGCCGAGTATGGGAAGAACTTTGGGATCCCGTACGTCGTGGTCAGGCCAGGCAGTGTTTATGGCAGTGGCAAGGGCGAAATCACCGGCCGGGTCGGTCTCGGAACCTTCGGGTTGTTTCTCCATCTGGGTGGCTCCAACACCATACCCTTCACGTACGTGGACAACTGCGCCGAGGCGATCGTGCTTGCCGGCCTAGTCAAGGGGGTCGACAGCGAGGTCTTTAACGTCGTAGATGACGACCTTCCCTCCAGCCGCCAGTTTCTGCGTCGGTACAAGAGGAACGTGTCGCACTTCAAATCTGTCTATGTGCCCCACGTCGCGAGTCATGCCCTCTGCTATTTGTGGGAGAAGTATTCGCAGTGGTCGCAGGGACAATTGCCCCCGACATTCAACCGGAGGCGTTGGTACACCGAGTGGAGGAAGACGCGCTATAGCAACGCAAAGTTGAAGGCGCAGCTCGGCTGGGCGCCCAAGGTGTCCACGGGGGAGGGGATGCAATGCTATTTCCAAAGCCAGCGTCAGGGTGCATCGTATGCTTAAGGTTGCTATCGTGGGATGCGGCAAGATCGCCGATGCCCACGCCTCCCAGATCCAGAGGGTAGAGGG
>Ga0335069_10015931_pt1 | contig 10499 bp, 9 predicted proteins | sample Lox_Sample_11_FD_206714 | JGI IMG/M metagenome (GOLD analysis project Ga0335069, IMG submission 206714) | Soil microbial communities from Loxahatchee National Wildlife Refuge, Florida, United States - Lox_Sample_1.1 | ecosystem: Environmental > Terrestrial > Soil > Wetlands | place: USA: Florida...
ACGGCGGCGGGCAGGGCGCTCACGGAACTCCTCGCGGAAGGGCTAATTGTACCGTCGAACGCCGCCCTGCCCCAACCGCGCCCGGTGCTTGCTTGACCCTCCGCCGACCCGCTTGTATACAACGCGCGACCAGACGGAACGACACCATGACCGATCCCGCCTTCCAGAACGGCCCGCTGTCGGATCTGCGCGTGCTCGAGCTCGGCACGCTGCTCGCAGGCCCTTTCTGCGGCCAGCTGCTCGGCGACCTCGGCGCCGAGGTCATCAAGATCGAGCCGCCCGGCCAGGGCGACCCGATGCGCGAGTGGGGATTGCACGAGGCGGGCGAGCCCTCGCTGTGGTGGCCGGTCATCGCGCGCAACAAGAAGGCGATCACGCTCGACCTTCGCCAGCCCGACGGCCAGCAGCTGCTGAAGGACCTGGTCGCGAAGGCCGACTTCGTGCTCGAGAACTTCCGCCCCGGCACGCTCGAGCGCTGGGGCCTCGGCTGGAGCGAGCTGTCGGCGATCAACCCGCGCCTGATCATGATCCGCGTGTCGGGCTTCGGGCAGACCGGGCCGCGCGCCAAGGACCCCGGCTTCGGCGCGATCGGCGAGGCGATGGGCGGGCTGCGCTACGTGGTCGGCGATCCCTCGGCGCCGCCGTCGCGCGTCGGCATCAGCATCGGCGATTCGCTCGCCGCGACCTTCGCGAGCCTGGGCGCGCTCGCGGCGCTGCACTACCGCGAGCGCACCGGCCGCGGCCAGGTCGTCGACTCCGCGATCTACGAGGCGGTGCTCGCGATGATGGAGTCGCTGGTCACCGACTACGACCAGCGCGGCGTGATCCGCGAGCGCACGGGCGCGGTGCTGCCGAAGGTCGCACCGTCCAACGTCTACGAGACGCGCGACGGGCTCGTGCTGATCGCGGCCAACCAGGACAACGTGTTCGCGCGGCTCGCGCTCGCGATGGGCGAGCCCGGACTGGCCAAGGACCCGCGCTTCGCGACCCACCAGGCGCGCGGCGTCCACCAGGCCGAGATCGACGCAATCGTCGGACGCTGGACCCAGACGCTCTCGACGCGCGAGGTGCTCGCGGTCCTCGCGCGGCCCGAGACCGCGGTGCCATCGGGGCTCATTTACCGCGCCCCCGAGATGCTGGTCGACGCGCACTTCCGGGCCCGCGAGGCGATCGTCGCGACGCCGCACCCGCAGTTCGGCGAGCTCAGGATGCAGAACGTGGCGCCGAAGCTCTCCGAGACGCCGGGCCGCGTGCGCTCGGCGGCGCCGGAGGTCGGCGCGCACAACGAGGAGATCTACCGCGAGCTGCTCGGCCTCTCGGCCGAGCGCTATGCGAGCCTGAAGGCGGCGCGCGTGATCTGAGCGCGCGCCCTCAGAGGGCCTGCAGCCACAGCGTCGCGGCCTTCGCCATCCGCGGGTCGCCCTGTGCGGCGGTGAAGGCCTTCTGCGCCTCGTCCTTCTTGCCGAGCTTCGTGTAGCAGATGCCGAGCATCATCTCGGCCTCGTCGACGCGCTTGACCTTCGCGACACGCTCCGGGGTCAGGCCGCGCTCGATCGCCTCGACCGCCTTGTCGCACTCGCCGAAGCTCATGTAGGCGAGCCCGGTCTTGACGTCGGCCTCGCCGTTCTTGCCGGCGCGCGCCTCCTTGTCGAGCTGCGCGATCAGCTTGTGGTCCTCGGCGGCCTGCTGCTTCGCCGTGGCCAGCAGCTTGCCGTTGCGGTCGGTCGCCGCGATGACGACGTACGCGCCCTTGGCCTTGGCGGTCTCGATGACGTTGAGCGCCTCGGCCGGCGCGCCCGCGTCCATCGCCTGCTCGACGTAGTCGACGAACACCGACTCGCGCGAGATGTAGTCCTTGTAGAAGCCCAGTCGGTACATGTTCAGCAGCGCCCGCTTGTCGAGCTCGCCTTCCTTGTAGAGCTGCACGAGGTCGGCGTAGTAGTCGGCCTTCGGGTAGCGCCTCATCAGCGTTTCCATGACCTCGGTGCGGTGCGGCTTGTCGCCCAGCTTGTAGTAGCAGCTGTTCAGGATCCGGAGCGCCTGCTCGGCCGGCTCCTTGCCGGCGGCCTTGTCGATGTCGATCACCTTCTGCTGCGCGACGACCGCGTCGTTGCAGTTCTGCTGCGAGTAGTAGACCGCGACCAGGATGGTGTAGGCCTCGCTCGAGTTGTCGTGCTCGCCCCAGAGCTTGGCGTACTTCTCGGCCTTCTCGAAGTTCTTGGACTGGTAGTAGATCTTGGCGAGGTTCGGGTAGCTCTTGAAGCGCTCTTCGTCGCCGACGGTGTCGAGCGCATTCAACTGCTCGACGCTGTCGGCGTAGGCCTGGAAGTCGCCCTTCTTGGCGAGGCACCAGATCATGATGTGCAGCGACTGGTCCTTGTCCCAGGTCTTGGCGGAGATGTCGACCGCCTCCTTCGACAGCTTGATGCAGGTGTCGAAGTCGCCCTTCTGTCCGGCCTCCTGCGCGGGCTTGAGCTTCTCGACGACCTTGTCGGTCAGCGGCGGCGGCTTCTTCTCGGCCGCGACCGCGCTCGCGCCTGCGAGCAGCCATCCCGCGCCCACGAGCCCCGCCCACCACGCCGCCCGCACCATCATCCGCGCCCGCCTGTTCGTCATGGCCCTACCCCTCGAATGTAAACGCCTCGTCTCAGGCCCCACCGAGCCACATCTTCGCGGCCGGCGCCATGCGCGGATCGGCCTTCGCGAAGTTGAATGCCTTGTCGGCCTCGGCCTTCTTGTTGAGCTTCAGGTAACAGATGCCGAGGACCATGCTGGCATCGTCCGTGCGCTTGACGCGCGCGACGCGCTCGGGGCTGAGCCCGCGGTTGATCGCCTCGACTGCCTTGTCGTACTGGCCCATGCTGTAGTAGCGATAGCCGAGGCGCACGTCCGCCTCGCCGTTCTTGCCGGCACGCGCCTCCGCATCCAGCTGGCCGACGCTCTTGATGTCCTCGGCGGCGCGCTCCTTGGCCTGCTTCAGCAGCCGCTCGACCTTGTCGGCGTTCTTGACCTGCTTCTTCTTGATGCCGTCCTCGAGCACGCGCTGGGCCTCGGCGGTCGTGCCGACGTCGAGCGCGCGGTCGGCGAGCTTGACGTAGTCGGCCTCGGCCTCGAGCCAGCCCTTGTTGAAGCCGAAGCGCAGCATCTCGGCGATCGCGAGGTCGTCGATCTTGCGGTCCTGGTAGACGCGCAGCACCTGCGTGTAGTAGTCCTTCTTCGGGAAGCGCTTCAGCGCGTCCTCGCTCGCGGTGAGCAGCTTGTCGTCCTGCTTGGACTGGAAGTAGCAGCGCATCTGGATCTTCAGCTGGTCCTCGTCGGGGGCCCGGCCGCCGCCCAATGCCTTGTCGATCGAGGCGAGGCTGTTCGGGCAGTCCTTGGCCGCGAAGTAGTACTGCGCGAGCGCGCTGTAGTCCTGCGCCGTGCCGCTCGCGCCGGCGAGGTACTGCTTGTACTCGAGGATCGCCTTGTCGAAGTGGTTGGTCGCGCCGTACATCTGCGCGAGGCTCTTGTGGTAGGTGAGCTTGTCGCTGGTCGGCACGCCCTCGGTCGCGAGCAGCGCCTCGCCCGCCTCGATCGCCTCGGCGTAGTTTCGAAGCTGCGCCGCCGCGACGTAGATCAGCGTCAGCGCCGTCTTCTTCTCGAAGGCGCTCTTCGCGACCGCGCGCGCGTCCTTGCCGGCCTTCAGCGCGCCGGCGAAGTCCTTCTTCTGGTACGCCTGCTGGCCGGGGTTGAACTTCTCGAAGAACTCGGCCGAGGTCTGCTGCGCCCTGGCGGCGCCGGTCGGCAGGCCGACGGCGAGCAGTGCGACCACAACAGCGGCCGCAAGGCCGTGGATGCCCGGCCGGGCGGTGAATGCGAGCGTGCTCATCGTGTACCTCAATGACTCCACTCAGTGATGGACGCCGCTCCGGTCGCGCGAGTTCCCGGGCGGTCGCTACAAAAAAAATGGGCCGACTCGAGTCAGCCCATTCGTGTTGTTGCCTGCAGTGCTGCGCCGAACGCGCTGGCGCCCCCGCTTAGAGGGCGCCGTTCGCGTCGGCGACGAATCCGATCTTCTTGAGGCCGCCGCGCTGTACCGCGAACAGCACCGAGGCGGCGTAATCGTACTTGGCGCGGCGGTCGACCGAGATGTGGACCTCCGGCTGCGGGTCCTTGCCCGCGGCGTCCTTGATGTAGGCGCGCAGATCCGACGGCGAGGTCACGGTGCCGTTCCACAGCACCGAGCCGTCGTACTGCACGTCGATCGAGATCGGCGTCTCGGTGACGGGCGGCGGTGGCTCGGTGGTCGCGCGTGGCAGGTCGATCTTCACCGCGTGCGTCATCACCGGCAGCGTGATGATGAAGATGATCAAGAGCACCAGCATGATGTCGACGAGCGGCACGACGTTGATGGTCGTGTTGTACTCGCTCTCGTCGCCAATCGATCCCATGGCCATTGCGTGTTTGCTCCGAAGTCTGGCGTCAGTCCTGGTGCGGCGGCTCGGCGATGAAGGCGACCTTCAGCAGGTAGTTGCGCTGCAGCGTCGTCAGCACGTCGCCGATGTAGGAGTAGCGCACCCGCTTGTCGCCGCGGATGTGCACCTCGGGCTGGGGATCCTTGACCGCCTCGATGCGCGCGAGCTCGGCGAGCCGGTCAAGGGTCACCGGGTTGTCGTTCCAGTACGCCTGGCCCGAGAAGTCGACCGAGATGTTGATGTTCTCGGGCTTGGTTTCCGTCGGCTGGTTGAAGTTCGTCGGCAGGTTCACCCGCACCGCCTTCGTCGCCACGGGGACCGTGATGATGAAGATGATGAGGAGCACGAGCATGACGTCGACGAGCGGTACAACGTTGATCTCGGAGTTGTAATCGCCTTCAGCAATTGGGGCGCCACCGCCGGCCATGTTTCGTGCTCCTCGTCCGGTGCTCTGGGACTTACTTCTTGACCGCCGCCGGGGCTGCGCCTGCGGACGCCGACTTCATCGCGACGCGGCCGCCGGACAGGAGCGCCTGGTGCAGGTCGTGCGCGAAGTAATGGACGCGATCGATGATGAACTTGTTGCGGCGGGTCAGCCAGTTGAAGCCGAGCACCGCCGGCACCGCGACCGCGAGGCCGATCGCGGTCATGATCAGCGCCTCGCCGACGGGTCCTGCGACCTTGTCGATCGACGCCTGGCCCGAGATGCCGATCGAGATCAGCGCGTTGTAGATGCCCCACACCGTGCCGAACAGGCCGACGAACGGCGCGGTCGAGCCGACCGAGGCGAGCACCGACATGCCGCTGTTCAGGTCGCTCTGGATCAGGTCCACGCGACGCTGCAGGTGGCTCGAGATCCAGTCGTGCAGGTCGATGTTCTCGGTCAGGCGGCCCTTGTTGCGCTCGTGGTGCTCCATCGACTGCAGGCCGTCGGCGGCGATGCCGCGGAAGGCGTTGTCGTCGCCGCCCTTCAGGCGCGACAGACCATCCTGCAGGCTGGATGCTCCCCAGAAGTCCTTCTCCGCGGCGAGCGCGTACTTCCTGAGCGCGGCCTGGTCGAGCACCTTGGTGATGATCACGTACCAGGAGTAGAGGGACATGATCCCGAGGATGACGAACACGCCCTTGCCGACGGCGCCGCTGGTGGTCCAGAGCGCTGCGATGCCATATGGATTGTCAATTGCCGATGCGTCAGCCATGGTCAATGCCCTCTGCGGTGAGTCTTGAAGATGGGTTTATTGGAGTGATCGATGCTGAACTGATCAGGACGACAAGCGCCACGTCCACTTCATGCGCTGCCATGAGCCGACGGCGTCGTTGCCGACCCGCTGCGGCTCGAACTTGCCCTGCGCCTTCACGCACTTCTCGGCGGCCTCGTCGAGGCGCTGGATGCCGCTCGAGGTCTCAACCTTGGTCTCGGAGACGCGGCCGTTCGGGCCGACGTAGACGAGCAGCACCACCGAGCCTTCCTCGCTCAGGCGCCGCGAGGCCGACGGGTAGTACGGCTCGCACAGGTCGCCGAGGTTCACGCCCTTGGCGACGCGCACCGGCGTGATCGGCGGCGGCGCGGCCGGCTTCGGCGCCTCCTTGGGGGGCTCGACCGGCCGGACGATCGCGGCGGGCGGCGGCGGACCCTGCACGATCGGCAGATCCACGAGCGGCGTCGACACCGGCGGCGGCTTGAAGTCCGGCGGCGGCGGCGGCGGCTCCTTCGGCTTCTCCTCTTCCTCGTGCTGGATCAGCTTCGACTCGATCATCGAAGCGATCTGCGGGGCGTACTTGACGGCGGTGCCGATGATCAGCCCGATCGCCATCAGCACGTGAACGCCGATGACGAAGAGTCCCACCATCGCATGGCGTGAAAGCTTTTGACCCTTGCTGCTCATGTAGCGGGGAGCCCCTATCTCCCGATTCCCGTCGAGAACCCGTCTCTCTTAAGTAGAGCGGTCGTGCAGATCCTTCGGATCCGCCGACGCTTGTCGGACTCTGTCAAATCCACTGCGCAAACGTAAAGCGAGCGCTGCCGAGCGCGTCTCACCCCGCCGACGCGATCGGACGATAACCCCTGTCGCAAAGGTCTGCAAGCCCGCTGTCGCGGCCGGGACGCCCGCGGCAATTCCCGTCGCGATGAACGGCAAAGCCGCCGGCTGTCAAGTCGCCGTCGGAACAATTGCGCCTCACCGACCGCGCCTGCCCTTGGCGCTCGCCACCGGGTCCGTCACGGCGCCGAGCGAGGCGCTCGTGACCTCGCGCGCGTACTTGGCGAGCACGCCGCGATCGGCGAACGGTTTTGGCGCGCGCCACGCCCGCGCGCGGCGCTTGAGCTCCGCGGCGCTGACCAGGAGGTTCAGCTCGCGGCGCCGCGCATCGATCCGGATGCGGTCGCCGTCCTTCACGAGCGCGAGCGGCCCGCCGACCGCGGCCTCGGGCGCGACGTGACCGACGACGAAGCCGTGGCTGCCTCCGGAGAAGCGGCCGTCGGTGATCAGCGCGACCTGATCACCAAGCCCCTTGCCCATGATCGCGCTCGTCGGGCTCAGCATCTCGCGCATGCCGGGGCCCCCTTTCGGCCCCTCGTAGCGCACGACGATCACCTCGCCGCCCCGGACGGTGCCATCGAGGATCGCCTGCAGGCTCGCTTCCTCCGAGTCGAACACGCGTGCCGTGCCCTCGAAGGCGAGCCCCTCCTTGCCCGAGATCTTCGCGACCGCGCCCTCGGGCGCGAGGTTGCCGTAGAGGATCACGAGGTGGCTCTCGGCCTTGAGCGGCCGGTCGGTGCTGCGCACGATGTCCTGGCCGGGCGGATAGTCGGGTGCGCTCGCGAGGCTCTCGGCGAGCGTGCCGCCGGAGACGGTCAGGCAGTCGCCGTGCAGCAGCCCCTCGGCGAGCAGCGCCTTCATCAGCGGCCGGATGCCGCCGATCGCGATCAGCTCCGACATCAGGTACTTGCCGCTCGGCTTCAGGTCCGCGAGCACCGGCGTGCGCCTGCCGATGCGCGTGAAGTCGTCGATCGAGAGCCTGACGCGCGCCGCGTGCGCGATCGCGAGCAGGTGCAGCACCGCGTTCGTGGAGCCGGCGAGCGCGATCACGGTCGTGATCGCGTTCTCGAAGGCCTTCTTCGTCAGGATGTCGGAGGGGCGGATGCCGTTCTTGACGAGCCTGACCGCCGCCTCGCCCGCGCGCCGGCAGTCCTCGGCCTTGGTCGCCGAGACCGCCTCCTGGGCCGAGCTGTTCGGCAGGCTCATGCCGAGCGCCTCGATCGCGGACGCCATCGTGTTCGCCGTGTACATGCCGCCGCAGCTGCCCGCGCCCGGGATCGCAGTGCACTCGACCTCGTGCAGCTCGCGGTCGCTGACGCGCCCGGCGGCGTGGCCGCCGACCGCCTCGAACACCGCGACGATGTCGCGCCGCTGCGCCCCGGGGCGGATCGTGCCGCCGTAGACGAACACCGCCGGCCGGTCGAGGCGCGCGAGCGCCATCACGCAGCCGGGCATGTTCTTGTCACAGCCGCCGATCGCGACGAGGCCATCGAAGCCCTGGGCGCCGGCGACCGTCTCGATCGAGTCGGCGATCACCTCGCGCGACACGAGCGAGTAGCGCATCCCCGGGGTCCCCATCGAGATGCCGTCGGAGACGGTGATCGTGCTGAAGATCCGGCTCTTGCCGCCAGCGGCGTCGACCGCGGCGGCGGCGGCGGTCGCGAGCCCGTCGATGTGGACGTTGCAGGGCGTGATGTTCGACCAGGTGCTCGCGACGCCGATCGAGGGCTTCTCGAAGTCGGCGTCGGTGTAGCCGACCGCGCGCAGCATCGCGCGCGAGGGCGTCTGCGTGACGCCCTCCGTCACGAGCCGGGAGTAGGCGCGCGGATCGGTCGGGGACTTTCTGCGGGTCATGGGGCTTGGCCTGGGTCGCGGGCCGGGGCGCCCGCAGCGCTATTGTGAAGGCGCCGGGCGCGGCGGCGCCAGATGGGATGTCAGCTCCCGGTGTCGACCGCGCTCGGGTCCCTCAGCGCGATGATCGTGACGCCGACGAGCGTCAGCACACCGCCGGCGACGAGCTTGGGCGTCAGCGCATCATTGAGCAGCACGACGCCGAGGATCACCGAGCACACCGGCGAGAGCGTCGTCAGCGGCGAAACGCTCGAGACCGGGTAGCGGCCGATGAGCCAGTAGTAGCCGGTGTGCGCGACGAGGCTCGAGCACACGACCGTGAAGGCGAGCGCGCCCCAGCCCGCGGCGCCCGCGGCGTCGATCGCGGCCCGCTGGCCGCTCTCGAGCCAGCAGGTCAGCGGCCACAGCACCGGCAGCCCCGAGAACGCGAACCAGGCCTGCAGCTCGAGCGGCCGGATCGCCTCGCCGAGGCGCTTGACCGCAATGACGCCGAGGGAGCCGACGAACGCCGACAGGACGACGAGCGCGAGCCCGGTGCGTTCGGCAACGACGCCCGGCTGCATCGCGATCAGCGCGACGCCGCCGAAGGCGAGCAGGATGCCGAGGCGCCGGCGCCAGTGGATGACCTCGCCGAGCAGCACGACCGACATCAGCGTCGTGAACGGCACGCCGAGCTGCGAGGCGATCGCGACCGAGCCGACGTGGGTCGTGAGCGCGAGGCCGGTGAAGAGCAGCGAGAACTGCAACCCGCCGGAGAGCACCGCCGCGGTCAGCAGCTGCAGCATCCGCCCCGGATGCCAGCGCAGGAACGGCACCAGCACGAGCGCGAGCGCGGTGAACCTGAGCGCCGTGAACAGCACCGGCGGGAAATTCTGCACCCCGACCTTGCTCGCGATCAGGTTGAAACCCCAGATCAGGTTGATCAGCAGCAGGAACGCGAGGTCGCGGGGCGCGAGGTGCGTCACGTCGCGTAGCGGGCCGACAAGAGCGCAAAGAGCGCGCGCAGCGCCTGCGCCTCGGCCCCCACCGGCCGACCGGGGCGCTCCTTGCCGTTCCACGCGTAGATGTCGAGGTGCAGCCAGGGCGTCGACTCGGCGACGAAGCGCTTGAGAAAGAGCGCCGCGACGATCGAGCCCGCGAAGCCGGACGCCGAGGCGTTGCTGAGGTCCGCGACCTTCGAGGCGAGCTCGTCCTCGTACGGGCCCCACAGCGGCATCGGCCAGAGCGGATCGCCGCTCGCGCGGCCGTGCGCGGCGAGCTCGTTCACGAGCCGCTCCTCGCTCGCGTAGAGCGCCGGGAGCTCCGGCCCGAGCGCCACGCGCGCCGCCCCGGTCAGCGTCGCGAGGTCGACGAGGAGCTCCGGGCGCTCCTCGTCGGCGAGCGCGAGCGCATCGGCGAGCACGAGGCGGCCCTCGGCGTCGGTGTTCGTGACCTCGACCGAGAGGCCGGCACGCGTCGCGAGCACGTCGCCGGGCCGGTAGGCGTTCCCGGCGACGCTGTTCTCGACCGCGGGCACGAGGAGCCTCAGCCGCACCTTCAGGCGCGCGTCCATCACGAGCTGCGCGAGCGCGAGCGCGCAGGCGGCGCCGCCCATGTCCTTCTTCATCAGCGCCATGCCGGTCGAGGGCTTGAGGTCGAGCCCGCCGGTGTCGAAGCACACGCCCTTGCCGACCAGCGTCACGCGCGGACCGCTGGTCCCGAAGCGCAGCTCCAGGAGCCTGGGCGCGCGCGGCGAGGCCCGCCCGACGGCGTGGATCGCCGGGCAGCGCTCGGCGAGCAGCGCATCGCCGACGATTTCGCGGAACTCGGCGCCATAGCGGCGCGCGACGCGCTCGACCGCCGCCCCGAGCTCGGCGGGTCCTAAGTCCGAGGCCGGCGTGTTGATGAGGTCGCGGGCGAGCGCATCGGCCTCGGCGAGCCGCCGCACGAGCGGAAGCTCCGCCCCGGCAGGCGCCACGAGCGATGGCGGCGCGGGCGGCGCGCTGCCCCGCCGGTAACGGTCGAAGCGGTAGCAGCCGAGCGCCCAGCCGAGCGCCGCGTGGGTGGCCGAAGAAGGCGACAGACCGTCGGCGAGCCGGTAGCTGCCGGGCGCGAGGCGATCGGGCGCCCCCTGCAGGTGCTGCGGCATGAGCTCGGCAAGCGAGCCCAAGCGTCC
>Ga0335069_10015932_pt1 | contig 10499 bp, 10 predicted proteins | sample Lox_Sample_11_FD_206714 | JGI IMG/M metagenome (GOLD analysis project Ga0335069, IMG submission 206714) | Soil microbial communities from Loxahatchee National Wildlife Refuge, Florida, United States - Lox_Sample_1.1 | ecosystem: Environmental > Terrestrial > Soil > Wetlands | place: USA...
CGAGGGCGCGGAATCGGCAACGATATCGATGAATTCCTTGTAGGTGATCTTGCCGGCAGCCTGATCTTCGCGCGCCTGCCAGATCAACGTCCCCGAGCCCAGCAATTTGCCGTCGCGGACATAATCGAGCATCGGTCCGCCTGAGAGCACGATGGCCGGAATGTTGACGGTCGCCGCGGCCATTAGGCAGGCCGGCGTGGTCTTGTCGCAACCGGTCATCAGCACCACGCCGTCGATCGGATAGCCGAACAGGATTTCGACCAGACCGAGATAAGCGAGATTGCGATCGAGCGCCGCGGTCGGGCGCTTGCCGGTTTCCTGAATCGGGTGCACCGGAAATTCGAAGGCAATACCGCCAGCGTCGCGAATGCCGGCGCGTACCCGATGCGCCAGTTCGAGATGATGGCGATTGCACGGCGACAGATCGGACCCCGTCTGCGCGATGCCGATGATCGGCCGCCCAGAAGTCAGTTCTTCGCGCGTCAGGCCGTAATTGAGATAGCGCTCGAGATAGAGCGCGGTCATGCCGGGATTGTCCGGATTGTCGAACCACAACTGCGAACGCAGGCGGCGGCCTCGGTCCTTATGCGGACCCTTGCCTTGGTCCCTGCCGTTTCCGCTCATCACTGCCCTCCGATTTGATCCCCCCGCGCCCGGGATGGCAGCCTTGTGCTTGACGCAACGTCGTCCGGCTGTGCCCATGGTTCCGTTGATTTAACGCCGTGGCGCGAGAAAAATCTGCATCGCCGTCGATATAAAATTTGCCGCGGCTCACGGCCACGATAGCGCCGAGACCGCGATTCCTTAGGCTGTATTGCATCGCAAAAATCGCTATAAATGGCGCCATAAAAATCGTATTACTTCATTGATTAGCATAACAAATTCGTGAAACGCCGATCATTGTGCAATGCCAAATATCGATTAAATAGCGGCGCAAGGGTGATGACCGCAAATGGAGTTTCCAATGAAGTCGCTGAACATCAAATTGGCCCTGACCGCGCTCGCTGTTGCGACGCTTGCGACGCCGGCTTTAGCGCAGCGCCAGCATCAGCGCATTCAGTACGACCACCTGCAGGATTATGCCGGCAGCAGCGCCTATCAAGCCGGCCCGGCGCTGCACTACCCGGACTTTGGCGCCGACCGCACCGGCTCGCTCAAGTCGCAGGAATCGGGCGCGCAGTTCAGTCTCGGCCGCTAAGCCTCTTCGGTTGCAAGAGTGGGAAGCCCCGGATCAAGGTCCGGGGCTTTTCACTGATTGACCCCGGTTTGCATTTCATCGGCGCTTGCGGTGAACTGCGCGCCCGTAAACGAGCTGCCGGGGGAAATGCCATGCTGAAAACCGTCGCCGCCTTCGACCGCATCGGCGAGGAAAATGCCTTCGCGGTGCTGGCGCGCGCCATGCAGCTTGCCGCGCAAGGCCGCGACATCATCAATCTCGGCATCGGCCAGCCCGATTTCCGCACGCCGGATTTCATCGTCGAGGCGGCGGTGAAGGCGCTGCGCGACGGGCATCACGGCTATACGCCTGCGGTCGGCATCGTGCCGTTGCGCGAAGCGGTCGCCGCCGATCTGCACAAGCGTTTCAAGGTCAGCGTGTCGCCCGATCAAGTGATGATCATGCCTGGCGGCAAGCCGACCATGTTCATGTCGATTTTGATGTTCGGCGAGCCGGGTGCCGACATCCTCTATCCGGATCCCGGTTTTCCGATCTATCGCTCGATGATCGAATATACCGGCGCGCGTCCTGTTCCGGTGCCGATCCGCGAAGAAAACAACTTCGCCTTCTCGGCCGAAGAAACGCTGAAGCTGATCACGCCGCAGACGCGGCTTCTGATCCTGAATTCGCCGGCTAATCCGACCGGCGGCGTGACGCCGAAAGCCGAAGTCGACAAGCTCGTCGCCGGGCTCGAGCGTTTTCCCGACGTCGCGGTGATGTCGGACGAGATCTACGACCACATGGTCTATGACGGCGAACAGCATGTCTGTCTGCTGTCCTATCCGTCGATCCGCGACCGGCTGATCCTTCTCAACGGTTGGTCGAAGACGTATGCAATGACCGGCTGGCGGCTCGGCTACGCGATTTGGCCCGGCAAGCTTTACGATTTCGCCCGCAAGCTCGCGGTAAACCTGCATTCCTGCGTCAATGCGTCGGCGCAATATGCCGGGCTTGCCGCGCTGACCGGCCCGCAAGACGAAGTACACAAGATGGTCGCCGAATTCGACAAGCGGCGCAAAATCGTGGTCGACGGATTGAACAAGCTGCCCGGCACGTCCTGTATCATGCCGAAAGGGGCGTTCTACGCATTTCCAAATATCAAGCGCACCGGCTGGAAAGCAAAGCTGCTGGCCTCGGCACTGCTCGAAGATGCCGGCGTGGCGCTGATCGGCGGCCCGGATTTCGGCATACTCGGCGAAGGTTATGTGCGCGTCTCCTACGCCAATTCGACCGAGAACATCTTGAAGGCGCTCGACCGCATGGGCGAGTTCCTGACCAGCCGTAAGGCGGCGTAACGCGGCTAATCTTTCTGCGTCAGCCAGAAGCCGAACACGACGACCACGAGCCCGAGCAGCTGCGAGACGCTGGGCACTTCGCCGAGCGTGACGAAGCCGATCAGAAGGGTGAATGGCGGCACCAGCGCCGGAAACAAAGCGGCGCGGCTGGCACCGAGCAAGAACACCGCGCGAGTAAACAGAAAGACCGCGCCGGCGCCGGCGAACAGGCCTTGCACCACCGCCTGCAGCAGATTTTCCCACACACCGGCGGCAAGAAAATTGGCGTAGCCGAAAAAGATCAGCGGCAGGCCGACGAGCGAAACGATGCTGGTCAAAGCCACAGCCGGCATCGGCGAAATGCGCCAGAGCCGCAGCATCATACCGAAGACCGCAAAGGAGGAACCCGCGGCGACGAACATCATGTCGCCGAGAAAGCCATGCGCGCCGATCGTGTGCAGCGCCTCGATGCCGATGATGATAAGGCCAGCGATCATCGCCACGCCGCCGAGAATGCGGCTCAGCGGCAGCGCCTCGCCGAGAACGAGGCTAGAGAGAACAAGACCGCCGAGCGCGGCGCAGGACGGCTGAATGATCGCGCCATGGCCGAGCGGCACGTAGACGTAGCCGTAATAGCTCCACAGTGCGAGCGGCAGACCGCCGAACAGCGTGATCGCGGTCGCGCGCCACACGCCGACGCGGCCGAGATCGCCGAAGCCGCCCATGACGACGACAAGGACAAGCGCAAGGCCGGGCCAGACATAACGGTGCAGCGCCAGGACCAAAGGCGACATGCCGATCAGGATGCCGTGACGTGCGGCGACGAAGCCCAAGGCCCAGCACAAGGCTGCGCCCGCGCCGCAGGCGACGCCCAAAGCGGTCGGATGCTTGGTGGCGGTGAACTGCACCGTCAATGCTGGAGAATCGTTCATCCGAATTCATTTGGCATCTGCGGATTTGCCGGACAACCCGCGATTCGTCATGCCTGACTTCGCCGCCCGCGAAGGCTGCTGAGGCCTCAAAAGTCAGGCAAATATGTCGTCTTCGGCGTCTTTGAGAAGCTCGGTGCCGCCGGTCGCGACGACACGGCCGGCGTCAAGCCGCACCACGGTAGTTGCGATCCGGCGCACTTCGATCGGGGCGTGGCTGACATAGACGATCGGAATTCCGGCATCGTCGCGCAGCCGCCCCAGATAAGGCAGGATTTCCCGTTTGTGTCCGGCATCGAGCGAGGCAAGCGGCTCGTCGAGCAGCAGGAGCTTCGGCTGCATTAGGAGCGCGCGGCCGACGGCGACGCGCTGGCGCTCGCCGCCCGACAAATGGCCCGGGCGGCGATCGAGCAGATGCCCGATATCGAGCAGCTTGACAATGCGTGCGAATTCGCCGTCGTCGCGCGGCACGCCGCTCATGCGGCGGCCGTAGTCGAGATTCTGCCGGACCGAGAGATGCGGAAACAGCCGGCCTTCCTGGAATACATAGCCGATGCGGCGCCGGTGCGGCGGCACGTCGATGCCGGCGCCGGAATCGAACAGCACGGTCTTGTCGAGCGCGATGGCGCCGCGATCGGGCGTGACGAGACCCGCGATCATATTGACGATCGAGGTCTTGCCCGAGCCCGATGGACCGAACAAAGCGGTCGCGCCGTTCTTGGCCTCGAATTTAACGTCGAGCTTGAGCGCGCCGAGCTGTTTTTCCACGCCGACTGCCAACACGATCAGTCTCCGTGGAAGCGGATGGCGGCGCGGCGGCTGAGCCATTCCGAGGCGAACAAGGCCGCAAAGGCGAGCGCGACCGAAATCAAGACCAAGCGACCCGCGGCGGCGTCGCCGCCTGGAAACTGAGTCAACGTGAAGATCGCCGCCGAAATCGTCTGTGTCTCGCCCGGAATATTGGAGACGAAAGTGATGGTGGCGCCGAATTCACCGAGCGCCCGCGCGAAGCACAAGACGACGCCGGCAATGATGCCCGGCAAGGCGAGCGGCAGCGTCACGGTCAGAAACACCAAGCCGCGATTGGCGCCGAGCGTGGAGGCGGCGTCTTCCAGCTTGCGGTCGATCGCTTCGAGCGCGAGCCGGATCGGCCGCACCATCAGCGGAAAGCCCATGACGCCGCAGGCCAAGGCGGCACCGGTCCAGCGGAACGAGAACACGATGCCGAGATACTCATACAAAAGGGCGCCGATCGGGCCTTTGCGTCCGAACGAGATCAAGAGCAGATAGCCGGTCACGACCGGCGGCATCACCAGCGGCAAATGGACAAGTCCGTCGAGCACGGACTTGCCCCAGAAATTTCTGCGCGCCAGCAGCCAGCCGAGACCGAGACCGAATGGCAGCGCGCAGAGCGTGGCCACAATCGAAATGCGGATCGTGAGCTCGACCGCAGTCCAATCAGCAGGCGAAAGATCGAACATAAGGGTCCGTTCGGCCACGCCACTACGACGATGTCGGCTTCATCAGAACGACGAAGCCGTACTTCTCAAAAATCGCCTTCGCCTCGCCCGAGCGCAGGAAGGTGAGATATGACGTCACGTCAGGCTTGCCGATGACAGTCGCCGCGACCGGATAGATGATCGGCTCGTGCGTGTCCTCGGGGAAGGCGGCGACGACCTTCACGCCCGGCTCGACCTTGGCGTCGGTCGAATAGACGATGCCAAGCGGCGCCTCGCCGCGCGCGACGAGAGTCAGCGCCGCGCGCACATTCTGCGTCATCGCCATTTTCGGCTCGACCGCGTCCCAGACGCCAAGCTTCTGCAGCGCGGCTTGCGCATAGATACCGACCGGCACGGCTTTGACATCACCGGTGGCGATGCGGCCGTCGCCGGCGAGCTTGGCGAGATCGAAGCCCGGCTTGATCGCGACATTGTCGATCTTGGAGTCCTTGGGCGCTATCAGCACCAGCTGATTGCTGAGCAGATTGACGCGGGTGTCGTCCTTGATCAGCTTTTTCTGCGAGCCGTAATCCATCCATTTGAGGTCGGCGGAAATGAACGCATCCGCCGGCGCGCCAGCCTCGATCTGCTTCATCAGCGCCGAGCTCGCATCATAGCTCGCGACCACCTTGACGCCGGTCTTCTTGGTATAGGCCGCGTCCACATCGTCGAGCGCATTCTTCATCGACGCGGCGGCAAAAACGGTGATGGATCTGTCTTGAGCCGGTTGTTGCGCCGACGCCGTCTGCGACGCGACGGAAATGGCGAATGCGGCGGCAAAGGCCGCGAAGATTGTTGTTTTCAGCACGACGGTTCTCCAAAGCAGCTATGCGCGCCAAAGCTGGCGCGCCGGATTGCACGATCCGTAAAAGCAGTTGCGACAGCCTTGAGAACCGCCGTTCCAGGCTTATTCGGCGCGCGCACGGCCCGCCGCGTGTCGTCTCAGGATCATAGGGCTTTGCCGAAGGTGGGACAAGCTGAGGGCCCTTTCCCCGCTTGATCCCGCTGCTATGTTCGCTCAAACACCGTTCGGGATTTGGACCGGAACACGCCGCCGCAGCGGCGCGACAAGGGGAGCGAATTTGCCCGACACAAACGCGATCGCCGGCGAGTTCGATTACATCATCGCCGGCGCCGGCTCGGCCGGATGCCTGCTCGCCAACCGGCTGTCGGCCGATCCGGGCAAACGCGTGCTGCTGCTCGAGGCCGGCGGCCGCGACAACTGGATCTGGTTTCACATCCCGGTCGGCTATCTGTTCGCGATCGGCAATCCGCGCTCGGACTGGTGTTTCAAGACCGAGCCGGAAGCCGGGCTCAACGGCCGCAGCCTTAATTATCCGCGCGGCAAGGTGATCGGCGGCTCGTCCGCGATCAACGCCATGATCTATATGCGCGGCCAGTCGGCCGACTACGATCACTGGCGCCAGCTCGGGCTCAACGGCTGGGGCTGGGACGACGTGCTGCCGTACTTCCGCAAGCACGAGAATCATTTTCTCGGCGAGAGCACCGCGCACGCGACCGGCGGCGAATGGCCGATCTCGCCGCCGCGGGTGCGCTGGGATCTGCTCGATGCGTTCCGCGCCGCAGCCGAACAGGCCGGCATCAAATCCATCACCGATTTCAATTGCGGCGACAACGAAGGCTGCTGTGCCTTCCATGTCAATCAGACGCGCGGCCGCCGCGTGTCGACGGCGCGGGCGTTCTTGAACCCGGTGCTGCATCGTCCGAACCTGCGGCTCGAAACCGGCTGCCTGGTCGAGGGCATCATGTTCGACGGCAAGCGCGCGGCGGGCGTACGCTGGAAGCAGAACGGTCAGCCACGTTCGGCGCGCTGCCGCGGCGAAGTCGTGCTTGCTGCGGGCTCGCTCGGCTCGACGCAAATCTTGATGCTGTCCGGCGTCGGGCCGGCGGCGCATCTGCAGGAGCACGGCGTGCCGGTGATGCTCGACAAACCCGGCGTCGGCGCGAACCTGCAGGATCATCTGCAGCTGCGCATGATCTACAAGGTCGACGGCATCGACACGCTGAATGCGCGTTATCACGCGCCGCTCGGTATGGCGCGGATGCTCGCCGAATATGCGCTGTTCCGGCGCGGACCTTTGACCATGGCGCCGTCGCAGCTCGGCCTGTTCACACGATCGGACAAGGACCAGGAACGCGCCAATCTGCAATACCATGTGCAGCCGCTGTCGCTCGACAAGTTCGGCGATCCGCTGCACAAATTCCCGGCCTTCACCGCCAGCGTCTGCAATGTGCGGCCGACCAGCCGCGGCACGGTGCGGCTGCGCTCGGCCGATCCGACCGACGCGCCGGCGATCAAGCCGAATTATCTGTCGACCGAGGAAGACCGCCGCATCGCCGCGCGCTCGATCAAGCTGACGCGGCGCATTGCGGCACAGCCGGCGCTGCGGCCGTTTCATCCCGACGAATATCTGCCCGGCCCTTCGGCGCGTGACGACGACGAGCAGGCGCTGATCAAGGCCGCCGGCGATATCGGCACCACTATCTTTCACCCGGTCGGCACCGCGAAAATGGGGCTTGCGAGCGATCCGACGACCGTGGTCGACGAACGGCTGCGGGTGATCGGGCTCGAGCGGCTGCGCGTGATCGACGCGTCGGTGATGCCCAGCATTACATCGGGCAATACCAATGCGCCGACCATGATGATCGCGGAAAAAGGCGCCGCCATGCTGCGCGAAGATGCCAAAGCTCTCGCATAAGACCCCTCGATCATGAACGCCATGCAGCGCGCAAAAGCTATCCTCACCAATCCGCTGGCCGAATGGGACCGCATCGCGCGCGAGACCGAAGATCCGGCCGCTATTCTGATGAACTATGTGGCGCTGCTCGCCGTCATTCCGAGTCTGTTCGGCTTCATCGGCGCCTGCCTGATCGGCGTCATCGGCAAGGGCGGTACGGTGCTGCGCGCATCGCTCGTCGACGGCGTGTTCGGCGCCATTTTCGGCTACGTCATCGGCTGCGCGATCGTGCTGGTATTGGCGCTCGGCATCTACGTGCTGGCGCCGCTGTTCGGCGGCCAACGCGGCTTCGACAACGCGTTCAAGCTCGCGGTCTATTCGTTCACGCCGGTCTGGCTCTGCGGAGTCTTTCTGCTGCTGCCGGGCCTGCATTTCCTCGCGCTGCTCGGTTTCTACGGCTTCTACGTGCTGTGGCTTGGCACGACTCGACTGACGAAGGTGCCGGAACAGATGGCGCTCACGTTTGCGATTACAATGGCGGCCGGCGCGACGGCGCTGGTCTATGCCGCAGCCGCCGCGCAGCGCGTGATATTCGGTACGCCAGGATTCTGAAGCGCATCATGGCCGGACTTTTTCCGGCCATCTCGATTGATACGGCACAGTGCTCAAAAGACCGGCATGCCCGCGACAAGCGCGGGCATAACGACCGGGGGATTTACGGCGCCTGGACCACCTGCTTGCAGGCGGGCGGCAGGCCGGCAAGCGTCATTGGCGGATGCGGCGGCTTCGGCACCGTGGGCGGCTTCGGGCGCGTCACGTCCTTGATCCAGGATTCGACCTCTTGGCCGCAGCCGTCACCTGAATCGGGCGGCTTCTGCGGCTTGCATTCGGCGCTGTCGGCGGGGCAAGCGAGCCTGACATGGAAATGCTCGGCATGGCCCCACCACGGCCGCACCTTGTTGAGCCAGCCGCGATCCGATCCGGCCTCCTCACACATCTGCTTCTTGATCGCCGGATTGACGAAAATCCGCGTCGTTGCCGGATCAAGCGACGCGGTGCGGATCAGCTCCAGATAATTGTGGGCCCACACTTTGGTGTCGACGCCGAGCCCGTCCGGCGCGACGATATTGGTGGCGCCGTTCATCTCGCGCTCTTCAGCGCTGAGCACATGATCCGGCATCGGCGTGAACCAGATATCGGCGTCGAGCCCGACCTGATGACTGGCATGGCCCGAGATCATTGGCCCGCCGCGCGGTTGCGACATGTCGCCGACCAGAAGGCCGTTCCACTCATGCTTGGCATGCGCGGCAAAGCGCTCGAGGAAGGTGATCAGCGCCGGATTGCCCCAATTGCGATTGCGTGACAGCCGCATCACCTGCCAGTTCGGGCCGGTGATCGGCAACGCGACGCCGCCGGCGAGACAGCCGTCGGCGTAGCCGCCGATCGATCGCGCCGGCGCGTGAGTGGGCTCGGTCTTGCGGGCGAACAGATCCTTGGCCGGTACCGTTGGCGAATTCGGATCGGCAAGCGGCGGCAGCGGCATTGGATGCAGCGTGCCCGGCGGCGTCGGATCGGCATTGGCCTGGGCAAGCGCCTGGCCACCTGCCGTAACAAGCGCGACCGCTACGACGCCGAGCAAACGAACGACCGCAAGCAAACGAGTTGGCGCGTGCATCATGTCTTCCTGGTTGCGGATTTCTTCTTCGCCCCCGAAACCGCGGCCCGGCGATTGGCCGAAATCCCGACCTTGCCGGCCTTGTCATGCCCCTTGCCGCGATAAGCCACGACGCGGGCCTGACGCAAATACGCTGCCGCGAGTCGCTCCTGCTGTCCAGTTACGAAAAGGCTGTCGCCCTCGCTGTCGAGCGCCACGAGCCGCTGCTCGGTCACCGCATGCGGCTCAATAGTACCGTTGTGCAGAATGTGGCCGATCGTGAGCCCGCGCGCGGCCAGCGCACGCGCCAGCAGCAGACAGCGGTGGCATTCGAGCGGCTCGCGTTCCGAGCACATCATGCAGAGCGGGCTTCGCGCCGCTTCGGCGATGAGCCGGTCGAGCGCGGCATGAAAAGCCGGCTGCCGCGCCATGGCTTCGAAATCGGCAACGCCATCGCGATAGAGCGCGGGATCGCTCGGCCGCCCGCCGAGCTCGGCGCCATAGGACGAATAGGCGATGCCCGCTTTGGCGAGGAGCGGCGCCAGATTCTTGGCGGAAAACCATGGGCAAAACCGCGAGAACGGCGTCGAGCGCACGTCGGCAATTGTCTTAACGCCGGCCTCGTGCTGCAGAGCGATGAAGCGCTCCGCCGGGATGTTGGAATGACCGATGGAAAAAAGATCGAAGGCTGTCATCGTTGCTAATTCATGTCCGGCTAGGATCAGGAATATGCGATTTCCTGCGCTGGCGATTAACTGTCGAAACGACGGTAACTTTACAAATAGGATCGATTGCGCGCTAAGGTAGAGGAGGCCGGATCGTCCGATCGCGGCGTCACAGGGCTGGGAAGTGTCATGCTTGGCTGGCTTATCTCCCGTCGTGTCCCTTATCGTCGTGTCTCTTATCTCCGTGCATTGTTCGCTCTGGCCGCCTTCGCCGTGATCTGGTGCGGCTTGGGCAGCGCCGCCGAGGCCTCCGTGGTCGTTCACATCGACCGTCCGAGCCAGCGCATGTCGGTCACGGTCGACGGCGTGCCGCGCTACAATTGGCGGGTCTCGACCGCGCGCCGCGGCTATGTCACGCCGCCCGGCACTTACCATCCGCAAATGCTGGCGCGGCACTGGTTCTCGAAGAAATATTACAATTCGCCGATGCCGCATTCGATCTTCTTCTATGGCGGCTTTGCCATTCACGGCACTTATGAGATCGCGCAACTCGGCGGCCCGGC